>Ga0315297_10001205_pt1 | contig 15805 bp, 9 predicted proteins | sample YL17G15_0_MG_FD_203628 | JGI IMG/M metagenome (GOLD analysis project Ga0315297, IMG submission 203628) | Sediment microbial communities from Yellowstone Lake, YNP, Wyoming, USA - YL17G15_0 | ecosystem: Environmental > Aquatic > Freshwater > Lake > Sediment | place: USA: Wyoming | collected... | reverse complement strand
GTAGACCAGAAGGATAGCCACGGAGAGGCTGAAGACAATCAATGTCCTGTAACTTTGGATTTCATCGCCGAAGATGTTATGGCGGACGAAGATGGAGAGCGGAAATGTAACCGCGGCCGCGATGGAACCGAGGGATACATACTTGTACGCCCAGAACACAAGGAGGAAGACTCCAATGGAAATTGCGAACTCTGTCGGCGCGATGCCAAAGAGCATCCCTGCTCCGGTGGCAATACCCTTGCCGCCCTTGAAACCGGCGAACACTGTCCAGATGTGCCCAACGATCGCTACACCGCCACAGATCATCTGGATGATTGTGAAATCATCGAACGGGGTCTTGTTGTAGAACGGAAGCGTTGGATCCCAGAACAACCGTGAAATCAATGCCGTGGCGACGACGCCCTTTGCCATGTCGACGAAGATGACAAAAAGGCCTGACTTCCACCCAAGCACACGGAAGACATTCGTCCCGCCTGCATTGCCGCTGCCTTTCGTGCGGATATCAAATCCATGGATCCACTTGGACAGCATAATGCCCGTCGGCATGGAACCAATGATATAGCTAAAAAGGACAACGATCGCCAGATTGATCATCCCCAAAAACCTTTCACGCGTTGAGTCAGACTACATTGATTAAATTTAGGCACTACCCTTTTGAGATGCAACAAAATTCAGAACGAGTCCTGTTTGCAGTGTCCCTCATCACGTACAACTAGAGGAGCCCTTTGGATCGCCAACGCTCAAGAATCAACCGTCCCAGTTCCAGATCTTCCTGGGTCGTGATCTTGATGTTATCGTAAGATCCCTCGACGATTTTTGCTTTCACTCCCAACCGCTCGACGAGGGCGGCTTCATCAGTTGCATAAAACCGATGGCGTTTCGCTTCGTTGTACGCTTTCACGAGAAGAGAGGCCTTGAAGGCTTGCGGTGTTTGAACAAGCCACAGAGCGTTCCGGTCGAGCGTCTCATCGAAGAACTCTCCTCCTCTCGATCTGCGAATAGTGTCCTTTGGTTGGACCGCCAGCACAGCCGCATCGTGGTCCTTGCAGGCGCGGATAATCTGCGAAATTCTTTTCGGTTCGATGAAGGGCCTGACTCCGTCATGGACGAGCACGATATCCGAGGGTCTGTACGCGAACTTCCTCAACACGTTGTCGACGGAATCCTGACGATGGGTCCCCCCCACCGTCACAAGGCTCACCTTGTGCAATCGATAATGGGAGATCATGGACTCCATTTCAGCGATCGACTGCTCCGGGACCGCAACGGCAATTTCGTCAACGTCCGGGCAATGCTCGAATCGCTGAAGCGTGTGGACGATGATCGGCTTTTCACGGAGAAGAAGGAACTGTTTCCTCACCTGGCCGCCAAGCCGCACGCCGGAACCCGCCGCCGGAATGATAGCAAAAACCTTGGGACGTAGTTTGGACATAGTGAAGGTACCGTCGCGGGAGACACCGAGGCCCCGCTCGCCCGGCATTCACGCCGGCAGAGCGGAGCGCCCGACATCAGAGAACAAGCATGGCATCGCCATAGCTGTAGAAGCGATACCCTTCTTTGATTCCGCGTTTGTAGGCCCGCATCATGAAATCGTGCCCGGCGAACGCGCTGACGAGCATAAGCAGCGTGGATTCCGGGAGATGGAAGTTGGTGATCAATCGGTCGGCGATCTTAAAATCATACGGAGGGAAGAGGAACTTGTCGGTCCACCCTCTCGACGACTTCAAATGTCCATCCGACGTAACGCTGGATTCGAGAGCACGACAGGTACTCGTACCGACGACGTAGACATTATGTTTCGAGTCGATCGTCTTGTTGATGAGATGTGCCGCTTCAGGAGAAATCTCGTAGTACTCTGAATCCATCTTGTGCTTCGTCAGATCCTCTACCTCCACCGCCCTGAACGAGCCGAGGCCGACGTGGAGCAGGACAGGCACAATTTTCACGCCTTTGCCCTCAATCTTCTTGAGCAACTGCTTTGTGAAATGGAGGCCCGCCGTCGGAGCCGCCACAGCCCCCAGCACACGTGCATACACCGTCTGGTAGGATTCTTTGTCCTTGTCGGTCGCGTCCCGTTTAATATAGTAGGGCAGCGGCGTGATTCCGATCCGTTCGATAATCTTGAAGAAGTCACCCTTGTGATTGAACCGGACGGTTCGGCCGCGCGACGTAGTATTGTCGATCACCTCGCACCAGAGTTTCCCGTTGTCGAAGAAGATCTTGTTCCCGATACGGACTTTACGGGCAGGATCGACAATCACGTCCCAGATGTTCTCCTCGGCATTCAGTTCCCGCAGAAGAAACACTTCGATCTTTGCGTTCGTCTTTTCCTTTTTCCCGAACAGCCGGGCCTGGAATACCTTGGTCTCATTGACAACAAGGCAATCGCCCTTGTTGAAGTAGTCGGCAATCTCATGGAATTTCCGGTCCTCCATCGCCTCGTCGGCCCGGTTGAGAACCATCATCCGGGAATGATCCCGGGGCTTCGCCGGAAATTTCGCAACCAGATTACGGGGCAACGGGTACTTGAAATCAGAGAGTTTCATTGCTCAGCGCCTCTCTTGTGAAAGAGTGAATGTTGATGACGAAAAAGTCAGAGGAGGCGACCGTCATCGGATTTGCGACGGCCACCTTCCTCTAGAAGTAACTCCTACCGCTTCCGGGCCGGCTTGCGTCGGGCGGGTTTTTTCGCCTTCGCAGATTTCGCTGCCGGTGCGTCGTTCAACAACGCAGCGCGGGCAGCGGCAAGCCGGGCAATCGGAACACGGAACGGCGAGCAGCTGACATAATTGAGTCCAAGAATATGGCAGAACTCGATGCTCGATGGCTCTCCGCCATGTTCGCCGCAAATCCCGAGCTTGATGGCCGGGCGCACACTACGGCCTTTCTCGACCGCGATCCGCATCACCGAACCGACACCGACACGATCCAGCACTTCGAACGGATCCTTCGGATAGATTTCCTTTTCGACGTACGGAAGCAGGAACCTTCCGGCGTCGTCGCGGCTCACGCCAAGCGTCGTTTGCGTCAGGTCGTTCGTGCCAAAGCTGAAGAACTCGGCCACCGACCCGATCTCATCTGCCGTAATCGCACCACGCGGAATTTCGATCATGGTCCCAACGAGGTACGGGAACTTGACATCCTGCTCTTTCATCACAGCTTCCGCCTCGCGACGGACAATCTGTGCCTGGTGCTGCAGTTCCTTCACATGGCCGACGAGAGGAATCATCACTTCCGGCTCGACAGGGATGCCGCGCTTTTTCACTTCCGCGGCCGCTTCAAAGATAGCACGGGACTGCATCTCGGTGATTTCGGGATAGATGATACCTAAACGACACCCGCGGAACCCGAGCATCGGGTTGAATTCGTGCAGTGAATCGACCCTCTGCTTCACTTTCTCGTAGGAGATACCCATCTGTCCGGCAAGCTCGCGCTGCGCTTTTTCCTCGTGCGGAACGAATTCATGCAAAGGAGGATCGATGGTGCGGATCGTCACCGGCCGGCCATTCATGACCTCGAAGATGCCTGCAAAGTCCTTGCGCTGGAGCGGCAGGAGTTTGGCGAGAGCTTTCTTCCGGGCATCGACCGTATCAGCGAGAATCATTTCGCGCATCGGCCCGATCTTTCCTTCACCGAAGAACATATGCTCCGTCCGGCAGAGACCAATACCCTCCGCGCCAAAAGCGACGGCATTGGCAGACTGGTCGGGCTGGTCGGCATTCGTACGGATCTTCAGCCTTCGGTACTTGTCGGCCCACTTCATGATCTGATCGAACTCCTGGTACACCGGTGCGTCCTTGGGATCGAGCGTCTTGTCGATGAGCACCTGCAGAACTTCCGACGGCTTCGTATTGACCTTGCCTTCAATCACTTCGCCGGTCGTGCCGTCGATCGAGATCCAATCCCCCTCTTTGAGGGCCTTGCCCGCCACTTTCATGGTGTGCGTTGAGTAATCAATGTCCAGCGTGCTGCAACCGGCAACGCACACACGTCCCATTTGACGTGCAACAAGCGCTGCATGGGACGTCATGCCGCCGCGGGCCGTAAGAATGCCCTCTGCGGCGTTCATCCCTTTGATATCCTCAGGCGACGTTTCGATACGCGTCAAGATCACTTTTTCTCCTCGCTTCGCCCATGCTTCTGCGTCAAGCGCATTGAACACCAGGCGACCGGCTGCGGCGCCCGGACCGGCGTTCAGACCCTTGGCGAGCAATCGACCACCCTTGACCGCACCGTCTTTTTCCTTCAAGTCAAAAATCGGCCGGAGAAGCTGGTTAAGCTGGTCGGGCTGGACACGAAGGAGTGCTTCCCGGTCGGAGATAAGCTTCTCTTTCACCATGTCCACCGCAATCCTGATCTCGGCAAATGCAGTCCTCTTGCCCACGCGGCACTGAAGCATGTACAGCGTTCCTTGCTGAATGGTGAACTCGACATCCATCATATCGCGATAGTGCTTTTCGAGGACCTTCCGAATCTTGTCGAGCTGGCCGTACATCTTGGGATCCTGTTCTGCCAGCTTCGAAATCGGCAGCGGAGTCCGCGTGCCAGCAACGACGTCCTCACCCTGGGCGTTCATCAGATACTCGCCGTAGAACACGTTCTCGCCAGTCGCAGCGTCACGGGTGAACGCGACGCCGGTACCGGAGTCCTCACCCATGTTGCCGAAAACCATCGACTGGACGTTTACGGCCGTTCCCCATGATTCAGGAATATCGTACAGCTTCCGGTATGCGATTGCCCGGTCATTCATCCACGATCCAAACACTGCTCCGACGGCACCCCAAAGTTGATCCATCGGGTTTTCAGGGAAGTCTTTTCCCGTGCGTTCTTTCACTGCCGTCTTGAATCGCACGACGAGGTCTTTCAGATCACCAGCCGTGAGCTGGGTATCGAGGTGAATTCCGAGCTCCTTTTTCTTCTGCTCGATGATAGCTTCAAACGGATCGATGTCGTCTTTGTGGACCGGCTTGAGTCCGAGCACGACGTCGCCGTACATTTGAACAAACCGGCGGTAGGAATCGTACACAAACCGCTCATTGTTCGTTTTCTTGACCAGCCCTTCCACTGTCTTGTTGTTGAGGCCGAGGTTCAGAATCGTGTCCATCATTCCCGGCATGGAGGCCCGGGCACCCGACCGCACGCTGACGAGCAGCGGGTTCGACGAATCGCCGAATCGGGCTCCCATCACTTTCTCGACCTTTGCCAACGCAGTCTCGACTTCCTTCTTGAGACTCTTGGGATACGTTTCACCGTGGGAGTAGTAGTAGGTGCAGACCTCGGTCGACATCGTAAATCCCGACGGGACCGGGAGACCAATGTTCGTCATTTCTGCAAGGTTCGCTCCTTTTCCGCCAAGGAGATTTTTCATCGCGGCTTTCCCCTCAGCCTTACCGCCGCCGAAGAAATAGACGTATTTCGGATTTTTTGCCATAGTGTCGTTCTCTCTTTCTGATACTTGTGCTTATCGTTCCATGGAATAGTGTGCGTTTGTCGATGATGCAACTTTGAATCGATTCACTTCCTTCACAAACCTCTCGGCCACGGATTTTGACGCAGGCCCATACGCCTCAGCGACCATCCGTTCCGGGTGCCACTGAACGAGCATCAAGAATGGCATCCGGTCTTTCATAATCCATTCAGCCCCTTCAACAACGCCGTCGGCTGATATCGCGCAGGCCAGAAGTCCGTTCCCCAGTTTTTTGACGGCCTGATGGTGCGATGAGTTCACTCCGAGAGAAGTTTCCCCCGTGATTTCGTGAAGAAGCGAGCCCGGTTCGACGGTCACGTCGTGAACAAACTGATCTTTCCCCGCCTGAGCGTGATCCTCAAATCCGGCTGACAGAAGATCCAGTATCAGTGTGCCGCCGAGATAGACATTCATCACCTGCATTCCGCGGCAAATACCGAGGATTGGCACATTACGGTCAAGGACCCGTTCGATGATCGTGAACTCGAATTCGTCTCTCGAGACATTCACATCTCTCGACTTCGTCAGCGGATCGGTGACTCCGAAATACTCCGGGGCCACATCACCGCCGCCGGTCAGGAGCAAGCCGTCGATGACTTCCACCGCCTCCGCATTCTGCGGAACATGCGAGAGAACCACAAACTCCAGTTCAGGATCGGTCCTCTTGAGCCAATCGGTGTAGTTCGCAAGATTCGGCTTGAGCGTATCCGTGATTCCAATTCGCACGAGAGGGCCCTGACTAGATCTGTGTGAGAATCTCGTTCAACATTGCTTCACCCTCGATCATCTGCTGCTCAATCTCGACATAGAATACCGGTGTTCTGTCCAAAAACTTCTTCCGCTCATCGTCGCCCGCAGAAAGCCGTGCAATATCTTTCTCGGTCGTCACGAGATAATCTGCCGCGTGCGTCTTGAGCGACTGTTCCAACAGACGGAGCTCCGCCGGCGTGTACTGATGATGGTCGGGGAATGCAGCATGCGTCTTCAGCTGCAGGCCGAGCGATGCGATGGTTCGCTCAAACGACTTCGGATCCCCGACGCCCGAAAACGCAATGACGGACTTTCCCTTCAACCCTGCAAGATCTACGCTGAACCTTGTGCTCGCCCTTCGCACAGCTGAGACTTTCGTTGTCAACCCGATCATCGGCTTCTTCGCCCAGCGATCGATCGCGAGTTTCGCATCGTTCAACTGGTCAGCACTCTCGCACCTCGAGAGAGCCACGATGGTAGCCCGACGGAGTGAGCTCAACGGTTCGCGACGGTTGCCTGCGGGAAGCATCCAGGTTGTGTCAGTCGCACTCTCTGCCGGGACAACGACAATATTGACATCACGATGAAGGTACTGGTGCTGAAAACCGTCGTCGAGGACGATCACTTCTGCGCCCAGCTTCGACACCGCGTACGCCGCTCCACGTGCCCGCACTTCGTCCACGACTATGCGCACGCCACTCAGTTTGGCAGCCATCTGGGCGGGTTCGTCTCCTGACGCTGATGCTTCTGCACAGAGCACCGCGCCATTACTCACGACGACCATCCCGCTGGTCGTTCTGCCGTATCCACGGCTGACGATGGCGACCTTACGCCCTCTGCTTGTGAGCTTACGGGCGATGTATTCGACGAGAGGTGTCTTCCCGGCTCCACCGGCATCGAGGTTGCCGACCGAAATAACCGGCACACCGATCTTCGTTTTCCGAAGCAGCCCAATATCAAAGAACCAGTTACGGACAGCCACGCCCGCCGAGTACAACGGGACCAGGGGCACCAGGTACGGCCGCGCAAGTGTCACACTCACACCATCTGAAAGATTCGTTGGGCAACCTTCGCTGACGCACCCTTTTGGCCGAGGTTGCCTTTCACGATCTGCAATTCTTCCCGCGTGGCGGAAAGGAGCCGCTCGTCGCAGAGATATTTCAATGCTTCACGGGCGAGATTCGCCGCGGTCGCGCGGTGCTGAATAAATTCCGGGACAACCTTCCTTCCGGCAACGATGTTCACAAGTCCGATATGCTTGACCCGTATCAGCAACCGGCCAAGCAAATAGGTGAGCCAGGAGGTCTTGTAAACAACCAGCATCGGCGTGCCAAACAGTCCGGTTTCAAGCGTAGCCGTCCCTGAAGTCACCATGGCAAAGTCCGCATTGCGCATCACTTCGTACGCAAACCCTTTCGCGATGTGAATCCCATCAACATTGTAGAACGTCCGGATGTGCTCCTCGCGGAGCGTGGGTGCCAGCGCCAGGACGATCTCAACGTCCGCTTCAGCCGCGACTGCCCGGGCGGCCCGGAGCATCTCCGGGAAGATCATCTCGATTTCCTGCCTGCGGCTTCCGGGAAGAAGAGCGAGGATTTTCTTCCCTGCTTCCAATCCGAATCGCGTGCAAAACGCCTTGTGATCCAGATCCGACCTCAGAACTTCGAGGAGCGGGTGCCCGACGAATTCCGCCTCAATTCCTTCCTTTCGATAAAAGTCTACTTCGAAAGGAAAAATCACGAGCATCAGATCCACAAAACCACGCATCCCCTTTACGCGTGACCGATGCCACGCCCAGACCTGCGGACTGATGTAGTAAACGACTTTTGCACCGCTTCGTTTCGCGATTTTTGCGAACCGGAGATTAAAGCCTGGATAATCGATCAGAAGCACGACGTCCGGCTTCTTGTGTCGCAGAAGGGTCTCGAGCGTCCGTTTCATCGATTTGATGACCGGGAGGTGCTTGATCACCTCTGCGAATCCCATGAATCCGAGTTCCTTGACGTGATAGACGAGCTGCATCCCTTCCCGCTTCATCAGGTCACCGCCGACGCCGAATACCTCGATGGCGGGATGAGCCTTCTTCAGCTCGCGAACCACACCCGAGCCGTGCAAATCTCCCGACGCTTCCCCCGCAATGATCATGACCCGCTGGACCATGGCCTACCTCCAATACCAAATCGCGAGAAGAAGAGCCATGACGATGAGCATCGCCTGAAACGTTCTCCGTTCGGATCGGAATGCTTCGCTCCAGTCGGCTCTCTGGTGTTCCTGCGCCGGGTGACGGTACGGATTCAACCGCGGGAGGAACGACGGCACTTCCTTCTTGAAAAGGAGATACACATCACCAAATTCTCTTTCCAGGAACTCCTCTTCGAGAGACACGATCATTGAGTACTGAACGGCAAAATACACGAATGCCGCCACGACGAGCCACGGAGAGAGGGCGTTTGCCATGATTCCTACGCCGCAGTACATCATGATATTGCCGACGTACAGAGGGTTTCTCATGTAGGCATAGGGACCAGCGACGACAACTTCCGGCGCACCGACACCGCCTGTCGCCCGCGTGAGACTCCCGGCGTATGCTACACCCCAGAATCGCACTGCCTCACCCAGAAGTGCGAGCACAGCTCCGGCAGCCATAGAGACTCCTGTCGGCCTCGCGAACAGGACCATCGCGAGGAGAAACGGAATGGGTGTATAGCTCCGATAGCGGAACAATGACTGGCGTAGATCCGGCAACCTCTCTGTCTCCGAGATCATTGATTGATCAACCCTGCGAAAACGCTTCACGACGCGCCATTTCAGCTTCCCGCCGCTTCCTGATGCGTTTCCGTTTCAACAGTTCTTCCAATCGCATCATGACGTCGTTGAAATCACGGAACTCGTGGTACGTTACATTCTGCTCCTGGCAATACCGGATGAGTCTTCCCTTGGCAAAGACGATATCGGCATAACGAATGGGACACCGGTCCGAAATCCCATCGCCAAGATAGACGATGATGTCCTCGTCTCCCGAGAGTGTCAGCAGATGGTTCCGCTTGCAGTTGCCGCAAAGAAGGCACTCGGCATCGGTGTGGGGAAAGGACGGAACCATCTTCGTCGCTTCACCCCGTCGGACAAATTCCAGGTGATTCGAGAAAAACGGAAGGCTCCCGAACCCGTGCTTCGTGAGAAGGCGCTCAACATAGAAATCCAGTCCGTCGCTCAGGACGACAAGCGGGATATTCCGGTGCCTGCAGAACTCGACAAACGCCCCAAAGGACGGGTCGAGGGAAAACTGATGCGCGAATGTCTCCAGCTCCGTTGCGGTGACGCTCTCCACCGCGGCGCATTCCTGGGTCAGGCATTCGCGGGCCGTCATCGTGCCATCGAGATAGTGCTTCACGATCTCGACGGCCTTTGGTCCGGCAAACGTGCGGAAGATCTGGTTTCCGATATCGTGAACCGCAATCGTCCCGTCGAAATCGCTGTACACTCGCATCATCGGCCGTCCAACCCTACTTGCTCGGCACTGTCTCGTTGAACCGGACAGAGACGAGCTTGGAGACTCCCTCTTCTTCCATCGTCACGCCGTAGAGCGCGTTGGCCGCCTCCATCGTGCGTTTATTGTGCGTCACCACAATAAACTGCGTGTTATCAGAAAACTTTCTGAGGATTCGCGTGAAGCGATCGATGTTCGAATCGTCGAGCGGTGCATCGACTTCGTCGAGGATGCAAAACGGACTCGGCTTGACGAGATAGATCGCGAAAAGCAACGCGATCGCCGTGAGGGTCTTCTCTCCGCCGGAGAGCAGGTCGATGGACGTCGGTCGCTTGCCGCGGGGTTTTGCGATGATCTCGATGCGTGCTTCGAGAGGATCGACATCGGGCTCGAGGCGAAGGTCGCAGTCGTCACCCTCATCGAAAAGGCCCTTGAAGGTCGAGATGAAATTCTCGCGGATCTTGCCAAACGTCTCGAGAAACTGATGCTGCGCCGTCGTATTGATTTCTTCGATCGTCGACAAGAGCGTCTGCTCGGACTCCACCAGGTCCTTTTTCTGCGCGTTCACGAAGTCGAGCCGCTCCTTCTCGCTTTTGTACTCGTCAAACGCCGCAAAGTTGACCGCCCCGAGGGCCCGGATTTTCTCCTTCAGCATGCGCACTTCTTCCCGCGCGGCATGAAAATCAAAGGTCTCATTGTCTTCGAAGGATTGCAGCTGCAGATCCAGATCAAACTCCTCCTGGGCGCGGGACTTCAGGTTCTCGGACTTCATCGTGAGTTCCTGAATCTTGATCTCGAGGTCGTGCGCTGCCTTCAGCGAACCTTCGTGGCGAAGCCGCTCGTCCTTCAACTTCGTCTCGATCTCGTGCACCTGGCCGCGTTTGACAACGACCTCCTTCTCCATCCCTTTCTTCTTTTCATTGAGCAATTTCAGTTCTTCGCGGGCAGCATTGAGGATATCTTCAATCTCCACCATTTCTGAAGTGAGGTGTCCGATCTCCTGGCGGGCAGCCAGAATTTCCTCTGTCCGCTGCTCAAACGTCGCAGCCATCGAGCTGAGGGTCGACACTGTATGATCGATATCCTGCTGGACACTTCGTTCCTCGCCCTTGAGAGAGAGGACCTCGACGTTCGCATCGTTCGTAATCCGGGAATACTCATTCCAGAGCGCTTCCATTGTTTCCAGCTCGCTTGCAGCCGCCCCAGAAAGTCGCTCTGCCTCGGTTTTCAGTCCCTCGAGCTGTTCGATGGAGGGTCCAAGGGCATTCAATTCGTTGGCAAGGAGCTCTATTTCCTGCTGAAGCTTCTGTGCTTCTCCCTCATTGCGCTCGATCGTTTCCTGGGCCCGCTTCTTTTCGAACTCAAGCTGGGCAATCCGGATCTCGACCGACGTCATTTCCTGCTCAAGCGACTTGGCCTCCTCGAGCAGATGCCTGACGTCAATGCGGCCCAGCTCGTCGGTCTTCTCCTCGACTTCCTTCAGGAGCCGCTCCCGCTGGCGCTCAAAGCCCCGTATCTCTTCCGCCATCTCCTCGATTTGTGTTCGGCCACCGATATGTCCACCCTCATCCTGGCGAACGCTGCCGCCCCGGAGCACTCCTTTGCTCGTGACAATCTCCCCCTCGAGCGTGACACAGCGGACCCCTTTTTCGCGGCCGACGATGGTTCGCGCGACGTCGACATCAGCCACCACGAGCGTGTCATCGAGCAAAACGCGATACAGCTCTTTGAATCGATCCTCTGCATGAACAAGGCTTCCGGCCCATCCGATGACACCCGGATCCGAATACATCGGCCGGTGATCCATCAGCTTTGGCAACCGATCCAGGCAAATGAAAGTCGCCTTTCCCTTCTGATGTTTCTTCAAATATTCAATTGCGGCGTAGGCATGATCGATGTTCGAGACGATCACGTAACCCGACGTCTCGCCGAGGGCCGATTCAATTGCCACACGGTAGCGCGGATCGACGGCAGCTGCCTCCCCGACGGTGGTCTCGACTATCGATTTCCAGTCGCCGCTCGTAATGAGGTAGCGCGCTCCTTCAGAGTAGCCGTCAAAATTCTCGACAAGCCCTTTGAGGAAATCCAATTTCGCCTGCTTGCGGTCGATGGTGCTTCGCATGCCAAAGTCACGATCGCGCAAGGTCTCGAGTTCCTTCTGAAGCTCCACCTTCCGGGCTTCCATCTGATGCACGCGGACTTCTGCTTCGGCATGCTTACGCCGAAGCTCGCGGTCTTCGGCAGAGAGATGCCGGACGAGCTCAGAGTCCTTTTCAATCTCATCTCTCGAAAGCTGATTCTCCTCTCCGCTGTAATCGATCCGGCCGCGCAAATTCTCGGTTCGGGCCCTGGCCTGCCCCTCACGGTTGTGCAGCTCGGACAGCTCATGCAGGAGAGCGATCACGCGCTCTTGCTGCGCTTTCATTTCCGCCTTCTTCTCGTTCAGCTGCACCTCGAACCGCTCGAGTTCTGCTTTCTTCTGCTGATACGTTTCCTCGGCAACGAGAGTCTTCTGCTGAACTCCCGCCAACTTCGTCCGCAGTTCTTCCTGACGCAGACTCAGCGCTTCTTCCTGCTGCCGGATCTGAATCTTCTCTTTTTCGAAGCGTTCGATATTCACCGTCAGCGAACGCCTGCGTTCGCTCGAAGTCGCAATCTTGCGCTCTGACTGATAAACCTTCGACTGCTGTTCCGCGTACGCCGTTTGCAGCTCACCCATCCGATCTTCGAGTTCATCCATTTCTGAACGAAGGACATCGAGGAGTGCCTCCTCCTGCGAAAGCTCGGTATGGATCTGCGATTTTTCGCTCACCGCCAGATTGAGTTGCTCCTGGAGCGGGGCGATTTTCGTAACGACATTTGCGTACTCGCGGGCAAGCAACGAGGTCTCGAGCGTCTGCACCTGCTTGGCGTACTCATTGTAGCGTTTGGCCTTGTGTGCCTGCCGCTCAAGCGAGTTCACGGCTTTCTGGACCTCCCGCACAATATCACCGACACGCGTAAGGTCGTGCTGCACCGTCTCCAGCCTGCGGTACGCCTCCTTGCGCCGGTGTTTGTACTTCGTGACCCCTGCCGCTTCCTCGAACAGCCGTCTTCGTTCATCAGTGCTATCGCTCAGGATCGTTTCTACCATCTTGAGCTCAATGACCGAATAAGCATCCGACCCCATGCCAGTATCCATAAACAGGTCGCGGATGTCCTTCAGGCGGCAGAGAGTCTTGTTCAGATAGTATTCACTCTCTCCGGAACGATAGACGCGGCGGGTAACGACAACTTCCGTGTACTCTGATGGGAGAATACCCTTGGTATTCTCGATCGTGAGGGAGACTTCGGCGATGCTGAGGGGTTTGCGGTTTCTCGTACCGTTGAAAATGACATCTTCCATCTTGTCGCTGCGAAGCATCGTAGGCCGTTGTTCGCCCAGCGCCCAGCGGATGGCGTCAACCACATTGGTTTTGCCGCAGCCATTCGGGCCGACAATCGAGGTAATGCCGGAATCAAACGTCAGATTGATTTTCTGCGCGAAGGACTTGAATCCGAACAATTCCAGCTTCGATAAATACATTAGCTGAGGCTCCGGCCCAGGTGGAGGAAGAATTCGACGTACGCCGTCAACGCATAGGTTGTTTCATAGTAGACGAACAACCCTCCCAGGATTACCAGGACCACAATAGATCCGCCAAGGTATGCCTTCACCCTGCTCACATCATAAATCACCGAAATCCCCTTTAGAATGCGCAGGAACGACCAAGCCAAGAACGCGATGAGAAGCACGAAAGTCGGCAGCACGTAGAAATCGGCCTGAAGAAGCTTGAAGAGCGCCATCGCGAGAGGACTTAAGAGCACGATCGGCAACGTGCCCCAAACTGCCACGGCGAAGGAGTGGTACCAGTATACATGCCGCTTCACAAGGAACGCGAAAAGCCTTATGAACAGGGCAATAACCGGGTAGAGTGCGAGGAAGACGGCAGAGAAAGCGAGAATGCCGATGAAGGGCTGCCATACGGCAGAGACGAGTTTCTCTTTCAACGCATCGGAAACAACAATCGAAGTCACAAGCGAATCAGCCAGCGAATCGAGTCTGAACCGATACAAGATCCCCGAGACGATGACGCCCATCGTGACCGACACTGCAAGGGCGAGGATGAGTGTTTGAGGAATTGAAACGGTGTGCACATCCCGGAGATCAGCATAGAAATTGTATGAGCGGATGAGCGCCCGTTTGAAAGATTCGTTAAACCTGCGATTATAGTGGTAGAGATAGGCGATGACAAAAATAACTGCAAAGCCCCACACGATGTGTGCGACGGGAAATGACGCGCGATAGCGCCCGATGGGGAGTGCTATGGTTTTCTCTCCGTTGTAGAGGAGCTTCACCATTTCGAATGACGCTCGCTTCTCGCGGGCATAGCTCAGCAATCCAACCGGATACACAGCTCGGTTGCCGCTACCGATCGACATCCACGGGCGGTCGCCTTTCCAGTCGGCGAATCCATCAATGAATGATCCGGCGATCCCTGCTTCTCTGATGGACAAGAACGTCTTCTTGAAGAATTCGGCCTGAGCCTCCTGCGACATCGGGTCGCTCCAACCGCTACGGTTCTCCGGCTCCACATCCTTTCCATACGAGAGGAGCACAACGGGTTGTCCAGAGTGCTGGCGAATCCACGACTGCATGGCGCTCTTGAGCGTGCTGTTCCTGTCGATCGAAACGCGGAAGGCAGCAATCGGCACCTTCTCGGCGCACTGATCGACGGAGAACACTCGCGAGCCGAAATAGACCGGACGCGCATCAAGCTTCGCGATCGCTCCGGCCAATCGCTCAACGAAGGCGCAAGTCCGATCGTCAGACGAGTCAAAATCATCTCCGATGCCCCACGCCACCACGGATGGCCGGTGCCTGTCGCGTTCGATGACCTCGCTGACCGCGGCTTCCGACAAAAGCTTGAAGTTCTCCTGGTCAAGAATCTCCGGGGGGACGCTTACCGCCGGAATCTCTTCGAAGACAAGCATGCCATATCGGTCGCACAGGCTGAGTACGTAAGGATGGGGTGGATGGAATGAAAATCGAACTGCATTCGCCCCGAGCGTTTTCATCAGGGTGATGTCTTTTTCCATTTGCTCGTACGTGAGCGAGCCGCCGCGGCGCGCAATATCCTCATGCCAAACGACGCCGCGCAACACCACCGGTTTTCCGTTCAGATGGAACGCGCTGCCGACGATATCGAAACGCCGGAATCCCGTCACGCAGGCAAACTCATCGATCCCCCTGACAGTCCTTGCCTGCTGGAGGAAAAGTCTTGCGCGCACGACGTAGAGATCAGGCGTATCGGGACTCCACGGGCTCGGCGCCTTGACCGAAACGGATGCACGCACTTCATAGTCGCGGTTCGGCTGGATTGAAACGGGCTGAGGCGGTGAACTTCCGACGACCGTACCGCTCGCCTTGTCGACGACATCGACCGCAAACAGCGGCTGTGCAGAGCCCACCATGGTGCTCAGCGTGTCTCCCGCCGCTCCGAGGAGCTTGCTGTTCAGTACGGCGACCACCTCCACGGAACCTTGCGCAAGATCCGCAGAGAGGTCGCTATGAACGATGAGCTTGTCGATCCAGAGCCGCGGCGTCACGAGCAGGTAGATATCACGCGTAATGCCGGCATAGTCTCGCCAGCCCAGGATCTGCTTTCGCAGCGGCAGCGTTGATCGCGAACTCAGGTTGTTGTTGACAATGATCTTGATCGCGTTTTCGCTCCCGAGCTGCAACGAGCTCTCTGGCAGATCGAGATCGACCGTTGTATATCCGCCGACATGCCTCCCGACGAAGAGATCATTGATATAGACCTCCGCGTCGAGGTTCACTCCAAGTCCAATCAGATGGAACGATGAAGACGACAGCGTGGTCCGATCCAGGGAGAATTTCCGCATGAAGGTGATGCGGCCTTTGAAGTCGAACGAAGCAGGAACCTTCACATCCTTCCAGGATTCATTATCGACCGAATAGGACCAGGTTCCGGCAAGATCTATCTTGCGCCGAAATTGATTGTCGATATGAATGCTGGCATCTGAACCGACAAGAGTCGGCTGTCCATTTTCAAGGATGG
>Ga0315297_10001201_pt1 | contig 15815 bp, 18 predicted proteins | sample YL17G15_0_MG_FD_203628 | JGI IMG/M metagenome (GOLD analysis project Ga0315297, IMG submission 203628) | Sediment microbial communities from Yellowstone Lake, YNP, Wyoming, USA - YL17G15_0 | ecosystem: Environmental > Aquatic > Freshwater > Lake > Sediment | place: USA: Wyoming | collected... | reverse complement strand
TTCCGTAACTACCCGAGGCTCAACGACTTCCGGAGTGACCTCGGATACCCTGCCAACTACCGGCTCTGGGGGAAGACCCTCTACTCCCTCCAGCGTGCTGGGAGTAGTCTCCAGCGCCGGGGCGGGCTCTTCCCGAAGAGTGGGCGCAAATTCACCACTCGGGGGTGGGGCCTCTGAAGGAGGAGCCTCCACAGGAGGCTTCGCGGGGCCCTCTTCCAAATACTGCACCCGCCCTGCAAGGTTTTCGCCCACCGCACCGACGTTGGCCTCGACCTTCGCCGGGCTCTGCTCCGCGAGGTGCTTCGCCCAGGCCACCTGCGACTGCGCCGCCGAGATGACCCCGTGCGCCATGAGCGCGGCCAGCCCCGTCTGCAGGAGGGCGTTCGTCGTCTCGGCTGCGGTGTCGAGGATCGGCTGCTCGGTGATCCCCTCCCCCGCCTGCTTCCACCCTTCGTAGGCACCCTTCACCGCGGCAGGTCCGTAGGCGACTCCCGCCGCCAGGCCCATCGCGGTCGGCTCAGCACGCTGCAGAACGCTCCCCGCATGGAAGACGCCGCGCTGGAGAGGGCTCCCATGTTCCATGACTGCGCGAGCCACGGCTGCTCCCTCATCCTGGAGCAGACCTCTCGCGACCGTCTGATCGAGCGTCGGGCCGAGCGCTCCCTCTGCGAGAGGTGCCGCCCTCAGTGCGCTCTGCCGAGCTGCCTCCGCTGCAGCAGACCGTTCGATAAGGCTCGCTGCTTCAGGCACGCTACGCGCAGCAGCTCCGGTGGCCTTCCCCAGCACGAACGGGGTGTAACTCGTTGGGTCTCCAGCAATGTTTCCAACGAGACGCCCGACGGGACCGAGCGCTGTTCCCAGCCTGCTCTCTCGAAGTCCTTGTGGCAGGAATTCAGCCGCAACGTCTCCGAGGCCGGGGAGAGCTTCGGTCTTCTCGTACCACGGTGAAGCCGGTGTGATCCCGTGCGCCTGCGCGAGCGCTGCTCGTGCCCGCTCGTACTCCAACGGCGCGAGCCCGGACAGAGCTGCCGGGATAGCGCCCTGTGTCGCGCCGAAGGCGGTCCTGATCGGCTGAAAGTAGTCGGACCCCTCGGGCTTTTGAGGAGTGAGCCCCAACTCAGCGAGCACATCGTTGGCTGCTTGGTTGGGGTCCTCTTCGCCGGGAAGAGTGATCCCCTGAGCTTCGAGGATCCGCCTGACATCAGGAGGGAGGCTGCTCACGGACTAGGCCTTCAAAGACCGTAGGACGAAGTTCCGCCGCGGAACATCGACGCGGCAACAGCATCACTGCCAGCCTTCACCTGACCGATCCTCTCCAAGATCGCCGCCTCTCCAGTGTACTTGTCGTGGATCTTCCGCCGGATCAGAGCTGCCACCGTATCGTCGGCGGGGGTGCCTGCACGCTTCAGGATGTCGAGAGCAGCCTGCGTCTCCTGCTCGATCAGTGGTGCCTTCTCGACGGCAAGCTGCCTGGAGACTTCCTCCCGCAGAGCCATCTGCTCACGCACGCCGAGCTTGGGATCCTGCAGCCGCTTCAGGTTCTCCTCCAAGATCGAACCCTGAGTTCCTGCCAGCCTGTTCCGAGTCTGGGCCTCAGTGAGAGCCGCCTCCTGAGCCCCAAGCCCCAGCTGCTTCTGCCTTGCTTCCATCCACACGTCCTGAACCAGAGGGGACTCCGTCGCCGCGATCTCCTTATAGCTCTTGTCCAGCCCTGGGAGCGCCCTGATTGGAGAGAAGCCTCCAGCTCCCTCCCGGACTTGGAACCCCTGGAAGGGTCTCCCAGCCTGATCGTAGGAAGTCCTCTCGGGGGCCTCACGCTGGAAGGCCGCAGTCGCCGCAGCACGCTGGGCGTTCTCTCCAAGAGCCTGCTTCTTCCAGTCCGCAACCCCTTCGCTGTAGCTCCCACCAGGAGCCGCACTGACGGGAACCCGCTGGGTCTCGAAGACGATCTTCCCACTGGGATCCCTCCGCGCAGCGATGATCGTCTTCATCTCCTCCTCTCCAGCAGGCTTGGCTGGAGACGTTCCAGGAGAGGCAGGGCCAGTAGGAACCTCGTTCCCTCCCTCCATGAGAGCCTGCTCCATCGTCTTCGCAGGAGCAGCGGGGGTAGACGATGGAAGGCTCAGCAGTGACTCGATCCTTGCCTGCTCAGCCTTCTGCTTTCTCCCCTGGAGTTCCTTATCGAGTTCCCCCATCGCAGCTCTGTTCTCGGCAGCTTTCGCGTCTCGCTGAGTCTGCAGCAGCTTCGCCTCAGCAGAACGTGCGTCAGCCGCCCCGATCTTCCCGCTCAGCCACGCACCTCGGAGGTTCGGCTGCGCGTTGAGATCAATGGCCTCTCCACCTGCAGTGGCCTGCAAAGCCTTGTACCCAGCGTCAGCTGCGAGAAGACGCTGCCGCTCGGCTTCGATCTGGGCAGGGGTCATCGTCGTGAAGTCAATCGGCATGCTCGCCTCCTACGCCGGACGCCCGAAGCGAGCCGCCGCCCGCTTCCTGATCTCTTTCTGCTCCGCATCGGTGATGGTGGCACGACCCGCTACTACTTTCTCACCATCGTCATCCGGCGGCTGGAGAGGAGCTGGAGAAGAGCCCGAAGGGCTGTAGCTCTCGTCGTTCTCGCCGCTCGTGTTCACGGGGTCGCTGGGACGCGAGTAGCCGGGCCTCCGCTTGTTCTTGACGAGTCCTTCGAGAGCGTCTGCCTGCTCCTCTGCCTTAGCCATTTTAGGAGTAGCCTCCAGGAACACCGAGCAGCATCTTGTCGAAGCCCGTCTGTGCGTGGACAGCAGCATCAAACGGGTTGCTGCCGTACCGCGAGGCTCGCTGCATGTTCGCCTCGACGTGGGCCATGCGAGCCCCCTTCTCCCTCTGCTGCCCCTGGTACTGCTGTGAGGCAGCATCCCGGCGAGCCTGCTGCTCTGCAGCCCGCTGCCTCTGAAGAGCATCCGCTTGCTCCTGTGCGCGGAGGCCCTCCTGACGGCGCTGCTCCTGCATCTGCATCTGCTCCTTGCGCCTTCGCTCCGCAAGGATGGTGTTCAGGATTCCGCCACCACCACCGTAGTTGCCGCCACCACCGTCAGCGACATCTCCAGCGTACCCACCGAGGGCATCCCCCTGACGGCTCGCGGAGAGGACCCCAGTTCCCTGGTCGTAACTCGAAGTGTTCAGCGGCATTGGTTCTCTCCTAAACAAGCGCCAAAAGTCTTGAGATGCTGTCCAGCTGACCTTGTCGTGCCCTCACTCCAAGATCGTTGTACCTGTAGTTCAGGTCGTTGGCAGCGTTCGATGCCTGAAGGTTCAGCGCATTCGCAGCGTGCTGAGCCGAAAGCTGGGCTGCGAAATCTTGGGTGTTCGCCCCGGCGACTCCAGTCATGGAGTTGATCAGGCCCATCCGAGCCGCAGTCTGCCGGTCTCCAAAGGCAGCTTCCTGCCCAGCAAGAGCCTGCCCCTGGGTGTTCTCGATCTGCTGCTGCTGTGACCCCCACAAGCCGCCTCGACCGCCAGAGGCTCCCAACTGTCGAGCCTCGTTTAGCTGGAGTGAGTTCTCTCGCCGAGTCTTGCTCCGTTCCGCCTCACGATCGAAGGGCGTGGCGAAGAGGTTCTGCGAGTTCTGCATGATCTGGGCGATGTAGGGATTCTGCTGAGCAGTCATCTTGGTGATCTGCGGCGCAGCAATCATGTTGCCGCTGCCAGCACCCGCAGCCCCACCACCGCCACCGATTGGCCCCAGAGCAGGAGCAGACCCACCACCTGCAGGACCACCAGTCAGTCCTGGGATCCCGCCGCCTCCACCTCCACCAAGCAGTTGATTCAAGGCTGTGCTCTGAGCAGAAGCGCCTCCTACTCCGCGACCACCTACTCCGCGACCACCCGAAGAACCAGAACCAAGAACCTGATAGGCACCGGAGGTGCTGTACTGTCCAGGCTGACCACTGCTCGCAAGCAGCTGGTTCCCCTGCTGCGTGGGAGTCTTGGGCTTGGCGGCAGCCTCTTCCGCCCGCTTTCTCGCTGCCGCCTGCTGAGCTGCGTACTCAGGAGTCCTCGTGTACGCCTCGTTGGCAAGCCTCTTTGCATCGCTGTCATTGGAGGCGTTGTATTCAGCAGATCCGTAAACCAGAGGCATCGCTCTCAGCTCCTCCTAGATTCTACTCTCGTTACGGGAGGGGGTCATGGATGACCTCTGAGCCCCAAATCGTCTCGACTCCGTAGCCCACGAAGAAGAACTTCTTCCCCCGTAGTCGAAGCCACATGCCCCTGCCGCTGAGAAAGTCAGGCAGAACCGGCATGATCACATCTGCGTGATCAGCCTCCACGGTTCCCCCTCGGTACTCCCCCGCAACGAACGTGGTGTCGAACTCGATCGGCCCAGCAAGCGCCGGATACTTTCGGGTTCCCCAGTAGCCGGGGCCAGGACCAACAAAGAGCTGAACTTGCCCCGACTCCATCCTCATGTAGTACCAGACCCGCTTGATCTGCTTCTGCTCCATGAGGTAGCCACCACCGTCCCCCATGTAGTCGAAGGCAGTGACGATCTGGCTGTCCTCCTCGGGGACCAGATCGAGCTGTTGCACTGACTGTGGTAGCAACATGCCACCAACGACGAAGGACGGGAACCCATCCGTCCACTCGGTAATCGTAGTCCCGAATGGATCCACCTGCTTTCGTCCCCAGATCCTGTAGAGGTTCCCTTTCCCGTAGCGACCGCGGAGGTACTTCATGAAGACTTCGTCGTCGAAGTGTGCGGTGTCCGGTGGACCTTCGTTCTGAGTCGTCCACCAGTCAGTCGTGTCCCAGCTCAGGCGAGCAGGCACCATCGCTCCCCCGGTCTCAGCCTGAACCAGGGTGTAGTCAAGGACCGCGAAGTACTTGTAGATCTCATCGAGACTGTCTGGTTGAACGAGTGCTGGATCCCACTCATCAGTCCAGGCCCCACTGTCTCTCCAAGTGGCAAATGGCTCTTGTTGAGCGTAAGCAGCCTTATATGCCTGAGAGACGATGTAGGTGTTGAAGTAGGGATCCTCAGTGGCAATCATCGAAGCCGCTCCCGAAGGAGGCACCCACCTGTTTTCTGGAGACAGGGGATGCCATCCCCCGTTGTACATGAAGGGGCCCTTCTCGCTCCAGACGTAGGGGTTGCCGTGGATCACCACGTTGCAGTGATGCCCAACAGCTCCGATCGACTGATCCACGGGTACGAACGTGTAGTCGGTGTCGGTGTACCCCTGAAGAAGGAAGGCCGAGCTTCTGGTGAAGACCATGCAGAAGTCCCGAGTCGACAGAATCCCTGTGATTGCCTTGCTGTCCCGAGTCCGGAAGCTAAGCCCCTCGAAGCGCTCCGGCTGAAACAGCGCAGAGAGGTAGACCGTGTCAGGATTCTCGGAGTCACCCGCCATGATCTGACGATCGTGGTAGATGGTGTTCATCGTGCAGCGAGGGAACCTCTGGAACTGGGTGACGAAAGCCTCTCCAAGATCTGCGATTCCCTTCGACTCCACGACACTCGTAGTCCCGATCGGCACCCGCATCGCCAGCCGAGGAAGGTCCCCAGCAACCGAAAGCCAAAGCTCCAAGTGAGTCGCCCGAGTCACCGGGAGGATCGTACAGGGTTGAACGGCTGGCGGGGCCCCGGAGAGATAAGCCCACGGCTCTGCGATGTAGCACGGCTGGCTTGGCGCAGGAGCAGGAGCCACGTTGACGACCGTTCCGTAGCCGTTGATCATCATCGCGAACGGAGAGTTGCTTCCCGTCACGAAGCGATCACCAGGACGAGTCTGGGTGATTCTTCCTCCATAGGGGTGCCGCACCACAGCTGGGTAGACTCCTACCCCACCAGGAGTATCGACCTGAATCAGGTCGTCATTGGCAGCAACGTCGTCGGGCGGTCGAGTCGGAAGGGTGTTCCAGGTCCTCGGAGTAGTTGTCCCGATCGTCGCTGCTTTGCTCAGCGGGCTGCGCTCATTCGTCAGCTCATCAAACCAGGTGAAGTAGCCAAGGACCGTACTCCCTGCTCCTCCGCCTGTGATATTTGGAGTCTCCTCTGGAGGACGAATCCCCTGCCTCCAAATCCGATGATGCTCATCGAGAATGAGATTGTAGGAGTAGCCTCCACAGAGGTAGGTTCTCCCGTTGTAGGTGGCGACAGAGGGATACTCCCCAGTCGGCACGATTCCGAACGGGATCGGGCAGAACCATCTGCCTCGATTCTGCCCAAGAGGCTCGAACTTGTTCTGGGCTCCTAGTCCTTCCCTACCCCAGCCCTGCCTCTCCTGACCAAACAGGTAGACGCCTGCACCTCCCTGCCTGTAGGAAGTGAAGTTCGTGACTCCGACTGCGTACATCTACAGAGTCCTCATGTTGGTGATTCTCGCCTGCGTAGCCGTAGACGCGGTGAACCCGATTGTGTCTCCGCTTGCCTGCCAGCCGTCGTAGGGCATGAACTGCTGAGAGTGCCATGCGATGACTTGGTCGACTCCTCCTCCGAGCAAGGCGGCAAGCCAGAGCCTTCCTCGATACTGGGCCAGCGCGTCGCACGGCTCGTTGCTTGGAGTAGCAAGTGCTCCAGTTCGCGTTCCAACATCGGTGTAGCGTTCAGGAGCAGCGTTGTCCTGGTCGACGAAACCCAGCTCAATCCAGTTGCTGCTCACGGTCTCGTTCCAAGCGTAGTAAAGCCTGCCTGAGAGCTTCGCGCAGCACTGAAGACCCTGCCCCGTTACTGGGATCGTGTGCCCCAACGCGATCACTGCACCGTCCCAGGTGAAGATCTGGTTCGTTCCATCCATGATGTAGAGCAGGTTTCCGTACTCAGCCATCGCGTTCGCAAACCTGGAGACGTTGAACCCTGCCAGCGTGTGACTCGTCCACGCGCCCGTAGCGTCACGCACGAGCAAAGTCCCCTGGCCCACCGCGGTCTCATCCCGCAGGCCAACGACGAGGGTGTCCTTGTAGACCGCCATCACGGCTCCGGTCCCACCCGTTGACGCCATCGTGTACTCGTCGAAGACGCCAAGACCATCCCAGGAGTAGATGTGCCCGAAGCTCGGCCCATTCACCACTGCGAAGTAGAGCTTTCCGTCCTGCTCCTGAAGTGCCCTGCTCTCATACCCCGGAAACGTAGCAATGACTTCCTCTGCGATTGAGTCCGAACTGATTGGAGGGCTATTGTCTCCTTCTTTGGAAGCAATCAGGTACAGCTTCCTAAGAGCACCAACGTCTCCATAGTAGAACTCGTTGTTGAATTTCTCGATTGGGAAGACGGTGTTTGGGGTTCTGGACCTGAGAGAGGCGACCTCCTGAATTCCCAGGTCTGCGTCCGGGTCAACCATACCTACACCCGAATCACCATTCGGAATGAGTGACTCTGACGTCGTCCAAAGCCTAACTCCCGCAGCAGAGTTGTGGTCCCCAAGCCAGTGCGGAGTCCAACGGCCGCTGTCGACAACCGCGAATGGAGGGTTCTCCGCAACGTCAGCAGTCAGGGGGTCGAAGATCGGGGTCAAGGGAATGTAACCTCCATCTCCCTGAAACCCTGGCCTGCTGATCAGAACACCGCCCTGCGTCCTGGTGTTGATCAGGTCCCGAGGACGGCTAGGAGGGTTGCCTGCCGGATCGACCTTCGTCGCGATCCCTTCCCAGGCAAACCCCTCCTGTCCGTTTCTCCTCTCGAACGTCTTACCCTGACTCGGCTTCTTCGCCACGAACTACCCGTTGAAGTTCGGAGCGATCACCGTGCGCGAGCTGGAGAACTTGCCCCAGAACGTGACGACCACGGTCCCGGCGAGAGCGACCCAGCCTTCGACGCTCGAAGGAACGCCGCCGACCTGGATGGCTCCGAAGGCCGCGAGCAATGCGTAGCCTGCTGCGGTTACGATCCGAACGACCGGAGAGGGTGCTGTCGTTCCCATGCTTTCCTCCTAGAAAGGCTTCCAGACGACTTTCGCTTCGGCACCGAGATCACCCTTTGTCCAGTCCTTGTAGGCACCGACCGCTAGGCTGAACTTGCCGTCCGACATGCGAACGAGAGCCGAGACCTTCGTCACGTTCTCGATCGAAGTTCCATCCTGCTGGTAGACCTGATGCGCGACGACAGCGAAGTGTGCGTCGCCCGCGGAGGCGATCGCGTCGTCGATGGCGCTCTGCAGCTTGGCGTTCGAGAACTTGCGAAGCCCACCTGGAGTCTGCCAGGTCGAAAGGGGGTTGTAGGGAATCGACGGGACTGGGCTACTCACATCCCCGCCTCAAGAGCGTCGGCCTGCTTCTTGGCCTTCATGCCCTTCATTTTAACGCCCTTCGCCGCTGCCTTCTGGAACTTCCCCTTGCCGTACTTCTTCCGACCGATGAAGGCAGCAAGCCCCGGACCCTTCTCAGCCGCCAGCTTCTTGAACCCCATGTAAGCCATCACCTGCCTCCCAAGGCTTTCGCCTGTTCGCGTGCCTTCTGCTTGTTGGCGAGCGCGTAGAAGACTTGCTTCGCCTTCTTCTTCCCACCCTTGTTGGCGTAGGTGTGCTTCATGGAAGCCATCACCTCTTCACCGTGCCCACCGTAGTACTTGTCTACCGGCATCTAGCGATTCGGCGGTGTCGCCGCCTCCGCAGCTGCAGCAGCTGGCATTGGAGCTACCCCAAGACGAATCTCAAGAAGCGTCTCGATCCGAGTAAGTCGGTGCTCGATCTTCTTGTACTCGTCCTCGCGAGCGTTCTCCTCAACGTCAACTCGCTGGGCAAAGCCCACCCGGATCAGTCTGACGTCATCCTGCAAAGCAAGCACCTGACTGCGATTGTCGAGGACGATGGCGCTCTCCCTGCCATCTGACATCTGGTGAGAGGCTAAACCAGACCCTGCAGCGATCGCAGCCGTAGCGAGGAGCTTCATCGCTAGGTCAAAACCTGGATGGTCGGTCACTTGCTTTACTCCTCCCCTCACCCTTCTCGATAGAGTATCCCCTGGATCAGGCATCTTCGGCTCACTGCGTGAAGGCGGTGCTGTTGCAGAGATCCCGCGCTCCCGCTGCAGGGCAGGTGCAATGCACCTGAGCTGTACCTGACCCCTTCAGCTGGAACTGGTATGGGTTGTCTCTCCACGGAGACACGAGCGTCAACGACTGCTCAGGCTGCGTGATCGAGAAGGTCGGTGTTCCACCACAGGACTTTGCTTCGCAAGCCTCGCGCTCTGGGTTTCCCTCCAAGAGGATCGGTCGCCCGTTCGCCTTGGGTGTGCAATCGTAGATGTGGTTCGTCGCCTGATGGAGTTTGCACGCGATCTCGTCCACGGTCGGAACGTCAACGGAACACGTCGGAGAAGGAGAAGGGCCCGGCGCGGGGGCCGTGCCTCCGTAGCTCCAGGTGTTCTTGGGGTTCTGACCCGGATCTGTGCTCATGCACCCAGTCCCGAACGCCACGGCATGGAACTCCTGCCAGAGCCCCTGCGGGTTGCGGACTGCGACCGCGTCGGCCCAGGGGCCACTCGCGCAGAGGTTCTGCTTCCGCAGCTCGGCGGCGATCAGGCCAAGAGTCACGTTCTGCTGGCAGTGATGCCCCTCGGGCTCTCCGGGTCCACCCTCGCAGGGCCCGATGAAGCCGCACCGATCACCGACCGCTGCCTTCGCGGCGTCGACCTGGGGTTTCATGGAGTCGCCCACGGAGCCCGCTTGCGGCGGGACGACCCACTTCGGGTCCTCGGCGGGAGGAGCGAAGCAACCAGGAACCACGGAGCTTTCGCCGCGGAACAGCGCAAGCGTCTGGTCCATCTCCGGTTTCTTCTGCTCAGCACGCCAGTACCAGTAGTTCAGTCCGCGATCACGGGCCCGCTTGAAGTTGGAGAACTCCTCGTCCACGCTGAAGCCAGGATTCCTCTCGTTGTTCGCGGTGTGCTTCCCTGCGATCGGCTCAAGGAGCGCGTTCCGGTCGTGAGTCACGCAGTAGTCGAAAGGCCCGTCGCAGAAGTCGGTGTTGTTGGTGCCGACCAGATGGACGACGCCGCACCCGGTCTTCTGCTCCTCGTCGCGGATCACGTTGCGGACCCAGTCGTACCACTCACGCTTCGTCCCCTGGATCTCGCCGCCCTCGTTGTCGGTGAGCCAGATGACGTTCGCGAAGCAGCCGATCTCGGAGACGTACTTCCGGATCAGGCGCTCCTGCCCCGCAGAAGGTCTGCGCCCGCAGGCGTCGATGTCCTCCTGCGGCCACGCGCAGGGCTGAGTCCCCCACTGGCAGGTCTTGCAGTACCAAGTGTCCAGAGCGACCTCGACGTTCGCCTTCCGTTTCCCGGCGTCGTTGGTCAGCTCGACGACGCTGTTCCAGAAGGCGGGGTTGAAGTCAGGTCCATTCCCCAAGTAGGGGCCCCCAACATCGGCCCAGGCGCTCTCGTGCTCGGCGTCTCCGTACCACGACATGATCCGGAAGTGGAACAGGTTGGCCTTCGTGTAGTCCATCCAGCTCGCTGAGGCGAGCGGCCAGCGCCAGTTCTCGCCCTCGGGCGCGTCCATGCAGCACTGCACTGCCCCGAAGGCAAGGAACGGGAGCCCTCCTCGTGTGAGCGAGATCCCGTCAGTCCTCAGCTCCAGCTCTGGGTACTTGACCGCGGATACCGGAGGCGGCTCCGGAGTCGGTGTTGGAGTCGGGCCCGGAGGCTTCGGCTTCGGATTGATCGAGCACGCCGCGAGCGCGACGAGCCCGAGAGACAGGATTAGGCGCTTCATTCCAAATCTCCTACTGTGGCGTACAAGTCTGCGGCAGCGGCATGTCGAGCCGCGAGTTCACACTCATCGTCTGCGAGGCCGCGGTGTTGTCGGTGCAGGTCACGCTCAGATCGCAGTTCGTGGTGTTGACCACGTTTGTCCAGGTGCAGACGAGCGTATTGGCATTGCTGCTCGCGGTGAGATCGGTGCCCACGACGTTGATCGCGGTACAGGTGTTCGTACCGGCCTTGTTCACTCCGGCGAAGCGGATGCGTCCCTGCGTGACTCGGTAGTCGGTGGTGTCGGTCGACTTCGTGCTCCAGATGATCTCGCCGCCGAGGTAGTCGTTCGAGGGGATCGCGCAGCGCCACACCGCGACGGCGGCGGCGGCGTCCGTGAGCGTCTTCGCGCTTGAGCCCTCGATGTACTTCGTCGTCCGACCGATCGCCTGTCGGGTGCGTGCGGCTGCTCCATTGCCTCCGAAGTAGACGTCCGTGACGGTCGTGGCCCCGATGACTCCGACGTTGTCGGCATCCGGAAGCACCGCGTTGTAGCCGATCGCGAACGTGTTGCTGTGCTGCGTGGTGTTCATAAAGCCGGTGTTCTCACCGACGAAGGTGTTCTGGATGCCGGTGGTGAGCGCATTCGCGCTGAGCCCGCCCGGATTCCAGCAGGAGTTCGCGCCGAGGCAGGTGTTGCTCGTGCCTGTCGTCATGCCTCGTCCGGCCTGGGAACCGATGGCGGTCCCGGTGCCAGTTGTGACGCTGTTGAGCGAGCGCCAGCCGACAGCCGTGATTCCGCCAGTCCGCACCGAGATCCCAGCCTCGGCCCCGACAGCCACGTTGAAGCTGCCCTCGGTCAGGTTCGCGAGAGCCCACTTGCCGAAGGCAGTATTCTGGACTCCGTTGACGAGCTTGGACATCGCCTGGTAGCCAGCAGCCGTGTTGAAGTACCCACCGCCAGCGATGTTGTCCGAGTGGCTGAGAGCCTGGTATCCAAGCGCGGTGTTCGCGCCGCCAGTTCCAACCTGACCAACCTCGCCGCCCACAGCGATGTCGCCGGGGCCAGCGTTGAGGGACATGATCCTTCCGACCTCGACGCCCAGGGCGTTCTTGATGGTTGCATTCGCCTGGGGAAGAGAAGTCGGGTTGTACGCCTTCACCGAGAGATCGGAGATGTCACCGTCGAAGTCGGTCGTCGGGGTGATATTGACGGCGAGTGTTCCGGTGTCTCCGACCGCGGTCTTTACGGCCTGGGTTTCCGCCCAGTCCTTGAGTGCGGAAAGGGCAGTCACGGATCCGATCGAGACGCTGACGCTTCCGGCTGTAGCTCCGGTAGCAGTGATCGTCACGCGATACCAGCTCAGGGGATTGACGGCGATGCTCTGCGTCAGGGGTGCGGTTGAACCTACTGTGTGCCGCGCCTTGCCGCCTGCCTGCCACGCCCAGTTCGCACCGCTCCATCCCGTAAGGTCTGTCGCGAAGCTGTTGTTGGTGAGCAGCTCCGCACCTACAGTTCCGATCGTGTCGACTGAAGTCTGGAGAGCAGGCTGGACAAGACTAGACCCCGGAGTCCCTGGGGTTCCCCCAGAGCCAGAGACACCAGGGGATCCGACCTGAGCGAACGACGTGGACGCAAGGAGAAGCGCCGCGATGCCGAAGAGAATCTTCTTCATGGCTTGTCTCAATCCCAGAACGTGATCTGGAGGATGTCGCCTGCGCTGGAGCCGATCACGTAGAGTAGGCGGAAGTCCACTTCCACGAAGTCGTGACGCTCGCTCGACGCCAGCATCGTGAACGTCGCCTCGGGCTTCAACGTGAAGAAGGCCGGGTTCCCGTCTGCCTCGACGTTGGACTTCCCCACCGAGATGTTCCCGACGTTTCCCGTCTTGTTCAGGAAGGTGACCCCCTTCGCTTTGATCTTTCCTGGGACCGCCCCGCTGAGAACGACCGGGCTTGCCGTGACTGCCTGCGAACCACCACTCACCATTTCCCTACCTCATCCCTTCTGTTGAGCAAGTGCTGTCGCCTGCACCGAGGCAGTCCCAGGCCTTGCTGCTGGGGGAAGCCCTCCTGCTGGGTATGAAGGCCACCACGGGCCCTCCTTCTTTGGAACCGTTCCTCCAGGAAGGATCGTCTCTCCGTAGACCGTCGCGGGCGGAATCCTTCCTGACTGCAGCAGAGGACCTCCACCAGCGTAAGTTCGCGGAGCAGGCAAGTCCGTCAGCTTCGCTTTCCCGGTGGTGTTTCCCCCAGCAGGAACTGGCGGTCCCACCGCGCTAGGCTTCGCACCTGCTGCAGGAGCAGTCGCGCTCGTTGTGCTAGAAGATGACTGTGTCGTAGCCGCAGCAGTTGTTGCCGCTGACTCGGCTTCCTTGTTCTTGCGGAGCCACTTGTTGATCTCTCGGCGAGTGTCCTCGTCTCGGAGGGAACTGTAGTCTGAGAGTCCGAACAGCTCTTTGATCTTCGGGTTTTCGAGCGCCCGCCTGCCCCAATCTTCGTCGAAGTCTTCATTCCAGTTCCCCCGTCCTACACCCGCCTTCTTCTGGGAAGACTCACCTTGAGGCTGCGTCGTCGCCTGCGGAGCATCCGTAGCTGCAGTGACATTGCCGCGGGACTCCTTCTCCATCTCCCTGGCTCTGCCGACTCCAAACTCGGCTTTCGCAGCGTCGTAGTCGAAGGCCATTTTGCTTTAAGCCTTTCCACCCCAGGCAGCAGCCTGTTGAGCCTGTAGTTCTGCGGCGGTGGGAGCGCCATAAAACATCCTGTTGATGTTGGCTAGAGTCCGCGCTTGCCGTTGTGCAAAGGTTTCTTGGCCTCCCTGCGACGAACTGCGAGTCGTACTTCCTCCGATACCTCTACTTCCTCCTCCAAGGGTCGGATTCATTGGATTTCCGTAGCCAACAATCGGCTTGGAACCTTGGCTACCGAACCCGCCGGTCATCGTCAGTGCGTTTGCCTGCTCGCGGGCAGGAAGCCGAGCTGGGCGAGAAGAGCCTCCTTGCTGACTCCAGAGCTGATTCCCAGGCGCAGGCGGCTGCGGAGGTCTCTGCGGAGCCCGTGGCTGCCGCTGCTGCGGAGGAGTCTGCCGTGCGGAATTCGCAGCTCCCCCATAAGCGGTCCCACTCCCTCCAACACCCCCAAGAGGCATTAGTACCCCCTACAAGCCTGAAAATGCATCGGGTCAGGACGCTGCAGCCAGTGCCCACCCCATTCCCAGCCGTTCTTCATGAAGACCTGCACGATCTCGGGGGGCATGTCGCCCTTCTCCCCAAGCTGATTCGTCTCAGCGTTGAAGTCGATCGCGATCCCCCAGCAGTGCGCTGACAGCTTCTGCACTCCCCGCTTCGTCCTCCAAGCATAGCAGCCGTCGAAGGTCTTCAGCAGCGGCCAGTGCCCCTCGGCGAAGAGCTGCGTGAAGATCAGCCCGATGCTCCCCAGCAGCTTGCGATGAACCCTGATCCTGGTGACGGGAGTATTCGGATCCCACCCAAGAGGAAGCGGAGCCGGAAGAACACAGGTCCCCAGGATGATCTGCTCCCAGGAGTTGTGGACCACTCCATCTGCTCTCAGGTAGAGCCGAGGATTACCGTACTCCTTGACGATCTCGTCCAGCCCGATCGGGAAGCTCACTGATGCTGCCTGTTGTCTGAGAGCGCCTTCATCACCGCGATGATCCGCATCTCTTCTCCGTCCATGTGCTCGCGGATGTCCTTCTTCAACTCCGCAATCTCAGTGGAGAGCCCGTTCTCCAACTTGACCGCCACCCCCGCGAGAGCCTTGTCGTGAACCGCGAACATGTCCTTGATCGAGTCGAGCTTTCCGCCAAGGTCGTCGACTCTCCTCACGAGGCGAAGTGCTGCCCAGCCGACGACCCCAGTTGCAGTTGTCAGAACCAGCTCGGAGACTTCGATCACGAGCACACCCCAGTAAAGGGGTAGAAGGCTCCAGCTTCGAGGCAGGCCTTCTCTGTAGCAGTGAGGGTGCGAGACCACACGATCACTGAAGAGATGAGTCCGTTCCAGAAGACAAAGCCTCCATTGAGCGCACCAATGTAGAGGGGCGACGTTCCGTTTCGTAGGACGTCACCAAGGGAGGAAGTTCCAACCGTCCCACCATCAAGCTGGATCTTGATTTCGTTTGCCGCAGTGACTTCAAACAGTACGTGGTGCCAAGTAGCTGCCGTGAATCCCGTGACGTTGGCACTTGCCGTCCCACCAACCGTATTCCAGGCAAACGCCTCGTAAGCTCCGGATCCCAGCACGTAGAATTCAAAGTCTCGCTGTGCCCCGGTATCATCCTTGGCTACAATGGCGCGTGTTGCTCCAGCCGCATTCACGTATGCCCAAGCCGAGTAGGTCCCGATAGGCAAGTAGAATGGGTCAGCGACGCTCATACTCTGAGCGCCAGCAAAGTTTGCCACCGTCGCTGGCATACCAGCTGGAGCACCTCCACCCTTCGCGACGAAAGTCACGCCGCCGTTGTTGGTGAGGGTTTTCCCACCTACAAGGTCGCTGCCATCGGAACTTAGGGGCCAAACCGTGACGAGACCATTGAGAAGAGTAGATGGAGACTGCGGGCCGCTACTCCCGATACTTCCAGTAGTCGCCCCACTCGGCGGGAAGGTCTTCGTAATCCTCCCAGTCGGAGTGACCTGCGCGAGCGTGAGCGCCGCGACTCCAAGAAGCAGCAGGCTGAGCAGAGTCTTTTTCATTTAGCAGACTCCCGTAAACGGATAGGCTGGTGGAGTCCCGCCCCCGTAGAGGCAACCAATCTCCCCGGTAGTGATTGTTCGGTCGAAGACTGCGAACTCATCGAGGTAGGCCGTTCCACCATCAATCGCGAAGTCCAGGCCGCCCCCAGTCGACTTTCCGACAATGAAGCCGGTCGAAGCGTTCCAGAGGGCGTTTGTCGTCAAGGCTCCTGCGGTAGTCGCTTCGAGAGCCCCATCGACGTAGAGCCGACCCTTCTTGTCGGAGGTGGTGTACGTCCAAACGAAATGCCTCCAGACCCCAGTGTGGGCCCCAGAATCGACGTTTACTGGAGCCCCTGTCGAATCCCGCATGATGAAGTTGGCAGATCCCGTCGCCAATTTAATGCGGAAGTCGAACTGCTTCAGCCCGGCGTTGTTTTCCCCCATAATCGCGAGG
>Ga0315297_10001197_pt1 | contig 15839 bp, 16 predicted proteins | sample YL17G15_0_MG_FD_203628 | JGI IMG/M metagenome (GOLD analysis project Ga0315297, IMG submission 203628) | Sediment microbial communities from Yellowstone Lake, YNP, Wyoming, USA - YL17G15_0 | ecosystem: Environmental > Aquatic > Freshwater > Lake > Sediment | place: USA: Wyoming | collected... | reverse complement strand
GTAAAAAGTCGAAAATGCCCAAGAATCGTCATTCCGGTGAAAACCGGAAGCCAGAGATTTCAACGCGTTACAAAAACACTGGACACCGGTTTTCACCGGTGTGACGACTTTTTACGAGAGCGTCAAGATTCACTACATTTTTAGGCATTTGTCTGAGGGAGTATCCGGTTTATATGAGAATGCCCCTTCCTCCCTCTCGACGGGGGAGGGATACAGGGAGGGGGGCATTTTCATCCTTCGTTGTGCCCGACCCGGGCATGGGAGTTATTTTGACAGACATACATCCTATCATATGAAAGCTACTACGCAACCACATCAGTCTGAAATCCTGACTTCGATAATCTACAAGCACCTGATATGTTCGATATCGTCGATAAGGTTTTGTCAATTTATAGGGATCGGGAAGGCGGATTTCCGGACGAAGAGTGAATGATGGGGGTGAAGGCTCGGCGGGTCCGGTCTAACGCCCCGCCTGGGCCGATTCCGACCACGAAAAGCCTTCCCGGGCGAGGGCGATCGTGATTCCGTTGTACTTTTTCTTTTGACAAATGAATCGGGTCCTCCTTCCCGCCAGCAGCGCCGCCGGTTCGGCGACGGCCGGCAGATTCACTTTTTCTTCTACGAAATCCGAATGCAAAAATTCCCTTGATGAGGCACGGATCTCCGCCGCGTGAATGAATCGGATCGGAATGCCGAGCGTCTCCGCGGCTTCGAGAAGCCCCGCCTCGTCCGCCTTGACGTCCGCCGAGGCAAGGAGGCGGACCTCTTCAAGGGCAATCCCCGCCTCCGCCAGAGTCTCGCGCACGGTCGCGACGATCCGCTCCGCAGGCGTCCCCCGCTGGCAGCCGATCCCGACGATGACGGATTTCAACGCCTCGGTCGTCGTGGTGACGACGGGCTCGGCGCCCGTGAGATTCGCGACGCGGATTGCGAGGTCGTTCGCTCCCCCTTCGTGGCCGGAGAGCAGGCTCACCGCCCAGCGCCCTCCCGCATCGAGGACGACAACGGCGGGGTCCTCAAACTTGCTTTTGATGAGCGGGGCGATCGCCCGGACGACGACGCCGCAGGGGGCGGCGTAGACGAGGCCCCGGCAGACGGGGAAGAGCGAAGCGGTGAGCTCGGCGATCTTCGTAAAGCGCTCCGCAGCGGGGGCCTCCAGTTCCGATTCCGAACCGCTCCGGGTTGAATCGCGCCGGTCCGGATCGCTTCGGTTTGCCTCGTGCGGAGCCGAATCCTGCCGGGCTATCTCGCACCGGATCGACTCGTCCCGTACCGACTCATGGATGAAGAGCCGCGCCTCCGGCAGGCGGCCGGTCAGGGGGGCGAGGAGCCTCGCCCCTTCGTCGGAGAGCGTGATGAGGGCGATTTTCATGGCGTCTTCCCCTTCCGGAAGCCGTGGGTGAAGGTGTCGTCGTAGAGCTTCGAGGCGGGGACGTCGCGCGCGAGCGCCTCCCCGACGATGATCATCGCTGTCGAGCGGATTTCGGCGGTTTCCGTTTTAACCGCGATGTCGGCTAACCTCCCCCGGATGACCCGCTCCTCCGGCCAGGAGGCGCGGAAGACGACGGCGGCGGGGCAATCCGGCCCGTAATGGGCGCTCAGGGTTTCGGCCACCTCGGCGATCTTACCGACCGACAGGAAGATGCAGAGGGTCGCGTGCGTCCGGGCGATCCGGTCGAGCTCCTGCTCCTCGGGGAGCGGCGTGCGCCCCGCAGTCCGGGTGAGGACGATCGTCTGGGAGATCTCCGGGGCGGTGAGCTCCGTGCAGAGGGCGGCCGCGGCGGCCTGGAAGGCGCTCACCCCCGGGCAGACGTCGTAGGGGATGCCCAGGGTGTCGAGGGCGTTCATCTGCTCCCGCGTCGCCCCGTAGATCGAGGGGTCGCCGGAATGGAGGCGGACGACGTCGATCCCCCGGTCGCGGGCGTCCCGGCAGACGGCGATCACCTCGTCAAGGGACATCCCCGCGGAGTCGTGGCGCTCGGCCTGATCCGGGATGAGGGCGAGGACGCCGGGGCTCACGAGCGACCCTGCGTAGATGCAGATCCGGCAGGCGCCAAGCAGCCGCTCCGCCTTCCGCGTCAGGAGTTCCGGGTCCCCGGGACCCGCGCCGACGAAATGGACGATCATGTTTCTTCTCCTTAATAAATAGTGATGAACCCGTAAAAAGTCCCCCAAGCCGTCATACCGGCGAAAGCCGGTATCCAGAACTATTGGGAAACACTGGATTCCGTGTCAAGCACGGAATGACAAAACAGAGGGAAATCGACTTTTTACGAAGCCGTCAATAGTGACAGCTACCTATTATTTCCGGAAATAATAGGTATCTGTCACTATTTATATCCGGCATGGACGAGGATGATGGAGAGGTAGCCCGCCTCCGGCCCTTCCGACTTCAGGCGGCGGAGATCCGTCTCGATCCGCTGCTCCGCCATCCCCGCGTGGGAGACGAAGACGCTCCTCTCCAGGAGCCCCTCGCCGTCGAGGAGGTCGAGAACCTCGGGGAGGCGCTTTCCGATCTTCATCAGGACCACCGACCCGCCTTGGGCCAGCGCCCGCCGGACGGAGCCCAGGTCGTCCGCCGCGGGGACGATGGTCACCGGTTCCCGCCCCTCCCCAACGGGGAAGTCCGTCAGCGCCGCTGCCGCGCCAAAGGCCGTAATCCCGGGGACGGTGACGGCCTTGACATCCGCAATCCGCCGCCGGAGCGCCCGCAGCAGGTAGATGTAGGTCGAGTAGAGGAGCGGGTCCCCGAGGGTGAGGAAGCAGGCGTCCTCACCCGCCGTAAGGACTTGGGCGACGCGGGCCGCCGCGGTGTCCCACCGCTCAGCGAGTTTCTCACGATCCGCCGTCATCGGAAAGACGAGCTCCTCGATCCGGGCCTCCGGACCGATGAGGGGCCGGGTGATGGCGAGAGCGACGCTCTCCGACGCGGTCCGCGCCTTGGGGACGAAAAGGTTCCGGCAGGCGCTGATAAGCCTCGCCCCCTTCAAGGTGATCAGCTCAGGGTCGCCCGGGCCGATCCCGATGCCGTAGAGGGTTCCGATGGTCATGACAGCAGTTCTCCTTTGATGATGAGGACGATCGCCCGCGACGAGACTGGGAGATCCGCCAGTCCGTCGGAAGCGACCTCGCGGACCTTTTCGCCCGGTAGGGTGAGGTCTTCACAGAGAAAGACGCGCCGGCCTTCCCCGAGCTCCGGGATCAGCCCTGCAATCCAGGCCAGCGCGGCCTCCCGCCCCCCGAGGACGGCGATCTTTCCGGCAGGGCGCAGATCGGCGGCGGACACCTCCGGGTCGGAGCTGTGGGCCGAGATGATCCGGGCGTCCTGCCAGTCGAGGCCGAGCCTGGCAAAGGCGACCTGGATGGAGCTGATCCCGGGGATCACCTCGCAGTTCTCCCGGCCGAAGCGCCGGATCACCGGCTTCGCCAGGCTGAAGATCCCCGGATCGCCCGTGGCGAGGACGACGACCTGCCGCCCGTCGTCACGGCGGGAGGCGATGACGTCGAGGATTCCGGCGACATCCGTGCCCGAATCGATCCGCTCGGCGGGACACTCCGGAAAGAGGTCCTTCAGGCGCTGGGAGACGATGAGGACGTCAGCCTTCTCCGCGGCTGCCTCTGCCGCCGGCGTGATGTAGGACGCCGCGCCGGGGCCGCACCCAACGATGATGATCTTCTTTTTTTCTACAGCCATGGGTCCAGATCTCCCGAGGAACCGAGTATGCGCCCGCCGAGGTCGATGAGGACGACGGCCGCGGCAAAACTCCCCCCGCTCCGTTCGACGACTGCCTTCTGCACGGCCGCCGCCAGGGCGTCGCTCAGCTTCTTCCTTTCCTTGACGGCAAGCGCCGCGAAGAGCCCCTCGACCGTTGCCGCCGGGGCCGGGGGAAGGTCAAGAATTCTTGCATGCATTTCCGCGACAACAGGCAGGGCGCTTTCCGACCTTCCGGAGTGGGTGTTCCAGTCGCCGGCCGTCAGCTTGGCGAGCTTTCCCGGATGGCCCGCGATCAGAAGGGCCGTGAAGGGATGCCGGGGGGCCTCGTCTAAGACGAATCCCCACTCGTTTCCGACCTCTACGATCCGGTCGTCCGCGACGCAGAAGTGCGACCGCACCGCCCGCTCGCCGATATGGCCGGGGACGAGGACCGGCGCCCGGACGCCTGCGGCCGCCGCCACGTTCAGGGCGCACCGGAGCGACTCGCGCAGGGCGGGACAGCTGAACGGTCGGACGATCCCCGTTGTCCCCAGGATCGAAAGCCCGCCGACGACGCCGATCCGCGGGTTGAAGGTCTTCCGGGCAAGCTCCCCGCCGCCGAGAATGGAGATCGTCACCCGGACGCCCCGGGAGGTGACCTCCCGGACGGCCTCCCGGATCATCCGCCGCGGTCCGGGGTTGATTGCCGGCTCGCCGGTGGGAACGGAAAGGCCCGGTTTCGTCACCGTTCCGACCCCCTCGCCGGCGGCGAATTCCACCTCGCTGCCTTCGGTCCAGGCGAGGGAGGCTGCGATCAGGGCGCCGTTCGTCACATCCGGGTCGTCGCCCGCGTCCTTCCGGACCGCCGCCTCCGCGCCGTCGCTGCCCGGCTTTGCATAAACGAGGGGCAAGCTTATCCGGGCGCCGTCGGGAAAGGGGATCTCCACGCACTCGACCGTCTTTCCTTCCGACAGGAGGAGTGCGGCCGCCTTTGCCGCCGCTGCGGCGCAGCTCCCTGTGGTGTATCCACTGCGCAGAGCGCTCATGCCTTTTTCTCCTCTAACTCCGCGATGATCAGCTCCTTCGGGATCAGCTCCAGGAGCCGTACCCTTGCCTCGCCGATCGTGAGGGGCAGGCCGTCGATCGGGACGCCGTCGTGCCTCTTCATCTCATACATCAAACGGGAAACGTAGGGAAGCCGGAGTTTCGCCCGGACAATCATCTCCTGGTGGCAGAAGATCTCCTCGGACGGTCCCTCCTGGAGGACGCGGCCGTGGTCGAGAACGTAGATCCGGTTCGCGAACAGCGGGAGCATGTCCACCGAATGGGTGGCGAGGATGACCGTCAGTCCTTCCTCGCGGTTGAGTTTTTTCAAAAGCTGCATCATCTGCGCCTCGCCCGCCGGGTCGAGTCCTGCCGTCGGTTCGTCGAGGATGAGGACCGAGGGCCTCATCGCCATCACACCGGCGAGCGACACCCGCTTCTGCTCGCCGAAGCTCAAGTGATGGATCGCCCGGCCGCGGAGCGGTAGCGCCGCGACGGCGTCGAGCGCCTCCGTCACGCGCTCTTGCACCTCCGCCTCCGGGAGGTTCAGGTTCCGGGGGCCGAAAGCGCAATCCTCCTCCACTGTGGCGGCGAAGAGCTGGTCGTTCGGGTTCTGGAAAACGAGGCCCACCCGCTGGTAGAGCTCTTCCGTCGAAAGCTCGCCGATGGCCCGCCCGCCGATCATGATCCGCCCCGTCTTCGGCTTCAGCAGGCCGACGAGGAGGCCGATCAGCGTCGTCTTCCCCGAACCGTTGGAGCCCAGGATGGCGACGAATTCCCCCTCCGAGACATGGAAGTCGACCCCGGAGAGCGCCTCGGTGCCGTCGTCGTAGGTGAAGTGAACCCCGGTGACCTCGATTGCCTTCATCCGCTCATCCCCCATTCCAGAAGCCGGGCGGCCGCGATCGCGATCAGGCAGAGGGACAGGATCCGGAGGTCCCTCCCGCTCACGGCCGGGAGAGGCCCGAAGGGCATCGTACCCCGGTAACCGCGCAGCCGCATCGCGTCATGCGTCCGCTGGGCCTGTTCGAGCGAATGGATGATCGTCGCCCCGGCGAGCGTCGTAAAGGACCTCAGGGCGCGCCCCCGCGCCGTGTATCCCAGGCGCAGTTTCTGGGCCGCGGCCAGATCCGCCACGCGGTCCATCAGGACGAAGATGTAGCGGTACATGAGGATCGCGATTTCCAGCCAGTTCCGGGAGATCCTGAACCAGCGGAGCGCCTGGAAGATCCGGTGCGCCGGTGTGACAATGCTCAGGAGAAAGACCACCGAGACGGCGCCGAGGACATGGGCCCCTAAAAGTGTCCCCTGGCGGAATCCCTCCGCCTTCGCCGTGAACTGCCACCCGGCGAAGGTGAAGGCGAACAGGGGCGTCTTCCCCGTGACGAATGTCTGGATCACGACCAGGACCGCCACGATCGAAAGCGGCGCGGCCAGGCGACAGGCGACGAGCTTTGCCGGGATCCGGAGGATCGCGACGGCGCCGAGGCAGAACGTGAAGACGGCGAGCGGCAGGACGATCCGCTCCGCGGTCACGACGGCGATGAGCGCGGCAAGGGCGATCAGGAGCTTCACCCGCGGATCGATCCGTGTCAGCGCGTTGTCCCGGTAGGTGAAGATATCCGAAAAGAGATCAAACATGCTTTTCGTCTCCGACGCCGCGCCTTGGCGGAAAGAGGACCCGGAAGTTGTATCCCCCGATGAATCCCCCGACCATGCCGGCTACGAGAAAGACGAACAGGAGAAGATCACCCTGGTCGGTGTTGATGAACGGTTCGCGGGCCGTCCGGCCGGCCTTCTCCGCGAATTTCTCGATCACCGTTTCGTCAACGCCGGACCAGGAGGCGGCTCGGCCGGGCGGGCACGCCGGCGCGGCGAGGAGAAGTCCAGCGAACGTCAGAATCAATAAGGTTTTCTTCATGCCGCACCTCCCGCCGCCGCCATCCTGAGCAGTTCCGGCTTGCGGCTCCGGACGAACCTGAGCGCCCCGGCGCAGAGGAACCCCTCGAGGATGCCCAAGGGGAGCTGAGTCGGGACGAACGCCAGGAGGATCAGCGAGAGCATCGCCGAAAACGACTCCCCGCCGTGAAGGGCGGCGGCGAGTTCGACGGAGGTCATGGCGTAAGTGGCCCAGTCGGAGAGAAGTCCCGCCAGGAAGGCCGCCATCACCCACGGGAGCCCCAGGCGACGGATGATCCGGTAAGTCCCATAGCCGACATAGGCCCCTACCACACCCATCGAGACGATGTTCGCCCCCAGGGTCGTGAGCCCCCCGTGGGCGAGGAAGAGCGCCTGGAGGGTCAGGGCGATGCTTGCGACGACGACGGTGAGCCCCGGGCCGATCAGGATCGCGGCGATCCCCGTCCCGCAGGGATGCGAGCAGGTTCCGGCGGTGGGGACCGGGATGGGCATGCAGGAGATCAGGAAGACCGCCGCCCCGACGAGGCCGACGAGCGGCTTGAAGTAGGGGAACTCTTCGCTACGCCGCTGAAGCTCCCGGAGCCCCAAAGCGACGAAGGGGATGGCAACGGCGTACCAGAGCACCGCCCAGAACACAGGCAGTATCCCCTCCGATATGTGCATGGCAAAGGCCTGGGCGGGCAGTGCGATCAGCGTCCCCGCGGTTGCGGCGACGGTTGCCGCCCGGCGGATTACGTTTCGTCTCTTTGTCCAAATTCCGTTCATCTCTCCTCCTTTGTTTGCGTGATTTGCGCACATACACCCTCTTGCTTTTGTAACACCGGCACGGTGGAACCGGGATCTCCTGCGGACCGCTGCACGGAGCCCTTTCCCTGTTTCTCCCAGCGTATGGTTCACCGTCACCTACTCCAACCGTGGGTCTCCGCTCATCTCCTCGGGACGCCTGTCGATCGGCGACTGGGGAAGATCCCGGACGTCGCAGAGCGCTTCCGATTCCTTTATACGCTTCTCGACGAGGGAGACGAGGGTGTCGTCGTAGCCGAGGTGTTTTCCAAGGACGAGACGGACCTCCGGGTGTTTCCAAACGGCCTCCCGGAGCATCTCCGGGAGGTCTTGCCGCAGATGGACGCCGAAGTGGAGGAAGTAGGGGATCACGATGATCTCTTTTGCTTCCTGCCGAATGCATTTTTCAAATGCCTCGACAAAGCGGGTCCCCCGGCCCGACATCCGGCAGATCTCGACGATCCCGTCTCCTGCCGCCCGCAGACCCCGGGCGACACGCTCCATGTCGTCGTCGGCCCCCGCGGCGCGGCTTCCGTGGCCGATCAGGATCACGGCCTGCTTTCCATTTTCCCGCTCCGCTCTCATTGCTTGCTCTATCATGATCTTGCTCCGTCCCTGCCTGCCAGGCCGCAGAGGGCGTGGATGACGCTGACCGCGAGCGGACTGCCCCCGCGGCGGCCCGCCGTGGCGATGAAAGGAACGCCGAGCGACATCAGCTCTTCCTTACTTTCCACGACGTGGACGAAGCCGACCGGCATCGCAACGACGAGGGAGGGCCGGAGCCCCTCCTCGATGATCATCCGGCTGAGCTCCATCAGGGCGATCGGGGCGTTCCCGATGACCGCAATCGTCCCGTCCAGAAGGGGTTTCGCCTTCTGGATTGCGTGGAGGGAGCGGGGGAGGCCGCTCCGCCGGGCCTTGCGCGCCACGTCTTCGTCGGCGACGTGGCAGATAATGCTCTCCCGCCGGTAGAATTCGCAGACGCTCCTGAGCCGGGCCAGGGAAATCCCCGTGCGGATCATGTTCGCGTCGGTATAGATCGACCGGCAGCCTCGCAGGGCCTTGACACCGGCTGCGACCGCATCCACAGAAAACAGGACCGCCTCCATGATCCCGAAGTCGCCGGCGGTGTGGATCATCCGGCGGACGATCTGCCACTCGTCCGGCGGAAACGAATGCGCCGGGGTTTCCCGGTCGATGATCTCCATCGATTTCGCCTCGATCTCCGGGCCGTTCAGGGGCGCCTCCAGAAAGGCGCGCATCAACGGCCGGACAGGTGTTTCATTCATGGTGTGCCTCCGCAATGAGCGATGAAATGGTCGATTGCCGCCGGCAGGGACGCATAATAGAGGTGCGTGTAACTCGCCAGGATCGCCTCTTTCTGGAATCCCTCGGCTTCGGCCGCTTCTGAGCGGCGCCGCCGGAGCGCATAGACGGTCCGCCAGGCCGGATCGGCAACAGGGTCGTCGATCAGCTCCGAGTAGTGGAACTCGTGGCCCCGGAAGACATCCCCGCATAGTCCCCAGAGAGAGTCTGCCGTCAGGGTGATCTCCACGTAGCCCAGGGCTTTCTTTCCGTCCAGCATCCGCGTACGGGCGGGAAGAATCCCCAGAAAGGGGTGGAAGCGGCCGCCCGCCTCCAGGAGCCCTCGGGAGAGGTACATCAAGCCGCCGCATTCCGCGTAGAGGGGCTTTCCGGAGGCGGCATATTCGCGGATCGCGGCGAGGATCTCCTCGTTGGCGGCCAGGGCCTCCGCGTGGGCCTCGGGATATCCCCCGCCGAGATAGAGGCCGGAAATTCCCTCCGGCAGTCGCCGGTCGGAAAGCGGCGAGAAGAAAACCATCTCGCATCCCGCCGTGGCGAGTGTGTCGAAGAGGTCCTGATAGTAGAAGTGGAAGGCGGCGTCCCGCGCTGCGCCGATTCGCAGGCGGGCAGGAAACCCGGGGACACCATACCCGGGAAAACGGGGGACACCATACCAATTTTCAAAGAAAATTGGTATGGTGTCCCCCGTTTTCCCGGGGAAGAGCGTCTCCAGGGAGAGGTGTTGTTCCAGGGCGTTCGCGAGGGAGTCGAGGACGGCTTCAGGCAGGAGCCGTTCATCGGCGGTGACAAGACCGAGGTGACGGCTGGCGAGCCGGGGAAAGGCCCCCCGCGGTATTGCCCCGACAAGCGGCGGCAGTCCCGCCGCCTGGAGTGTGTCGGCAAGCCACTCCGCGTGGCGCTCCGAGCCGCAGTGGTTCGCGACGACGCCTCTGATCCGGAGATCGGGCTCGAAGATGGCGAATCCCCTGACGAGGGCGGCGAGGCTCCGGGCCATCCCGTGAACATTGACGACCAGGAGAATTGGCGCGTCGAGCCAGCGGGCGATCTCCGCCGTGCTCCCCTCATCGGTTGCGACATCCGCGCCGTCGAAAAGCCCCATCACCCCCTCGACGAGGGCGACATCGGCGTCCGCTGCGGCCCGTTCAAAGAGACGGCAGACGTGCTCCCTTCCGGCCATCCAGCCGTCGAGGTTGTAGCAGGGCCGTCCGGAAGCGAGGGCGAGGTAGGTCGGGTCAAGGAAATCAGGGCCCACCTTGAAGGTCTGGACGGCGAATCCCCGGCGGGTGAGCGCATGGGTGAGCGCGAGCGCAAGCGAGGTCTTCCCCGACCCGCTGTGTGTCCCGGCGATGACCAGTGTCGGACAGCGCGGCATTAGAATTCTACCCCCTTTTGGGCCTTCCGGCCGATATCGAATCCATGCTTCACGCAGCGGATCTCGGAGACCGTGTCGGCGGCGGCGATGAGCCCTTCCGTAGCGCCCCGTCCGGTCAGGACGACGGTGACGCCGGGGGCCGCTTCCCGGAGGAGGCGAAGGACGAGTTTCTCCGCGACCAGGTTTCGGGCGACGGCATAGCAGCCCTCGTCCAGGATCACGAGGCCGTAGCGTCCCGAAGAGGCAGCCTCCGAGGCGATCCGGAGCCCCTCCTGCGCCGCCCGGCGGTGGTCCGCAAAGCGGGGATCAGTCTCCGGCGGGACGAAGCCGAGACCTACGACAAAGATCTCGACTCCGGTGAGTTTGCTCAGGGCGGCGAACTCCCCGGTTTTCACGTCGGACTTGACGAACTGGATGACCGCGACCGGAATGCCGTGGCCGTGCGCCCGGAGGGCCATTCCCAGAGCGGCCGTCGTCTTTCCCTTCCCATCACCGGTAAAAATCAGAATCCGTCCCTCTTCACTCACAATTCAATCCCTCCTCTCTTCACCCTCACCCCGCCTCCGTTTTTCTCCGTCTCTACCATATCGCCCGGATCGACGAAAACCCCCATCTTGCCGCGAGGAAGGTCATCACGGCGATCACCGTGGCTATGAACATCAGGCGGTTCGCCGCAAGGATGTGCCCGCGCGCGAGCGGCACGACCGGATCGCCGATCTCGGGCAGGTCGACGGGCCGCCCCCGGCGTTCCATGACCCCCCCAAGACGGACCCCGAGCGCCCCGGCGAACGCCGCCTCGGCGATCCCCGCATTCGGGCTCTGGTGCTTCCGCCCGTCGCGGTTGGCGATACGCCAGGCGGCGGAGGTCCGGAAACCGAGGAGGGCTGCAGCCGCGGTCAGGATCGGCGCCGCAATCCTGGCTGGAAGGTAGTTCGCCCCGTCATCGATCTTTGCGGCAGTCTGTCCGAAATCGAGGTAGCGTTCGCTCTTATACCCGATCATCGAGTCGAGCGTGTTGACTGCCTTGTACGCCATCGCCGCCACCGGCCCCCCGAGCGCCGCAAAGAAAAGCGGGGCGATGATCCCGTCCACGGTGTTCTCGGCGACGCTCTCCACGGCGGCGCGGATGACCTCGGTCTCGGTCAGGCGTTCCGTGTCTCGTCCGACGAGCCACGAGACGAGACGTCTCGCCTCCGCCAGGTCGAATCTCTCGAGCGCCCGGTAAACTTCAAGACTGTGGCGGGCGAGATCCCGGGCGGCGATGGTCGTGTAGAGGACGACGATCCCGATCGCATCCCCCAAAAGGGGGTGGATCTGCCCCGCGATTCCGATCAGGGCGGCCGTCGCGAGGGCAGTGACCAGGATCACGGTCAGGGCCGTCACGGCTCCGGCGGTGCGGGTGTCGGGGATCGCCCGCCGGGCCGGACCCTCCAGCGCCGCGATCAGGCGGCCGATGAGGCGGACCGGGTGGGGAAACCACCGGGGGTCCCCCAGCGCGAGGTCGAGAAGAATGGCGATCAGGATCTGGTATTCCAGTCTCATCAGGGGCGGCTCCGTAAAAATTCGTAAAATCCTCTTTTTTGTCATTCCCGTGAAAACGGGAATCCAGTATTTTAAAATAGTTACATATTCTCTGGATTCCCGCCTACGCGGGAATGACGACTTTTTACGAGTTCATCATCATTAAAGCCTCATGATCCGATAAATATCGTCCATCCGCAGGGATCGCCGGACCGTCGCGGCGAGCCTCTCGAAGGCCGGCTCCAGGTCGTAGATGGCCGCGATCCGGCCGAGGGGAGCGAGATCCCGCCGCACCCGGAGGCGGTCGATGAACCAGCGGCGGAAACCGTCCGCGTCGAAAATCCCGTGGAGATAGGTCCCCCAGAGACGTCCACCGTCCGCGCCAACGCCGATGCCTTCGCCATCCTCCCTACGGAGCAGCGGGGAAAGATTGCCCCTGTCGGTGAGGCCGTGGTGGATCTCGTAGCCGTAAACCTCGCAGCCCGAAGCGAGGTGCCTGGCGGCGACGCGCGTTAGGGTTTTTTCCCGGGCGAGTGTCGTTCGGACGGGGAGCAGCCCCAGACCGGGGAGCGTCCGGCTGCCGGCGGACTCGATCCCGAACGGATCCGCGATTTCCATTCCCAGGATCTGGAGGCCGCCGCAGATCCCGACGATCTCCGTCCGGCCTCCGCGCGCCAGCTCCATGATCTTCTGCGCCATCCCGCGCTCCTTCAGGTCCGCGAGATCGCCGATCACGTTCTTGCTCCCGGGAAGTATGACGGCGTCCGGCGTGTCCAGCTCCGATGGGGACCGAACGACTCGCAGGCGGACGTCCGGTTCGATCCGGAAAGGATCGAAGTCGGTGAAGTTCGAGATGTGGGCGAGGTCGATGACGTCGATCTCCACGTGCTCGCCCTCGGGGGCGCGGCCGTCGATGAGGCCGTCCCTGAAGCTGACGGAGTCCTCCTCGGGGAGCCCGAGGTCGCGAAGGTAAGGGACGACGCCGAGGACGGGCCGCCCCGTATGCCGGAGGACATATTCGTGGGCCTCCGCGAGGAATGCCTCCTGGCCGCGGAAGCGGTTCACGACGAAACCCTTTACCAGCGCCCTTTCTCGCTCGCTCAGAACCTCCATCGTCCCCACGAAAGAGGCGTAGACGCCGCCCCGGTCGATGTCGCCGACGATCAGGACCGGCGCATCCGCGTAGAGGGCCATGTTCATGTTCACGATGTCCCGCTTCTTCAGATTGACCTCGCCGGGGCTTCCCGCCCCCTCCATGACGATCGCGTCGTATTCGGCGGCGAGCGAATCGAAGGCCTCCCGCGCAGCGGCGAAGGGGGGCGTCCGGTCGCGGGTGTACTCCCAGAAGTCCATGTTCCCGACGGGCTTTCCGAGGACGATGACCTGGGAGCCGGTGTCGCTGTTGGGCTTGAGCAGCACCGGATTCATCCGGACGTCGGGATCGATTTTGCACGCCTGCGCCTGGACGACCTGCGCCCGCCCCATCTCGCCGCCGCCGCGGGTGACGTACGAGTTGAGGGACATGTTCTGCGCCTTGAACGGGGCGACCCGGCAGCCGTCCTGGAGGAGGATCCGGCAGAGAGCTGCCGCGAGGATGCTTTTCCCCGCATTCGAGCCGGTTCCCTGGAACATGATCACAGGAGTTCGCCGAACCTTATTTTTACACGCAGCGCCCAGGGCCTTCCGGAGGGAGTCGCAGAAGCGGCCGTTCTCGTCGGCCGTCCGGACGGCGACGCGGAAGAACCGCTGATCGAGGCCGGCGAAGTTGTCGCAGACCCGAATGGCGATCCCGTCGGCAAGGAGGCGGCGCGCGAGTTCTGGGGCGGAGACGTCCCCGCGATCGATGCGGATCAGGAGAAAGTTGGCCGTCCCCGGATAGACGGCCAGCCCCGGAATCGCCTGGAGTTCCCCGGTGAGTTCCGCGCGCCGCTCGCGGACGAAGCGGCGCGTTTCTTCTGCGTATTCGACGTCGCGAAGGGCCGCCGCGCCGACGGCCTGGGCGAGGGTGTTCACCGACCAGGGCGGAGCGATGGCGCGCAGTCGCCGGATGATCTCCCGGTCTGCAACGATGCCGCCCAGGCGGAGACCGGGGATGGCATAGAATTTAGTGAGCGACCGCAAAACGATAAGGTTCGAAGGCCTTTCCCTCGCGAGGAGGCTCTCTTCCGCGACAAAGTCGGCGAAGGCTTCGTCGACGACGAAGACCGTTTCCGGACGGCTGCAGGCGAGTTGCCGGAGGGCGTCGGCGGGAGAGAAAGAACCGGTCGGATTGTTCGGCCGGCCTAAGAAAACGATCTCATCCCCCCGGAGGGCGGCCTCGATCTCCGCGAGGTCCGGGACGAAGCACCGCTCCTCCCGGAGGAGAATCCGCTCCACAGTCAGCCCCGCCAGTTTGGCCGCGGCGGCGTAGTCGGCGTAGGCGGGGACGGGGATAACGGCGAGCCCCTTTCCGAGGACCCGCGGCAGAAGATAGAGGAGCTCCGTTTCGCCGTTCCCCATGAGGACCTCCTCCGCCGCGACGCCGAAACGCCCGGCGAAGGCCCGGACGAGATCCGTGCAGTCAGGATCGGGGTAATGGACGAGGGAGCTCACCTGCGCGCTGATCAGGGGGCGGAGCCACTCCGGGGGGCCCAGAGGGTTGATGTTGGCCGAAAAATCGAGGATCTCCCCGGCAGGTCTCTCTGTGGCGGCCGCGAGTTTCGTGATGTTTCCACCGTGCCGGTCCGTCATAAGACGCCTCCGTGGAGAAGCGCCGCCACGACGAGGGCGGGGCAAAGTTCGGTCAGCTCGCAGGCTGCCCCTAAGGTGTCGCCGGTCAGCCCGCCGATCCGCCGGAAACTGTAGGCCGCAAAGAGGAGGGCGGCGAGGAAGGCAACCCCGCCCGCGATCAGCCCCGGAACGCGACCGGCGAGACCGCCCACGGCAAGAAGAACCGCGAGCGACCAGACGGCGTGGAGGCGCGACCGGCGCCGGTGAAAGACCCCGGCGAGCCCCCCCTCCGGGCGGACATAGGGGAGGAGGGCCATGTTCGTAAGCAGGGCGCAACGACCGGAGAGGGGCGTCAGGAGGAGGACCCACCAGCGCCAGGGGCCGGCAACCGAGGCGATGAGCGCGATCTTGAGAAAGACCGCGCAGACGATAGCGACGACCCCCATCGGCCCGGTCCGGCTGTCCTTCATGATGGCGAGTATCCGCTCGCGGGGGCGGGCGCTGAAAAAGCCGTCCGCCGTGTCGGCGAGGCCATCGATGTGGAGGGCGCCGGATACTGCGATCAGCATGATGACGGCGAAGACGCTGGTCACCGGTACGGGAAAGAAATGTCCCAGTCCCCAGTCCAGAATGGCGACCGCCCCGCCGATCAGGATGCCGACGACGGGGAAGAAGGGGAGTGATCCCCCAAGCGTCCGCTCGTCGGGACTGAGACCCGCAGCGAGGGGCAGGATCGTCAGGAACTGGATCGCCGCTAAAAACCTTTTCATGATGCCCTCGCAAGAAGCGCCAAAAGCCATGATTGGGGCACGGCGAAGTCGTCTTTCATGAGCTTGCCTTCGATACCATCGCTTCGTCGAACGTGGCCACCTCCGTCAGGACCCGGACGGCGGCCTCCAGGAAATTCATCGCCAGCGCCGCCCCTGTTCCCTCGCCGAGACGGAGGTCGAGGTCGATGAGCGGCTGCTTGCCTAAGATCTCCAGGGCGACGCGGTGCCCCTTCTCCACGCTCCGGTGGGCGGCGATCATGTAGCCCGCCGCCGTGGGGCAGAGCGAGTGGGCGATGAGCGCCCCCGCGGTGGAGATGAAGCCGTCCACGACGACCGGCTTTTTGAGCGCGGCGGCCCCCAGGATGAGGCCGGCGATCCCCCCGATCTCGAATCCGCCCACCTTGGCGAGAACGTCCAGACCGTCCTGCGGGTCGGGGCTGTTCACCTGCAGGCATTTTTCGATGACGCGGACCTTGCGGGCGAACTGCTCCTCGTCGATTCCGGTGCCGTGGCCGGTGACCTCCGCTGCGGGGCAGCCGCTGAAGACGGCGACGATCGCGCTGCTGGGGGTCGTGTTCCCGATCCCCATGTCTCCCGTCCCGAAGACGTCGACCGCTTCCGCCGCCCTTCCGGCGATGTCGATGCCGGCATCGAGGGCGCGGATCGCCTCCTCCCGGCTCATTGCCGGGCCCTGCGCCAT
>Ga0315297_10001196_pt1 | contig 15842 bp, 14 predicted proteins | sample YL17G15_0_MG_FD_203628 | JGI IMG/M metagenome (GOLD analysis project Ga0315297, IMG submission 203628) | Sediment microbial communities from Yellowstone Lake, YNP, Wyoming, USA - YL17G15_0 | ecosystem: Environmental > Aquatic > Freshwater > Lake > Sediment | place: USA: Wyoming | collected... | reverse complement strand
ACAGCGGGGCGCCCGCCGCCTCCACCCGCGCCTGGTCGGCGGTGAAAATGAGGTCGAAGCTGGGGATCTTCTTCTCGATCAGGCTCCACTCGTCCACCCGCCGCGCGCCCTCGAGCAGCAGCCACTCGGGGTTGATCTGCACCTGGAAGTCGCGCGGATCGGCACGGACGCCCGCCTCGAAGTTGAACGCGCCCGTCGTCCACGTGAACAGGTAGTACACCGCCTCCTCGATCTGCAGGCGCATGTAGTCGTCCAGCTCCTGCCGCGTGAGCGCGCCCTGTCCCAGCAGGATCTCGCCCAGCCGCACCTCGCGGTCGCTCGCCTGCTGGTCCACCGCCTGCCGCAGCTGGTCCGCCGTGATACGGCCGCTGCGCACCAGCATGTCGCCCAGCCGGTCCCGCCGGTTCACGATCGAGGCGTACGCGATCTTGCCATCGTCGAAATAGATGTAGCCCAGGTTCTGGCGGTCGGTGATCGCCAGGCACCCCGTCCGCCGCCCGAGGCAGAGCAGCTGGATGACGTCGGGAAGGCTCGCTTCCTTGAGGGATCCCTTGATTGCCACTATCGCCACTCCTCGATCACGCGATCGGCGAGTGTGGGCCACGTCCAGATGGTCTTCTCATGGCTCCTGACCCCGCCCGACGAGGCGGCCGAGACGCTGACCGCCCGGCCGGGCGTGCTGCCCTTCCGTACCACGCGCGGGCCACCCTCCAGCACGTCGCGCGCGAGGGCCGCGCTCGGTTTCACCTGTTGCGAGTCGGCCGAGTGGAGCACCCGCTGCACGTACCCCTGGACGGCGCGCGCTGATTCGGCGGGGCGCGACGCGATGTACGTCACCAGCTCCGCGTCCGCCTCCTGTCCGCGCCCGGTCAGGGTCCGCTCCACCAGTTGCTGGCGGAGTTCCCGGTCGGGCGGTGGCAGCTCCACCACCAGCCCGCCCTCGAGGCGGGTCAGCAACCGGGGTTCCACGCCCGACAGCTCCGCCAGCGGCACTGCCGACGCGAAGCCGAGCTGCCGGTTGGACTCGAGGAAGAGATTGAACAGCAGGAACAACTCCTCCTGCGTGCGCTCCTTGCCCGCGACCAGGTGCACGTCGTCGATCAGCAGCGCCGAGCAGCGCCGGTAGCGGTTGCGCCAGGCCGGGACGCCGTCACGATCGATGGCGTCGATGAGTTCCTGGGTGAAGTCGTGGGCGCTCAGGCAGGCGACATGCCCACCGCTGGCGAGGGCCAGCGCATTGCCGATGCCATGCAGCAGGTGGGTCTTGCCCACGCCCGAACCGCCCACCACCACGATCGGGTTGTACTTGTGCCCCGGCTCGGCGATCGCGGCCAGGGCGGCGCGCACGGCCATGCGGTTCCCCGGCCCCTCGATCAGGTCGTCGAGTTGCCAGGGCTCCGCCGGCCCGGCGGGCGGGACCGCGGCCTCGCGGACCCGCTGCATGAAGGCATCGGCCGCCGCCATGTTGCCGGGGTCGGTGAGTTGCGCCGCACCGGCCATCTCGGGCGACAGCGACTCCGCCTCGGCGCGCAGTTCCAGCAACTGCTCGGCGTCGGCCTCGTACTGGATCATCACCGACTCGGGATCGGGCGGCTCGGGATCTTCCAGCAGGCGCTCCAGCCGGTAGGTGCGGAAGCCCTCGCCTTCCCAGCGCAGGATGGCCTCGCCGACGCGCGCCCGCCACGGATCCACCTGCCGCGCGAGTGTCGCCGCGAGGTCCGACAGGAAGTCGCCGAATTCGTCGCGATCGGCCTGCAGCGCCGGCTTCGAGGCCAGCCCGTCACCCAGCTTGTCCGGTGGCGCACTGGCGTCGCGCGCACCGGAGACGCCACGCCCGTCGTCGAGCTCGCGCGGCTCGCCCGCAGGGCCGAAGTCGGGAGGCCCGCCGCCGCGCTCGTCGCGGTCGGCTGACGGGAGGTTATCCATCGGGTCGCCGAGCATGTCGGACTGCCCCAGCATGACGCCGGGCAGGCCGTCGACCACCGCGCGGCGCGATGCACCCGCCGCATGCGCCAGCTCCGGGTGCCCCGCCACCGCAAACTCGAGCGTCTCCGCCTGCTCCAGCACGAGCTCGTCGGCGGCCACCGCCGGCGGCGGCCCGCCAATGAGCAGCCGCGCCTGCGCCGCGTCGATCGGCGACTCGCTCACCGCCTGGAACGCCACCAGCCGGTTCACCGCTCCCACCAGTTCGCGCACGCTCTCGAGGCCGAGCGAGGCGACGGCCTCGAGCACACCGTCGGGGAAGGTGGCGCCGCGCTCCTCGGCCTTCCGCTGCAGGATCGCCACCTGCGTTTCGTAGTCGGGTGACGCGATGTCGAGCACCAGGCCGCCGGCGAAGCGGGTCAGCAGCCGGTCGTCGAGCAACTCGATCTCGCCTGGCGCGCGGTCGCTGGTGAGCACCACCTGCTTCTGTCCCGCGAGCATCACGTCGAGCACCCGCAGCAGCTCTGACTGCATCTCCCGCTGCCGGCTCAGGAACTGGATGTCATCCAGCAGCAGCAGGTCGGCGGCCCCGAACCGCGCCCGATACGCCTCGCTCCCGCCGGTGGACAGCGCCCCATGGAACCCCTCGATGAACTCGTCGAGCGTCAGGAACTCGATGCGCGCCGACGGGTTCACCGTGAGCACGTGATGCCCGATCGCGCCCAGCAGGTGCGTCTTCCCCATGCCCGGCCGCGCGTAGATGAGTAGCGGGTTGTACGCCGAGCCCGGCGCGCTCGCCACCGCGCGGCCGGCCGTCACTGCGGTGCGGTTGGCCGTGCCCACCACCAGCGCCTCGAACCGGTGCGCGCCCTGCAGCGTGCTCATTCGGCGATCCCTCCAGCAGCCAGCTTGCGCAGCACGAGCTCGGAGATGCCCTTGAGCGTCTCGAACACGCCGCTCCCGTGCAGCGCGTCCGCGCCGAAGCTCGGCACCCCGCGGAAATTGAGCGACTCGTCCAGCTCGGACGGCTGCAGCACCAGCTCGCCCGGCAGGTCCTGCTTGTTGTACTGGAACGCGATCGGCATCGTCCGCACGTCCACGCCCTGGCTCAGCAAGTTCTCCTGCAGGTTCTGCAGGCTCTCCAGGTTGTCGTCGAAGCGCCGCGCCTGGCTGTCGGCCACGAAGACGATGCCATCGGCCCCCTGGAGCACCAGCTTCCGCGTTGCGTTGTAGTAGCTCTGCCCCGGCACGGTGTACAGCTGGAACTTGGTCTGGAACCCCGAGATGCTCCCCAGGTCGATCGGAAGGAAGTCGAAGAACAACGTCCGGTCGCCCTGCGTGGCAAGCGACACCATCCGCCCGCGCCGCGTGTCGGGCACGCGGCCGAAGATGTACTGCAGGTTCGTCGTCTTCCCGGACCGGCCCGGCCCGTAGTAGACGATCTTGCAGGTGATCTCGCGCGCAGTGAAGTTGACCAGCGACATCCCGTTACCGTCCGAAGAGCGAGCGCAGGCTCGCGTTGAGTTCGTACTCGAAATTTTCCGCCAGCACGGCCCGCGTGGCCGGCGCCGGCGGCGCCGCTTTCGCCAGCCCCTCGGCCAGCTCCTGGAAGAACAGCTGCACCAGCCCCACCGACGTCTCCGACCCGAATACCACCAGCCCGATCCATCGCCCGCGCGGCGTCGGGAACGCCCGGAGCACGAGGCTCTGCTTCGGTCCCTGGTGCAGCACCACGCCGAACGCCGACGTGGTCATGATGTCGGCGATCGCGTCCGTCGACGCCACGATCGCGGCCCCGAGCGCCGCCGCCGCCATCACGTCCACCGAGCGGGTGAAGCCGTCCTGCGCGATCACCTGCCCCGCCGAGGTCATGAGCAGCGTCAGCCGCGCGCCCGACTCGTCGAGAAAACTCTGCAGCGGCTCGGCCACCCACGGCTCGATGACCCTCATGATCCGAGCTGTGCCGCCGCCTGCCGGAGCTCCAGCCGCGCGAGTCCCAGGTTCGCATCGCGCTCCGCGACCGCCACCAGCAGCAGGTCGTCGCCGGCCGGCACGCTCAGCACCGTCCCCCGCTCGGCGCGGAGCTGCACCACGTGCGGCACCGCGAGCCCCGCGCTCGTCGCCGTGCGGCGGAGCCGCAGCGTCAGGCTCGCGGCCAGCGCCGCGACCGCCGCGCCATCCAGCCCTTCCGCCAGGGCCTCGGCCACCACCAGGCCGTCCGACTCGGACACCAGCATCGCGCCCCGGATGCCCGCCACCCGCGTCACGCGCTCCAGCGCCTCGCCCAGGTTCCTCATGCCAGTCGTTCCAGCCAGCGGCGCGCGGCGCGCGCCGCCTGCTCCGCGATCAGCCCGAGCCGTCCCACCGGCACCCGCGCGTCCCGCAGCAGGAGCAGCACGGTGGACTGCGTCGGCGGGAGCACGAGCAGGTGCCCGTCGGGCGACTCCGCCGTCACGTTCTCCCACGCGCCCAGGTCGAGCAGCCGCGCCGCGCGCGATGCCTCGCGCGACACCCCTTGCAGGTGCGCCGCCACCGCATCGCTCACGTCGCTGCCGTCCGGGGCGTCCAGCGTGCCCGCGAGCCGCAGCCCCTGGGTGTCCAGCAGCACCACGCCGCGCGCATCCTCGAACGGTTCGAAACCCTCGGCCCCGCGCAGCGCGCTCGGGGCGAGCGGAGCGATCGCGGTGGCGGCGGCCGTCGCCGCCCGCGCCGCCGCGCCATCCAGCGCCGTGCGCACCCGCTGCACCGCGATCGCAAGGCCCTCGTCGCCGGGCGCGGCACCCAGCGCCGACTCGAGAAACGGCAGCGCGCCTTCGGGATCGCCGGCGCGGAAGGCCAGGAACGCCAAGCCCTTGTTGGCCCCAATGTGCCCCGGCGACAACTCCAGCACGCGTCGCCACGCCTCGGCCGCCGCGTGACGATCACCCTGGTCGGCCAGCACCCGCGCCAGCAGGTCGTGCGACGCCGCCAGCTCCGGATACCGGTTCACCCCCATGCGCGCGACCTTGTACGCCGCCGCCGGTTGCCCGCGGTTCCGCAACGCCTCGCCCAGCTCGAGGAACACGAGGCTCTGCGGATCCGACGCCAGTTGCGCGGTCAGCTCGCGAATCGGGTCAGTCATACCACCCCTTGATCGCGTCGCTCAGCAGTCGCGCCGCCGCCTGCAGCCGGTCCACCGCCTCCTGCAGCTTGATCTCCTCGGGCGATCGCTCCGCCAGCTGCCGCCAGCGCTGCCACGAGGCAATCGCCTCGTCGAACCGTCCGCTGGCCGCCTGCGCCGTGCCCAGCAGCCGCCGGGCCGACGCAAACCCCGGCTCGAGCCGCAGCGCCTCGAAGAAGGCCTCTTCGGACTCGGCATGGTGCCCCCCCGCGAGCAGCACGCGGCCCAGCACCGCGTGCGCGCCCGCCTGGTCCGGGAAGCGCGCCGTGGCCTCGGTGGCGATGAGCCGCGCCGAATCCACGTCGCCCGAGGCGAGTTGCTCCTCCGCCCGCGCCACGAGCTGGGTCACGTCCGGTGTGGCCGGCCCGGATGCGGCCAGCGTCGGGTCCTCCAGCACCACCACGCCGGTGCTGGTGAGGCCAAAGATGGTGCGCGCAATCTCGAACTCCGCGCGCCCCAGCACCTCGGCGATCGCCCGCAGGTCGCGCGCGCCGTCCACCGCGGCGATCACCTCCCACTCGAACGGCGTGAGATCGAGCATCCCGTGCTGGCTGTCCGCATCGGCAAAGCGCGGAACGACGCCCAGGTGCGGCACCCGCGCCTCGATGCGCGACCACTCGTCGATCCGTCGCGCCGCCTCCATGAGCAGCGATTCCGTCGGGATGCGCACACTGGCTTCGGCACTCGTCCGCGGGCCCGCGGTCTCCTCGAACGAGAAGTATCCCTCCGACCAGTTCATCAGCTCGAAGATGACCTCCTGCACCTGCTGGCGCACCAGCCGCTCGAGCTCGCGCCGGTTCATCGCACCCAGGTCCACCAGGATGTCGCCCAGCCGCCGTCCGTCCCCCGCGCCCTGGAGCGCGCGCGCCCGCGCCAGGTCGGCCTCCGCGATCTTTCCCGCGCGCAGCAGCAGCGTGCCCAGGGGATGCGGATTGCTCCGGATCTCGGCCGCCACCACCGCCCCGCGCTCGAAGTAGACCATCCCCGAGTTCTGCCGCAGTTCCGAGGTGACGCACAGCACGCCGGTCTTCCGGCCCAGGTCCAGCAGCTGGAACACATCGTGGATGTGCAGTTCCTTGAGCGGTCCCTCGATTGCCATGATCAGCCCGGCGGTGCGGCAAAAATGTGCTGGAGGTCCCGGGCCGAGCGCGCCCGGCTCCGGGCCGGCGCGGCATATGGCCCGGAGGGATCGACCTGCGAGACCCGGTCCCAAGCCTCCACCGCATCCTCGAAGCGGCGCTTCCGCGCCAGCACGTCGCCCGAATGGAAGAGGGCCGCGGGATGCTCGGGATGGAACCGCAGCGCGCGCCCGAAGCCCTCCAGCGCCTCGTCGATACGGCCCTGCTCGAACAGCACCTTCCCCAGCAGCACCAGCGCCTCGATGGCGTACGGGTCGGTGGTCAGGATTTCCACCAGGACATCGAGCGCGGCACGATGCTGCATCCGGCGTCGCAGGAGGTCCCCGAGCGCCAGGCCCGCTTCGAGATAGGTCGGCAGGATGTCGAGCGCGCGCGCGTAGGCGTCCTGCGCCGCTGTCCATCCCTCGCGTCCCTCCTCCAGCCGGCCGAGCTCGTACCATACCTGCACCAGCGAGTTGTCCAGCTCGAGCGCGCGACGACATGCCTCGATCGCCGCCGCACGGTCATCCAGCCGCACCGCCACCCGCGCCTGCAGGTGCAGCAGGTCGGACCGGCCGGGCGCGAGTGTCTGCGCCAGCTGCACCGCGCTCAGTGCGCGGGTGGCGTCACCCATCGCGAGGCGTACACGGGCCACGGCGCTCAGCACCTCCACGTCGCGCGGGAATGCCTCCAGCAGCTGCTCGGCGAGGCTGCCACCCTCGGCGGCACGCTCCAGCGCCACCAGGCCACGGAGCTCACCCAGGGCCGCGTTCCGGTCACCCGGATTCGACTCGCGCGCGGCACGGAATCGCTCCAGCGCCTCGCCATGCAGTCCGCGCCGCGCGTAGATCTCGCCCAGCAGCGTCTGCGCCTCCGCGCGGCCCGCCCCGCGCCCCTGGGCCCGGGTCACCTCGGCCGTCGCCAGCTCGAGCAGGCCCTTGCTCAGGTAGTCCCGCGCGAGCGTGAGCGGATCTTCCGCGCGGGCCACCACTGGCGCCTCGGGCGGGGCCAGCTCCGCGAACAGGTCGTCGAGCGCACCGGGATCGAAGGCGAATTCGCCGCCAAGCGACTCCAGCCCCACATCGGTCGCGACGTCCGGCGCGATCGCGATCGTGGGATCCTCGTACTGCAGGTCGATCGTCAGCGCGAACTTCTGCGGCACGTAGTACGATTCGAGCTCCAGCGCGCGCTTGGTTTCCCGCAGCGCGCCCTCGAAGTCGCCCAGTTGCCCCAGCGTGAAGCTCAGGTTGTAGTGCGCCGCGGCGAGCGCCGGGTCGTGCTCCACCGCGCGACCGAACGCGTTTCGGGCGTCGGTATAGCGCTTGAGTTCCATCAGCACCAGGCCGACGCCGTTCCATCCCACCGCATTCGCGTGGTCGCGCGACAGCACCTCGCGGTACGCCTCGAGCGCCGCCTGCGGCTGGCGCCGCTGCATGAGCAGCAGTGCCAGGTTGAGGCGCGCGGCGTGGAGGCCGGGCTGCCGCTCGAGTGCCGAACGGAACGCGGACATCGCGACGTCCGACCCGGACGCGCCGGCCCGCAGCACACCGAGGTTGTTCCACGCCAGGGCGTACGTCCGGTCGGCGGCGATCGCGTGCTCGTACGCGGTCGCGGCCTCGTCCCGGCGTCCAGCCTGGTGCAGGCACACCCCGCGCTCGTTCCAGAGCTTGGGCACCTTGGGGTTCTGCCGCAGCAACTCGTCGTACAGCTCCAGGGCCGTCGAATGATCGCGCCGCAGCAGGTGCACCTCCGCCATCGCCTGCAGGACCAGCGACCGGTCTTCGCCCGCCTCCAGCGCCATCCGGTACTCCCGCAGCGCCTCCGCGAAGTACCGCTTCTGCCGGAACGCGAGCCCGAGCTGGTAGTGCGCCAGCGGATCCCGTTGCCTCGGCTCACCCCCCTCGCCCGCCCCACCTGCGCCGGCCCTCCCCACCTTGCCCGCCCGGCCCGCCTTCTCGTCCTTCGGCACCAGCCGCTCGAGCGACAGGTTCGCCTGCGCCCGCGAGAGCATCGGGTTGAGCGCGATCGCCCGCTTGGTCGCTTCGAGCGCGCGCTCGTGCAGGCCCATGTCGCCATAGACGAACGCGAGCAGGTAGTGCGCCTCGGCGTAGTCGGGGTTGTGCACGATGGCGGCCTCGAGGGCCTCGAGGGCCGCGTCGTTGAGCCCGCGGTTGTAGAGCGTCTCGCCCTGGTAGAACCGCGCGACGGCGCTGCCGGGGTCGAGCTCGGCCGCGAGCGCGAAGCACCCGCCGGCGGCCTCGATGCGGCCGCGCGCCTTCTCGGCCAGGCCGAGGTGTATGAGGGCGGGCAAGTCGGAGGGGAACCGGGCGAGCAGCTCCTCGAAGGCCTGCGCCGCGAGGTCATGCCGACTCAGCGACGCGTAGGCCCGGCCCAGCTCCCAGCGCGCCTCGCGGTCGTCGGGCGCGCGCCGCAGGCGTTCCTGCAGCTCGGCCACCCGCCCGTCGTAGAACCCGCTCTCCCGGTAGGCCAGTTCGAGGTTGTCCTGCGCCACCTGCATGCGGGAGTCAATCTCGAGCGCGCGCGAGAAGGCCGCGACCGCCTCGCCGGCCATGCCCTTCTGGTAGTACAGGACCCCGAGGTTGTTGTGCGCGCCGGCGTCCGACGGGTCGATACGACTCGCGAACGACCGGAGGATGGCCAGGTCGCGATCGGAGGGCGCAGGACCCGGCATCGGGTCAGGAAATGCGGATGGCGTCGAAGATGGCGCGCAGCGAGGGCAGGTCGGGCAGCAGCAGGAAATGCCCGTGAAGCTGCTCGGACGCGCCAGCGACCTGGAATGCCGTCTCGACGCAGAAGACGTAATCGCGGTCGTGGCCGAAATTGAGGTAGGTGGTGGTGAGGATCGCTCCGGCCTGGTCGATCACCAGGCTGGGCACCGACGGCACGAGCATCATCCCCATGAAATCGCTGAGCGCCGTGAGGTAGGCGCTCACCAGGATGTTGCCGACCTCCTTGAGCCCCGACTGCTCCATCGGCCCGAACTCCTGCGTCGTGCCGGGCGCGCGGCGCATCAGGATGTCGCAGAGGTTCCGGGCCGACTCGTTGGGGAAGAGGATCATGGTGCGGCCGGTCAGGTCGCCCATCATGTGCATCAGCACGGCGGAGATGACCGCGTCGGCGCTGCCGAACAGCTCGGCCACGTCCTCCAGAGGGCGCACGTTGACCTCGGGCACCGCGATCATGATGGTGCGGTTGGTCATCTGGGACAGCGCGGTGGCCGCGTGGCCGGCGCCGATATTGGCGACCTCGCGCAGCGCGTCGAGCTGGTGCGCCTTCAATGTCCGCACGTCGTCCATGGTGCTCTCCCGAACCCTTACCCAGTCAGACGAGCGCCGCCGCGTCCAGGATCAGCGCCGGCGCGCCATCCGCGAGGATCGTGGCCCCGCTGAACCAGCCGGGCATCCCGCGAGGCGCATCGAACGGCTCCACCACGATTTCCTGCTGCCCCAGCAGCGCGTCCACCACCAGCGCGCTCCGGCGCTCCCCCACCTGGACCACCAGCACCGGCCGCCGTCCCGTCGTGGCCGCGCCGGCGATGTTGAGCAGCCGGTGCAGGTGCACCGTCGGCACCGGCTGCTCCCGGATCACCAGCGCCTCACGGTCACCCAGCGCCGTCACCGGCGTCCCCGAGAACTCGATCGTCTCGCTCACGTAGTTGAGCGGCACGACATATCGCTCCGCGCCCACCTGCACCAGCAGCGATCGCACGATCGCCAGCGTGAGCGGCACCCGAAGCACGAACGCGGTGCCCTGCCCCGCCTCGGTGACCAGCTCCACCGCGCCGCCCAGCTGCCGGATGCGCGTCATCACCACGTCCACGCCGACTCCGCGCCCCGACACCCCGCTCACCACCGCCGCCATGCTGAAGCCCGAGCGGGAAAGAATCCGCAGCAGCTGGTCATCGGCCAGCGTCTCGGCCGCCGCGTCCACCAGGCCATCGGCCTTTGCCTTCGCCAGGATCTTCGAGCGGTCAATGCCGCGGCCATCATCGGCCACCCGGATCGCCACGCTGTTCCGTTCCCGCGACGCCGACAGCCGGAGCCGTCCCTCGGCCGCCTTGCCCGCCTTCACCCGCTCGCGCGGCGGCTCGATCCCGTGGTCGATCGCGTTCCGCACCAGATGCACCAGCGGGTCGGCCACCTCGTCGAGCACCGCGCGGTCCAGCTCGATGTCGCCGCCCTCCACCTCGAGCCGCACCTGCCGGCCCAGGTCGCGGGCCAGGTCGCGCACCACGCGGGGGAATCGGTCGAACACCTCGCGCACCGGCGTGAGCCGCGCCTCGAGCACTTCCGCCTGCACCGCGCCCACCAGCCGCGAGATCCGCTCGCCAACCTGGCCCAGCTCGGGATCGGTCGATGCGCGGGCCAGCTCCACCAGCCGGTTCCGCGCCACCACCAGTTCGCCGGCCAGTTTCATCAGCACATCGAGTCGCGTCAGGTCGATCCGGATCTGCCGCAGCGTGGTCGCATCGACCATCGCCTCGTCCGACGCGAGGTCGATCGCCACCCCGGCGATGTCGCCGGCCGACCGGGCCACCGCATCGACCTCGCTCGGCGCCGCCCCCGTGCGGATCCGGAACGCGAGCGTTCCGTCGAAGTCCTCGCGCTCCAGCTCACTCACCTGAGGCGTCACCCGGGACACCACACCGAGTGCTTCGACCTTGCGGAGCGCCAGCAGCGCCCTCGCCCCGCGGAGCATCGCGTCCGACCGGACGGTGATCGTCACGTCCAGCGACGGCTGCTCATCCTTCACCGCGGGCTTCTCCGCCTTCGCGGCGGACTCTCCCGCCTTCCCCGCCCTGGCCGTTTCACCCGCCTTACCCGCCCCACCCGCCTTACCCGCCTTCTTCACCGCCGCATCCAGCGCCTTCACCAGCGATGCCGCCTCGGCGCGCAGGCCTTTCCCCGTCGTGGCCCGCGTGACGCCATCCTCGAGCTCGTCCACCGAGCGGAACAGCAGCTCGAAGTGCTCCGGCTTCACCGCGAGTCGCCCGCTGCGCACCGCATCGAGCAGGTTTTCGGCCCGGTGCGCCAGCTCGGCCAGCGGGGCAAAACCCATCGTAGCCGCCATCCCCTTCAGGGAGTGGACCGCGCGGAAGAGGCCGTCGATCGGTGCCTGCGCCTCCGGGTCACGCTCCCACGCCAGCAACAGCTGGTTGCACACCTGCAGGTGCTCGCGACTTTCCGAGACGAAGAGCGCCGCGTACTTCGCAAGATCCATGGGGCTCAGCCCAGAACGCGCTGCACCGCCTCGAGCACCCGGGAAGGCTGGAACGGTTTCACCACGAAGTCCTTCGCCCCCGCCTGGATCGCCTCGACCACGAGCGCCTGCTGTCCCATGGCGCTGCACATCAGCACCTTCGCGTCAGGATCGTCCTTGCAGATCTCCCGCACCGCATCGATGCCGCCCATGTCGGGCATCACGATGTCCATGGTAACGAGATCGGGCTTGAGCTCACGGTACTTCTGGACCGCCTGCACACCGGTTTCCGCCTCGCCGATGACCTCGTAGCCGGCGGCGGCGAGGATATCGGCGATCATGGTGCGCATGAAGATCGCGTCGTCACAGACGAGAACGGTGTGCCCCACGGACCACCTCCGACAGGAACCGGATTGTGTTGCGCGCCAAGCTGGTCAGCCGCCGAGCAACGGCGCCAGCAGCGCATCGAGATCGAGCAATACGAAACGTCGCCCTGCCCACTCTCCCACCGCCCGCACGATCGACGGATCGACACCCGGCAACTGCTCCCGGGACGCGACCGCGGCGCTCGGCACTTCGAGGAAATCGAGCACCTCACCCACCGTCAGGCCGGCCACTTTCCCGCCGTGGTCGAGCAGCAGGACCGCCATCTCCGACTCGGCCGGCCGGGGCTGTCCCAGCAGGACATGCCCATCGACCAGCGTCACCAGCCCGCCCCGCACGTTGACCAAGCCCTCGATCGCCGGTGGTACCCCCGGCACCCGGGTCGCCCGGACCGCCGGCAGGATTTCCCGGACAACCCCTGCTGGTAGCGCACAGACTACGCCACCGACGCGGAACACGACAGCGTGCAACGGACGGACGTCAGGCATCTCGCTCGTAGAACTGAAGATAGGTTAGAGCCTCTTGTGGGGCAACGACTTCCGAGCCTGCCGCGAGCTTGAGTGCAGGCATCAGATCAGCCGGCCATTCAGCCCGGAATTGCAGCTCCTCGCCGCTCGCGGGGTGGCGGAAGGCAAGACCGGCAGCGTGGAGCGCCTGACGGGGGGTGCCCCGCTCGATCCGGTCCGCCAGGGCCCGGGCGGACCCCTGGATCCGCCGGCTGCCCCCGCCAGCGTAGATCGGGTCGCCCACCACCGGGTGGCCGATGCTCTCCAGGTGCACCCGGATCTGATGGGTCCTGCCAGTATGCAGTTCCAGCCGGAGCAGTTCACAGGACGCGAACCGGCCAATCACGTACCCGTCGGTCCGGGAGGGCCGGCCGAGGTCGCTGATCCACATCCGCTTCCGGTCCTGCGGGTGCCGCGCGATCCGCGCCTCCATGACCGTCGGGCTCGCATCCAGGTGCCCCCACGCCAGCGCCGCGTAGGTGCGCTTCACTTTCCGCTGGGCGATCGCGTGCGCCAGCTTCCGGTGCGACAGGTCGTTCTTCGCCACCACCATCAACCCCGACGTATCGCGATCGAGCCGGTGCACCAGGCCCGGACGGCCGACACTGCCCTCGCTCAGCTGGGTGCCGCGCGCCATCAGCGCGTTGACCAGCGTGTCGTTCCAGTGACCCGGCGCCGGATGCACCACCAGGCCGGCGGGCTTGTCGATGACGAGCAGGTGCTCGTCCTCGTAGACGATGGTGAGGGGGATGTCGGCGGGCAGGAGATGGCGCGGGGGCTCGATTGCGGGAAGCTCGACCACGACTTCGTCACGGTGCTTGAGCAGCCGCGACGCCCGCGCGACGACGCCCGCCACGCGCACGCCACCGGCCGCAACCAGGCGGGCAGCCTGCGTGCGCGAGAGGCTGAGCTGGTCGGCCAGGAATCGATCGAGGCGCTCGGTAGCGTCCGCCAGCACCGTGAAGCGGACGACCGTGGCCTCGGCGGTGGTCATCCGGCGCTTGCGGTCTCCGACCGCCGGACGTCCTCCCGCCAGAACGAGAGTGCGAGCGCGAGCGCCCCGCACGTGACCGCAATGTCCGCGACGTTGAAGGTGGGCCACCGGTATGAGGCGATGCCGATGTCCAGGAAGTCCACCACGCCGCGCGGGCTGCGGATGCGATCGAGCAGGTTGCCGATGGCGCCACCCGTCACCAGTCCGCAGGCGACCTGCCGGAACCGGTCGCCCGGCATCGCCGAGCGTGAGAGCGAGTTGAGGACGAACACCGCCAGCACCGCGAACCCCAGGAAGAACCAGCGCGAGAAGGGACCGAGGTGCAGCCCGAAGGCCGCGCCCTGGTTGTAGACCAGCCGCAACTGGAACCAGTTCCCGATCACCGGAACACCGGCGACGCGCATGAGGTGCGCCTCCGCGACCGCCTTGGTGACCAGGTCCAGCACGATCACCACCGCGGCGGTCACCGCGAACAAGCGCCGTTCAGCGGCGCTTGGCATCCTCTTCCTTCTCCTTCGCCTCGATGCAGAAGCGGGCGTGCGGCAGCGCGTCCAGTCGCTCGAACGGGATCGGCTTGCCGGTGGCTTCGCATACGCCGTACTTCTCCGGCGAGTTGTACAGCTTGTTGAGCGCGTAGTTGACGTGCCACAGGTACCGTCCCTCCTGCGACGCGAACAGGAACTGCTTCTCCCGCTCCATCGCATCGGTGCCCTGGTCGGCCATGTGAAACGAGTAGGACGACAGGTCCCCGTCGGACGCCTGGTCCCCGGCCTTGAACTCGTTCTCGTAGTAGCCCAGCTGCTTGAGCACCCGAGCGCGCTCCTCCAGCAGCCGCTTCTCGAAGTACTCGATGTCCTTCTTCGGCATCATTGGTTTCGTACCCATCCTGATGAGTGGTTGTCGCATACCTATTCGCCGCCGTGCCGCTGCACGCCAAGTACCGCGGTCACGCCGTCGAGATCCACCTGCTGTTCCAGGTCGGGCGCCACGGCACGGCTTCCGACGTCGAGATCCCGCGCCAGCGTCTCGTCGCGGATAAAACCGGCGTGCGCCGTCACCGCGCGCTGCACCTGCTCCCCGCCGGCAACCCACAGGCGGATGCGCGTGGTGTATTCGTACCCCGCTTCCTTCCGCATGCGCTGCACCCGGTTCACCACTTCCCGGGCCAGGCCCTCCGCACGCAATTCGTCGGTCACCACCGGGTCGAGCGCCACCACATAGGGCCCGTCGCTCTGCACCAGCCAGTCGCTCGTCACTTCGCGCTCGACCTGCACTTCCTCCACCGATACGTCGCCCAGTCCATCCAGGCTCACCGCGCCACCCGCTTCGAGCCGACGCAGCGCCTCCGCATCCAGTGCCGAGACGGCAGCCGCGGCCTCCTGCGTGCGCTTGCCGAACTTCTTCCCCAGCGCCCGGAAATTGGGCTTGGCCTTGAGTCGCACCAAGTCGGCGTCGGAAGCCACCGGACTCACCCTGCGCACGTTCACTTCACTCTGGAGCAGGGCCAGCAGCTCGTCGAACACGGCACCGCGAACCTTCACCGGCACGGCCACCTGCATCGCCGCGAGCGGCTGCCGCACCCGGATGTTCTTCGTCTCCCGCGCCGCGCGGCCCAGGCTCGTGAGCCGGCGCACCGCGTCCATCGCCCCCTCCAGCGACTCATCCCGCCGGCCCCGGGCCACCGGGAACCCCGAAAGATGCACAGATTGGCCCGTCAATGCGCGGTACAGCCAGTCGGAGGCGAACGGAGCTGCCGGCGCCAGCAGGCGCGCCACCGTGGCCAGGCATTCGTGCAGGGTTGCGACCGCGGCGGGGTCCGCCTCGCGGTCCGGCGCCCAGAACCGCGCCCGCGACAGCCGCACATACCAGTTCGAGAGATCGTCCACCACAAAATCGACGATCGCGCGCACCCCCTCGGTGACCTGGTACGCCTCCCACGAGGCGGTGACGTCCCCGGTCAGGGCGTCGAGCCGGGCCAGCACCCAGCGGTCGAGCGTCGAGCGCGGTGCCCCGGCCCCGGCACCCGGCGCCCAGTCGCCGGCATACAGCGAGAAGAACCGGTAGGTCTGCTTCAGCGTGTTGAGGAAGCTCCCCTGCTCCGCGATACCCTTGGCATCGAACCGCCGCGGCGCCCACACCTGGCTCGACGCCAGCAGGTACAGCCGCACCGTGTCGGCGCCGAACTCGCGGATCGCCGCCCACGGATCAGCGACGTTGCCCTTCGTCTTGGACATCTTCTGCCCCTCCGCGTCCAGCACCAGCTCGTTGACCACCACGTTCCGGTACGCCGGGCCGTCGAACACGGTGGTCGCGATCGCGAGGAGCGAGTAGAACCACCCGCGCGTCTGGTCCACACCCTCGCAGATGAAGTCCGCCGGGAAGTGCGTCTTGAACTCCGCCTCGTGCTCGAACGGGTAGTGCCACTGTGCGTACGGCATCGAGCCTGAGTCAAACCAGGTGTCGATCACCTCGGGCGAGCGGCGCATCGTGCCGCCGCCCGGCGCAGGCCAGGTGTACGCGTCGATGAACGGCTTGTG
>Ga0315297_10001195_pt1 | contig 15849 bp, 16 predicted proteins | sample YL17G15_0_MG_FD_203628 | JGI IMG/M metagenome (GOLD analysis project Ga0315297, IMG submission 203628) | Sediment microbial communities from Yellowstone Lake, YNP, Wyoming, USA - YL17G15_0 | ecosystem: Environmental > Aquatic > Freshwater > Lake > Sediment | place: USA: Wyoming | collected... | reverse complement strand
CATACACACTTGCTCTTAAGCCGGGAGTGACGAAGTCATCCTCAGTTTCCCCTTCGGTTTCACCATCTGTTTCTCAATCGGTAAGTCCGTCTGTAAGCCCGTCTGTATCTGCATCTCTTTCTTCGTCTGCTTCAATATCTCGATCTGTAAGCGCGTCGGTTTCACCATCTGTTTCCCCATCAGTAAGTCCGTCTGTAAGCCCGTCTGTATCTGCATCGCTTTCTTCGTCTGCTTCAATATCTCGATCTGTAAGCGCGTCGGTTTCACCAAGCGTAAGTGCTTCGATTTCCCAATCCGCATCAGTTTCACCATCCGTGTCTCCTTCTGTCTCAGCCTCGGTTTCCCCTTCGGTTTCAGCGTCGGTATCTCAATCTGTAAGTCCATCAGTAAGCCAGTCCGTGTCTGCATCACTTTCCCCGTCTGCCAGCCTTTCTCCTTCGGCCAGTCCTTCAGGAGGCGGAAGCGGTTCGGCATCGGTTTCACCGTCTGCATCAGAGTCGGCATCGGTTTCACGATCCGTATCTTCATCCAAATCTCCATCTTCATCCAAATCTCCATCTGCGTCTTATTCTCCGTCTGCGTCTTTTTCGCCATCTTCATCTGAAAGTCCATCCCCCAGTCCCAGTGCGGGGTTAATTGTAGATACCTATTATTTTGACGCGTCCGACTCCGGGCCAACCGATGAAGGTGCCGTATGGACAAATGTTGGTCTCGCATTCGATGGGAATATCACTTCATGTGCATGGACCGCTACCGAAAATGCCGCTTTATATGGAGGGGGAACAAATGCTCCCTCGTTTGGGGGAGCTATAGTTGGAGTAAAAGTAAGATTAGTTGGAAGCGGGACTGAAGGCGCTTGTTACGCGTATGTAAACACCGGCACAAATGAAGCGCTGGGAGGACCATTTTATTCATATGTAACAGAACCTGGTGGGGATTGGTTTCAATTAAATACCCCGGCAGGGGGCTGGACATGGTCGGTTGTTCAGGCATTAAAAATTTATTACTACTCGGAAAATCGTAATCCCGAAATTGGTTATGTTTGTGATGCATTTATTGAAGTTTGGCATGAACCGGGAAGTGCATCACTTTCTCCTTCGGCCAGTCCTTCAGTAGCAGGAAGCGGTTCGGCTTCCATTTCCCAATCGGCTTCTGTTTCACCATCAATATCTCCCTCGGTTAGCGCCTCCGTAAGCGCTTCGGTATCTGCATCAATTTCACCGTCTGCTTCCGTTTCGCCTTCTGTTTCTCCATCCGTGAGTGCATCTGTCAGCCGATCAGTTTCGGCATCAATTTCACCTTCTGCTTCCGTAAGCCCGTCGATATCACCCTCTGTTAGTCCGTCCGTTTCACCCAGTGTATCTGCAAGTATTTCCCCTTCCGCTTCTGTTTCGGCTTCGGTTAGTCCTTCTGTATCGGCTTCGGTTAGTCCGAGTCCTTCGGTTTCGGCATCTGTTTCTCCCTCGGTAAGTGCTTCCGTAAGTCAATCGGTATCACCGTCAATATCGGCTTCGGTATCCCCAAGTGTTTCTGCAAGTATTTCTCCGTCGGCATCGGCTTCAGCATCGGTTTCTCCTTCGATAAGTCTGTCCGTCAGCCCCTCCGTCTCAGCATCCGTTAGTCCTTCCGCTTCCATATCAGCTTCGGTGTCACCATCCGTAAGCGCATCGATTTCTCCGTCAGCATCCATCAGTCCTTCGGTATCACCTTCCGTTAGTGCTTCTGTTTCACCCAGTGTAAGTGCCTCAATTTCTCCGTCAGCATCGGTTAGTCCTTCGGTTTCTCCCAGTGTATCTGCCAGTATTTCCCCTTCCGCCTCGATTTCGGCATCTGTATCTCCATCCGTAAGTCTGTCTGTCAGCCCTTCCGTGTCCGCATCAATTAGTCCGTCTGTCTCTGCATCGGTTTCACCTTCCGCATCAGTTTCGGCGTCCGTTTCTCCTTCTGTTTCGGCTTCGGTTAGTCCGTCTGTATCGGCTTCGGTTAGTCCGAGTCCTTCGGTTTCGGCATCTATTTCTCCGTCGGTAAGTGCATCTGTCAGCCGATCAGTTTCGGCGTCAATTTCGCCGTCCGCTTCTGTCAGTCCTTCGGTATCACCCTCAGTAAGTCCATCCGTAAGTCCTTCCGTGTCCGCATCTCTCAGCCCCTCCGGTTCAGTAAGCCCATCGATATCTCCGTCTGTTAGTGCGTCGGTTTCTCCAAGTGTATCCGCAAGCTTGTCACCGTCAGCATCAGTTTCGGCATCAATTTCACCGTCCGTTAGCCCATCTGTAAGTCCTTCTGTGTCGGCGTCTATTTCACCTTCAGCTTCTGCAAGCCGTTCAGTTTCACCTTCTGTTAGTCCGTCTGTCTCACCGAGTGTGAGTGCTTCAGTTTCACCATCTGCATCCGTTAGTGCTTCGATATCACCATCAGTAAGTGCATCTGTAAGTCCTTCTGTATCTGCTTCGGTTAGTCCGTCTGCTTCGATCAGTCAATCAATATCCGCTTCAGTCAGCTCTTCAATTTCGCCAAGTGTGTCGGCAAGTATTTCACCCTCACCTTCAGTTTCGGCTTCAGTTTCGCCGTCTGCTTCAGCTTCGGTTTCACCTAGTGTATCTGCAAGTCTCTCCCCATCTCCGTCCGCTTCAGCTTCTGTTTCTCCGTCGGTAAGCCCATCTGCCAGTGCCTCAGTGTCTCCTTCGGTTAGTGCATCCGTAAGTCCTTCTGTATCCGCATCGGTTAGCCCCTCCGGTTCGGTTAGCCCGTCGGTTTCTCCTTCGGTCTCGGCTTCAATTAGTCCTTCCGCTTCTGTTTCCGGATCGGTATCACCTTCAATTTCTGCTTCTGTTTCACCTAGTGTAAGCGCATCCGTTTCACCAAGTCCTTCTGTTTCTGCGTCGGTTTCTCCATCGGTAAGCGCATCGGTTAGTCCTTCTGTGTCCGCGTCTATTTCACCTTCGGCTTCTGCAAGCCGTTCAGTTTCACCTTCTGTCAGTCCTTCAATTTCTCCATCGGTAAGTGCATCGGTTTCACCATCTGCATCCGTTTCGGCGTCCGTTTCTCCTTCTGTCTCAGCCTCGGTTAGTCCGTCTGTATCGGCTTCGGTTAGTCCGTCTGCTTCGATCAGTCAATCGGTTTCACCATCTGTTAGTCCGTCTGTCTCACAGAGTGTAAGCGCTTCAATTTCTCCTTCCGCTTCGGCTTCAGCATCCGTCAGCCCGTCAATATCTGCTTCCCTTTCTCCATCTGCGTCTGCCAGTGCATCGGTGTCTCCATCGATAAGTGCATCGGTTAGTCCGTCTGGTTCCATTAGTCGTTCGGTTTCTCCTTCGGTCTCGGCTTCAATTAGTCCTTCTGCTTCCGTTTCGGCATCAGTATCGCCTTCAATTTCTGCTTCAGTATCGCCAAGTGTGAGTGCATCGGTTTCTCCGTCCGCCTCGGTTTCGGCTTCCGTGTCTCCCTCTGTCTCTCCTTCTGTCTCTCCTTCCATTTCTGCATCAGTTAGTCCGAGTGCGTCGGTATCTCCGTCGGTTTCTCCATCGGTAAGTGCATCTGTAAGCCGATCAGTTTCGGCGTCAATTTCGCCTTCTGCTTCCGCTAGTCCTTCGGTATCACCTTCTATTAGTGCATCTGTTTCTCCGTCTGTAAGTGCATCACTGTCCCCATCCGCTTCCGAATCTGCTTCTATATCACCATCGGCTTCAGCGTCTGCCAGTTTTTCACCTTCGGCCAGTCCTTCGGCAGGCGGGGTAAGCGGTTCGGCCTCACTTTCTCCGTCTGTGTCAGTTTCGGCTTCTATGTCCCCTTCAGTTTCGGCTTCGATTAGCCCATCCAGATCAGTTTCGGCGTCAGCTTCACCAAGTGTATCCGCATCAGTTTCACCCAGTGTTTCTGCAAGTATTTCACCGTCGGCTTCAGGTTCGGCTTCCGTCAGCCCTTCGGTATCGGCATCTGTCTCACCCTCTGCCTCCGTAAGCCGTTCTGTGTCTGCTTCCGTCAGTGCTTCTGTTTCTCCATCGGCTTCTATTAGCCCCTCGGTTTCCCCGTCGGTAAGCGCATCTGTTTCACCTTCTGCTTCCGCTAGTCCTTCTATATCACCGTCGGTTAGTGCATCCGTAAGCCAGTCTATTTCTGCATCCCTGAGTCCTTCTGTTTCAGTTTCGCCTTCCGTCTCTCTATCTATAAGTCCGTCGGTTAGCCCTTCCGTCTCCGCATCTCTAAGTCAATCTGCCTCCATAAGCCGATCGGTATCACCGTCGGTTAGTGCTTCGGTTTCTCCAAGTGTCTCGGCAAGTTTGTCACCATCGGCATCAGCATCGGCTTCGATATCTCCGTCGATAAGCCCGTCTGTTAGCCCCTCTATCTCAGCGTCTATTTCTCCATCGGCTTCCGTCAGCCGTTCGGTATCCGCTTCTATAAGCGCATCGGTGTCTCCATCAGCATCTCTTAGTCCTTCGGTGTCTCCATCGGTCAGTGCTTCCGTTTCTCCTTCCGTTTCTCCATCGGTAAGCCTGTCTATCAGTCCATCTGTATCGGCATCTGTTTCACCATCCGCCTCCGTAAGTCCTTCCATTTCCGCATCCTTAAGCCCGTCTGTTAGTCCATCCGTATCCGCATCGGTTAGTCCGTCGGCCTCTGTTTCTCTATCCATATCGCCTTCCGTCTCAGCATCGGTCAGTCCGAGTGCGTCGGTTTCGGCCTCAATGTCTCCTTCCGTAAGCGCTTCTATAAGTAAATCTGTCTCTCCTTCTGTTTCGGCATCGGTTAGCCCTTCCGGATCAATTTCGGCATCAGTCTCTCCAAGTGTCAGCGCTTCCATCTCCCCGTCACTATCACTTTCACCTTCTCCTTCAGCTTCACCTTCCGTTTCTCCGTCCGTGAGTGCATCTCTTTCGCCCAGTCTTTCAGCTTCACCTTCCGTTTCACCGTCGATAAGCGCATCTGTCTCTCCCAGTGTCTCGGCAAGTTTGTCACCGTCTCTTTCGGCGTCGCGCTCTATCAGTCCTTCTGTTTCCGCCTCGGTTTCACCAAGTATAAGCGCGTCTGTCAGTCCTTCGGTGTCTCCCTCGGTTTCGGCTTCGTTTAGCCCGTCGGCTTCCGTTTCCCAATCAGTGTCTCCCTCCGTTAGCGCGTCCTTGTCGCCTTCAGTATCTGTCAGTCGGTCAGTATCTCCGTCCGTCAGTCCATCTGTAAGTCAGTCTGTCTCTGCATCTCTAAGTCCGTCTATCTCTGTCAGTCCTTCAATATCCGCTTCGGTTTCAGCTTCCGTTAGCCCATCGGCTTCCGTTTCCGGTTCAGTTAGTCCTTCCGTATCCGCGTCTCTAAGTCCTTCCGTTTCCGTCAGTCCTTCAATATCTCCGTCAGTTAGTGCGTCGGTTTCACCAAGCGTCAGTGCTTCCCTTTCTCCAAGCGTATCGGTCAGCGCCTCCATATCACGATCCGTAAGTGCTTCTGTTTCACCATCTGCATCCGCCAGTCCTTCAATTTCGCCGTCGGTCAGCGCATCGGTTTCGCCTTCAGCTTCTGTCAGCCCTTCCGCCTCAGTCTCGGCTTCTCTTAGCCCAAGTGCCAGTGTAAGTGCATCGCTTTCTCCGTCTGTCTCACTTTCTCCTAGTGCTTCCGGCAGTGCATCATTAAGTCCGTCGGCAAGTGTAAGCAGATCGCTCTCTCCGTCGGCTTCCTACTCACCGAGCGCTTCCGCCAGTGGGTCCTTGTCTGCTTCGGCTTCTATTTCCCCTTCGCTATCACTTTCGGGAAGTGCATCCGGCAGCAGATCGTTGTCCCCGTCGGCATCTATTTCTCCCAGCCCGTCGACTTCCGGGTCTCTTTCACCTAGTGCATCTGCTTCAAGGTCTCTTTCACCCAGTGCATCTGCTTCCAGATCATTTTCCCCAAGCGCATCAATTAGTCCGTCGGCAAGTGTAAGCAGATCGCTCTCTCCGTCAGCCTCTGTCTCACCAAGCGCCTCATTTAGTCCATCGGGAAGCGCCAGCAGGTCTCTTTCACCGTCGGCATCTCTTTCCCCAAGCGCTTCGCTTTCTCCGTCGGCCAGCGCAAGTGCATCCGTTTCACCTTCTGCTTCATTTTCTCCGTCGGCCAGTTTCAGTCCTTCTGCCTCTGTCTCGCCAAGTATTTCACCAAGTGCCTCTTTCTCCCCGTCAGCCAGCGAAAGCCCCTCCGGCTCATTGTCACCTTCAGCCAGTCCTTCCGCAGGAGGAGAAAGTGTTTCTGCGTCTATTTCTCCTTCGGCATCACCATCAGTCGCTCCCAGCGCTCCATCCGTATCTATTTCCCCATCACCCACAGCATCCGCTTCGCCTTCGGCCAGTCCTTCTCCTGCCGCCGAAATAATTCCGCCTCCAGCTCCTTCAAGATCTTCAAACTTATACTTAACAAACGAGCTTCGTTCCATGGAAGGGATATTCACTAAAATAGGCAAATCCAGGATCCCCACATGGAATACTCCCGGTAGGCCTAAAAAACCAAAGAGAGGAACTCACGGGTTTAATACACAAATAAGTGGTTTGGAATTGTGGAACGGGTCTGTCTGGTTGGTTCTTAAAATGAGTAAATTAAATGAACACTCTTGACGTCAACTTTGGTGTACTATATTATGATTAAGAAGTTACATAATGGCTAAAGATTCTCCACTTTTTATCGACATCGGGCAAGGTTTATCACTTCCGGTTGGACAGCCGACGATTTCGTGCTGGAATACCGGCGGAAGACCCAAGAAACCAGTGAAAGGAACAATTGGATTCAATACTCAAACAAACAGCCTTGAATTCTGGAATGGAACTTCCTGGTATACGGCACCGTTGACAACTTTATAAACATAACTTCATACAGCTTGTAAGGATTTATGCCTAATTTTTTACCCCTTCTGAAACCAAGAAATGCCTGATGTTTAATGAAGTACAAATATATGTATTATATTATATTGATATAGTATATATTGCCTCCGGGGAGAATCATAAACACAGTACAACCCAGTGTTCCAAAAGGATAAATTGAAAAGGTGTTACATGTCCGAAAGCTAGTGTTTTTATTTTCTTGAACCTGTCATAACAAAATGCCACTTGCAAGGTCTCTCCTTTCAAGTCTATTATTAATTATGCCTGCCCAAAGGATATACGGCTCTGGTGGTAATGGCCTATATTGTCATGTATATAACCGTGGTGTTGAGAACAATTTAATCTTCAACGATGAAGAGGATTATAGAGTCTTCCTTGGTTATATAAAGGAATACCTCTCTTCCCCCGCCGACCCCGAATCCTCCAAAAAAGTTTTTAGCATAAGGGGTCGTGCTTTCCGGGGAACGCCCCATCAACCAAAAAATTATTTCAACAAGATTGAACTCGTAGCCTACGGTTTATTACCAAACCACTTCCATTTACTTTTGAATCTTAAGTATAGAGACTCACTTCAAAGTTTTATCAGGTCTTTGTGCACCAGATATTCAATGTACTTCAATAAAAAGCATCATCGCACCGGGTCCTTATTCCAAGGGCCCTATAAGTCGATTCTGGTAAGAGATGATGATTGCGTCCTACATCTTACCCGCCACCTGCACACGCACAGCACATCATCATACCAGGAATATGTGGGTACAAGAGTTACCCCTTGGGTTAAACCAACGGCAGTTTTGTCTTATTTCGCCAAGACAAAAGTTGAATCTCTTAAAGGAGCAAGATACTACAAAGATTTTGTGGAAAAATACCAGCCCGGACAAAAGGAAATTGAGCTCCTTGAAAAAATTTCTCTTGAGAGCGTGGCTCCACAGCCTAAAAAGAAAGAGCCGATAATAAGTAAGCCTCATCCGGCACCCCGTATGAGAGCGTCCGAACTTCTTGCGGCAAGCGGAATATTTCTGCTACTGCTTGCCCTCGGAGTAAGAAACATCATGGGTTCCACGGCCGAAATTACACCCGTTCCCTCCCCGACTCCTTTGGTTCTTTCCGAAACAGTAAAGGAAGTAAAGGAAGAAGCACCAAAAACAATGTTGATAGTTAAAATCACCGACGGGGCAGAAAGCGTAAATATCCGCCAGGAACCCGCAATCAGTTCGAATAAGATCGGTGAAGCGATGGAAGGCGAAACTTTTGAATTCGTTTCAATTAATTCCGGATGGTACGAAATTAAATTTGCCGACGGATCAACCGGATTTATTTCAGCAAGGTATATAGAAGTTGTGCCTGAAAAATAAAAATATGCGTAAAATCCTTACATACATAAGTTTTGTAATAGCCAGTATTGTGGTAGTTCTTGCGTTTGTGACTGCCACAACCTACATCCAGCTGGCCTTCGCTATTGTTCTTTATCCCCTGCTTGTTTATTTTGCCCTTAAAATTTTCCCACGCAAGGCCTGGCAATCGTATCCGACAGAGCAAGTGGCCGCTATCCAACCCGCAGGTGTGACGTTACCGGGAACAGAGGATGCGGATATCACCGATACCGATAAACGGGCATTCCTAAAGCTAATTGGGGTTAGCGGGCTTTCGCTTCTTCTTTACTGGGTCTTTACAAATAGAGGCGGGGCTCGGCTCTTTGGAGGTGCATCGGAATCCGGAACGGTTTCGCTTGAGGATACTGCCGGGAACAAAATCAACCCTGCCGAAAGACAACCCACGGACGGGTATAAGATTACCGAAATTGACGATTCCATTATCGCCTATTACGGATTCACCAGTAAGGATAATTCCTGGTTTATTATGAGATTGGATACAGACACGGGTTCCTTCCGCTATGTGCGGGGAATTTCCGATTTTCCCGGAGGTTGGATTAACCGCGAACAACTTAAATACGATTACTATGTTAACGTCTTCTAGACACCGTTTCTTCCCGAAATTTAAATTTGTGGTATCCTTGAAACTATCATGAAAAACTGTGTAGTCACCGGCGGAGCGGGTTTTATCGGGAGTCACCTGGCAAGGCGCCTTTTGGAGCTCGGATGTAAAGTAACAGTGATTGATGACTTCTCAGAAGGCAAAAGAAGTAATCTTCCGACAAGGCACCCCAACTTAAAAATTGTTAAAGCCTCGATTCTTGATAACCTAGGCAAATATATAAAAGGGGCGGATGTAATTTTCCATCTGGCTGCCCTACCCCGGCTTCAGAGATCGCTTGATGAGCCCTGGAAAACCCACATGGTTAATGTAGACGGAACATTAAATCTTCTCCTGATTGCGAGGGAGCAAAATGTCAAAAGATTCATTTTTTCTTCAAGTTCTTCGGTTTATGGGAATAAAAACAAAATTCCTTTTAAAGAAAGCATGACTCCCGACCCTCTTGTTCCCTACTCTCTGCATAAACTCATTGCCGAGGATTACTGCATAATGTTTAGTAAGATTTGGGGCTTAGGGACAATATCTCTGCGTTATTTTAATGTTTACGGACCAAACATGAATCCCGACAGTCCCTATTCCAACCTCCTCCCGAAATTTATTAAGCTGATTTCTCTTGGGAAAACTCCGGTTATTCACGGATCGGGACGGCATACGCGTGATTTTACATACATTTCGGATGTTGTCGAGGCCAATATTTTGGCTGCCAAATCAAAGTTAACAGGAGAGGTTTTCAACATCGGCTATGGGCAGGGAATTTCAGTAAACAATGTTGTTAAAACCCTGGAAAAACTAATGAGGAAAAAGGTTAAAACTACACATGGTCCTGCAAGAATCGAGCCAAGAGCCACACTTTCATCATGCACCAAGGCGCAAAAACTATTGGGATGGAGGGCTAAAGTTGATTTTGAGGAAGGGTTAAAAATGATGCTGCCGGAAACAGTAATGAAAAAGTCATCAAAATAAAGAATAACCAAATATAAATATCGGACACTAGACCAATACCACAAGGCAAAGATGGAAAAAGGAATAGTTTAGAAACAAGTAATTCTTCATTAATCGGCAGGAAACCGACACGAAAATTCCGGATTAGAGAAAAACGAAAGAGTTGATCAAAATTAATTTTAAATGTAAAATAGACAATCGCTTCGCTGCAGAGTTGGAACCAGTATACAATTAAACTAATTTACCATTTAAACAAATGAAAATAGCAGTAGTAATTCCCACAATTAAACCCGGCCACATAGAAAAATTTATGAAAGCCTGGCAACCGCTATTCAGTAAGCACAATATTAATCCTTTGGTTGTTAAGGACGGTAAGAATCCAACAATAAACGAATTCTCCGCCAAACAAGTAATGGGAAAATACGCGGACTGTTTAACCAATTTCAGTGGCAGTATAAGGAATTTGGGCTTCGCCTATGTCGTCAAATATCTACCTGAAGTAGAAGCGATAATCACTCTGGATGACGATGTGGAACCAATTGGAGACACCATCCAAGACCACGCAAACGCCCTGAAAATGAGAGTTCCGGTAAGTTGGATATCCACCGCTTCAGAATACACCCGGGGGTTTCCCTACGGGATAAGGAATGAAGCTGAGGTTGTTTTGTCACATGGAGTTTGGGAAGGGATTGTCGACTGGGATGCGCAAACACAGTTGGCCAAAGGTAACCACCCGGTTACATTTTATAAAGGTCCGGTTCCAAAAGGTATTTATTATCCGATGTGCGGTATGAATTTAGCCTTCAAGATAAAGCTGCTGCCTTACATTTTCCATGCACCGCCGGCATTGGGAGTTGACAGACATGATGATATATATGCCGGAATAGTTTCGAAGCGGGAAATAGATAAAAGAGGCTGGGCGGCAGTGACTGGTTATGCTGTAGTCAACCATAACAGGACTTCTAATGCGCTAGAAAATTTAAAAAAGGAAGCGCTTGGAATTGAATTAAATGAAACATTTTGGAAAGGTGACGAGAGCCACCCCTATTTCAAAATTTTTAGGGAAAGGCTCGAAAGGTGGCAAGAATTCATTAAAAAATATGGCTAATTCACAAAAAATGACAATTGTGGTTGCAAGACACAACGAAAATCTGGAATGGTTAAAGACATTGGCCTGGGATTATATTGTTTATAACAAGGGAGAAGAGTTGCCCAAATGGGTTAAAAATGTTGTCAATTTACAAAATATCGGCCGTGAGGCCCACACTTATTTGACCTATATAATAGATCATTACGACAACCTTCCGGATTATGTTGCGTTTGTACAAGGCGATCCGTATTCGCATACGTGGCATCTAATAAAAAAAATGCATCACTTTGAGCATCTGGTTGAAAAAGCCCTCAAATTTAACGCCAGTTGTGACTTTTATGCCTTATCGGATTCGGTTCTAATAGCCGACGGCTTCGGTCGTCCGGACCATCCCGGTCTTATGATCGGAGAATCGGCAAAAAAAATATTTTTAAAGAATATTCAATTATTTAGATTCCCCATGGGTGCCCAGTTTATTTCATCTAAAAGAGCAATATTATTCCATACAAAAGAAACCTATCAAGTCATATTAGATTACCTAATAAAAGCTGAGCCGGCTAAGGATCCTAAGAATACACATAGATCCCCTGAGGATGCTATAAGCCCCGGCTACAAAAATCTCTTTTCCGGCTGGGTCATGGAAAGACTCTGGCCTACTTTATTAGACTGTGAACACAAAACTATATATGATTAATTAAGATATAGTTGATTTAATAAAATAAATCATTAAAGTGTATTTAGCCGCAATTCAATGCGGAGTTGGTGTTTAGGCAATACAATGCAAAAAATCTCTAGGCAGATAACGTTTTCTTTGACTTCATATATCTTAGGCTTCAGTGTGGTAAATCAACGACAATGAAAAAAACTATTTTTACTCTAAATATTGATCACTATTCTGACGACACTGCCAAATTCACTTATCCTTATATGAAAATGTATGCTGACAAAATCGGCGCCGAGTTTGTAGAAATTAACAAAAGGAAATTCCCCCAGTATCCGGTTATTTATGAAAAATTTCAAATTTATGAAATGACCAAAAATTGCGATTGGGGGCTTTTTTTTGATAGCGATGTTTTAATCAATCCAAAATTTTTTGACATTACAGAAATTCTTCCAATGGATACTGTTTCATCACTCGGATTTAATCACTTGGAAGGCCACTATGAACTGGATAATTATTTTTGGCGCGACGGCCGAAGAATGTCGGTCGGCAGCTGTATGACGTTTGCTTCACATTTGTGCCGCGAGATGTGGGAGCCGATTACCGATCTTACACCCGATGAAATTTTAAGCAGGTTCCACCCTTGGCACTACGAAGAGAAAATCGGCTACACACCTGATTATCTAATTGATGATTATTTGGTTTCCCGGAATGTCGCCAAATACCATCTAAAATACAAATCCTTAAGAGATTTGTTGAGAGAAAACGGCATGAATGATTATGATTGTATTTACCACCAATTTGGTCTGCCCAAAAAAGAGAAAATCAAGGCGATTAAAGACCAGCTAAAAACCTGGGGCTGTTTAAAATGATTATATATTCCGATAAATTTCACGACCAACCGCAAAAGAAGCTTAAAAAAACTGTTTTCACACTTAATTTTGACAACTATGCTCCCAAAATAACAGCACTCACTTATCCCTTTATTGAAAAGTATGCAAAAAAAATCGGTGCGGAATTCAAAATAATAACTAAGCGTGCTTTCCCCAAGTATCCTTTGATATACGAAAAACTTCAAATTTATGAATTAGGAGCCGATAATGATTGGAATATCTATATTGACTCGGACTGCCTGATTCATCCGGATTTTTTCGACATCGCCGAAATTCTTCCTGAGGATACCGTTTTGAATTACAACACTGACTCTGCCAGTAGTCGTTTTCGCTACGATGAATATTTCAGACGCGACGGCAGAAATATAGGCAGCATCAACTTTTTTACGGTTGCTTCACACCTCACAAGAGAGATTTGGGAACCTTTAGAGGACATCGCAATCGAAGAAGCACTAAAAAACATCAAAATCGTCAGAGGCGATAAGTTGGTGTGGCGCTCCGACGGATCCGGAATCGATGATTACGTGATTAGCCGTAATATTGCAAAATACGGATTCAAATTCAAAACTTATATCACCCTTCTTAGCGAAATCGGCAGGTCCGGGGAAGAATATCTTTATCGTGAACAGATTCCCCAAGAAGATAAAATTAAGAAAATCATAGAGAAACTGCGCCAGTGGAAGTATTTATAATAAAATCTCAACAAAAATGTCAAAACTTAAAAAGACAATTTTTACTTTAAATGTCGATAATTATGCTCCGGAGATAACCGAGCTGACTTATCCCCTCTTGAAACACTATGCCGAAAAAATCGGAGCTGATTTCCACATAATTTCCGATCGCAAATCCCCTAAAATGCCTCCGGTTTATGAAAAATTGCAGATTTATGATCTGGGACGAGCCATGAAAAACGATTGGAATATCTATATTGACTCGGATGCTATCGTCCACCCCGACTTTTTTGATGTTACAAATTTTATTAAAAAGGATACCGTACTACATAACGGCGTCGATATGGCCAATAACCGCTGGCGCTACGATAAATATTTCATACGCGACGGTAGGAATATAGGCAGCTGCAACTGGTTCACAATCGGTTCGGATTGGTGTATTGACCTCTGGCATCCACTGGATATTCCCTATGAAGAGGCCCTGAACAATATATTCCCAATACAAATGGAGCTCAATACCGTAATTACCCGGGAACATTTAATTGACGACTACACGCTTTCCCGAAACATTGCAAAGTATGGTCTAAAATTTAAAAACGTGTTGCAAATCTCCCAAGAAATAAATGATGGGGGCAATTACCTTTGGCATGCATACACAATCCGTCCGGAGGCTAAAGTCGAGGAAATGAGGAAAACTTTAGCCAACTGGGAAATTAGTGATTATAAAGATCCGGGAATCGGAGGAGTCTTCCGTTACTCGGAACTGATTTGGCTTTATTTGACTTCCCAAAAAATGCAAACTGTAGTCGAAATTGGTTCATTCAAAGGCAGAAGCGGCCACGCAATCGCCTCGGGTTGCCCGGGAAAAGTATATCTGGTTGATAATTTCTCGTGGCACCCCGAATTTAATCCCAACACGGAGCGTGAACTAAGGCACAATATGTCGGGTTTTACTAATGTTGAAATATTAAAAATTGACAGCGCTACGGCGGCATCACATTTTGAAGATAATTCCATTGATATGGTTTTTATCGACGCCGCTCATGACAAGGAATCTGTTCTAAAGGACCTTAATGCCTGGTACCCGAAGTGTAAAAAAATTCTTTGCGGCCATGATTTTGACCAACCGGGCGTCAAAGATGCAATTGCTGAATTCGACACATACTGCCAAAGTCAAGTGGTGGGAAGTATATGGACAATAGATAAAACAAAAAAAGTATACGACGGCAGGTAGTAATTAACATTTAAACGCCTTCTGTCCAAGATAAATGTCAACAGCAAATCTTTCAGGCATTGGAACATGGTCCAGCGGAACCGCAACTGGTGCCACTATTGAGGTCTGGGGAGGCGGAGGCGCAGGTGGTGGAGCTATAACTGGAACCGGCGGAGCTGGAGGAGGCGGAGGCGGAGGAGCATACGCGAAAGTAACCGTCGAGATAACCCCGAGCACAAATTACCTGTATGACGTGGCCGGGCAGGCGGCGGGAGCGAACAGGGCACGCGGAGCTAACGGCGCAACTTCATATTTCAACGCTCCAGCCAATGCCTACATTATGATTCAGGCCGAGGGAGGAAACGGGGGGCAGTCTAATTCAGTCGGAGGACCGCCGGGCCAGGCCAACGTTAATACCGGCAATACCGGCAATACCGGCGCTTGGGTTTCATATGCCGGAGGTAATGGAGCGAAGTACGCTAACACCAGAATAGGAGGAGGAGGAGGAGCCGCCGGAAGCAGCTCTGGGGAGGGAGGTAATGGGGCTAATGCAAGAGGAGGAAATTCTGCGGCCGCTCCAGGAGGAAATGGGGGCAATGGAGCAAACCGAACCTCCCCCGGTACAGCCGGAAAAAATTTTGGAGGAGGAGGCGGAGGGTCAGGAAACAACTCAACCGGAAACGCAGCTATAGGTGGTGCAGGAGGCAACGGACAAATTATAATTACCTTCTGGTCGGAATCGGCTTCTGCATCTTTAAGCCCATCGGCTTCGCTTTCACCAAGCGAATCAGAAAGCGCATCTTTGTCACCATCGGCGTCACTATCACCAAGCGAATCAGAAAGCGCATCTTTGTCACCATCGGCGTCACTATCAGCGTCGGCATCCCTCTCACCATCCGCATCTGTTAGCCTGTCGGTATCTCCATCCGTAAGCGCATCTGTAAGCCCTTCCGTATCGCCTTCCGTTAGTGCATCTGTAAGCCCCTCAGTATCCGCTTCATTAAGTCCTTCTGCTTCCGTCAGCCAGTCGGTTTCTCCTTCCGTCAGTGCTTCTGTTTCACCAAGTGTATCCGCAAGTCTTTCTCCAAGCGCCTCAGTTAGCGCATCTGTTTCTCCATCAGTAAGTCCATCTGTAAGCCCATCAGTATCTGCCTCCTTAAGCCCTTCTGCCTCCGTCAGTCCTTCTGTATCTCCATCAGTAAGTGCATCGGTTTCACCAAGTGTATCAGCAAGTTTGTCACCGTCTGCATCCGTCAGTCGTTCGGTATCTGCATCTGTGAGCGCCTCGGTTTCACCTTCAGCTTCCGTTAGTCCCTCGGTATCACCCTCCATAAGTGCATCTGTTTCACCCAGTGTTTCCGCAAGTCTTTCTCCGTCAGCTTCAGTTTCAGCTTCCGCCTCTCCTTCCGTTTCAGCGTCGATTAGCCCTTCGGCTTCTGTTTCTCAATCGGTATCGCCTTCAGTTTCCGCATCGGTTTCGCCAAGTGTGTCTGCTTCCCTTTCTCCATCGGCATCTGCCAGTGCCTCCATGTCTCCCTCGGTAAGTGCATC
>Ga0315297_10001194_pt1 | contig 15852 bp, 11 predicted proteins | sample YL17G15_0_MG_FD_203628 | JGI IMG/M metagenome (GOLD analysis project Ga0315297, IMG submission 203628) | Sediment microbial communities from Yellowstone Lake, YNP, Wyoming, USA - YL17G15_0 | ecosystem: Environmental > Aquatic > Freshwater > Lake > Sediment | place: USA: Wyoming | collected... | reverse complement strand
TGTCCGTCCTCTCCGCCGGCGATTGCCTGCGTAAAATGAAGGAGTCGAAGATCCTGGCCGTCGGCGGCGGCTGGCCCGGCATCGCCCCGGCGGTCAAGGAGGGGATGGGCATCGAAGTGGTCAATGTTCCCTTCGCCGAGGTCAACGATGCCTGGGCCGCGGCCGACAAAGAGGATGCCAAGGCCATCGCCGACCGGTGGCAGAAAACGGCGGCCAAGGTCGAGGGCGTCAGCATGGAAACGCTCGTCACATCGGCGGCCATGTACCTCGGCCAGAAAGCCGTGCTCCGCAAGCACGGCGCCAACGCCATCACCATCAACTGCCTCAGCGGCTTCTACGGCGGCCACATCCACGCCTACCCCTGCCTCGGGTTCCACGAGCTCCTGAACGAAGGCCTCATCGGCGCCTGCGAATGCGACGTCCGCTCGACGGCGACCATGGTCACGATGACGGCCCTCACCAACGGGCGGCCGGGCTACATCTCCGACCCCGTCATCGACACGGCCTCGCGCCAGATCATCTATGCCCACTGCGTCGCCTCGAACAGGGCCTTCGGCCCGAGCGGCCCGGCCAACCCCATCGAGATCCTGACCCACTCGGAGGACCGCCAGGGCGCCTCGGTCCGGTCGCTCCTTCCCCTGGGCTCCATGACCTCGACGCTCGAGTTCTCGCCGGAGCGCAAGACCATCCTCTTCCATCAGGGTTGTGCCGTGGCCAACGTCCCCGACGACCGCGCCTGTAGGACGAAGCTGGCCGTCGAGCCCGTCGGCGATATCGAGAAGCTCTTCGCCGAGTGGGACGAATGGGGCTGGCATCGGGTCACGGTCTACGGCGACCTCAAGAAGCCCGTCTTCGCCCTGGCCGACGCCCTCGGCTGGCGCGTCCTCGAAGAGGCCTGAGACCGCTTGAACGGGCCCCGGCAATGAGGTAGGATGAGGGGGGAATCGACGCGAAAAGAAAGGACACCGCCATGGCCGAGCCGTTCATCGAACAAAAAACAAGGAAGATCGCCCTTCTCATCGACGGCGACAACGCCCAGCCCTCGCTCATCGGCCAAATCCTAACCGAGGCGGGGAAATACGGGCTCGTGACCATCCGCCGGATCTACGGTGACTGGACGACGGTCAACATGTCCGGCTGGAAGAACGCCCTCCACGACAGCGCCATCCAGCCCATCCAGCAGTTCCGCTACACGATCGGCAAGAACGCCACCGACAGCGCCATGATCATCGACGCCATGGACATCCTCCACGGCCACCTCGTCGACGGCTTCTGCATCGTCTCGAGCGACAGCGACTACACCCGGCTGGCGACGCGGGTCCGGGAGATGGGCTTCTTCGTCATGGGCATCGGCAAGCGCTCGACGCCCAAGGCCTTCGTCAACGGCTGCAACGTCTTCATCTATACGGAAAACCTCGTCCCCCGGGAGCGGGAGACGCGGCGGCGCGACCGGGGCGGGGCGAGGAAGGTCGAGGGCAAGGAACCGCGCGAAGAGCACGGGGACCACGAGGACAAGGGCCGCAAGTTCGACCCCATCCCCCTGCTCAAGGGCGCTTTCGACATGGCCGTCCGGGAGGACGGCTGGGCCAACCTCGGCGAGATCGGCTTCTACCTTCGCCAGCTCGACCCAGGCTTTGACCCCCGCACCTACGGCTTCAAACAGCTGTCCCAGCTCATCAAGAGCCAGCAGGCGCTCTTCGAGATCAACTCGCGGGGCGAAGAGGGCGGCGGGGCTGCGATCTACATCCGTACGCGCGAGAGCCGCGACTAGCGGCCGCCGCTAACGGACGTCGCGGGCGGCCAAAAGAGCCCTGTACGCGTTGACCATCCCGCCGCAGGCGACCTTGCCGGCGAGGGCGGGAAGCGGTGTCGCGGTTTCCATCAGGCTCTTCTTTAAAGCCGGGGCGCTCAATTCCGGATTGACGGCGAGCGTCAGGGCGGCGATGCCGGCGACCACGGGTCCACTGCATGACGTGCCCCCTCCGAGGCGGTAGGTGCTGCGGCCGTTCTCGACATCCGTCGTGAAATTCTCTTCAAGGGCGGCGATGTCGACGTTGCGCTGGCCGAAGTTGGAGCCCAGCCAGCGATCGCCGGCCTGGTAGCGGACGAGGCCTCCCCGGAAATCGATCATGGCTACGGTCAGGATGTTGTCGAGGGGGAAACACGCCGGAAAGGTGAAGTTTTCCGATCGGTCGATGTCCAGGCCGGAATTCCCCGCGCCCACGACGAGCAGGACGTTCTTCTCCCCGGCGTACACAATGGCCGCTTTAAGCTCTTCCAGCGCCTCCGGGGTCGGGTCGGCGACGAATCCGCTCCAATTGATGATCCGGGCGCCGTTATCCGCGGCGTAGCGGATGGCTTTGGCCGCCCGTCCGGGCCGGGCCGTATCCTTTTCGCCGTTCCCGATTCCCTGGGCACCGATCTTGAGAAGCATCATCGAGATGTCCCAGTTGACGCCGGCCACGCCGAGGCCGTTGTTGCCCCGCGCGCCGATGATGCCGAGGGCTGAGATGCTGTGCCAGTAGGGCTGGATGCGGTCCTTGCGCTTGCCGTCGAAGATGTAACAATCGGGGTCGGGGTCGTCGAAGGCGAAATCCCAGCCCATGACGTCGTCGGCATAGCCGTTCCCGTCGTCGTCGATGCCGTTGGTTTCTCTGGGGTGGCCGGTCGCGTCCGGTCCGGATTCGCCCGGGTTGGCCCAAATGTTCCCGGCGAGGTCTTCGTGATCGTAGAAAAACCCGTCATCCAGGACGGCGACCACGATCTTCTTGCTGCCGGTCGAGATCGTCCAGGCCCGCGTGACGTCCGGGTCGATCCCGGCCGCCGCGTCGAGCGTGACCGGCGACGGCTTGATCGAGGTCCGCTCGATGGGGATCTGCCCTCCGGGATTGAGGAAGCTCACCTGGTACTTGAAGAAGGGGTCGTTCGGGACGACCCTTCCAGGCGGAGTCTGGCCGGAAAGAAACGCGGCGAAAAGGAAGAAGGCGACTTTTTTCATGATACCCGTTCTACCCCCCGAGGCCGATAGATGTTAAGGCGGAGCTCCAAGCCGCCCTCCGGCATGATCTTCCGGCACGGCGTTCGTCAGGCGCTAGGTCACCTGGGCGCGGCTCCGTTCTTGCCTTTTTTCAGGAAGACGGCGAGGAGGAACCCGCCGCCGATGATCAGCATCAGGATCCCCCAGACCAGGTTGAGGTTGAGGCCGAGGGAGATGGCGTACATCTCTTTTTTCGTCACCAGGCCGTAGATCCCAAGCAGCAGCCCGTAAGCGCTGAGAAGCCAGCCGATCGGCAGCTTGAGGTCGAGGACGTGCGCCTGGCCCATCCCCGTCTCTTGGTCTTTGGTTTCGATCTTGTCGTTCATGGTTCACTCCTTGACGGGCAAAGGCTCGACTACCAGAAGATGATGTTGAGGACGATGGCGATGGCGATGGCCAGGATCCCCCAGACCGCGGGCCGTGCCAGCCAACGGGCGGCGGCCTTGGGCTTCGGCGTCAGGCCGAAGACGAGGCCGACCAGCTCCTTCGGATCCCGCTTGGCCGTGAAAAGGCTGACCCCGATCGTGACGACGAAGTCGGCCAGCCAGGCCCACAGGGCCTGGTAGAAATTGGCGGCCATGTCGCTCGCGTAATGGACGATGCCGAGCTTGTAGAGGATGTAATGCCCGGCGGCCGTCAGGATACCGACGAGCAGGCCGAAGAACCCGCCCCAGCCCGTAGCCCCGGCCCAGAACATCCCTAGGAGGAATGTGGCGAAAAGGGGCGCGTTGAAAAAGGAGAAGACGAGCTGCATGTAGTCCATGATGTTCGGGAACGACTGGACGATGTAGGCCGTGCCCACGCTGATGGCCACCCCGAAGACGGTGGCGTACTTGCCCATCCTCAGGTAATGGGAATCGGATTTCCCCTTCTTGATGTAACTGCCGTAGATGTCGTAGGTCCAAATCGTGTTGAAGGCGGTGACGTTGCCGGCCATGCCGGACATGAAACTCGCGAGAAGCGCCGTGATGGCCAGCCCCAGCAGACCGTTCGGCAGATAATGCTTCATCAGCAGGATGAGGGCAGAATTGTATTCGGTCGTAGGCAGGGCGCTCTGGCTGAACTCGGGCAGGACGAGCAGCGCGACGAGCCCCGGGATAACGACGATGATGGGGACGAGCATCTTGGGAAACGCGGCGATGATGGGCGTCATCCGGGCCGAATTGATGTTCTTTGAGGCCAGGGCCCGCTGGACGACGAGGAAATCCGTCGTCCAGTAGCCGAAGGACAGAACGAAGCCCAGCCCGAAGACGACGCCGAACCAGTCGACGCCGAGCGGGTTCGCGCTCGTGCCGAGGTATTTCACCGAATGGAGGAGGGGCTCCTTGATCTTGGCCACGAACCCGGCGAACCCGCCCACTTCCTTGAGGCCGAGGAAGACGATGGGCAGGAGGCCCAACCAGATGAGGAAGAACTGGATGACTTCGTTGTAGATCGAGGACGACAGACCGCCCCAGAAGACGTAGAGGAGGACGACGACCGCGCCGAAGAGGATGCTTCCGGTGAGCGACCAGCCGAGCATGATCTTGAAGAGGAGGGCCATGGCGTAGAGGCTGATGCCGCTCATGAGGACGGTCATGACGGCGAAAGAGATGGCGTTGAGGCCGCGCGTCGCCTCGTTGTAGCGGAGTTTGAGGTACTCGGGCACGGTCCGGACCCGGCTGCCGTAGTAGAAAGGCATCATGAAAATGCCCAGGAAGACCATGGCCGGGATGGCCCCGACCCAGTAGAAGTGGATCGTGGCGATGCCGTACTTGGCCGAGTTGGCCACCATGCCGATGACCTCGAGGGCGCCCAGGTTGGCTGAAAGGAAAGCCAGGCCCGTGATCCAGCCGGGCAGTGACCGGCCGGATAGGAAGAAGTCCTCGCCCGTCTTCATATACTTCTTGAGCGAGAAACCGACGATGATCATGACCAGGATGTAGCCGCCGATGATGGCGTAGTCGACGGCGTTGAGGGTGATGACGGGGTCCATCTCGTTCTCCTTTCCGCGGGGTATGCGGGCCGGCTGTCTTTCGCGAGGGGAGCATAAATCACGCCTCGGAAGTTGTCAACGGCCGGCAGGTAGCCTTGCGTGAAGGACGGGGACATGTACCTCCGGTACGAGTCCCCGTTCTCGGGCAGCGTCCGTCTGGCGGGTAGGGCGGGGACATGTCCTAAAGGGCCCGGTAAGGGCCCTTTAGGGCGCGTCCCCGTTCTTGGTGTATATTGATGTCGTGGAGATTCGCGTCAGGGGAGGGGCCATGAGACATCCCGTCAGAACGATCAGCGTCCTTTCTATCGCGGCGCTGGCCGCCGTTGTATCTTCTTATTCCTGGTGCTCGAGGCCAGCATCTCATTATAAAGAAAAGGCGCCCGTCCCGGGAAGCGTGAAGATCCTCCCGACGGACACGGTTTCCGAGCTCATCTCGAAAGCGGCCAGGGTCGTTCCGTCCGAGCGGCAGCTCGCCTGGCAAGCGCTCGAATTCCAGGCCTTCGTCCATTTCGGCATGAACACGTTCACCGACCGGGAATGGGGCCAGGGGACGGAGGACCCGAAGCTCTTCGATCCCACGGATTTTGACGCCGGCCAGTGGGTCGAGGCCGTCAAGGCCGCAGGGATCAGGGGGCTCATCGTCACGGCCAAGCACCACGACGGATTCTGCCTCTGGCCGAGCCGTTTCACGGATCATTCGGTCAAGAGTTCGCCGTGGAAAGGTGGACAAGGCGACGTCGTCGGCGAGGTCGCCGCGGCCTGCCGCAAGGCCGGACTGAAATTCGGCGTCTACCTCTCGCCCTGGGATCGACACGAGCCGAGCTACGGCGATTCTCCACGGTACAACGAGCACTTCAAGAACCAGATCCGCGAGCTCTTGACGAACTACGGTGAGATCTCCGAGGTCTGGTTCGACGGCGCCTGCGCCGAAGGACCGAACGGCAAACGCCAGGTCTACGACTGGGCAGGCTATTACGCCCTCATCCGCGAGCTCCAGCCGGGCGCGGCGATCTCCATCATGGGGCCGGACGCCCGCTGGATCGGGAACGAAGCCGGGGTCACGCGGGAGAGCGAATGGAGCGTCATCCCCGTCGTCGGCTTTAATGACCTGCCCGACGAGAAGAACCCCGGCGGCATCGCCCATCTCGATGCCCAGGCCGCGGACCTGGGCTCTTTCGGGAGGATCGCTTCTGTCGCCCGGTTAAGCGGGCGGCTTCTCTGGTACCCGGGCCAGGTCGACGTCTCCATACGCCCCGGCTGGTTCTACCACGCGGCCGAGGACGACAAGGTCAAGACGCTCGACCACCTCCTCGACATCTATTACACCTCGGTCGGCGGGAACGCCCAGCTTCTCCTCAATATCCCGCCCGACAAGCGCGGCCGCATCCACGAGAACGATGCCCGAAGGCTCAAGGAGCTGGGGGACAGGCTGAAGGACACTTTTACCGTCAACCTTGCCGCCGGGGCCTCAAGCCAACGAAGAGGGACTGTCCCCACCGGGGACCAAGCCGTCAAAGAGGGACAGCCCCCATCGGGGACCGATGGGGACAGTCCCTCTTTTTTAATAGAATACGACCTCGACGACCCGAAGATTTTCAATGTCGCCATGTTGAAAGAAGACCTCCGTGAGGGGCAACGGATCGAAGCCTTCGCCTTTGATGTCTGGGACGGGAAAGATTGGAAGGAGATCGCCCGAGGAACGACCGTGGGCTGGAAGAAGCTCCTCCGCTTCCCGGTGGTCGAAACGACAAAAGCGCGGGTGCGAATTATAAGAGCCAGGGACGAGGTCGCCCCGATCAATCCACCTTGGCAGTTTGGGCTCTTCTTTGATCCCTCCCGCGCCGATCCGGCAGCGAAGGGCGTCGATAACCGGTAGGACCTCAGAACCGGAGCCTCTCCGCCGGGTCAGGGACAGTCTCCCTCCGGTTTGACCCCAGGTGACGCGGCGAGCCTGCTTTAGGGGACTATCCCCTTGGGGACTGTCCCTCTGATTCCGAAATAGTCAGAGGTGCTCAGAATCGGGTGCTGCAGACGAAGGCGATTTTCTTGCTGTCGGGTGACCAGGAAGGGACGTTGATCGTGCCCTGACCGCCGTAGACATAGGCGATGACCCGGGGCTCGTCCGGACCGCCCGCCGCGGGCATCATCCGGATGAAGACCTGCTTGTAGAACGGATGGTCCTCCGCCGCAACGTCTTTTTGGAAGGACAGAAAGACGATGCGCTTGCCGTCGGGAGAGACGTGCGGAAACCAATCGTGGAAAACGTCCGAGGTGACGGGCTCCTGTCCGCTCCCGTTGGGTGTCATCCGCCAGATCCTCATATCGCCCGTCCGGCCGGAATTGAAATAAATGGTCCGGCCGTCCGGCGCGAACTCTGGTCCATCGTCGAGTCCCGGGGCGTCGGTCAAGCGAACTTCGTCCCCTCCTTCCATTGGTATTTTGTAGATGTCGTAGTTCCCGTCCCGTCCGCCCGTGTAGACCAGGTACCGGCCGTCGGGGGACCAGCCGTGAAGATAGGATGGTCCCTTGGGCGTGACGCGCTTCGGCGCTCCACCCTTGGCCGGGAGGACGTAGATGATGGACTCGTCCCCGTCCCCGGCGCTATGGTGGCTGATGCCGAGCTTTTTTCCGTCGAACGAGAGGACATGGTCGTTGTTGTTGGCCTTGGCGAAACCCGTCTCGAGGCGGCTCGTTTTGCCGGTGGCCAACTCGAACTGGTTGAGAAGCCCGTCGACGTTATAGATAAGGAAGCGGCCGTCCTTCGTCCAGTTCGGCGCCTGGATGGGGCGTGGGGAGCGATAGACCACAGTCCGTTTTCCCGTCTCAACGTCCAGGATCTCGATCGTCCCGCCTATATAGTCCTGATAGGGGACAAAACCCTCCGGGGCCGGGATGGTCAAGCGGACGTTCGTGAACCGGGCCCTCTCCGTCACCTCGGCGTTGTGGGAACAGACGAAGATGCCGACGAGGAGCTCGTCGCCGAGGGAGAGACCGCTGACCCGCTCGCTCGCATAGGGCTCACCGAACCGCGCTGCCGACATGATGTAGGTCTCGCCCCGGCGTTCGAGCTGGACCTGGTCGGCGCCGGTGATGGGGAGCCGGACCTCGTCCGTGTCCTCTTCGGCCTTTTTCCGGAACTGGAGGGAGGTCAGCCCGTCGCCGTGGACGACCGCGCTGGCCTGGGCGGAGCCGGCATCCAGGGACGAGCGGGCCATCCAGCCGATCTTCCTGTGGGCTTCGACACCCTGCCCAAGAAATTCGACCCTGGCGCTGACGATGAAGTCGCCTTTCAGGCGCTTCCATAGGAAATGCCCCTCGTCGGCGGCGAACCACATGTTGGCTCCGGCGCCGTCGATGACGATGGCCCCGTTCGCGGCGTCTTCAGATGCCCACCCCGGCCTGGCGACGTCGCCGATATCGCCATGGGCGTCGAACAGGGCCAAGGGGCTTTCTGGGGCCGGCGCCCGAGGGGCTTTGCGGCAGCCCGCCGCGACCGGGAGCATGGCCCCGATAAGCAGAAGGCCGGGGAGGAACCGGGCGAACTTGGCCAGGAAAGATTGTTTTCCACGCATGGCCGCATGATAGATAAAACATGCCGGACGGGTCAAGCCGCGGAGGGCCCCCTCCTTATTTATTGCTAAACCGCCCGGCCGATTTGCCGTATAATACCGGAGAAACCCGCTCCCGGATTTATCCGCGGACGGCGACACCTTGGAGGGAGGCCGGCATGCTTCGAGACATCATCAAAAAAGAGATCCTGGACAACATCACCAGTCCGAAATTCGTCTTCACCTTTCTTCTCTGTACCATCCTCATCCTGCTCTCGATCTACACCGGAGTGACCAACTACCGGTCGGAGAAAAAGGAGTACACGGCGGCGCTGGCCCTCAATAAGAAGAACATGGAGAGCCAGACGAACTATCAATCGCTCGCCGGCATCGGCATCAAGGTCAGCAAGCCGCCACAGGTCCTGGGAACGGTGGTCACGGGCATCGAGGAGGCCGTCGGCCGCGTCGCCCCGGTCAACATCGCCGCCGACCCCAACCTCATCGACTCCAAGTACAGCAGCAACCCGGTCTTCGCCGTCTTCGGCTCCCTCGACCTCATGTTCATCGTCAAGATCGTCCTCAGCCTCTTCGCCATCCTCTTCACCTACGACGCCATCGTCGGCGAGAAGGAGAAGGGGACGCTCAAGCTGGCCCTGTCGAACGATGTGCCGCGCGACCGGCTCATCCTGGGCAAGGCCATCGGTGGCTACATCAGCCTGCTCCTGCCCCTCCTCATCCCGCTCGTCTTGGGCCTCCTCATCCTCCTCATCACGCCCGATATTTCGCTCAGCGGTCAGGACTGGGCCCGGCTCCTCCTCATCTTCCTCATGTTCTTCCTTTACCTGTCCGTCTTCTTCAGCCTGGGCCTCTTCGTCTCGGCCCGGACGTCGCGCTCGTCGACGAGCTTCCTCGTACTTCTTTTCGTCTGGGTCGTCTTCGTCATGGTCATCCCCAAGGTCGCGGTCATCACCGCCGGGCAGATCCGGCCCATCCCTTCGGTCCACGAGATCACGGCCAAGAAGGACGCCTTCTTGCAGCAGATCCAGAGCGGAGGCCAGAAGGGTGTCCTCGATTGGGTCAAAAAGAATTCGGCCGACGCCCAGAAGGACGTCAAGGCCTATCAGGAAAAATTCCGGCAGTTCATCCAGGACTACCAGCAGGAGCTGACCTCGAAGATCGACGAGAACAATGCCGCGCTCGAGCGCGACTACCAGCAGAAGAAGCGCGCCCAGCAGAGCCTGGCCGTCAACCTATCCCGGATCTCGCCGGCTTCGGCCCTGACCTTCGGCTCGATGACACTGGCCCGGACGGGGATCGACGATTTCGACAGGTTCCTGGCTTCGGTCAGGGCCTACAAGCCGATCTACACCAAGTGGATCAACTCCAAGCTCGGCCAGAGCATCAACTTCCAGACCGGCGAGCAGGCCCAGATCAAGATCGACGACATGCCCCAGCACATCTACGAGCCGCAGTGGCTGAGCCGGTCGCTCGTCCGGACCATCCCCGACTTCGCCCTGCTCGCCGTCATGATCATCGTCTTTTTCGTCGGCGCCTACGTCTCGTTCCTGCGCTACGACGTCCGTTAAGGAGAAACCCCATGCTCGAAACGATCAACCTGACCAAGCGTTACGAGGACGGCGAGCTCGCGCTGGACGGCCTGACCTTCAAGGTCGAGCCGGGCGAGATCTTCTGCATGTTCGGGGCCAACGGCGCGGGCAAGACGACGACCATCAACCTCTTCCTGAATTTCATCCCGGCGACTTCAGGGACGGCCCTCATCGAGGGCATCGATGTGGCCAAGGACCCGCTCAAGGCCAAGCGCCACGTCTCCTTCGTCTCCGAGAACGTCATGCTTTACGGCAATTTCACGGCCATCCAGAACCTCGACTACTTCAGCCGCCTGGCCGGCAAGCGGAATCTCACGAAGAAGAACTACGCCGCGGTCCTGGAACGGGTCGGCCTCCAGAAGGAGGCTTTCGACCGGCGGGTCAAGAACTTCTCCAAGGGCATGCGCCAGAAGCTCGGCATCGCCATCGCCGTGGTCAAGGACGCCGCCAACGTCCTCCTCGACGAGCCGACCTCGGGGCTCGACCCTCAATCGGGCCGGGAGTTCCTGGAGATCCTCGTCCAGATGCGCGACACCGGAAAGTCGGTCTTCATGTCGACCCACGACATCTTCCGGGCGAAACTCATCGCCGACCGGATCGGGTTCATGAGGAAGGGCCGGCTGGTCATGATGAAGACGGCCAAGGAACTGGCCAACGAGGACCTGACCGACCTCTACATCCAGTACATGGAGGAGCAGCCCGGCCAACCCGCCCCGCCGGCCGCCTCGGTTTAAGCGAAGACCGTGGCCGCCGAGAATCCGGTCGGCCTGACGAGGTCGACGCGGAGCCGCCGCGCGTCCTTCTCCTTAGCCTCGAGCGATAATTCGAATTCGCGGCCCGGCTCGAGGTCCGGAAGCGGCGATTCGTGCCTCTCGAGCGGAATGCCGCCGTTCCCGAAGACCGTCCAACGCAGTTTGTAGCCTCTGAGCGTGTAGGACGGGATGTCCGGCCGCGTCCGGACGACGATGCGCCTTGCCCCGCCTTCCTTCCTGACCGTGAGCGATTCGACCGGGCTCGATTCCTTCCGGAGCGCTTCGAAGGAGGGCTTCCGGGCGCCGAAGACGTCGACGACGCCGTGGACCCGCTGTTTCAGGACCCCGGCTCCCTTGTCGCCCATGTGGGTCCGATAGTCGTTGTAATCGAAGAAGATCAGCCCGCCGACCCAGGGATAGTTGCGGAAGACCGCGTTGTGGCTCCTGAGGATCTCGACCCGGCGCGGGTCGTTCTCGGGCCGCTCCGCGGTGCAGGCGCAGAAGCCGTACTCGCTGATGACGACGGGCTTGTCGGGAAAGGCGCGGTGGATGGCTTCGAGATTTTTGCGCATGGCTTCCGGATCGCCGCCGTACCAGGTTTCGTAGTACTCGTTCCATTCGATGAAATCCATCTCCCCGGCGATGTCGCGCTCCGGCGTCCCCTGGAGCGAGTTCGAAGCGTAAGAGCAGAGCCGCCCCGGGTCAAGGCGCTTGGCTTCCTGGAGCATCCGCCGGACGAATTCCTGGGCGACCGGGTTCTGACCGTCGACCTCGTTGCACAGGCCCCAGGAAAAAACGCAGGGGTGGTTCCGCTCGCGGGCGATCATCTCGCGGAGCTGTGCGAGGCCGTTCGCCGCGATCTCTTCGTATTGGTTTCCCTCGAACTTCCGGAACGTGTCCGATCCCCAGGTCGGCACTTCGACCTGGATGAGGATCCCTTTCCGGTCGCAGTAGTCCATGACCCTCCGGTCCTGCTGCCAGTGGACCCGGGTGAAGACGCAGTTCAATTCCTTGAGGTCGTCGTGGTCGTGTGTTATCCAGGACGCCGGCTCGGCCATCCCGAAATCGGGGTGGCTTCCGGCCATGCGCTCGACACCGGCCAGGCGGACGGGCTCCCCATTGAGAAGGAACTCCGTTCCCCGGACCTCGATGAGGCGAACTCCGAAATTCTCGCGGAGTCCGTGGACGGTTTTCCCTTTCCGCGAGATCCAGGCTTCGAGGGTGTAGAGATGGGGGTGGTCGAAGTGCCACAGCTTGGGGGCGTCGAGGACGGCCTCGGGAAGGGAGATTTCGCGCGACGTTTCGGCGGGGATGCTGACCTCGATGGCCGTGGCTTTTCCAAGGGCCGCGAGTCCGGTGGCCTCGTCGACGATCCTGAAGCCGAGCTCGAAGCCGGCCGCCTGCGTCGCCGTGTTGCGGACGACGGCCCGGACGGCCAGGGAGGCCCTGTCTTTAGCCAGGTCGGGGATAGCGTCGATCCAGACATTCTCGAGATAGACCGGAGGCGTAATAATGAGACTGACCGGCCGGGTGATCCCGCCGTCCGGGGTCCAATCATAAGAATTATTCCTCGGCAGCATGGCCGGGGCGAAGGAGTTGTCGGCCCGGACGGCGATGACATTGCGCTTGCCGAACTCGAGGAGCCCGGTGATGTCCAAGGCAAAGGCGGTGTATCCTTTGCCTGTGTGCTCGCCGGCCTTGCGTCCGTTGACGAAGACCGCGGCCGTGTGATAAACCGCCTCGAACTCGACTCGGACGACCTGCCCTCGCCATTCCGCCGGCGCCTCGAACGAGCGCCTGTACCAGGCCGGGCCCATGTAATCGGCGGTTTTTTCGGAGATCTGCCAGGTGGAGGGGACGGATACTTCTTCCCAGCCCTCGCCGGCATTGCTGGGGCTGTGCCAGCCGGAACTCTCTCCCCGGTTCTCCGGGTCCGTGCGGAAAAGCCACTTCCCGGAGAGGGGAACGATTTCGTGACCGCAGGCCCCCGCGGCCGGCCGTCCTTCCTTGGGGTTGACATCCTTGGGGCCGCAGGACGTTCCCAGCGCCGCTGCGCCCGCGGCCGCCTGGGCAGCACCCGAGATGAATCTCCGCCGCGTCCATCGTTCCATGGCCTTTCTCCTTTGGGAGAGAGTATGGAACGACGGACGGCAAAAATCAACGGGCCGTCAATTTTCCCGGGCAGGCGCCTTTTCGAGCAGGCCCATCTTCTTCAGGGCCATGTCGCCGCGGTTCATTTCCGGCCCCTCGCCGGGGATGTAGAGCATGACGCCGCCCTTGACCGGCCTGATGACGATCTTCCCCAAGCGGGCCAGCTCGCCGGTTGCGTCGATGGGGTTCCCGCCGTCGAAATAGGCCCTGAAGGCCTCGTTGAACCCGCTGTAGACCGTGTGGATCCCCTTGTAGTTCTCGAGGCGCAGCCTGGCGATGGCCAGCTTGACGAATTCCTCTTGGGTGAGTTTGCTTTTCATCCGGACCTCCCGTCGTTGTCTTCGATGAATAAGACGGCGGACGGCGGCCTTCTTTCTCACCCCCGCCGCCTGTTTTTTTGGTGCCCTTGATTTTCGGGCCCCGGGGTGTGCGTGCGACAGAGGCTTGCTGTATAATCGCGTTGCCGATAGGGGAATGACCGAGAATAAAACCCGGGACCGGAGAAGGAGCAAAAAATGGCCAAGAAAGTGAAAGAGGTCAGGGTCAAGGTGACCAGCGTCTGTAGTACCTGCGATAGCGGTCACAAAGTGGGTGACGTCGTCCGGTTCACCGACGGCGGGGTCGATGGGCACATTTGCATACACGCCATGTACAGCATGCTGCCCAAAGTCTTCGCCATGATGTTCAACGCCAGCTTCCCCTGGGCCAAGGACCCCGACGTCCTGACCCACCCCTGTCCCGACGCGGACACCCCCGTCGTCTTCGAACTCACCCGCGTCTACGAGGACTGACGCGCGCCGCCGGCGCCTTACTTTCTCGCCCAGTCCGGGAAGAGCTTGAGAGTTTCGACGGCATGATGGCCGACCGGAAGGAGGAGCCGTCCCTTCCGGGGCTTGAGCAAAACGCCTTCTTCTTCGATGATGTTCGTCCGCTCCGCTCTTTTCACGGGGGTGAATAGCTCGACCGCCGTCTCCGTGTCCCGCCCTTCGATGTCGTAGACCCTGAGGATGACGGTGTCGTCGTTTTCCGCCTTTTTCATGGTCGAAAGGACGATGCTCGGCGCCGAGACCGGGAGAAAGCTCCTGGACTCGGGCAGGTCGGCCCCGGGTCCAGCAGCCGGATTTCCGACGACGATAAGCGGGCTCCCGGCGGCGAGCCCCGCCCGGTACCCGTTCCTCCAACCCGAGGCGTGGCTAACGACAGAAAAGCTGTAATGGTGGTCGCCCTCCTGGAGGTACCAGTTCCCCTCGCCGTGACAACTCCGCCGCGAAGCGAGCAGGATGGGCTGGAGAACGGGGTAGGGAACGGGCGTGTCCGTCGGGTCCTTGAAATCGTTGACGGCAACGCTCGTCGTCAGGGTGACTCCGAACTGTCCGTCGCCCGCGTAAAGGAAGTTCTGGACCTCCCGCGGCCGGATGTCCGACATCTCCTCGTCGTAGACGAGGTTCCCGTAGGCCGGTCCTCCGGTGCCTTTGGCTTCGCCGGCCCCGACCTCGAGGACGCCGAGCGGGATCTCGTAGGCGACCTGGCCGTTCGCGGCGGCGATCGGAAGCGCGAGACGGAATTCCCGGTAGGGCTCCCCGTCCCAGCCGAGGAGCGAAACCTCGCAATCGATCTTCTTGATGCCGTTGTAGACGATGAGCTTTTGGCGGACCGTGCAGTTGCGGAGCGGCTGTTCGAGGAGGACCACGGTCCTGAACGGGCCGGACTCCCCTTCGACGAGCCTCCAACGGGGTCGGTGGAGGCTGAGCTTGTCGAAACCCTCCATCGTCGGCTGTTGGACCCGGCCGAACTCGCCGGCGCCGTTGCCCACGGACCGCATGGTGAAGACCTCGAATCCCAGGAATTTCCCCGTGTCGAGGACGTCGCGTCCGAGCTCCTTGTCGTAGAGGCGCTTGACCCCGCCCGGGGCCAGCTCGATCCTGTAGAAGTCGTTCTCCAGGACCTCGGCGCCCGCCGGCGGCGCGGGCTTTTCAGGAGACGGCTTGGCGCCTTCGACGAGGTAGAGGGTCTTGTAGCCGAGGGCCGGGACGTCCTGGGCGATGAACTCGATGAGGGCGGTGCCGGGTGAGACCGGGTCGCCCGACGGAAGCCGCTGATAGGGGACATCCGCGCCCGCCGCGTCGACGAGGCGGAAAATGGGAGTCCGCGGCGCGACGAGCGCGGTCACCGGGTCCGTCCTCAGCCATGAGAGCGAGTTGAAGACGACGAGCGGAACGCCTTTTTCGGGCCGGGTCCTGACCCGGGCGGCGATCCCGGCCAGGGCGTCGTAGAGGACTCTGCGGCCTTCGTCCCGGGCGAATTCATATTTCTTGCGGAAGAGCCTGTCGGTTATCTGGCCCTCTTTCCCGCCCCAGCCGTGGTCGGGGTAGATCGCGGCCATCCAGGCGGCCTCGAGCCGGCCCGCCGGATAGCCGGCGAAACTCCCGTCGAGGAGGGCCCGGACCGTGCTGAAAGCTTCGGCCGCGGGGAGGAGCCGGCCGGCTTCCCGCTCGGCCGAGATCGCAGAGTGGTGGGTCGGGCCGTGGATGTAGAGCCAGAGACCCGGCCTTTCGCCCGTGACCGTCTCGAGCTTGGCCGTTTTGACGTTGATCGCTTCGAAAAAGCGCCGGGCCGTGGAGTACTTCATGGCCGCCGCTTGCGGCCCCTGTTGGGCCGCGGTCCCGTTCCAGTGGCGGATGAGGCCGCCGAAGTCGGTCGGCTGGGAGAAATCGACGGAGTTGAGCAGGGGATACTCGGGCGGCAGGCCGCGTGCCGAATAATAGCCCGACCATTTCGCGAG
>Ga0315297_10001191_pt1 | contig 15857 bp, 15 predicted proteins | sample YL17G15_0_MG_FD_203628 | JGI IMG/M metagenome (GOLD analysis project Ga0315297, IMG submission 203628) | Sediment microbial communities from Yellowstone Lake, YNP, Wyoming, USA - YL17G15_0 | ecosystem: Environmental > Aquatic > Freshwater > Lake > Sediment | place: USA: Wyoming | collected... | reverse complement strand
TGGGCCACCTGGGCATCAACCGCCTCGACCCGGACAACGTCGAGATGGAGGTCATGAATTTCATCCTTGGTTCGGGCGGGTTCAATTCCCGGATCATGCGCGAAGTCCGGTCCAACCGCGGCCTGGCGTACTCGGCCTTCGGCCTGGTCCAGGCCGGCCGGGACCTGGGGACCTTCTTCAATTTCACCCAGACCAAGAGCCAATCCGTGGGCGAGGCCATCGGCCTGATCAAAGACATCATCGTCGGCATGACCAAGACCCCGGTGACCGACGCCGAGCTGACCACGGCCAAGAAGTACCAGCAGAACGCTTTCGTCCACCGGTTTGATTCCTCGATGTCGGTCCTACAGCAAACGCTCACCAACAAGCTCATGGGTCTGCCCGATAATTACCTTGAGACCTACATTCCGCGGACCAAGAAGGTAGACGCGGCCAAGGTCCTGGCCCTGGCCAAGCGGACTATGCACCCCGAATCCCTGGTCATCCTGGTGGTCGGCAAGAAAAGCGAGGTCCTGAGCCAGCTCCAAGCCCTGAAGATGGGCGAGGTCAAAGAGCTGCCCCTGCCCAAGGAGTGATCGAGCGACAGAATTCATAGTCTTCCGGCCAAAATTTTTTCGGAGAACGGGGGAGGCGGCCTCTAGAGCGGGGAGCGTCTGAGAAAAGCCAGCGCTTTCGGTTCTTTTTCCAGGTGATAGATGATGACCTCCTGGAGCGTGTGGCCGATCGTCCGGAGCTCGGCGGCCGAAAAGGGATGCGCGGCCTCTGCCCGGGGCGAGTTTTTACGGGCCCAGTCGATGAACCGGACCATCTCGCCCCGAGTCTCCGTGCGTTCGTCGGGGGCGCAAGACGGACAAAAAACGCCGTCCCTGTTGACCGCCAACCATCCGCTCTCGACCGGACGCCGGCACTTCCGGCAGCGACTGAAGTCCGGGAGCAATCCGTTGATCTGCAGGAACCAGGCCTCGAAGTAGCGGGAGAGATAGTTCCGCTCCCCGCCCGCCTTCAAGGCTTGGAGCACCGACAGCAGCAGCCGGAAGATCTTGTCCTCGCCGGCTTTCGCGGGGAAGAACTCCTCGATGAGCTCGGCGAAGTAGGCCAGGGTGAAGGACATTTCCGGAGACTTCTGCATCTCGAAAAACGATTCGAGGAGGTCGCAGTTGCCGATCGTCACCAGGTCCCGGCGCTCCTTCTCGTAGTAAAAGACGCGGACGATCGACAGCGGCTCGAGGCCGCTTCCGAATCGGTTGCCGAATTTACGGGCCCCCTTGGCCACGCCCCGGATGAGACCGCGGTCCCGGGAGTAGAGCGTCACGAGCTTGTCCTGGTCGGCCAGGGGCTGGGCCTTCAGGACAATGGCTTCTGTCTGCTCCAGGGGCATGTTGAGAACCGTCCCGGCCGGCGTTTGGCCCTCAGGGGATGAGCGTGATTTGAAGCGCGCTGATTTTCTGCTGGAGTTCGGTCCGTCCGATCTTCAGGTCGGAGGCCGTCTTGTCCATGTCCCACCGGTTGCGGAGGAGGGCTTCGTGGATTAGTTTTTTCTCCGACAGCCGGAGGGCTGCCTCGAGCGAATGGGCAGGCCCCAGGCCGGGAATCTGCTCCAACTCCCGGGCCTCAACCAGGAGGGAGAGGTTGGCCTCGGTGATTTCCGGGCCGTCCACCATGATGACGAACCGTTCGATGACGTTCATCAACTCGCCGACATTGCCCGGCCAGTAATAGTTGCGGAACGCCTGGACGGCCTCGGGGCTTATGGACTTGGGCTTTTTGCCGTACTCCGCTGCGAAATGTTCCAGGAAATGGTTGATGAGCAGGGGGATATCTTCCGGCCGTTCCCGCAGGGGAGGGATGGTCAAGGGGATGACATTGATCTTGAAAAACAGGTCCTCGCGGAAGGCCTTCTGGCCGATCAGTTCCTTGAGGTTTTTACTGGTGGCGGCCACCAGGCGGGTGTCGATGGCGATGGCGTCGGTCGAACCCTGGGGCTCGAACCGCTGCTCCTCGATCACCCGGACCAGTTTGGCCTGGGTGGTGGGGCGCATGTCTCCGACTTCGTCCAGGAAGAGAGTGCCGCCGTCGGCCAGCAGGAACTTGCCTTTTTTATCCTTGACGGCATGCGGCTGGGACCCCCGGATGTAGCCGAACAGCTCGTTCTCCAGCATATCGGCCGGCACGGCGGCGCAGTTGAGCTCCAGAAAGCGCTTGTCCCTGCGCCGGCTTTCCTGGTGGATCAAGCGCGCCAGGAGCTCCCGGCCCGTGCCGTTCTCGCCGTGGATGAGGATGCGGGAGTTGGTGGGCGCGGCTTTGGCGATGTCTTCCCGGAGCTTGTGCATGGCCCGGCTCTGGCCGGCCAGGTGATACCGCTCCCGGAACCTCTCCCGCAGCAGGGTGTTTTCCTCCTCCAGCCGGGACTGCTTCAAAGCGTTGCGGACGGTCAGGACGACCTTCTCCAGGGTGAGCGGTTTCTCCAGGAAGTCGAAGGCGCCCATCTTGACCGCCTTGACCGCCGTCTCCACGGTTCCGTGCCCGGAGATCATGACTACCGGAGGGGTTTCGTCCATGGTCTTGACCTTGCGCAGGACGTCCAGGCCGCTCATCTCGGGCAGCCAGATGTCCAGGAGGAGCAGGTCGAAGCTCTGCTTGTCCATAAAACGGAGGGCTTCCTCCCCGCTCTCCGCGGTTTTTACCTGGAAACCCTCATCCTCGAGGATCCCGCGCAGGGAGGAGCGGATGCTGGTTTCGTCGTCGATGATCAGGATTCGTTCTTGGCTCATGATGTTGGCAAGGAGATAATGAATTTGGCTCCGTTGGGTTGATTATTCTGGACGCTGATCGTGCCGTTGTGCTCCCGGACGATCTGGTCCACGATGGCCAGGCCCAGGCCCGTGCCCTTCTTCTTGGTGGAGTAGTAGGGCAGGAATAACTTGTCCATGTCCTGGCGGGGTATGCCCGGCCCGGTATCCGTGACCTCGACCTGGACCCGTCGCTGGGCCGAGTCGAGAAAGGTCTGGATCACGATGGCCCCCTTCTTGTTCATGGCCTCGATGGCGTTGTCGATGATATTGATGAAGACCCGCTTCATCTGCTCGGGGTCCACTTGGAGAGGGTTGGGCACGTCGGCCCCGAACCGGACCTGGAAGTCGATGTCGGCGAAGATGCCCCGGAACAAGGCCAGGACCTGATCGATGATCCGATGGAGGTCCGCGTCCTCGAGCTTGACCTTGGGCAGCCGGGCGAAGTCGGAGAACTCGTCCACCAGGGACTTGATGGTTTTGGCTTCCTGGATGATGATCTGCGCCCCCTCGGTGATGACGCTCTGGCTGGCCGGCTCCCGCCTTTGCAGGTTCTTGATGATGCGTTCGGCCGAAAGCTGGATGGGGGTCAACGGGTTTTTAATCTCGTGGGCCACCCGCTGGGCGACTTCCTTCCAGGCGGCGATCTTCTGGGCCTTGATGAGCTGGGTCAGGTCGTCCAGGACGACGATCAGGCCGGAGAAATCGCCGCCCGAGGCCCGCAGCGGCGTCAAGGCCAGGGACAGCGTCGTTTGCTGGCCGTTGTCCAGGATGTTGATTTCCTTCTCGGACAGCTTCTGCTTGTTCTTCAGCCCCCAGTCGATGTTACGGCGCAGGTCCTCGTAGCGCGGCAGGCCCAAGACTTGGCGGTAGGATTGGCCGACCGGGGGTCGGTCGCGCAGGGCCAGCATCTCCCGGGCGCTGGGGTTGATGGTGATGATGACGCCCGAGGCGTCCAGGGCCACGACGCCGGTGGTGATGTTGTTCAGGACGGTCTCGATGTATTGCTTGCGGGCTTCCAGTTCGCCGGTCTGGGAGGCGATGCTCTTTTGGCTGCTTTTCAGGTCGGCGATCATTTGGTTGAAGGATTCGATCAGGATGCCCAGTTCGTCCGAGGCCGGGTCCTCCACGTGGACGTCCAGGTTGCCCTTGGAGACGTCCCGGGTGGCCTGAGCCAGCTTCTCGATGGGCACGGTGATCGTCTTGGCCAGGTGGATGCCGATCCAGGTGGCGGCGAAGACGATCACTACGGTGATGAAGATCAGGGTCATGAGGTAAAAGGTCTTGACCGGGTTCTTCTGGATCTTGCCCAAGCGGTAGCGCTGGACATAGGAGGTGATGTTGTTGATCTTCTCGGCGTAGTTCTGGGGCAGAAACTTGCCCGTGGTCACCAGCGCTTCGCCCGCCTCGGGCAGGCTGAGGGACACCCCCCGCCGGACGATCTCCCCGTTGCCCAGGGGTTCGATGCTCCGAAAGGCCTCTCCCAGGTAGGCGCGCTTGACCAGGTTGGGCTTGATGTCCCGGTAGTCCTGGAGGGGGATGTTGGGGTTGAGGAAGGCGAACAGCTCCTCCTCGCCCAAAAATATTCCGATCTCATCCAGCCGGTATTCCTTGAGCTTGTCCCGGATGAAATCCCGCAGCCGGGGCCGTTTTTCCGGGCTGAGCAGGCGCTCCTTTTGCAGGTCCCGGGCGATCTGCTGGGCGTAGTTCAGGGTTAAGTCCTCGGCGTTGGTATAGAATCCGTCGGCGATGGCCTTGGTGTCTTCGAGCAGTCTGTCCAAGGGAGTCCGGAACCAGCTCTCCACGTTGCGGCTGATGAGGTCGCTGGCGAAGTAGAGAAGGAGCAGCGAGGGGATCAGGGACAAGCCGATGAAGAACATGACCAGCTTGGTCTTGAAATGGGAGCCCGGCACCTTTCGCTTTCGCTCCATGGACAGCTTGATGAGATAGCGGCCCAGGACGAAGAATACGATGAGAATGAACAAGACCACGATGACTTGGAGCGTGGTCAGGAGGATGTTAGTCAGGGGAGGGGCGGACACGCCCTGCGTTTCGCGGTAGAAGAACTCGATCAGGAAGAACAGGACAATGAGGAAGACGATGATGGCCCCCACGACCCGCGGGCCTCTTTTCTTGGTGCGCTCCTGTTCCTCGGTCACGTTGTTTCCCCGCTGCGGACGCTACTGGGCTCCGAGATAATCCCGGAAGTTGTCCAGACCGATGCGGACGTTCTTGACCACTTCCCCGGGGCCGCCCAGGGGTTTGCCGGCCCGGTTGTTGAGGGTGTAGCTGAACCCGCCGGCGTTGCCCGTGTTCACGATGAATTCTTGGCGGCATGTGAGGGTGGTCAGCTCGCCGGGCTGCTTGAGTTGGTCGAGGACCGTCCGGCCGTCGGCCTTCACTCGGATCCACGTTTCTTGTTGAAAAGCGAGTCGGAGGCTGAGCTCCTCCACGTTTTTTTCTACCGGGACGGCCGGGGGGAGCTGGGGGGCGGGAAGGCTGGGAGCCGCGGCTAAAGCCGGAGGCTTGGGCTGGGCCGATTCCCTGGCCCGCGCCGTGGTTTTCTTCAGGGCGAAACCCAGGATGATCATCACCGACACTGCCAGGAGGATCGCGGCCGCCACGAGCACGAGGGACGTGTGAGGCTTGCGCGACCTGAGAATCGGGCTTTCCCTTTTATGCTTCTCGTGGACCTGGTCGAGCTCTTTCTGCTGGAGCGAATGCTGGTAGAGGTTCAGGGCCTGGTCCTCATCCAGGCCGATGCATTTGGCGTAAGCCCGGATCATGCCCTTGATGAAAAATTCTCCGGGGAGGATGTTCAGCCGGTCCTCCTCCAAGGCACGCAGAAAGGTAAGGCTGATCTTTGTGATTTTAGATATATCGGAGAGGGCCACCCCCCTGAGTTCGCGCTCCCTCCTCAACTCCAGTCCGATACTCGGCATGGCGCGAAAATTGTAGATGAAGTCCCCTTCACTGTCAAACGGGCCAACTCGCTCCGGCCAGGGCTCGATCCCTTTCGACGAACCTGGACGCGGCAGGCCTGGCCTTGCTGTTTCCGGGGGGGGCGCACTCCGGGCGTTTTGAGGAGCCGAGTGCCTGCCCGCGTCGGGAAGTCAGTTTCGGGCTAAATCTTGAGGAAGCGCTGGAGCGAGGTGAGGCTTCCCAGGAAACCCATCAGGCCGCCCCCGGTGATAAGGCTCAGGCTCTGGCCGATGGACAGGTAGCGAAAATTGATGATGTCCTTCAGGGCGCCCAGGGATTGCCCCAGGTAGAAGGGAAACAGGCTGATGAGGATGCCGAGCAAGGCCAACGACAGCAGGCCGCCCAGCACGCCCAAAGTGATGCCCTCCAGCAGGAACGGGATTCGGATGAAGGTGTTGGTCGCGCCGACGAAGCGCAGGATCTCGATTTCATTCCGACGGGCGAAGACGTTCAGCTTGATCACGTTGGAGATGATGAAGAACGAGGCCAGGACCAGGATGCCTCCCAGGAAAAAGCCCACGGCCCGGGCCAGCCGGCTCAGGGACTGCATCCTCTCCACCCAGTCGCGGTTGTACTGGATATCGACCACACCCCGGGTGTTGCGCATCTGGTCCAGGAAACGGCCGACCTCGGCCGCGTCCTTGTCCTCCTTCTTCAGGGTGGCCTCGATCGACGGGGGAAAGGGGCTGGTCCCGATGTCCATCAGGACTTCCCTCAGCTCGGGGAATTTGACGCGCAGCCGCTCTCGGGCCTGCTCGGGGCTGACTTCCCTTGTCTCGGCCACGTAGGCCGATTTTTCGATTTCCCGGATGATGGACCGCTGGAGGTCGGCCGGCAGGCCGCGCTCCAGGAAGAAAACGACGCTCATGTTGTCCGAAAGCTCCCGGGCCAGGAACTGAAGGTTGTTGGACAGGGCCAGGAAAATGCCGATGATCAGGAAGGACAGGCAGATGATGGTGATGGAAAAAAAGTTGCGGACGCGGTACTGCCACAGGCTGTTCAGGGCTTCCTTGAGAAAGTAGGCGAATTTACGGATGGCTACTCTCCCTCGCCCCCGCCTCCGATGAGCTTGCCCGCGTGAAGGAGCAGGACCCGCTCGCCGTAGCGGCGGATGAGCTCCTTGTCGTGAGTGCAGATGATGACCGTGGCCCCGTGCTTGTTGATCTCCTTGAATAGGCTGACGATTTCGAAGGCCAGCTCGGTATCCAGGTTGCCCGTGGGCTCATCGGCCAGGATGATGCTGGGGTTATTGACCACGGCCCGGGCGATGGCCACCCGCTGCTGTTCGCCGTAGGAGAGATGGGCCGGGTATTCCCAGATCTTGTGGTGAAGGTTGACCATGCGCAGGGCGTTGAAGACTTTGCGTCGAATCTCCTTGCGGGGGAGGCCCAGGACCTGGAGGGTGATGCCCACGTTGTCGAAGACCCGGCGGGAGAAGGTCAGCCGGAAATCCTGGAAGACGATGCCCATATGCCGGCGGACCTGGTAGATTTTGGAGCTGGGGACGCGGAGGATGTTTTTTCCGGCGATGACGATCTGGCCTTGGGTGGGGTACAGCTCGCGGAAGATGGTCTTAAGCAGGGTGGTCTTGCCCGACCCGCTCGGCCCGGTGATGAAAGTGAACTCGCCCTTCTTGACGTGGAGGCTGACGTCGGCCAGAGCCCAGGTCGGTTTCTGGTATTGCTTCCAAACGTGGTACAGCTCGATCATGCCTACGGCCCCGGGATCATCGTCACCGGCGGAGCGGATTATATCACATGTTCTTTGAGGGTGTCATGACCTCAGCCGGCCCGGCCCGGACCGGAATGACGATGAGTTGCGCTGAGGAAGCCGGTCTCGCTTCCGCTGGGGTTTTCGCGTTGCGCCCGAATCGCTTGTCTCGTCGGCAGACGGTTACAGGGTAAAGAGGTACATAAACCAGCCGAAGAGCAGCGCGCCGCCGACCATGACTCCGAACAGAAAGAGCCCGTACTTGAGGCGCGCTTTCCCGGAATCCCTCCGAATGAGCGCCAGGACGACGGCTACGAACAGGGCGTAGAGGATCATGGACAGGAAGTGGCTTTCGAGGATCATTTCTTTTTCCCTCGGGCGACGTCGAGGGCGTCCAGCGCGACAAGGTAGTTGAGCAGGCCGGCTCCGGCCAGAAAGGCCGTGCCGAATTCAAAAGTGACGTTTTTCATGACTCCGGTCCCGATAGGCAGGAGCAAGGACAGGAGGTACAGCAGGCCGTTGCCGATGTCGGCGAAGAAGGCCAGGATGGTCAGCGGGTTTTGGGCTTGCAGCGGGTATATTTTGCCGCCCATGAAGAGCCCCAACCCGGTCATGCCCAAAATGCAGACGAAAAAAACCAGCCCTTTCATGAATTTCTTTTGGGCGATGTGACCCAGGCCGGGGACGAGCCATCCCAGCAGGAAACAGGCAAGAGCTTTAGCTTTCATATTAAGCCAAGATAATAAATGAATCGCTCCTTTAAATCAAGTCGCTTGTAACTAGTCACTGGTCACTGGTTATTGGTAAAAAAAGATTCTAAAATTAGAGGCCTTGACCTGGGACTAATAACTAGCTACTAGTTACTAGTTACTGGATTTAAATTATGCCCGAACTGCCCGAGGTCGAGACGATCGCCCGCACTCTGTCCCGGAGGGTCGCCGGGAAGCGCCTGGCCGCCTGCCGGCTCATTTTTCCGCCCTTGATGCGCGCCGGGTCGCGCCGCGATGTGTCCGGGATCATCGGCCGCAGGGTGGAAGGCCTCGGCCGGCGCGGAAAATACCTGATGATTCATCTTCAAGGCGGGCTGTCTCTCGTCTTCCATTTGAAGATGACCGGGCAGTTTCGTTTCGTTCCCCAGCGCCAGAAGCCGGACAAGCACACGCGGCTGGTGCTGACCTTTCGCGGTTCGACCGAGGACCTCCATTTCCGGGACGTGCGGAAGTTCGGCTGTCTCTATGCCCTTCCGACCGAGGGCCTGACGGACGCCCCGCCTGTCGCCGGCCTCGGCCCCGAACCCCTGACCCTGAGTTTCGAGGGATTCCGCCGGCGCATCCGCGGCCGCACAGGCCGGCTCAAAAGTCTTCTTCTCAATCAGAGTTTCATCGCCGGGATCGGAAATATCTATGCCGACGAGATCCTCTTTCGATCCCGCTTGCATCCCCTCCGCCTGGCGTCCCGGCTCAAAGCGGAGGAGCTTCGGCGGCTGTGGCTGAGCATCAAAGCCGTGCTGAACAAAGCCATTGAGCGGGGCGGCTCCTCCGTCCGGGATTATGCGAATGCCGAAGGCCAACGAGGCCGCTACCAGGAAGTCCATCGCGTTTACGGCCGCGAATCGCTGCCCTGCTTCCGTTGCGGCGCGCCGCTCAAACGCAGGGTCATCGGCGGCCGGAGTAGTTTCTTCTGTCCGCGCTGTCAGCGCGACCCGAATTGCCTCTTCGCTGAGAAAAAATGAACGGGGCCCCGCTGGCGGGCATCCCCCGGCAGTCCTCGCGCCAAAGCGCGCTCCGGGCTGGCGGGGGGCCCCCTGCCCTTGCTCCCCGTTCATTTTTTCTCAGAAGCGTGGCAAAAATAAGAATTAGTGCCAGAGATCCATTTCCCCAATTTCTTTGGATGGCGAGTATAGGAGAAAAGCATGTCTGGCACCAATTCCCTCAATAAAAATGAACGGGGCCCCGCTGGCGGGCATCCCCCGGCAGTCCTCGCGCCAAAGCGCGCTCCGGGCTGGCGGGGGGCCCCCCGTCAGACCTGAGTCGCCAACCAGCAGTCTCAAATGGATCAGGCATGAAGGGCTGATGGGGGAAACCCGAAGCCGGGGCCCCATTCAGAGGCGACGGCCTCCCCGAAAAAGCCTTCAAGTGAGCGTCTTCAGGCTTTTGACCGATTCGATCAATTCCGCCAGGATCATGGCCGTCGCGCCCCAGATCTTATGGGGCCCGAGCGCATAGAAGGGCACCGTCACCGGGAGGCCCTGGATCGTCCATTCCTCGCTCCGGATGTTCGCCCCGTCGATGAGGTGTCCGAGCGGGACCTCGATGGCTTCCGAGGCTTCGACGGAGTCGGGGATGAAGTCCGGCTTTTCTGCGGCCACGGCCACGACCGGATAAACGCAGAAATCGCTCACGGGAATGTACAGGGGAGTGAGACGGCCGATGACCCGGACCTTTTCCGGATCGACTCCCAGCTCTTCCCGTGTTTCTCTCAGGGCGGCCTGTTCGAACGTTTCATTTCCCTCGAGCTGTCCGCCCGGGAAGCCGATTTGATCCCGGTGGTGGAGGACGTGCGGCGCGCGCCGGATGAACACAACGTGGGCTTGGCCTTCCCGGGGGTAGAGAAGAATCAGGACTCCCGCCCTGGAGCTGGTCGGCTCGACCTCCCGGTAGGCTTTGTGGCCGAGTCGGGGAACGGGGGCCATGCTCATCTGGGCCGGCAGGCCGGGGGCATCGGCGGACAAGCGCTGCTTGAGTTCGCGAACAAAGGCGTCGTCGAATCGCATGAAGGCCCTATTGTGATCGATTCGACCGCCGAAGACAACAGGCGGGGCCCCCTCAGCGCGCCCGTGTTGTTTGACACTCCTGATGTTTCTTATATAATGAGTTTCCTTCGTGTTCGTCCGACCGGAATGGGCCGGCGGCGAATTTTCATCAAGGAGGTTCAGGATATGGCCGAACAAGGATCGACCTATGTGTGCGAAATCTGTGGCCAGGAAATCCGCGTGGAAAAATCCGGCGCGGGTAAACTCGTCTGCGGCAACCGTCCCATGGTCAAAAAAGAAGAGTGATTATGAATTTCAAGAGCATCCAGGAAATTCTGGATTTCGCGGTCCAGGGCGAGGAAGAAGCGGCGGCCTCTTACGCCCGGATGCGGGAGGCGGCCCGGGAAGCGTCCCAAAAAGAGCTATTGGGCGACTTGGAGAACGAGGAGAAAAAGCATAGACAGCTTCTCCTGGGACTGTCCGGCTTGACGCCCGAGTCGCTGGCGGTCAAGCCCGTCGCGGATATGAAGATCAGCGATTATTTAGTGGCCGAGCCTCCCCGGGCGGATATGACCTTCCAGGATTTACTGATCGTGGCCGCACAAAAAGAGCAAAAGGCCGTGGATCTGTACACGGAACTGCGCCGCCGCGTGAGTGACACGGTGCACATGGCCCTTTTCGATTTTCTGATCATGCAGGAAAAAAATCACAAGCTCAAGCTCGAATCGGAATACGAGAAACACGTTCTGGTCGAGGATTAGGACGCCCGCGTTTTTTTATTCCAAGACAAGGAGTGAGTGACATGGAGAAATGGGAATGCACGGCCTGCGGTTATATTTATGATCCGGAAAAGGGTGACCCGGACAGCGGGATTAAGCCCGGGACTCCTTTTGAAAAGCTGCCCGATGATTGGGTCTGCCCCCAGTGCGGAGTGAGTAAGGATTTTTTCCAAAAAGTCGTCTGAGGACGGCTCCAGCCGGCTTTTTTTGAGGGCTTGTCCGTATGAGAATCGGCATCGTGGGCAACGGCTTGGCCGGCATCATGGCGGCCAAAGCCCTGCGCGAACTCGGCTGCCAGGGCGATATTGAGATATTCGCCCGGGAGCGGCACCACTATTATCCCCGGCCCAACCTGATCGACTACCTGGCCGGCACCCTTCCTCAGGAACGGGTGTTCGCTTTCCCCGAAGCATGGTACGAGAAACAGCGGCTGGGTATCCACCTCGGCGCGGCCGTGGAAAAAATATCGACGGACACGCTGGAGCTCAGCACCGGGGACGGTCCGGGCGCGCGTTTCGATACACTGCTTCTGTGCGATGGGGCTACGGCCGCCGTCCCTCCCGTCCGGGGCATCGATCACAAGGGTGTTTTCACCCTGAGGACGCTGGACGACGCTCAGAGCATTTTGGACTATCTTCCGGGACACCCCGAGGTGGCCGTAATCGGGGGAGGCCTGCTCGGGCTGGAAATCGGCCGGGCCTTGAACCTGCGCGGGGCCCGGGTCCGGGTCGTCGAGTATTTTGACCGGCTCTTGCCCCGCCAGCTCGACGCCGAGGGCGCGGACCTGCTCAAATCCTGGATAGAACGGATGGGCCTTCGCGTTCGATTGGGCGCGTCTGTGGAAGAAGTGTCGGGACCGGGGGAGGCCTCCGGACTCCGACTCAAAGACGGTGAGGAGATCGCGGCTTCGTTGATCGTCCTGGCCGCGGGGGTGAAACCCAACATCCGGCTGGCCCGGGCCGCGGGGCTGGAAACGGACCAGGGTTTGGTCGTCAACGACAGGCTCCAAACCAGCCATCCCAAAATTTTTGCCGCCGGAGATAACATCAGCCACCGCGGGCGCCTGTACGGCATCATCCCCGCCGCCTTTGCGCAGGCCCGGATCGCCGCGGCCAACCTTCTCGGCCCAGCGCAAACCTACGACGGGACCGTCCCGTCCAACATGCTGAAAGTCGCGGGGTTGTTCGTCGCTTCGACCGGCCAGGTTCAACCCCAAGGGCCGGGGTTCGAGATTTTCCACAAATTGGATCGGGACAGGGGCATTTATAAAAAGATCGTCCTCCGGGACGGCCTGCTGGTCGGCGCCATCTGGATGGGAACCAGGCAGGGCGCGGCCGAAGTCATCAAGGCCGTGGCCGGCCGCCGCGCCGTTCATCCCTGGAACGATGCCATGCTTGAAGATGATTTTGATTATGGACTCTTACAATGAACAAGCGCTTCATCCCGGTTTTGATCATGATTCTGGCGTCGGCGGGCCTGGCTCAAGAGATCGCCGCGCCCAAGCTCGGCGGCTATCTCTACTTTGATTACAGTAAGGGCCAGGTCGACGGCCTTTTCCAGAACGGCCGCGCGGGCGGACTCGGCGCCGGCCTGTTCCTGGCCGGGCAGCTCTCCGATAAATTCAGCTACTTGTTCGAGGCGCGGCTCAAGCCCGAGAACCGGGTCGAGATCGAACAGGCCTGGCTGGCTTTCAGCCCGTCCCAATCCCTTCATATCACCCTAGGAAATTTTCTGGTGCCCTTTGGTAAATACAACCAAGCCAACCGGCCGCAGGAAAGGTTCCTCGTCCAGGCGCCGTTGATCTTTGAACGGGCCTATCCCCCGAGCTGGCGCGAGGTCGGCGTGCAGGCCTCCGGAAAATCGGGCTTTCTCAACGTGGCCGCCTACATCGGCAACGGGCTGGCCGAGTCGGAATCTCCGGACCGCGGCCAGCAGTTCGGCGACAACAACGCCGACAAAGCCTGGGGAGGACGCCTGAGCGTCCAGCCGGACCGGACTCTGGAGATCGGCTTTTCCTATTACAAGGGAAAATATGACACACTCGAGGCGCGGAGCCTGAAAATGCTGGGGGCCGACGCTTCCTGGACCACCCAGGATTATCAACTCCTGGGCGAATACGTGCGGACCGAAAGCGCCAACCCTGCGCCCTGGAGCAAGGGAATCACGGAGGGTTTTTTCGTCCAGCTGGCCATCAAGTACAGCGATTTTTCCCCTGTGGTCAGCTATCAAAAAGTCAAACAAGACGACCCCTTTCACGGCCCCGGCTGGGCCTTGCCCGACCGCCCCGGCGCCGGGCTGTCGCTCACCCAGACGCGCTGGGCCGTTGGCCTGGTTTACCTGCCGGTCCCGAACATCCACTTCAAGGCCGAGTATGACTTCAACCGTGAGGCCGGGCCGGTCCTCAAGGACGACCTCCTGAGCGTTCAGGCCACCGTCAATTTTTAGCATCCGGCGTCCCGACTTGTGAAACAGGGGAACTTCTGATAAAATAATTTGACGTTGATCGCGCCGCGCGCCGCGTCGCGTAGCCTCCACGAGACCACATTCCAAGGTGTTTCATGGCAAACGTTATTGTGCTCGGTACCCAATGGGGAGATGAAGGCAAGGGCAAGATCGTCGACCTCATCACCCCCTCCTTCGATGTCGTGGCCCGCTACCAGGGAGGCCACAACGCCGGCCATACAGTCTATGTCCGGGGCCAGAAGATCGTCCTGCACCTCATCCCCTCGGGGATTCTTCACGCCGGCACTCTGTGCGTCATCGGCAACGGCCTGGTGATATCGCCCCGGGCCTTCCTGGACGAGGTCGAATCCCTGAAAAAGATGGGCGTGGAGGTCGGCCGGAACCTGGTCATCAGCAAGAACGCCCATCTCATCATGCCCTACCATCCGCTCCAGGAGAGGATCAGCGAGGAACGGTTGGGCTCGCGGAAGATTGGAACCACCCTCCGCGGCATCGGGCCGGCCTATGAGGACAAGACCGGCCGCCGCGGCATCCGGGCCGCCGACTTGCTGAACGCCTCGGTGCTCAAGGATTTGATCCGGGAGAACGTGGCCGAGAAAAATCCCATCCTGGAGCGGGGAGGAGTGCCGCCCCTCGACCCGGAAAAAATCATCGAGGAGTACAGCGGCTACGCTTCGCTCCTGGCGCCGTTCGTGGCCGACGAGTCCCTTCTCGTGGACGGGTTGATCCGAGAAGGAAAATCCGTGCTTTTTGAGGGCGCCCAAGGTGCGCTGCTGGATATCGACCATGGAACGTATCCGTTCGTCACGTCCTCCAACCCCAGCGCCGGCGGAGCCTGCACGGGTTTGGGTGTCGGACCCAATAAAATCCAGGCCGTGCTCGGAATCACCAAAGCCTACACCACCCGGGTCGGCGGCGGGCCTTTCCCGACCGAACTCCAGGACGAAAACGGCCGGGTCATCCTCAAGCGGGGGGACGAGTTCGGCGCCACCACCGGCCGGCCGAGGCGCTGCGGCTGGTTTGACGCGGTGGCCGTGGCCTACAGCTGCCGCCTCAACGGAGTCGAACATATCGCCCTGACCAAGCCCGACATCCTGGATACCTTCCAGGACATCTTCATCTGCACGGGATACACATACCGGGGGACGCCCCTGCGGAGTTTTCCGGTGGAGAGCTGGGTGTTGGCCGAAGTCGTGCCCCAGTACAAGAAGGTCCGCGGTTGGGCCAAGCCCCTGGCCAAGGCTACGGATTTTGCCCAGCTTCCCCAGGCTTTCAAGGATTATATCCGAATGATCGAGGATCTGGTCGGAGCCCGGGTGGGCATCGTCTCCACAGGGGTCGAGCGCGAGGACACGATTTTTCTGGCCGACCGGCTGAAGGGCATCCTCGACCTCGAGAAAATAGGGGTTGGCCGACCGGGGTGAGCGCCACGACCATGTCCTCGCACCCTTTGGTCTGGGTCGAAATCGACCGGGCCGCTCTGAGCCACAACATCCGGATTTTCCGCGGGCTCATCGGCTCCGAAAAAAAACTACTGGCCGTGGTCAAAGCCAACGCTTACGGACACGGCCTGCTCGAAGTGTCGCGCCTGGCCCTGGTCCGGGGCGTGGACTGGCTGGGCGTTCATTCTCTGGACGAAGCCCTGGCCCTCAGGGCCGCCGGCCTGAAGGCTCCGGTGCTCATCCTGGGCGCCGTGGCCTTAGACGGCCTCAAATCCGCGGTCGAAGCCGAAGCCCGGCTGACCGTTTACAATCCCGCAACTGTGGACCGCCTGGAGGCCGTTTGCCGCCGGCTAAAAAAGAAAGCCCTGGTTCATATGAAAGTCGAGACGGGCACCAACCGGCAGGGAGTCTCGGAGAAGCAGCTCCTGGGGCTGGCCCGCAAAATCCGGAATTCTTCGAACCTCGTCCTGGAAGGGCTGTCCTCGCATTTCGCCAACATCGAGGACACGACCGACCCCAGTTATCCCGATTATCAACTCGCTCATTACAAGCGGGCCCTGTCCTCTCTGGAGAAGCGCGGCATTTCAATTCCGATCAAGCACATGTCCTGCACGGCCGCGACCATCCTTTTTCCCCGGACCCATTTCGACATGGCCCGGGTGGGAATCGGGCTGTACGGCCTATGGCCATCCAAGGAGACCTACGTATCCTGCCTCCACCTCCACCTCAAGCCGCTGAAACTGAAGCCCGTCCTGAGCTGGAAGACCCGGGTCGCGCAGGTTAAATCCGTGGCCAAAGGCTCTTTTGTAGGCTACGGCTGCACCTACCGGACGACGCGGCCGAGCCGGCTGGCCGTCCTCCCGGTGGGCTATTCCGACGGCTACGGCCGGAGCTTGTCCAACGCCGGCCACGTCCTCATCCGCGGCCGGAGGGCGCCGGT
>Ga0315297_10001190_pt1 | contig 15858 bp, 10 predicted proteins | sample YL17G15_0_MG_FD_203628 | JGI IMG/M metagenome (GOLD analysis project Ga0315297, IMG submission 203628) | Sediment microbial communities from Yellowstone Lake, YNP, Wyoming, USA - YL17G15_0 | ecosystem: Environmental > Aquatic > Freshwater > Lake > Sediment | place: USA: Wyoming | collected... | reverse complement strand
CAGGGGGGATTCCGAAGAAGCGGCCTTTAATGACGCCAGGAGCCGTCTGCCCGCGGGAAGTTCCGCCGACAAGGAAAAAGTGCTTAACAGTGTGACCAGCGGATGTGAAGAAGTGGAGCAATATACGGATGAATATGCCAGGAAGACCGCAGTGTCTTCTGTCAGATCAAGGGTTCGGAATTTAATGGATGCGGATATACAGATCACGAAGGTCGAATGTATCCGGCCTGTGCGCATGCGGGGACTGCTCGCGCAGCTGCTTCACACCGGAAAAGATCAACCCGGAATTTACCGCGTGACCTGGAAAGCGCCTTTCAAGGTTTCGCTTGAATACCGTGTTATCAGAAGAAAGATCGCGCATCTCACCATTCGACCGCAGCCATCGGTCCAGGTCACCTTTCAGCCGGCAACCCGCTGGGAGCCTTGCAGGTTGTGCCAGGAACGCTTCCCGGTCACCAAGGGCCGGGTCCTGGTAAATTCGCGCAGCAGTGACAGCATGGATTCGGTTATGTTCATGTCATATGAGAGGACAGCGCTCTGGATCTTTAACAGAATGGGGATGAACCTGTCCAACCTGAGCGAACTGCGCAGCGATGTTTTTGTGTGCCAGAAGTGTTTCGACCAGGAATTTTCGCCTGCGGCATTGGCTTTCATGAATGAGCAAGCAGCTTTATTGGAGACGGCATTTCGTGACAATGTTGACCAGACATCCGAACATACCGGCGCGATTGAACATCTGGGTGGTCTGGCTGAGTTGGGATTTCATGCGGCATTTACTAAACTTCTTGAATTGTATCAACTGGCACCCTCTAAAGGATTTTGGAAAAGCAGCCTCTCTTATTGGGTGCTGGAACGCTCGATCAAGATGAGCAAGCAGGGTTTGCTGCACGGCCAGGATTTGAGCACCAGCACGCGTGAAGCGATCACGGAAAACCTGGAGATGAAATTTAAGCAGAATGCAAAATCTGCCTACATGTGGGACTCTTTGCTGGACTCAGCCTCTGCCCTGGTTGATGCTGGCGTCCTTACCGGGGATGCGGCTTTGAGCCTCAGCGCTGGCATGCAGGCTGGCGCCGCAGATTTCCTGTCCACAGGCACCGCGGGCGAACTGGACTGGGGGAAACCTGAATTCGCACGGCAAACCGCTGAGGCTGTTTTGAAGAAAGTTCAATCGCTTCAAGGAAAAATGACTGCCGGCAAATAGCTTCTCATCGATTAATTTACAGCTTTAATAATCCTCTCTTCACGAATGTAGAGGGTCGTTAGCAAGACGGCGAAAACCGCCCCTATGATGGTAGGTGGCCAGGCGTCAGCAGTTATCCCTCCAACCAAGATACCCCAAGCCATGGTGATTGTGTATAGGATCATCCAGGCGACTTGCAGCAGAACAGCGATCTTGACTCTATCCCAGGCTCTTTCCAGGTACGCTAACCCGGCACCAAGCGCAAATACTAGAAACGCTGCTCCGAGTATCCGCTCGATGGCTGGATCCTTTGCACCCACCAACTCTGGGCTAATCACATGGAGCAAACCATAGACCACCGAGTAGATGGTGTAGACCAGAAGGGTTATCCTGAGTCTTTTAGAAGTTTGACCTTTCATGCTGTGGGTTCTCCTTTTTGATGAAATCTTAAGTACAACATCGGGCCTAACGGTTTCCGTCAGCGTCCCCTTTGGGGATCGCGAAGAACACTATAGGGTAGTGACAGTAAGGCGGGTGGGCAAAGCCGTTCTTGGGCGTGCAATCATCCTTTGGCATATCCTCTTTGGATCGCTCCCTCAAAGCAATGATCTAAAACTCCAACTTCTTGTGCGCAAAATACCCTTCCATCGATCGTTCGAGGCGATTCTTTACGGGAATCAATATGGCAATCCCGACCGCGATTGAGATGAAATGTGCCCAATTAGAATATTCTCTAAATGTCTCTCCGATATTGGTAACAAGAATGTGTTCGGAGAGACTGTATATTAATATCAGGAGCCCTGCCAGGATGGAATACAAAGTACCCTTTTGAATGATCACGGTGATGTCGAAAAGTCTGTCCTTGATAATTGCTATTCCGATGATTGCATTAAAGATATCAACCAGGAACATACCCAATGGCAGAAGAAAGGAAATGTTTATTCCCATGGTTAAGAGGGCTTTCACAATTGCAAAGGTAAGCGCCAAGAAGCCTGAAACTATATATATGTAATGTCGTCGTTCCAGTCGGGAAGCTGCTCTTTTTGCACCTTTATATAACAGCCAACATGCCCATAGATTGATCCCAAACCAGAAAATGAAAACCATTGGATCTAAAACACTGGGCATGACCTTGAATATGTTCCCCCAATCGTAAGAATAGATACCTTCAATCCGATAAACCACACCTGCAATGATTGGCACCCACATTGCGACAGTCAATCCCCATAATAAGGCAACAGCCCATTTGATTGGTTTCCCTATATATAGATTAGCGAAATGAAAGATCAGGGCTGGTATAAAGGTGCATGGCAAAATGGCGATGCGGCCGATGATGTCCAACTCTTCTACGTGCTCGTTTCTGATCATGAGTAAGAAGGTGCCCAGGTCCCAGATCGAGCAGATGAGCAGGAAGGCTGCGAAGAGGTAATGATAATTCTTTCTTCCGCGCGAGAGCACAAAATATATAGAATCGTGCTGGTTAGAAGGAAACCAAAGCCTGACTCAATGGCAGTAATAATCACGGTTAATGAAGTCATAGGGTTACCTTTTGTGTGATTGTTTTGCTGCAAATTGGATGTAACAAACCTCAATGAGACAGCCGCCTAACGATATATTCAGGCGAAATTTGGCGGGTAAACAGCTTAGGGGCGGATTTACATGCCGGCTGACAGAATAAAGTATAGCATTTTTGGGGGAAAGGGGCAATGAGAATTGCAGATTGAATTTTTACGGCATTTATAGTATATTGATTGTAAAATATCAAATCAAAGTCATGCGATCTTCCGGCGCGGCGAATTACTCGGATATCGCCGCGGGAGTCATGTACGCAGCCCAAAAGGGAGTCAAAGTAATCAACATTTCTCTGGGCGGGTATGCCAATTCGAATACCCTGCGCAACGCGGTCGAGGCTGCTGTTAGCACGTATGGTGTGGTGATGGTGGCGGGGGCAGGGAATGACAACCTGAACCAGGCTTTCTACCCCGCCGCTTATGACAATGTGCTGGGAGTGGCGGGCACAGCCAGCACGCCGATGCCGATATTCGCCAGACCGCGGCTGAGGCGCTCGGCGGGAAATCTGGGTCAAAGGCCACGAATGCCCTGATCGAGATGCTGAAAGCCCCGCAAGCCAATGTCCGGCGCGCAGCCGTCCAATCGCTTGGGAAACGCGGCACTCCTCCCGCCCGTAGGGCTCTGGCTGCCTTGCTGGACGATCCCAAAATGCGTGTACGCCAGACGGCGGTTACCTTGCACTCCTCCCTGGACAATTTACGTCAGGTTATCTTATGACCAAGAACACTATTCTAGTGATAGACAACGACCAGGCCACCTCAAAATGGTTGTTTACGTTCTTGTCCAATGCTGGCTACGAGGTACGCACGGCCAGCTCCGGGCGTGAAGGGCTAGGTAAATTGACTGCCGAACGGCCCAACCTGGTGATTCTTGACTTGAGCCTGCCCGACATAGGTGGTGAGCAGGTGGTGGAATCCATTATACAAAACCCAATTACTGCCAATATTCCCATTGTCGTTTTGTTGAGGGAGGACAACCCGCAAGAGATTGCCCGTCTGTTCGATAAGGGTATTGCAGATTATATTGTCAAGAGGCCTGGGATTGAATCAGAATTATTAGCTAAATGTCGCACCTGTTTGAGCCGGGCCAGACATTTCACCGGTCAACTCCCGAAAGGGGGTCTGATCAGTTTCTTTAGCGCCAAAGGTGGAAATGGCACATCCACTCTTTGCCTTAACCTGGCTCACATGCTGGCTCGACAAGTCACGCCCAAAACAGTATTGGTGACCGACATGGTGCTGCCGCTGGGTTCCCTCTCCATTATGACGGGCTCCCAGCAGGGCAGATCGATTGTGGAGCTAACCACCGAAGGGGGACCCTATGACTACAAAAAACTAAAAGAATTCCTGACACCGGCTAGAGGTTGGGATTTCTCCATTTTACAAGGGTCACGTAACCCTCACGATGCGCAGAGATTAAATCCCGAACAGATTGAACCGCTGTTTGAATCTCTGCTTCTGATGTTTAATTACGTGATCGTGGATCTGGGAAAGACCCTCTCGCGCGTCAGCCTGCCTCTCCTGGGCAGCTCGGATGGCGTGGTAATCGTGTTAGGTGTTGATCTCGTCACGGTTGAACTCACCCTTGCTGCCCTGAAATTCCTGGAAGAAACCGGCATACAAAAGGACAAACTATTCCTGATCCTAAATCGGGCGGTGGGCCGCGAGGGCCTTTCCAAGTTAGAGATAGAAAGAAGATTCAACCTGCCGATCCAGGGAACCGTTCCCTATGTCCAGGATAACTTTAATCTTGCCTCAAATCAGAATGTGCCCTATGCTAGTCGATTTCCTCAAGATCCGTGTAAATTGATTCTTAACGATCTTGCTGGTTTGCTGCGTAAATGGATTACAGATATTCATGAAGTAAGGAGTTGAATCTGAGATGCCGACACAAATTATGGTTGTAAATGATGATCTGGATGTGTGTAATGCATTGCAGACATTCCTAACACAAAATGGTTTCGAGGTCATTATTTGCACATCTGCTGAAGCAGCGCTCGAGCAAACCAAGCGCCAACTGCCTCATCTGGTTATCGTGGATGTGGTTTTGCCAGCCATGAACGGTCTTGCATTATGCCAAACGTTACGCCAGGACCCTGCAACCCACTCCATACCGATCATCATTCTGTCCGGGGGAGGAATGGCGGATAAGAGTGCTGGATTCGAGGCCGGGGCAGATGATTATATGGTCAAACCATTCGAGCTTCAGGAGTTGGTTTACAGGGTAAAAAACCTGCTCACACGCAACGTTCAAGTTGCAGCTCAACCCGCGCAGAAACAGACCGCGCGCGGAAAGATAATTACCGTGTTCGCTCCCAAAGGGGGGGTGGGAAAAACAACCGTAGCGATCAACCTGGCGGTGGCGCTGAAGAAATCCTCGGGAAAGCAGGTTGTGATCATGGACGCGGATTTCTGCTTTGGGATGGTCGGGGTCAATCTGAACCTCTCCAGTACCCGGAATATCCAGATCTTGGCAGAAAATTTCGCTGTACTGGACGAGGAATTAGTTCAGCAAGTATTGATCAGTCACGAATCCGGTATTCGTGTTTTATTGTGTCCTATGTATCCCGAAGATGCGGAGACAATTACTTCTGCACTTGTCGAGTCAACAGTGGATATCCTTTCCCAAATGAACGCTTACATTGTGGTGGACTGTCACAACTCTTACGACGAACGAACGCTGATGTTGCTGGAAAAGTCCGATATCATCCTCCTGGTCGTCACGCCTGAGATCGGGACATTGATGTCCACCAAACGCTATCTCGATCTGGTTGAAAGACTGGAAATGCATCCAGATAAAATTCAACTTGTTCTCAATCGATTTAACTCGAAAGTTGGTTACGATAAAACGAATATTGAACGAGCACTAAATATTAATGTGAAATACTTTCTCATCAGCGGCGGAAGGGAGGTTGTCATGAGCGCCAATAAGGGCATTCCTCTAGTCATACAGAGGCCAAACCATCCATTCTCCCGCGGTATTATGAATATTGCTAAACACATCCTGCCGGACAAGATCGTCCACAAGGAATAGATGGCTACAACACTGGAATTCGATGATTTCGATCAATTCGGGGCTTGATCTGCGCTAAGACAGGCAACTGGCTCGGTGATAGCAAAGCCACTTTCTTGCAGGTGCGACTGGATGAGCGCATGCAGGTGCGCGGGACCGGCCAGCGGGAGGGGAAAGGAAGGACGGGGGCGCGCGTAGGGGCGGGGCATCGGGAGGAGGGCAGTAGGCGCGCGGGGACGGGCCCGATGCGCTCTATGAGGGCATCCACCTGGCCGAGATGCTCTCCTGTGTCACCGGTGAATGGAACAAGCGCATCACCAAAGAGAGACCCTAAAGGTTACTCGCCCAGTCGGGCAAGGAAAACCTTTAGGGTCTATGGGTTAATACACGGGAGGGTAAATCCAATATGACAACATCATAAGAATCGCCAGCAAAATCACCAGACAGATTGGTATTATTATCAGTTGCATTGCTGCTGCAACACCCCATACCCGCAGAGCTTGCTTCCAACTGCTGTGAAGGACCATTTTCATGATCAGGAAACCAGCCAGGATTGTTGTTCCTATACCGGCTCCAACCCCAGTGAGAGGTTCGACCTTCATTGCCCGTAGAATTGCCGTAACACCTACCCCCAATAGGATTTGGAGAAATGCAACGATAAATAGAATCCTCAGTTTGGGGATTTGAACCTTGCTTAGGCGAATGCTTGTCCAGATCGTCAATACAACGATTCCACACAGTATTAAAAGGATGATACATAAGCCAATGAGCAAGGATATCAGCGGGGGAAGAGGGAAGGGATTCATTTCGAGTTTGTAGAACGGACGACTTTTGCTAGAGGTCTAAGTATACCAGTTCCGCTACGGGAGCGTGACCTCCGTGTTATACGGGATCAACCGGTTCGCCGTGAAGGTGGTGTTCCAATTGTGCACCAGGTCAGTCACCTCGATTGTGCTCACGTACCAGCCCACCGGCAATACCGGCTGGTTGATCTGGATGATCTTAATGTGGTCCACCATGCCGCCCTGGTAGAGCTCCGGCAGGTAAAATACCTCATTCATCCCGTTCGTAAAGGAACCGTACAGGAGCCCATCCGCCAACGGGATTCCTTCTGCATCATAAATGTAGATATAGGCGTTGCCTCCCAGACCGATGGCAGTGTGTACGGTCACTTTGTAAGCCGGGTTCAGCCGGGTTGTCAGTCTCGCCGGAGTGCCCTCGTACTTGCTGCCGATGCGGCCTGAACATTTGGCAGGAATGTCGCCCCCGGCGGTCATGCCGCCGCAGAAATCTGCGGGATTGCTGAAATTCCCGGACCAGACTGCTTCATTGTTAAAATTACCGTCCAGGTATGGGCCAAGTTCGTTGATCAGGTAATTATCCGGCTCGCCGACGTTGTAGACCGTCCACAGCCACCTGCCTCCGCCCTGGTAGCGCGGATCACCGCTGAAGTCGCTGTCCTCCCACTGGAAAGGCACAATATCGGACGGATCGAAACCGCAGTTCTCGCCAACCCAGGCGCCATAGATATTAACCAGCCGGACGCTGTTGCATATTGAGCTATTGACATAGATGCCGTGCTTGTTCTCGGCCGTATAGAGTTTCAACCGGCCGCTGGGCATTTCGTATTCCAGGGAGGCGCAGATCTTTTCCGTGCCGATCCATTTCTCATCCTGGTTGGCCATTTTGGCGGGGTTGCACTGGCGGTTATGGGCGTGCCAAACGCCGGAGTGGTCGGTGACCTCGTTGCTGTGGGCGGAGGTGTACACCCATTCGAACTCGATATTCTGATCGTCCAGCACCTTCCAGGCCATCAGGATGCTCTCCGAATCGCCGCGATGTTTTGCCTTCACCCATTCGTAGAGGTCATTTTGTGCGCCGCTGCCGTAGTCCATGCTCCAGGTCTCCAGGTAGTGGAAAATGATGTACTGTGGATCCGTGATGGACGGCCAGGGATAGACGCGCACGAAGTTGACCACGCTCTGGTCGTCGCGGTGATGCAGCCACAGCTCTTCCTCGTCCACCTCGATGACCGGGTTGATGGCGTTGGAGGCGGCGGTCTCCCAGTTCTGGTTCAGGCCGTCGCCGTCCGGGTCCGAGCCTGGATCGACGAAGATGGACGTGCTGCTGGAGAGGACCTGCGTGGTAGCATCCAGGGAAACCGTCGCCTGCGGGTGGGCAACCGGGGTGCTGACCGTGATGCCGAGCTGTTCGCCCAGGCAGAGTTTGATGGCCGGCAGGCTCACGCCGAGCACGGTATCCACCGGTTCTCTAAACCCGGATGGGTCGGCGCGGTAGATGCGCAGCCAGAAGCCCTGGGCGGGAGTCCCCAGGTTGGCGCGCGGCAGACTGAACTCGCCATGACCGACATAGCCGGTGATGGTGGTTGGGTCGGTCTCGGTCTCCAGGGTGATCAGTTCAGGTCCATGGATGCGCCCGCCGGCAGGAGCCGGGATGGGCCCATATAGAAGATAGAATTTGCCTTCCGGGGTGCCGCTTTGCCCTTCGGGCGGCCGCATGGGCAGATTTACACCGAAGTGGTAATCCCCAGTCCCGGGAGGCAGGCTGCGGAAGACCCAGGTGGCCGAAAGGTAGCGGCCGCCGTCCTGCAGCCAGTTCCAATCCGGGCTGGCGGGGGCGCTGGTATAGTACGTGTTGGCGTCTGCGGTGACCCCGTCACAGGCGGAGACGCCCGAAACGGTTGCTTTCAGCGTATACGGGCCGCCTTTTCCGTTGAGGCGGGTGACCACGAACAAGAGCGTGTACGAAATGGTGCTGGTACTGCTGACGGTAGCCGCAACGATCGCCGTGCCATTCTGGGTGGTCTTGTCCAGGATGAATGGCAAATTATCGCTCCCCCGCATGCCGGCATTGAACACGGTCGAACCGGACCAGGGGTCCGAAGATTGAAACGCATTGGTCAATTCAAAGCTCGCCTCCTGCCCGGGGCCGACGGTGACCTGGTAGTAATCCGTCAGGTCGTCCTCCATGAGAATGCCGGAGTAAGTCCCGTTGGTGATACGGGTGGCGGCGGTATACACATCCCCGGCATCCCCGCCGCTGCCGGCCTCATTTTGGGTTTCGACGTATGCATAAAACCGATATTCGCCTTCACCTGAGACTCTCCAGAACTTGAGATACCAGTACCCCCCGGCATAGCCCGATGCCACGTGAGCCAGGTAAATACCAGGAGAGACCACCAACTCCCCCGCTACCACCACAGACTCCTGCTTGAGGTTCATGCCCGGGTCATACAGAGCCGCCTTGAACTCCGACCCCGGCGGGGTGAGGCTTTCCAGGCTGAATACCTGCTTGGGACCGATGTAGATTTTGTACCAATCCTCCCCATCCCCGGCATCCATGGAACCCGTATACTCACCGGTGGTGATCAGGATGGCATCCTCCTGGCTGTTCCCGTCCCCGCTGGTGGTGGAGCCTTCTGAAAAGGTGACGCTGGGCTGCGTGAAGGCCACGTGCATGTCGACCGGGTTCTGGCCCTGGTTGTCGACCCGGCTGATCTTGACCCAGATCTTGTCCGTCCCGGGCGGCAGGCTGGTGCGCGGGATGGTGAAGGTGCCCTGGCAGGTGTAACTGACCGGGTCGTCGGCCGGGGAGGTATTGGGCAGGGTGACCAGTTCGACCGGGACCTCTTCGAGGAGGCGCATATCTGGGATGGGCCCATAGCTGATGTAGAATACGGCATCCAAGCCGCCCGCGCCGTCCGGGCGGTCGGTGGCCAGGACTTCGAAATCGATATCGATGTCGGCGGTGCCGGGTGGGATTTGTGTAAAGTTCCAGGTGGCGCTGGCCTGGTGGGCGGAATCCCGCAGCCACCACCAACCGTTGATGAAATCTCCGCTGGACGAAAAATCACCGCCCTGGTAGATCTGCTCGCTGACCATCTGCACGGCAGGCAGGGGCGGCTCGACCTTCAAGCTGGCGGATCGAAATGCCAGTTGCGTACCGGTCGGGGACCCCATCCCCTCCTGCTCCAAGCGGCTGGCTTTAACCCACAGGGAGGTCACGCCAGCCGGGATCAAGGCATGATCGATGACAATGGTACCGGAGCATATGAACCCCTGCGGGTCCAGGTCGGAGGCGGTGTTGGGGAGATAGACCACTTGGCGATTAAATTCACTTGCCTGTCCGGCCTGGTCATCGATCCCAAAGGAGAGGTTGAATTCGGCCGGCAGGCCGCGGCTCAGGTTCGCATCGGTGGCAAGCGCCGTCAGATCAAGGACGATATCCGCATCCACCTGGAGGGAAGAGAGTTTCCACCGGGCGGTTGCAGCTGGGTCGTCGTCCTGCAGCCAGTACCAACCCTGGTCCAATTCGCCATCCGACTCGAATCCGCCCGCCTGCGGGGTGGGCAGCGGGCTCGGGGAGGCGGTCGGTTCAGGAGGGGCAACGGTGGTGGCGGCCACCGGAAGCGCGCTGGCAGACGGGGAGGATGTCCCGGAGGGAGTTGCAGTGCCTATCGGGCCGCAGGAGGTCACCAACAGGCAGAAGAGCAGCAGGGTACGGATCGAGCGGGTCCTGTGTTTCATGGTCTCTCCTTTTGAGTTCAGGCGGCGGTCGGTCACTTGATTAACAGGCTGTCCAATAGCGCCTGTGCGCCGGACTGGAAGGCCCAGAAATCGTCGGGGTTGGTGTATTCGCTCCAGATGGATATGATGTAGAGTTGGCCATTCAGCTCCAGCCAGACATCCCTCAGTTCGTAGATTGGCTCGCCAGCGGTCACCCGGTAAGCCCACTGGAAACCCGTCTGTCCAGCGATGGTGACCGGTCCGGTGGAAGCCAGGGTGGCGGGTTCCTGGGGAAACCTTGCCTGTGCCTGTTCATAAACATCCAGCAAAACCGCCTCCAGGTTGGAGCCGGGCGGCATTGGCCGGCGGGTGATCTGGATCGAGCGGTAATAGATGCCATTGACCAGGAAGCGCGGCTCGCCCAACCCAACCAGCCGTTCCCCCCCGAAAGGGATCTCCGGGAAACAAGCGGGGGATGTCTCTCCGGAGAGAAGGACGATCATTCCTCGTGGGTAATCAAAGGAGAGCAGGTTGTCTTCGTAAAGGGTAAGCAGGACTGCGGGGTATGGCGTGGGTGAAGCGGTTGGTTCAGGCGTGGGTTTTTCGGTAAAAGGCGGCAGGTCGTCTTTGATCTCCAGGCTGCTCAGGAAAAGATCCGCGAGCGGCTGAAACCCCTGCTCGTAGACCTCCTCCCACAAAGAGAGTCTCAGGATCGAACCATCTTTTTCGAGCCAGATGTCCTGCAGGGTGTACCACAGCGGCCCGGAGGCGATCCGGTAGGTTTTCCGGACTGCGGCCAGACCGTCGATGGTGACAGGCCCGCTCTGTTCGGTGACCTCGTTCTGGAGCGGCACATCGGTATAGGCAGTCTGCATGACGGACTCCAGCGTGGAACCGGGAGGCAGCGCGTGGCGAAAGATACCGATCGAACTATACAGGGTGCCGGAGTGGATCCAGGCTGGATCCGCCAGCCCGACGGCGAGTTCGCCCCCCAGCTGGTTTCCATAAGGGTAGGTCAAGAAGCCCGGTTCGTTGGCGGTGAAGATCCTTGTCCCGGCCGGATAATCGAAGGCAACCAGCTCGTTCTCGAAATGCAGGATTTCCGGAGGAATGGTTTCTGTAGGGTCAGGTGTCGAGGTAGGGAAGAGCGTGATCGTCGTACAGGCGAGGGTCAGGGTGATCAAGATTGTCAGGTTTATTATGAAGCGTTTATTCATCACGCGGTATCCAGCCGCAACCAAATTGGGTGTCGTTGCGAGGCGGTGCTTTTCCGCCGAAGCAATCCCCTCGCAGGCCGGGAGACTGCTTCGCCACACCCTTCCTTTGTGTTTTCATGACTGACTGAAAATTTCAGCCGCCCAATATGTGTTCAGCCGCCATATGTGGTAGCCTGAACTCAGGCTACCATTGGCGGGTTAACAGTTCATGGGTGGATTTACATGCCGGCAGACATCCTAAAGTATAGCATTTTGCAGAGAAAGGGGCAACAAACCTCCGCCTCCTGCGGGGGCACGCCCCCATGGTGCGCGCGCGGGGGGCCGGTCAGCGGGAGGGGAGGCGCTGGGTAGAGCCAAGTAAACCATGCTCAATCCGTCTCGTGAACTACTAAACCCAGTGAAACTTGTCTTTGTTAGGGAACTGCAAGGAATTCAGGGGGTTCTAGGTGCTCTCCTAACTATGCTGTTAAGGTCGCCTGAGCCATTGTATTGTATACTATTGGCAGGAAAACAAGCACCACTCCTCGCAAATTAACAATCGAATCCGATAAAGGCAAACCCGGCGAAAGCCGGGGACGCAAAACCATGGGTCTAAGGCTGATCTTCAGCTATGACCGCCAGGTTGCCGAAGAAAAGAAGTTCTTTTCAGAGTTTTCCTTTCAGCAGCCTGGCAAGAAGCCAGGCTGCACTGCTTCTAGCACTGGGGGCTGGCTCGAAAGGAAAACGAAATGTCAAAGACACTTTTTCGCCGCCTCTTGTATATTGTCAACCTCCTGATCTTGGTCAGCGTGGCAGTCGTTCCGCTCCAGGCATCTGCGCAAATCGCGGTTACCGGAGTATGGAGCATAGGATCATCATCCCCCGTTACAACTACCTCCAGCCTTGCGCTATTCATCGAACAGGTAAAAAATGGTTCTGCTCAGCAAATAACCGGTTTATATGTTGAGAATCTATTATCTTTTCCGGTAATTCAACAACCGAGCGACCAGCCTGCCTATGTTTCTCCAAGTGCTAATCTGGTAACCCAGTTTCAATCTGCATCTGCATTCGGTTCATTGGGCTTTATAGCGCACAACAACCTGGCAGGAATCAAATTCCCCGAAATAAAGAATGGCGATCTGATCTCAGTTGTTTATGGAGACGGATATTACACCCAGTATCAGGTAACACAAATTCGCAGATTTCAGGCTGTTCAACCGAACAACCCTTACTCCTCCTTTATTGATTTATCCAACAACCAGATGTTGACCGTTCAGCAAGCCTTCTACCAAACCTACGGGGTGAGCAGCCAGCTCATTCTACAAACCTGTATCTCTTCTCAAGGACTTGATACTTGGGGACGGTTATTTGTGATTGCTGCCCCGTACACCCCTGCAGCCTTTAAGATTGCGATCCCAAGTATTTTTGCGACTATAGAATAGGCTCATCGCGAATTGCGCGATAAGAGAGAAGATTTGATATAAAAACGGGCAGGTTATCACCTGTCCGTATTGATTCCATTGCGATCTGCTATTGTGGGGAACGGTATCCGAGTAACCAGGAGGCGGGTTATTAATGGCAGCCAGTAGCAGCCGTGGCCTTGTTTTGCGGAAGGCCACCCACATAAAGGCTCATCACACCTGTGCCGGAACCGACTGGAGTTTCAAAGGTAGCCGTGGAGTTGGCGTGAACAGTGCCTACACCCGAGACGCCACCGTCAACGGCATATTCGAAGTCAACCGGGTATGGGTTGTTGTTCACCACCTGCCAGCCATTTTGTGCATTCGGATCCGTAGCACAGATGGCGCTCAGAATGAGTTTGAAGAAGCGTACCACCGTTTGCGAATCAGGATCGGACTGGACCGGCAAATTTCCGAAAAGCCCGGTCGCGTAAGCTGTATTGGTGATATTCTCGACGCTCATGTCTGCATTCTTGACCGTATAAGTTGCCGTGCAGGTCATGAATTCCGCCAGGTCAAGGTTGGTTTTCGGGCAGGATACCGTAGTTTTATCATCTGCCACGCCCACACCAATCAGGGACACATTACCGGTGTTCGTCACCAGGTAGCTGTAATGCAGCCTGTCACCCACCAACGTATAGGATGTTTCGGTTACGGATTTCTTGATGGTCAGCTCGGGGGTCTGCGAAGTGCAAGCGCCTTCTCTGTAGTCAGGATACTGGCTCAGGTCAGACACGTTGATAGTCATTGTCGTATTGTTATAGCAAATGGTGATCGCCGTAGATTGCGGCGTCTGATCCGGGGCGGAACTAATGTTCGGATTGCCAATTGGGAAAGCTACGATAACGACCCGGTGAGTATTACTGTCCGCCGGCCAGCAAGTGACTAAGGTTATCCGCTCGTCCGTGGACGGTGCAATCCAACGCGCATTCTCCATGCGCGTCGACAGAGGTCTAAAACGTTCCGGAAGCAGCATTTTGGCAACCACCTGGTAATGAAATTCCTGAGAGCCGGAATAAATGATGATAACATCTCCTATGCCCAGTTTCACCAAATCTTTGAACACCTTGCCATATGCATTGTGATGACCGTTCAGCACGGTATTCCCCGGCAAGCCAAGCAGGGCAGAAGAGTCTTGCCAGCCCACCGCAAACTGGTCTGGTGCCAACCATTGGTAATAGACCTCGTCGCCGACCTTGATATCCTTGTAACTGACCGCGATTATTGGCGCATCCAGATAAATCGTTGGGATAACCAACCGGTCTGGAATCAGCCCGACAGATTGGTGCTGGGGCGTGATCGCGAGAGCGTAACTCTCGTCAGCATTGACTGTGGGCGCGGCTGCCAGAGTTGCGCTTCCCACCTCACTGCCACTACCCGAGCTTGCAGGAGCGATGATAGGAAGAAAATTTTCGTTCTGTCCCGATGCATCCGCAATGTCAAAAGGTGAGGGGAGATTGTTCCGGATGTTCACCCAAACGCCCACTGCCCCACCAACGATCAGCAGCAGGCCGACCATAACCATCCAAAGCAGAGTAGCCGTAGGCAGAGTAGCCGTAGGCGGAGTAGCCATAGGCGGAGTAGCCGTAGGCGGCAGCAGGCCGACCATAGCCATCCTAGGCGGAATAGGCTTATTGGGCATCTTGCGCATTCGTCTACCTTCAAATAAGGCCAGGTACACCTGGAAAGCAGATGCACCTGGCCTTGGTAACAATTTTGTGCTGGGTATTAGTCTTGACGCCGGAGGGCAAAGCCGCACAACAGCAAGCCCAGACCAGCAAAGCTGAACGAAAGGCCGAAGAGAGTCCCCGGCAATGTCCGACCCAGCATGCCCTTATCCACACCCGTCACCGGGATTAAGATAGTGGGACTTTCACCGACCTTCGGAACCGTTACCGGGATCGGGATAACCACAGGGTTAACCAAGGTCTGCTGTACCGCGACGCAGTTGCCACTATTATCGAGTTGATACCCATCAGGAACATTCGCTTGGGTACCTTCTAGATTGGGGCAAGCGTCAACTGAGGGCGGCTCCGTCGGGCAGGGTGCTGCCGGCGCACCGGATGCCATCAGGATGCCATCCGCAAAGATCTGCATCTCTGCTCCAGGCTGGTCGGCAGTGGTGAAGGTATTCGAGGCTCCCGCAGCCAACGGGATCGGAGCCGGGCTGCTCAAAGAACCGTAGACCCAGGTGAATACGACCGGGAAGGCATTGACGTTGGTTACCGTCCATCCATGAGGTTTGTTGGGATCAACGTAGGAGCAGAAGGAGCTAAGTTCTAGTGGATCTTCGCAAATTCCTATTGTGAGCGTTGAAAGCGCAACCTGAATCGGGGTGCCCCAGCCGTTCGGTCCCATAGGGTATATATACAGGGTGGTGGCAGTGCTAGGTACAGAGATCTGGACTCTGCCGCCGCTGGTGATCACGCCGAGCGAAATGATGGTGGGATTTAGATTCGTGCTGTAGCCAATCTCTCCGGCCGGTCCGCTGTTGCCAATGTTGGTTCGGTAGGCATGGAATTCCAATGAATAGCAGGAAACATTAACCGCAGGCACTGGGGGCGGGACGCAGGCACCGATGTGGAGTACTCCAGTCCCACTCCCCGTGTAGTTGGTACCAACCGCCGTCCAGGTGTAGTCGTAGTCGCCGGGCGGCAGGTAGATGGTCGTCGATTCGGTGTAGGTCTGGCCGTTGATGGTGAACGAGGCGTGGTTCAGGGTGATCGTCACCGGGGTCAGCGAACCTCCCGCCTGAGTCCAGGTGCAGGCGAGGGTGGATACATCGGCGGTGGCATTGCCAGGCGTGCAGTCACCGACGACAACCGTCCCACTCCCGCTCCCGATGTAGCCGGGCAGGGCCGTCCAGGTGTAGGGGTAGCTGCCGGGCGGCAGCTACCCCTACACCTGGA
>Ga0315297_10001189_pt1 | contig 15860 bp, 17 predicted proteins | sample YL17G15_0_MG_FD_203628 | JGI IMG/M metagenome (GOLD analysis project Ga0315297, IMG submission 203628) | Sediment microbial communities from Yellowstone Lake, YNP, Wyoming, USA - YL17G15_0 | ecosystem: Environmental > Aquatic > Freshwater > Lake > Sediment | place: USA: Wyoming | collected... | reverse complement strand
TGGCTGCCCGCCCGACGTCAACCTGGTCACCGTTCTTCGCTGGATATCGTAGAGCCCTTGGCTGCGGTTGAGTCCTTGGGTAGTGAACGCCAATTGCCGGCCGTCGGGCGACAGGCGTATCGCCATTACGGATCTGGCACCGAACTCCGTCCATTTCTCGGCCCGGCCGCCGCGATCGACCCAGTAGAGGTCGGCGACCGGGTCCGGGAAGATCCCTCCGGAGACGGAAACGAGCGCCCCGGATTCGGACACGCTGTATTACCCGGCGCCGGAGTTCAGGCCGGGCATGGACGAGTTGAACGCCTGCATGAGCCCGGTCTTGACCGTCACGGCCGGCCCTGTAGTTTCCAAGCGATCAAGATTAAACGGAGCCGCCATCAACGCGCCTCTCCTCACAAAGATCAAATGCCCCGTTGAGACGTACCGTGCATCGGCTCCGTCTTCCATCAGGGCCTTTCGCTTGCCTGTTTCGAACGACAGCCACTCGATGCGTGCCTCCACGCCGAACTGAGCAGGCATCACCGTAAACATCAAGGCCTTCCCACCCGGAAGAAGGTGCGGCAGACGGTGAGTCGCTTCCTTACCGGCATCGAGGGTCGTCAGCGTCTCCGGCCTGCCGCCGGCCGCCGGCACGTATCCCAGGCCTGAGCCCTCTCTGCCGAAAATGATTCTCCCATCCGATCCCCAACAGATTCCGACGGTATCAGCCCCGAGATCGCAAATCGAGCTGGGCACTCCACCCTTCACCGCCACCTTGTTCAGTTTCCCCTTGGCCCAGAACCCGATCCACTGGCCGTCGGGAGAGAAGAACGGCATGCATGGCTGCTCGGTGCCGGGGATCACGGCCGCCTCCTTGCCTTCTAGGGGACGCCTGAAGAGCATCGCCTTGGCCATGGTCCCGTCCGGGCTCGCGCTGAACACGAGAGAGCGGCCGTCGGGAGCCAGAACTATCTCCGTTCGGAAAGGACCAGGTGGCATTCTAGTCAACTGCCAGCCGGGCGGGAGACGGATAACCTCGGGAGCGGCCGCCGCGGGCTTCGTCTGATCCAGACCCACCGGAACGCCCCCGCGCGCCGTTGCGTTCGCTGTGAATGCGATCCGAAGAACCAGGATCGCCAGAATCGCCGTGAGCATTTTCTTCCTGTTCATGTTTCCTCCCAGCTGCGTACTTATACAAACTATATAGGTTCTATAAAGATTGTCAAGTATGAGACCGGGACGCCGGTCCTTTAGGAAGGCATGGATGACTTGGAGGACAAGTCGGACGGCCAATCGGCCATCGAATTCCTCAGGCTTTCAACTCCCGTAAATCGATCCTGGCGAAGTCATCTGTGCCCAAGCCTTTGGCCGCGCAGGCGGCGACATGGGTCGAAATATCCCGGATGGATTCCAGATTGTGCGCTTTTCGTTTGGCCTCCAGGATATCCAATCCGATCCTGTCCATGGCCACGGGGTCGCGGCTGAAGAAGATCCGGTTGTCATAGGCGATCTGGGCTCCGGCGACGCTGACGACGGAGATCTTGGCCGCCTCGCCGATATGGAGGACCATCTTGTCCTTGAGGCACGGTTTGGCCAGGATCTCGGGAATGGCTTTCGTGCAGTAATCGATATGAAAGCGGACCTTGTTCGTCGTCACGCCCAAGGCGATGTTCTTCGTCGCCCAGGTCACACCGCTGTCCTCGTTGTGCTTGAGGACGGCGATGTTGATGAGCTTGGTGATGTCCTTGGTGACGATGTTGGAAAAGAACGATTTGTCTTCATCTTCGATGGTCGCGTCATCGAACACGCCGGCGACTTCCTCGGCGATCTTTTTGATGCCCTCCCGGTCGCTGTAATCCGTATAAAGTCGCCTCATTTCGGCGCTGTATTTTTTCGCTTTTTCGTTCCCCTGCTGGATAAGCATCCACAGCCAGGCGACGGAATTGAAGATCTCCCGGTGCGAACCTTCCTTCGTGAAATCCCGCTTGATCAGCTGCCGGTATTTCTTGAGCGTTCCGTCATCGAATGTCACAAAGACGCTTCTGTCGTAGCCCTCGACCCAGGGCAGGATCGCTTCCGAGACCGTGGAGGAGCCGTGCGCGCGAACGCCGGCCGGGCCTTTATTGATCTGGAGGCCCGTCCGGGCGACCTCCCGGTCCGTCCGGTCCCAGACGATGATGTTGTTGTCTTTGACGCCCGCGCTCTTGAGTCCGGCGATCGTTTCGTTGATCGAAGCCAGCGAGGACGATATTTTCGGCGCGCCGATGCAGTTGATCTTGATGCCGACCACATCCTCGGGCGAGACGAGGGACGACCAGGCGTTCTGGAGCGTCTTCTGGCCCGTCATCTCCGTCAATCCCGCGGCGAAGGCCCGGTGGACGGCCTCAGGATTGTAAGCCCCGTCCTTTAAAATGTCGGCCGCGGCAACCGAAACGACCTTGCTTCTCAAAGGACTCGCGCTCCGGCCACCGGCCGACAGCGCGCCGCCTCCCAGCACCACTCCCCCGGCGGCCATGAGCGCCGTGTCTTTCAGAAATTCTCTTCTCGTCGGCATGGTCTATCTTCCTTTCCGCGATGCCGGACCGGCGGGGATCAGCCCAGCCAGGGGTCGCGCGTTTTTTTGAGCCAGGGGACAAGATCTTCCTCGATCAATTCCTTGACGAAGAAGGGATTGTCCGGAGCGATGTTCTTCATTTGATAAGGGTCCTTGAGATCGTCGAAGAGCGTGACCTGCTCCGGCTTTCCGACATCCCGGGCGATCGTGAGCGTATAGCGCGACGTCCGGACCCCTCGATGCCCCTGCGCGGGACGCCCATAGGGGACCTCGAGATAGAGCTGCGAGCTCGGCCGCCCGCCGCGGCCCGCGTGGACCGTGAAGAGAGCTCCGGCCCGCGTCCCCGGCAAGATCAGCGCAGCATAAAGGGGGAGGTCCGGCTGGCCTCCGCATCGATGGGCTTTTCGGTGGCGGGATTGCGGCCGGCCTTCCATTCCCAGGAGAATTCCTTGCCGCCCGCCTGGAACTTGATCGTCCCGGTGATGGCGTGACCGGAGGCCTTGCCTTCGAAGACCATGGTAACGAGCTTCGCCTCGAACGGCCGTTCGATGACGAAGCGGACCTTGTCCCCCTTGAGCGTGAGATCCTTGATCTCGGTCGCGGCGTTATCCACCTTGAGCGTCTCCGTCGGGACCTGGAAGGCTTGGGCGACGGTCATCTCACACTTGGCCGCGGGCCTGCCCATGCTCCAGGACCAGACGCCGCTGATGTTGGCCGGGATGATCCACAGATAGACCTCGTGGGAGATGTCGTCGACCATGACCTCCGACGATTCGTCGGCCTTCCATTCGCCCATCCCGAAATTGTGCGAGACGACGCGCGTTCCGGGACGCAGCTCGCGGAGCATTTTCGGCCTCAGCTTGAGATTGACGCTGGTGAGAAGATATATGGTCATGGCCGTCGCCTCGTGAAAATCGGCCGTGAACAGGTCCTGCTCGATGAATTGGACCCGGTTGGTCACGCCGGCCTTGGCCGCGTTCTCCTTGCACTCCAGGATGCGCTCGGGATCGATGTCGAACCCCACGCCCCGGGCGCCGTATTTCTGGGCGGCGCCGATGACGAGGCGGCCGTCCCCGCAGCCGAGATCGTAGACGATGTCCGCCTTGTCGATCTTGGCGATCCTCAACATCTCGTCGACGACGGGAAACTTGGTGGGAACATAAGGAACGTCCAATGGCTTTTGCTGGGCGGCATCATAAGCGGGCCCGAGCATCAGCGCCAGAAGAACGAACGCCGGAAGGATTCTTTTGATCATGCCTTTGCCCTCTCTTTCATGGATCCAACGGTATCCATTCTTATGTCCAACGGGGACCAATGTCAAGTCTTTGGGGTCGCGTCTACATTTCACCTAAAAAAAGTGGAAAATGTAGACGCGACCCCGACTCATTGTTAGAATAGCCGGAGCGCCCATGACCGCCGATATTCCGCTCCTTCCCGTCCTCATGATCGTCTTTCTTGCGGCGCTGGTGCGCTCGACGTTCGGGTTCGGGGACGCCCTCGTCGGGATGCCGCTGCTGGCTCTCGTTACCTCGCTCCGTATCGCGACCCCGCTGATGGCCTTCGTCGGCCCGACCCTCGCCGTCCTCCTGCTGATAAAGGAGTGGCGCCGGATCGATTTCCGGAGCGCCTGGAGGCTCATTCTGTCCACCTTGGCCGGCATTCCCTTCGGCCTGTTCTTTCTCAAGCGCGTCGACGAGCGCGTCGTGAATCTCGTCCTGGCCGCGGTCATCATTCTTTTTTCCGTATACAGCCTGGTCAAGCCGGGCCGCCTCAAGCTGAAAAGCGAACGGCCGGCGGCGGCCTTCGGGTTCGCGGCGGGGATCCTGGGAGCCGCCTATAACACCAACGGACCGCCGGTGATCTTCTACGGGGCGCTCCGAGATTGGAACCCGGAATCGTTCCGGGCCACGCTTCAAGGATACTTTCTGCCGACAGGCGGAGCCATCCTGATCGGCCAGGGACTGGCCGGCCTATGGACGAAGCCCGTCGTCATGACCTATCTGTATAACTTGCCGTTCATTCTGATGGCCGTTATCGCGGGAACGAAATTGAGCCGGAAGATCCCGTCGGGGAAGTTCAACCGATACGTCTATGGATTGATGCTCTCCCTCGGGATCGTCCTGCTGATCAAAGCGGTCTCATAGGAAAAAAATGGTTTTCTGGATCATCGCCGGATTGATATCGCTGGCCGTCCTGGCGGCCATTCTTCTCGTCTTTTTTCTCTATGCGTGCGTTGAAAAGGAAAAGCGGGCGGCGACGCGCAGCGGGCTGGCTGTCATCTTGGTGCTCGCGCTCTCTCTCGTCTTCTCTTCCCTGCCGGCCCCATGGCGGGCGGGGCTCTTCGGGGCCGTGTTTGTCGTTCTATCTCTCGTCTTCATCGGTCTGCTCCTCTCCGGGCGCCCGAACAAAGCGACGGAGATCATCGGGCCCCAGGAGCGAATCGATGAACGGGACGTCATCTTCGCCCGTTTCGACATGGGCGAAGCCACGGCGAATTTTCGTGACTATTACGCGCGCCGGCCCGAGCGCAGAAAAATCGATGATGAAATCCGGGCCCTTCCGGATATTCTTGCCTCCCCTCATCTGAAAAAAAACCCGATCCTGTTCACCTTGGCCGCGGCGGAGTTCGGTTTTCTCGAGCATCAAATCAGCCGCGTGGCGGGAAAAGAAAGCTCGGACAAGGTCGAGAGTTCTCCTCCAGAGAACACGCGCATGGTCAAGAGCGTCCTCAAGTATCTCGGCGCGGACGCTTGCGGCATCTGCCTCCTTAACCCGGCGTATATTTATTCCCATGGCGGCCGGGGACCGGATCCCTATGGCGCAAAGATCGACCTCCGTCATGCCTTCGCCATCGTTTTCGCCCTTGAAATGGATACGGAGATGGTCGCGGCCGCGCCCGCCGCGCCCGTTATCGTCGAGACCGGCAAGAAGTACGTGGAGGCGGCCCGCATCTCCATCATCGCCGCCGATCTCATCCGTAGGCTCGGATTTCCCGCCCGCGCGCACGTCGCCGGAAGCAATTATCAGGCCGTTCTTCCGCCCATCGCCTGGGAGGCCGGGCTGGGAGAAGTCGGGCGGCTGGGCGTCCTGATCACCTGGAAATACGGGCCGCGCGCCCGCCTCGGACTCATCACGACGGGCCTCCCTCTTGTCGCCGACCGGCCGGAACATCGGGGAGTCTTGGATTTTTGCGAAAAATGCCGGAAATGCGCTCTCCTCTGCCCCGCCCAGGCGATCCCGCGGGGCGACAGAATCGAGGAGAACGGCTCCCGGCGCTGGATTCTGGACCGGGAAGCCTGTTACAAGTATTGGCGAAAGGCGGGAACGGATTGCGCCGTCTGCCTCCATGTCTGCCCTTACAGCAAACCGTCCGGCCTGCTGCATGACGCGATCCGGAGGGCGGGGTCCCGCTGGAGATTGTTCCAGACGATCTCGGCATGGGGGGACGACGTCTTCTACGGAAAAAATCCGATCCGCAAGAAATCTCGGACCAGTCTTTCTTCGTGATCTTCAGGACGAGGGCGTGGTCGCCCGGTTTCCGCAACGGAAGCGTGACTTTCAAACCTCCGGCGTTCCGATTCCAAGTCAGACGTTATCGCAAGCCGAGGAGAGCGAGGGCGCTGGACTTAGGACGCCGCTTTCATGACAAAGAATTCATAGCCGAAATATCTTGAATATTTCCGGAAAAGATCGATTTCCCGCTGACAGCCGGAGAAGACCGTCCGGGCTTCGTGGCCGGGGGGATATTTTTTTTCCAATTCCTTAATTTTTTCCCCCATCGGTTCATAATATTTCTTCGTCCATGAGCTGTCGGGCAAGGTGAAATGGCCGATCAGCCGATAGCCGGCCTTTTTAATCATCGCCATATTATTTTCAATGCCGGTCAAGGCCGGGTATTCGCTGAGGTGTGCCTGCTTGATCTCTCCGGGCGGGTCGGGCCGGAGCCATACGAGCTCTGTCACAGCCATGCTTCCGTTCTTCTTGAGCAATCCCCGGCACTTTTTCAAGCCGTTCTCAAATCCCATGAAGTAAAGCGCCCCTTCGGACCAGAGCAGGTCAAAGCTCTCCGGCGGAAACGAGAGCTGGTTCATGTCCTGGTTCAGGGTCTCGATATAAGCGGACAGGCCGAGCCTTCGTGCGTCATGATTAAGCTTATCGAGGAACGGCTGGTGGTTATCAAGCGCAATAATTTTTCCCTTGGACAAGCGGGCCAGCTCCAGCGTCTGCATCCCGGGACCGCAGCCGAGGTCGAGTATCCTCGGCTTTTCGGGGAGTTCCTTGACCAGCTTGAACGCTTTGCGGGTCGACGCGTTGTCTCCGGGCCCCCCGCGCGGGAGAGCGTCGTAGAGCTCGAAGAAGTAGGCCATCGGGTCAGCCATGCGGATATTATATAATCATTGTGAGGATATGAATACCGTCCCAGGCTCGAGTCAGCTTTGGGGGACGCGTCGCCGGAGCATGACGACGGCGGCGATCGGCGCGGCGATAAGAAGAACGACCCCAGGACCTATACTCGGCGCCTTAAAGCTGGAAACTGCGCAGACAATAAAGGGCTTCGACTTGGCCCTAATCCCCGCGCGTCATCAGCACGGAGCTGCTCCTCGAAATCTTGGGCCTCGCCTCTTCCTTGAAACCGGCGGCTTCGGCCAGCTTTACGGTCCGGACGAAATCCGCTTCGGAAACGCGGGGATGGGGCTCTGAAATGAGCAGCTTCCCTCCGGCCTTGAGAGCCTCATGCACTTCGCGAAAAAATTCCTCAGCGCGCGGGAGTTCATGGACGACGGCGAAGGCGAACACGAGATCCGCCCTCCCTTTGAGGTCGGCCAGTCCCATGCTTTCGGGTTTGATCAAACGCGCTTCAATTCTGTCCAAAAGCCCCGCACTCCGAGCGCGTCGCTTTAGGGCACTGAGCATCTTAGGCTGGATATCGAGGGCGACGACCCGGCCTCGCGGCCCGACGAGCCGGGCCAACTCGAGGGTGAAGAAGCCCATGCCCGGCCCGGGTTCGATGACCATCCCCCCTTCGGAAACCCACGGCTTTAAGATCCTCCGGGGATTCTGAAAGAGGCGCCTCGCGGGCGTCGCTAAAAGATATCCTAACCACCAGGGGCAGACCCTATGCGAATGTTTGCTTTCAGGCATCCGATCTTCTCCAGTTAGTGTCGGGTCTCATTAACGGCTTTATTATAATCCTGAAACTGTCATTCCCGCCCCTGCCTCCGCAGGGATAAACTTGTCCCCTCGAAAGCGGGGAGCGGGAATCCAGCCCGTTCGGCCAGTAACCTGGATCCCCGCCTCCGCGGGGATGACAAGAGGGATTGCGGGGATGACAAGAGGGATTGCGGGGATGACAAGAGGGATTGCGGGGATGACAAGGGCCTGCGCTTTTTCCCCGTCATTCCTTTTTCCCCGTCATTCCCGCAGGGGTAAACTTGTCCCCACGAAGGTGGGGAGCGGGAATCCAGACGTCGTTCCCACGTAGGTGGGAATCCAGGCCTTTTTAAGCTGTATTCCGGATCAAGCCCGGAATGACTACATTGTGAAGTCATTGCTGATACACTACCCTTGAAGTTCCGCTGGGGACATTATATCGCTTTTTTTGCTCGGGCGAACGGAATTCCCTATGCGCCTTCCCCCGCCCTTGACGCTTCCGCGCTTCCTGATAAAATGGGACCTATGAACGAGCGGAAAAGCGACGGGGCGGCTCTGGTGCGTACGGCCTTCTTCTGGGGTTCGCTCTGGGGGATCTGGGAAGCCACGGCCGGCCATTTCGTTCATCTGGTCAAGATTCCCGGCCTTCCCGGATTCATCATGTTCCCCGCCGCGTTCTTTTTCATGAGCCGCGCGTTTGCCCGGAGCGGGCGGGCCGAATCGATCTTCCTGGCGGCTTGCGTCGCGGCCGGAATCAAGCTCTTTGACTTTTTCATCCCCGGCCAGCTCGTCCAGGCCGCAGTCAACCCGGCTCAGGCGATCCTTCTTGAAGCTCTCGCCGTAACGGGATTTTACGCATTCCTCGGCCGCGCCGAAGTCCTTCACAGACACATTCCGAATTCGCAGGATCTTTATGGACAGAAATAGCTCGCCCCGATGAATTCGGTTCGTGTCCGCGGATTGAAAACAACCGATGAGCGATGACGGCTTGATCAAGAAAAAACTCGAGGCCGCGCCCATGAAACGACGCAGCTTTCTCGGCTGGAGCTCGTTCTTCGGCGGCTCGGCGCTGACTTCGTCCAAGCTGGCTAAGAAGCTCGGGCTCGCGCCGCGCGCCAAATCCGTTCCCTCCCCACAGGAAACCGGCGCCGAAGCCAAAATGATCCGGACCGGCTGTCCCTCGCACAACTGCGGCGGCCGATGCCTCCTCAAGGTCTATGTCCGGGAGGGCAAGATCGTCCGGATCGAAGGCGACGACCGGCCGAACGACGGCGTCGAGGACCCCCAGCTTCGGCCCTGCGTCCGCGGCCGGGCCTACCGCCGCCGGCAGGACCATCCCGACCGCCTTCTCTACCCCATGAAACGGACGGGCCGGCGCGGCGAGGGGAAGTTCGCCCGCATTTCCTGGGACGAGGCGCTGGACAAGGTCGCTTCCGAAATGAAGCGGGTCAAAAAGACCTACGGAAACACGGCCATCTATGTCCCCTACGGCACCGGCAGCTACAACCAAATCAATGGGCGCCAGACGGCGCAGCGGTTGATGAATCTCTTCGGCGGCTCGCTCGATTTTTATAACAGTTACTCCTGGGCCGCCATTTCCTGCGCCACCCCCTTCGTCTACGGAACGAACGTAACGGGCAACCAGCGCCAGGACTGGCTCAACTCGAAGTACATCCTCATGTGGAGCTGGAACCCGGCCGAGATGCGCGACGGGACCAACTCGGAATACTTCCTGAAGAAGGCCAAGGAGAAAGGGGCCAAGCTCGTCTGCATCGATCCGCGCATGACGCTCAGCGCCGTGGGTCTCGCCGACGAATGGATCCCCATCCGCCCCGGGACGGACACGGCGATGATGTCGGCCATGGCCCATGTCATGATCACTGAAAAGCTCACCGACGCCGACTTCGTCAAGACGCATTGTGTCGGCTTCGACGAGACGCAGATGCCGCCCGGGGCCGAAGGCGCCGAGAGCTACAAGGATTACATCCTCGGGACCCGCGACGGCGTCCCCAAGACGCCCGATTGGGCCGAGCCGATCTGCGGCGTCCCTAAAAAGACGATCGTCCGTATCGCCCGCGAATACGCCGCGGCCAAACCGGCCGTGCTGTATCAGGGCTACGGCATGCAGCGCCGGGCTTACGGCGAGCAGGTCGTCCGGGCCGGCTGCGTGTTGGCCGCCATCACCGGGAACGTCGGAGTCCCCGGCGGCTGGGCCGGCGGGATCGCCCTCCAGGCGCCTGACGGAGGCCCGGCCTGGACCGTTTTCCCGACCGGCCTTAATCCCATCAAGGCCCAGATCCCCTCCTTCCTCTGGACCGAGGCCGTTCTCCGCGGCAAGGACATGGGAGCGGCCGACGGCCTCGTCGGCGCGGAAAAGCTCGGCACGAACATCAAGATGATCTACGCCGTGGCCTGCAACGCCCTCATCAACCAGCACGCCAACATCAACCGGACGGCCAAGATCCTGGCCGACGAGAAGTTCGTCGAGTTCCTCGTCGTCCAGGACAACTTCCTGACGCCGACGGGACGTTTCGCGGACCTCCTCCTCCCCGCCTGCACCCAATTCGAGACCTGGGGCGTCGCCGACGGCTGGAAGTACGGCGACGAGGTCATCCTGATGCCTAAGATCGTCGACCCGCCGGGCGAAGCGAAAAGCGACTACCGGATCTGCGCCGACATCGCCCAGCGGCTCGGATTTCAAGACGCTTATACCGAGGGCCGGGACGAGCGCGACTGGGTCGCCTGGTCCATCGAATTCTTCCGCAAGCAGCGCTTTCCGAACATCCCCCCGCTCGACGAGTTCGAAAGATCCAATATCGGCGTCTATTCCGTTCCCGTGACGAAACCGGCCGTCGCTTTCGCCGAATTCCGCAAAGACCCGGTGAACCATCCCCTGCCCACGCCGTCGGGCAGGATCGAGATCTTTTCCAAGCGGCTCCATGACCTGAACAAGCCGGACGTCATTCCGGCCGTTCCAAAATACATCCGGGAATGGGAAAGCCCGTTCGGGCCCGAAGCGAAAAAATTCCCGCTCCAGGTCGTCGGCCACCACTACCTGGCGACCGTCCACTCGACCCTCGACAACGTCGACTGGCTGCGCGAGGCCTGGCCCCAGCGCGTTTTCATCAATCCCGTCGACGCCGAAGCCCGCGGCGTGGCCAACGGCGACCAGGTCAAAGTTTACAACGACCGCGGCGCGACGCTCGTCCGCTGCCGGGTGACCAAGCGGATCATGCCCGGCGTGATCGCCATCCCGCAGGGCGCTTGGTGGGATCCCGATGAAAAAGGCGTGGACCGGCGCGGCTCGGTCAACGTCCTGACCTCCGAGCGCTGGACGCCGCTCGCCTTCGGCAACGCTCAACACACGATCATGGCCCAGGTGGAGAAAGCCTGATGGAACAACAGGCCTGGGTCCGGCAATACGCCTTCACCTTCGACTCGAGCTCCTGCACGGGCTGCAAGGCCTGCCAGGTCGCCTGCAAGGACAAGCACGACCTGCCGGTCGACATCCTCTGGCGCCGGGTTTACGAGGTGACGGGCGGGACCTGGAAAAAGGAGGGCGGCGTCTGGGTCCCCGCCGTCCTTTCCTATTACCTGTCCATGGCCTGCCACCATTGCCAAAAGCCGATCTGCGGCGAAGCCTGTCCGACGCAGGCCATCTATAAGCGCGATGACGGCATCGTCATGCTCGAAACGCTGGCCTGCATCGGATGCCGCTATTGCGAGTGGGCCTGCCCTTACGGCGCGATTCAGTTCGACCCGGCCAGCCGAGTAGTCACGAAATGCCATTTCTGTTACGACTATCTGGCCCTGGGCGAACCGCCGGCCTGCGTCGCCGCCTGCCCGATGAGGGCGCTGGACTTCGGCGACCTGTCCGAGCTGCGCAAAAAATATGCCGGCACGCGGGAGATCTTCCCCCTCCCCGAGGCTTCGCTCACCGAGCCGGCCCTCATCATCAAGCCGCATCGCGACGCGGCCCGCGCGTCCAAGGACACCGCCGAAGTCGCCAACTGGGAAGAGATCTGACATGTCCCTGACGGCGGCGAAAGAATGGCCGCTGATCGCCTTTACCCTTCTCTCCCAGATCGCCGTAGGAGCGTTCTGGACGCTCGCTGCCGCCACTCTTTTTTCCTGGGAAGCGCGGGTTCGAGGGGAGAACGAGTTCCTGGTCCTTCCGGGGCTCGTGATCGTCGCCGCGCTGCTCGTCGCGGCGGCCGCTCTCTCTTTTTTTCATCTCGGACGGCCCAAGCGCGCCGTCCTCGTCCTGGCCAATCTCCGCACGTCTTGGCTGAGCCGTGAGATACTCTTTGAGTTGGCCTTCCTGGCCATGGTCGTCCTCCTCGCCTTTTTCTCCTGGCGGAGGGCGGAACGCACGGCGCTCGTCCAGGGAGCCTATATCCTCGCCTCCCTGTTCGGGGCGCTCTTTCTCTACAGCATGTCGAGGCTTTACATGTTGAGGACGGTCCCCGCCTGGCACGGTCTCTATACGCCACTCTCCTTTTTCCTGTCGGCCCTGCTCCTGGGACCATTGGCGGCCGCGGCCGGGCAAAAGCGGCTCTTCACCTTCCCGGAACGGGCGTACGCCTTCCAGGATGTCGTGGGGGTCTCGGCTCTCGCCGCCGTCGCCCTCATCGTCCTGGTGATCCTCCTCTTCACGCCGAGGATCGGTTTTTTAAGGACAAAAACGGCCACGCTTCTCGAATTTCCCGCCCGCCGGATGTACCCTTTCCTAGTCTTCCGTCTCCTCTTTCTCGCGGCGGCCGTATTCTTTATCGTCCTGTATCATGACGTCGAGCGCGGCGCACTGATGACCCTGGCCTTCGTCAGCGCCGGCGCGGCCGAGATCCTGGGACGCTATCTGTTCTACGCGGTCTACAGCCGCCTGGGCGTTTGACGATGATGACAAAAGGAACCGACGCTCTCGAGGCCGTCCAGGCCCGCTATCCCGGCCTGGTCGAAAAGGTCCGCAGGCTGATCGAAGGCTCCGAGAGGCGATTCACGGGGCGCTCCGGGAAGCAGGATAGCTATCTCTGGGAACATACGACGCACGTCGCGTCGCTGGCCTTCGATCTGGCCCGCGCCGAAAAAAAGGATCCGGTCGTCCCGGCCGTCGCCGCTCTCTTTCACGACGCGGGAAAATTCATGGAAGGCGATTATCATAAAGGCTCGCGCCCGGAAGAGGAAGACGCGGCGCGGTTGGCGGACGCGGCCCTGCGCGACGTGGGGATGAGGCCCCGGGATATCCGGCGAGTCGCCTTCGCCCTCCGCTCGCTGTACAACGCGCGCGCCGCCAGGAACGCTATCGCCGACCTCGTCCATGACGCCGATTTCCTCTCGAAATTCGGGGCGCTGGGCATAGCCCAGTTCTTCATCAAGTCCACGCTCCGCGGACAGACCCTGCGGAGCGCTCTTCTGAGCTCGCTGAGCAAGGAGCTGACCTACGCCGCCGGCCTGCCCGGCAATATGCGGACGAAGGCCGGAAAAAGGCGGGCCGAGAGAAAGTCGGCCGAGACGATGAGGTTTTTCCGCTCGCTGTTGATAGAACTCCGGGAGACGCGGATCGCGGATGTCGTCGTGAAACGCGTCCTCGTAGAACCGGCCTCCCGCCCGGGCAAGCCCGTCGTCGTCCGGTTGGCCGTCCCCCGCGTCTGCGATGCGTGCGGAGGACGATGGACGATCGCCCACCGGACCGAACGCGGGACCAAATGCGAAAAGCTCGAGGCGGAGATCAACTGCGCGATGTGCGGCCGGCGTTCGAGCTTTTCGTTCTGTCTTCCGGAAATCCCCGAGAGGGACACATGATCCGAAGAGATTTCTGTAAAACTCTTCCCTGCGCGGCCCTGGGAGCGGTCGCGACCCTATCGGTCGGGAAAATCTCACTGGCCAAGGAGGCGAACATGGCGAAAAAGGTGACGGCCGTCAAGGCCAAGGTCCTCAGCGTGAAAGGGACGTGCAGTCTCGGCCACAAGGTCGGGGACGTCGTGACCTTCACTGAAACGGGCGTCCAGGGCAAGATCTGCATCCACGCTCTGTACAGCATGATGCCGGCGGTCTTCGCCATGCTCTATGACGCCCAGTTCCCCTGGCTCGAAGACAAGGACAAGAAGACGCATCCGTGCACGGACGCGGCCAATCCCGTCGTGTTCGAGATCGCCAAGGTCAGAGAGGAATAAAATAAATCAAAGGAGGCCCTCCGTGAACCTGAGTGCCGACGAAAAGGTCCTGGCCCTGTTCAAAGACTCCGATGCCCTGCTCCAGGGGCATTTCAAGCTGACGTCCGGCAAGCACTCGGAATGGTATTTCGAGAAGATCCGCCTCATCGAAAAGCCGTCCGCCCTCGAAAAGCTCGTCGATCTCCTCGCCGAGAGGATCCGGGCCGCCGGAAAGGACTTCGATTTCGTCGTCTCCCCGGCCTATGGGGCCATCGCCATCGGCTTCCTGGTCGCGCTCAAGCTCGGCAAAAGATTCGCCTTCACCCAGCGTGTGGACGAAAAGATGTCCTTCCGGGCGGGTTTCACCGGGATCGACGGCTCCAAAGCCGTCATCGTCGAGGACATCCTGACGACGGGCGGCTCGATCAACGAGGTCGTCGACAGTCTGAAGCTGCGCGGGGTCGAGATCGCGGGGATCTACGTGCTTGTCGACAGGACGGCCGGCGAAGCGCTGATCGAAGGACGGCCGGCGGGAAGCCTGCTGTCCCTGAAAGTCGAAGCCTTCGAACCCGACGTCTGCCCCTTCTGTAAAAAGGGAATGGCCCTGACGAAACCGGGCGCCTCGGACAAGAAGATCTGATAAGCGGATCATAAAAAAGGAGCATGCGATGGCCCTCAAGCATTATCGTATCCGTCCGGCGATCATCGCCGTTTCGCTCGCGGCTTTTTTCTGCGCTGCGCCCTTGCGCGCTCAACTGATCGAAGACGAGCGGAACACGATCGACATCGTTAAACGGCTGAAGAACTCCGTCGTTTTCATCACGAACATCGGACTCGTCCGGGACTGGTATTTCAACGAAGCGAAAGTGCCCAAAGGCAGCGGATCGGGATTCATTTGGGACGACCAGGGCCGCATCGTGACGAATTTTCATGTGATCCAGGACGGGATCGAATTCAGCGTCACCCTGCCCAACCGGGAGCAGCGCCCGGCGAAAGTGGTCGGGAAGGACGAAAAGAAGGACATCGCCGTCCTCCAGGTCCAGGGCGACCTGAAAGGGCTGTCCCCGGTCAAGGTCGGGACGTCCAGGGACCTGGAGGTCGGGCAGAAGGTGATCGCCATCGGCAATCCCTTCGGGTTCGATCACACCGTCACCACGGGCATCGTCAGCGCCCTGGGCCGACAGATGCTCGGGGTGGGCGAGGTCACCATCCGCGACATGATCCAGACCGACGCCTCGATCAATCCCGGAAATTCAGGCGGCCCGCTGCTCAATTCGTCGGGAGAACTCATCGGCATGAACACGATGATCGTCTCGCCTTCCGGCACCTCGAGCGGCCTCGGCTTCGCCGTTCCCATCGACACGATCAAGAAGATCGTCCCCGAGCTCATCCGCTTCGGCAAGGTCATCCGGCCGGACCTGCCGGTGACCCTGCTGTCCGATGCGTATGCCCGCCGCTTCGGCATCGAAGACAAAGGCGTGGCCATCGTCGAGGTCAAGGCCGGCAGCGAGGCCGCCCGGCAGGACCTCCGAGGGATCAACCAGGATCGCCGCGGCTATCTCTATCTCGGCGACGTCATCACGGCCATCGATCAAACCCCGATCAAGTCCTATGACGACCTCTACTCGGCGCTGGAGAATTACAAGATCGGGGACATCGTGACCCTCACCGTCACCCGGGACGGCAAGGCGCGCCGGGTCCGGATCTCGCTGGTCAAAAGCGATTGAGCCAAGTATTGACATTCATATGCTAATAACATATATTAGCATATGGAGTATGATATGGTAAGAAAATCGATCATTATGGACAGGCATCTTTTTTACGAGCTGGATCGGTTCGCAAAAAAAGAACAGAGAGATTTTTCCAATGCCCTGCGCTACGCCGCCAGAATCGGCCTTATCGCCCTGGACAATCCGGAACTGACGATCGAGGAGATCAAAGACATTCTAGAAGCTCAGGTCGATTACGAGGCCGGCAGAATGTCCGAACTCAAGCTCGAAGAGTCATGAAGCTTCTTGAAACCT
>Ga0315297_10001183_pt1 | contig 15877 bp, 34 predicted proteins | sample YL17G15_0_MG_FD_203628 | JGI IMG/M metagenome (GOLD analysis project Ga0315297, IMG submission 203628) | Sediment microbial communities from Yellowstone Lake, YNP, Wyoming, USA - YL17G15_0 | ecosystem: Environmental > Aquatic > Freshwater > Lake > Sediment | place: USA: Wyoming | collected... | reverse complement strand
CGCACGCGCACATCTACGTCGGAAGGATGGTCCACAATATGACGCACGATGAACACGATCTCCTTGGCAGCATCCATGACCTCGGACGTCACGCGCACTTTTCCCATGCATCCCTCAACTCTCTCAAAATCCCAGATCGTTTCCCTCTGACTCCATCTGCTTCATCCTCACATCTGCCCGCTCAGCCGCATCAGAAGTTGAGATGCCCATCGATCTCAGAGCATTCGTATGACGAGCGCGCTCCCTCGACTCATGCAGCATCCGAAGTTGGATGCCATACCGCCGGCAAATGTCCCTCAGCCACCGCTCATCTAAAGGTGTGACCGCGCCAAGCACTTGGAAGCGCACCCGCAAGTCGTTTACGTGTGTCCGTTCGCTAGAACGCATCTTCACGCTTCGCAGGTCGCGCAGCATCTCGTCAACCGTCATCACGTCACCTCATTCAGCGTCTAATTTATAGACGTGAAATCGGCAGGTTGTCAAACAAGGATTGTATGTGAGAGGCGAACCTGGGTTCGCGTGGAGAGGAGATCAGGCAGCCTGGACGATGATGCCGTCCTGCTTGAGGTAGGTATCGAGCTGGACGACGGCGGCCTGGACGAAATCGTCGCCGCTTCCCATCAAGCTGGACTCGAAACGACGCTCCTGTGCCTCGTCGCCACCCCGGCTCGGACGCACGTAATTGACGTACTCCGTCACCGCATTGTAGGCCGCGTAGCCGGTCCCCGCGACGCCCGGGATGTCCTGGCCGCGCCCGGTCACCGCGAGGCCAAGGAGCGCCTGCCGAGCGTTCTGAGCGCGGGTGTTGTGCTTCGCCTCGGGGTTGTTCGGGATCAGCACGTTCGCGTACTCGTTCCAGCGCTCGCCCGTCATGCGAAGCTGGGTGAAGGCCCGTAGCAACGCGTCGTAGACCTTGCCGTGCTCACGAGCGATGCCAAGAGCCGCACGAGCCGCCTCCATGCGCTCTTTCATGCTCGCCGTGTGGCGAATACGGACCTCGCTGCTCCGACCGTCCGCAAGCGCCAGACGCGCCGTGTTCATGCAGACCACGCGGACCGCCGTCGAGTTGATGACGATGCTCTGCGTTCCATCGTACCCGTTTAGGAAGAACAGGAACTTGCCCACGCGATCCGTCGGCAGGATCACCGACTCGTCGAACTTGGCCAGCAACCAAACCTTGCGCCCCCCGCGCAGCGATCCCGCCGTGTGGTACTTGATGAGCCCCTCGCCGACCAAGCTGTCCGTCCACTCGAACATCTCCCAGGGCTGAAGCTCCTGCCAGCCCGCCCCGACCACGCCCAGGATGCGCTCATCCGTCTTGCGGACGATGGCGACGTGGTCCTCAACTGTCATGAACTGGTTGACGCCAGCGACCGGGACCATGAGGGGCCGCTTCTCGACCTCCCAGGTCAGGCCCGACTTGAGCTGGGCCTCGGGGCTGTCCGCGTCCTCGGGAAGCTGCTCGCCAAAGCCGTGCCAGGGGGTCTCGCCTGCGTACATCATGGTTTCGATTTCTGCTGACATGGGGGGCCTCCTTCGTTAGCGGGTCATCTGTGACCCGGATTGTTTCAGAACGGGATCCCGTCGTCTTCAACCACGACCGCAACCGGCTTCTCCGCTTCCAACGAGGCCAGAAACGCCTCGACGGAAAGGCCCGCCGCCTTCGCCGCGTCCTCGACTTCCGCCTTCATGTCCGCCTCGTACTCAGCCGCCTCGGGGTGCATCACGCCACGGCCGTGGGCCGGGCATTGATGCCAGGTGTCGACGTCGGAGAGCATCCAGCCCCTGCCCCTACAACCACAACGCGAAGGGTCTTCGTCAGCCCAAAGCGAAGTATAACAAGCCATTTCGTATACTTGGGTCGGGGTAAAACACATGATGACTCTCCTTCAGCTACTGGCCATCTTCGGCCAGGTTCTCTCGCCTAGTGAGAATTTGCTACCTCCAACCGCGTTCGTCAACGGCAAATCGTCCAGGCTAATGTCGATTTTAATTTTCCGCGAGCTAAACTCACCTGTTCTGCGGAAATACTGAACAGAGAACTGAACGCAGCAGGTCGCCTGTGTCTAGTCGTATTGGATACGTCACCGACCCAACTCCAACATTGAAAACAGGCACATTGTCCTCGTCAAATTCCATCTTTCCAGCAGACCCCTCGATCCCCTCGAAGTCATCGCCACCTTCGATCCTGTAAAACACGCCTTCCGCGATCCACTGCAACGCACTCATGTCTCCAAACCACCCGACGATCTCCTCTGGCGTGTCTCCGTATCCACACGCCAGGAGCCCAGCCAGGTGGCGCATGGTGCCATAAACGCACGCATCAAAGAGCTGAACACCTGTCCACTCTACAAAGGCATCGTCCAGTTTCACCTCGCCCGCCGACACCCACGGTTCTGCCCACGTCACCCGCGCCAGTGGAACATCCGACATCACTCTGCCATCGGCATCCAGCGTCTGCACCCTGCCAGCGCTAGTCACCGTCCTCGGCTGCCACCACAGAACTATCGCATCCAACCGCCTCTCCGCCTTCACCCACAGCCCGCCTGGACTTCGCTCGCAATGCTCCCAAGGCAGCGCGATCTTTCTCCCTCGCATCATCGTATTGGCTCCTCGTATAGAGATTCGACCGACGAATGGTGCGCCGAAGACCCACGAGATCGACGAACACCAGGAAATCCCCATCGTCTAGCGGATACGCCTGACCACGCGTCAAAGCGTTCAGTTCACTGCGCATCTTCTCAGTATATTTCGGCTTGTGACATGGGGTGTAGCGCGGGATGATAATGAACTCGCCCATCCCCGCATGGAACGTCATCGGACAGGCAGTCCACAGATCGATGGACGCCAGATCGGCTTTACTCAGCTTCTCCATCCGATTTTCCAATGCGCCCACGCCGGACTAGCTCCTCCCTCAATTCAGCCAATGACGCCTTGGCAGCATCGTCCCCATCCTCGTCCGCGATGCGCTCTGCCTCTGACATGGCCTCCAACCTTTCGACCCTCTTACGCTCGACCCCAGCACGCATCTCCTCTTCTGTCGGTGTCTTCCCAGCCCTGTGCCGCTCCGCCATGGCCGCACCCGCTGCCTCGATGCGCGCCTGGATTGTGTTCCGCCGCTCGACCGCTGCCGGGCTCCACGCCGCTCCCTCGTCCTCTGTCGGCACCCGCCCGTACATGGCGTATTGCCCCGGCAAGAACTCGTTCCCGGCTACGTTATAGCAATCCTTGGCGTCATCCTCGCTGGCGAACACCTCAATAACCTGATCCGCGTCTTCCACCTGCGTCGTCACGATGTAGAATAGAAGATCCTCACGCTTGATAGCAGACCCAGGGATCAACTCCGCGTTTGGATCTGGCGGTGCAGCCCGCACAAGACCCAACGGCATGACGTACCCAGGCGGCAAGCACCAGATATGCGTCTGCGGCATATCGATCTCGCGCCCCTTGCCCGGAAACAACTCCACCGCGTCCGCTTCCTCGTGTACCAACTCGGCCTTGATACGCTGGATCTCGGAATAGTCCGGCTTGCGCCCGTTCACACCGGAAATGATAAGGTGGAGGATCGGCATCGGATGCGACTGCCCGTCCTCGCCCTGCACCGTAAAACCTGTGCTAGTGGTCTGCTTTACAAACACCCGAAACTTGTTGTTCTGGAACCCCGCCGATACCCCGGACTGCACCGCATCCTCCGAGAGGGGAACCTGCACCAGAGGTTGCCACGGACCCACCGCCTTGTTCCGGTCAAAATGAATCACCTTGCCATTCTTGCTCATGAATTCACCCAATCCTCGCGCTCACGCGCATATTGAATCGCACTGGCCTGCCCTTGCACAACACCGCGATGATCTCCGCCGTGCGATAGATCTCTGCCAAGAATTCGGACAACTGCTCCTTGTCTGAAAACCCACGCACTGCCAAATACTCTCCTATCCTATACAGAAGAGCCCAATCGTTGACAGCCACAAACAGCGGCAACGGATCTTCCACAACATGCGGGATGGTGCTGATCTCCCAAACGATACGCGCCGGCAACTGCAACACCCGATCCGCATAAGTAGACAGCGACGTAAACTCAATCGCAGAATCGACCAAACCAGACAACGGAATAGTTTTCTCCTCTTCCATCTACGCCTCCTTTTGCATCTCTACTTCCAACAATTCAACACGATCCATTAGAGCGTTGTTGATTTTCGCCATCTCCACCGCCCGGACTTTCCACTGCCGCACATCCACCCTGCGCACCCACATGCCAACGAAGCACCCAACAAACACCCCAATGACCCCTGTCGCTACCGCAATCATCTGTCTTCCACAATTGGTGAGGTGGTCGTAATATCGACACGCATCATTTTCAATCCCCATACAGGAAATCTATCTCGCAAAACACGCGCGACCGCGTCCAACGGAGACGATACGATAGTACCCCCAATGGAACATGTATCTGGAAATTCACACGGACCGCATGGATCAAACCGAGTCCCGCTCCATGAGTCACACAGGTCGTCCCACTCCCACGTCCCGCTCTGCAACAGCACGTTCGCCTGGCGGCATAACAACTCGATCATCGCACGCGCATCATCCGTCTTCGACGTCTCGATCCGCATCTGGCGATGCGAAACCAAGATGTCGTCCTTCGCCTTCGGAGACGACAAGGTCACATCGACGTAGGAAAGCATGGGCTCCGGGCGACGTTCCGATTGGTGCAAGGCCACCTTCATGTAGATGTCCTGCCCTGCAATCCCGAATTTGCACGTAAATCCATACATTCCAATGACACCTACATCGAAATCGATCTGTCGCCTCAAATCGATCATTGCCAACGCGCCTTCAATCCGAGATTTGGCCCGTGCATCCGATGCACCCACCACTCAATCTTCGCTCCATACAATTCATCCTTTACCCCAGGCCAATATGCCCACGGACGGGTTGGACTCAACTGCGCATTCTGTTGCATGTAATACGCAAGCGCACGCGCGCCACCCTCCACCGTCACCATCTCCTCCGGGGTCGCTGTGCGCACCTGACCTGTTTCCTCTCGGATCTTGGAATTTCTCGGCCAAATCGTCTGCCCAACACCCGAGTCCACTCCGCTCCGTTTGACCTTTCCAGACAGCATGGAATGCATCACATGCAAGGCATCGTCCGTATTCCAATAGACCATGTGCTTGTTTTTCACCAGCTTCTTATCAATGGCCCACTGACGCGCATACGGCCCAAATGGGCACGGGTTCCCACGCGATTCCTGCATGATAATCCCAACTGCTCCCCAAAGATAGTGGCCATGGATCAGCCCATTTTCCAACAAAGCCGTCCTCGTCGCCTTAGCAATTCGTCTGGCGCGCTCCATATACTCCTCCGGTGGAGTAATGGTGCCGCACTCGTACCACGCGCATTTTTCCGCCTCAATCGCCCGTACAATTCCATTCGATACATCATCGATCAGGCCATCCTCTTCAGCAACCTTTGCCAAATCCCCTGCCTCATCCACATCTGCTTGCGACTCAACCAGCGCCTGTTCCTGGCTAGAAACATCAACAACCTTCGTTACAGCATTCGTAGGCCACGCTAACATCGGAACCAATGACACAATCAACAAAATACACATCGTCTTCAGCATTTTTGCCTCCTTCAACCGGACTATATCACATTAGCGATTAGACCGAGGTGGTGGGGGCACCCGCACGCCACGCGACCTCAACGCGGCCTCACTGTCATCTTCTATGCAGGTAACCCCAGCAATGAGGATTGTTGAACTCCCACACCGGGGACAAATACACCCGGCGCATTGTTCCCTAGTCTGAACCTCTGCCCCCTCTCCACCCTCTGCCCAGCCACACTTTTCCTCGGTGAACTCCGTATGGTGGCACGTTCCCCGAAAGCGGAACCCAGGACAATCACACGTCACCTGACCAGCCGTCAACGACACCTCCACCGTGTACTCCGTTCCAACGCTCGACGTGGACTGCACCTTGAACCTAGCCTTGCGCCGAGTTGCCGGACACACCTGGATCTCACGCAGACTTGCACTCATCCGTACATACCTCCGCTATCCCCTCCCCTTTATCATCTCCTCAAACAATTCGATACCATACACCTCATTGCCCAAAGCGAGGTTCAACAGCGCCGTGTACGCCACCAGCGTGTACTCACTCACTTTCATGTGCTGCGCTTGCTCACGCACCCACGTCAGGTGATGCAGGTTGTAGGGATCCAATGTGAGCGCCAACATCTGCTCGCCGCCCGACCCGACCGCCGCGAGCATCGCGCCCGAAGGTGCCCCGAACAACCGCGCCTCGTCAACATCGAGCGCCTTGGCCACCATCAAGTATCGCGTGCCGTCCCCCGGCTGCCACTCCACCGTCCCGCCGCCGTGATCATCGGATAGAAACTTGTCGTACTGACCACCGTATCCAGACACATTTGGCTGTCGCATCTCTCCCTCCTTGCGCTCGCATCTTGCGAACGATCTTGAACACCGCACCCTATTCGTTACCAGATCGTTTGTCAACCGCTCCATAGGCACAAAGACGATCTCGTATCTCTTCATCCGACGGCAGAGTGCCATCTGGCATCGGAACCAATACCTGCCCGCCAACGACCAAATGATCCCACTCTCTGCCTTCCAACCGCTTCACCTCCAATTCAAAACATGGCAGACAATACCGCTGCCGGATCACACGCCTGCGATTGTTCGCATCGTAAATATCGGTATGGATGCTCAACATCTCATCCCGCAGCACCCACCTCCTACACCCAGAACACTTCCCATATGCCGCATGATCATCCATCTATTCCTCCTCGTTCGCATACCGCACACCGTATTTCGCCCGACTCAAATGGGACACAAGACCCACAATCAAAGCATTCCCTGTCCAGAAGCCTGGCATCCCGGTCTCTCTCGAAATCCAGAACGCAGCTCTCAACATGCTCGTCAGGCTCCAAACACACACCAGACACAGACACATCGACGTACTTCTGAACGCGCGTCCAGATCTCTCTCTGGATCTTCCTGGCTAGCATATCCAGCGTCAAACCTCCAGTCAGAGCCCCGTCCCCGCATAAGCTCACCCGATACACTGTGCCCCTCGGAGGCATCTCATAGTCGCCCTGGACATCCTGCATCGGCCAAATCTCCCCAACTGCCTCCTCGATGTCCAAGGCATCCTCACGATTCGCCACTTCTGCTCGCACCCAGATCCTATAGTCACGGCTCATGCATCTACCTCCGACTTTCCTAGACACTCAGCGCAGTCCCCCGTGCAATCTGGATGCTCCTTTTTTATCTGTCTCAGGATCACATCATGGATAGCATCCATAACGCCGCTAGACATTAACTCGTGATGCTTCCGCAACGCTATCATCTCCTGCGCAAATGGGATTGTAACCCCCTCCTCATTCGACGCCACAATCCCCAGGACACCACATTCATCGCTACATTGCGCCGCAAAAAACAGCGCGATCTCATTCTCAGAACAAAGTCGATGCGCCCGCTCCAACAGCGGAAATACCCGCTTCTGTAGGTACTCGTCCTTGGTCAATTTTCGTCCCATGCTACACCTCACAACACCTTGCCAATATGGCTATCACGATCATCCCAAATGATGCCGCCCATGATAGGCGATATGCAATCGCTGATTCTCTCTCCAATCGTTCGTCTTCTCGCGTCTTCAACATGGCAACCTCCCGAATATCGCATTCGGAATCAGTAAAGTTTACGACAACATGCCCAATTACCAGGATCTGCACAATAGTAGTCAGTGTCCTCGTATCCATACGAAGTAGTACATAGACCACGCCTCTCACAAATGTACTTTGGATCTCCCTTCGGACATGGCTCAGGATTCGTATCTGTGTCCACGGTCGAGCTTCCCGTATCAAGATCCTTTTCGCAGCATGCGTTTCCGCTTGGACAAGAACCAGGGATTTTGTGCCAAGCTCCAGAACATCCGCTCCAGTTGGAACATGTTCCAGAGCATGAAGGCGACGTGTCCGTTGACACTGTCCCAGTGTCCACAACCTTGGGCTCGCAACACCACTCCGCATTCGGGCATCGACCAATGACCACCGACCCAAGCTGGCATTCGCTCTTCGACGACATGCACGAAAGCCAGCAGGCAGGAACCGTATCCGAATCCCCCGTTCCACTCCCCGTCTCTGCCGTCGCCGACCCAGTATCGACGGTGGCGCTCCCCGATACAGAGCCCGTCTCAGAAACGGTATCACCCGTCTCATCCTGTGTCGCCTCCGTGGCCTTCTCCGAAACGGTCTCGGTTGCCGACTCGTCTAGATCGTCCGAGAATGCCCTCGTCGGATCAGAGCATCCAGCTATCAACACGAGTGCCCAATAGATCCTACACATGACCGTCACCCCTTTCTATAGGTTGCGAGACAGACTTATCCTCTCCGTCCAGTCCCCGTGACCGATGCGCGAGGTACTGCCGATCCAACTCGACATTCTCCGCATGGAGCATCGCCGAGTGGACGCTGTTTAAGATTGAAATCTGTGCGCTAACGGCCGCCATCCGATCCAAATCCGAGCAGTCCAAATGCTGCTGTTCCTCGAACCGCTTGAACTCCAAATCAAGCGCCGCCTTGAACCCGGTGACAATACGCATGTAGTCGATCATGTTCCACTCCCGCCGAACATCTTCGTCCGGCATCACTGGCAAATTTAATGCCTACAGTAAATTTGTCAACAAGCTTTGCGCTCGACCCCGTACACGTCATCCAGACGCACGACGAAACACTGCTCCTCGCCAACCATGACGTCCGCCCCTGCAAACTTGCTCACGAGGATACGGTCTCCGACCATGACCTTGGTTCCTACCGCGTCACCCACAGCCACGACGTTCGCCCAGGTCGGATTGGCAATCGCCTGCGCAGGCATAACGATCCCGCCTGGACTGCGTTTCTCCTCGGGCTTGTCCCGCTGGATCAGGATGTAGGAACCTAACATATCAATTGATGTCATCGGGTCATCTCCTTATGCGCCGCACACTTGCGGCCCAACTCCAGCACGCGCTGAATATCCTCTGCCGTCAACATACGCTTGATCATCTTGCAGCCCTTGCGCTTTCGCGCGTCTGCCACGAACAACAACTCGTCAAACGTCAGCGCTTGAACACCAATCTCCTCTGCCAGCCCAAACGCTTCGAGAAGCCCCATGGGTCGCATCTCTACCCCCGCGTGGCAAAACCAGGGTTGACCCAGCGCTCCAGTCGCACCATCTCGTCCTGGTCTGTGACCATTGGTGTGACGTGACCATGGTGCCGATCCGCCACCGCGTCTGCCTCTTCCAGCGTCGTGAACACCCCGAAACACCGAGCCTGCACCGACAAGATCGTACCGTACTTGTCTTCCTCCGTCGCCGCCGATGTCACGATCCAGATGTCCATTGTATCTCCACGCGAACCCAGGTTCGCATCCTACCCATTAGGAGCCGTTTGTCAACTTGTCATGTCACGCAGCTTTTGCGCTAATTGCTTCATCCGCTTCTTCTTCTTCGAGTCGAACCGCAGGGCTGTCTCTGGACGCCAGGTGCGTCCCGTCCAGCGCATGTACCAGTAGATGCCCTTGATATGCGCGGCCAGGAAGTGCCCTTTGCTCTTTGCTGCCTTGAACCGCCGCCAAACCGCAATCGGGACGCTATCGTAACGGTAGATTGCACCAGGCGCTGGACGTTCCGTTCCGGCCACCCGAAATTGAACGAACAGCTTCTCATCGCGAATGCTGTACCCAATCGCGTAGACATTCGAGCTTTTCACGGGTTGCAGCGCTGGCAGTTCGTCTGGGTTGGGTGGCAGTTTCTTCGGCATGTCCCCATGCTATCCCGCTCGTGAAATGGACGCAACATCCTCACACAGGGGGCAACGCTGACCGTTGCGAGTACGAGCCCGGAATTCCGTCCCGCATTGCTCGCACACGCGCAACCGACACATGGGGGCAAGGCTCCGGTCGTCCAGGTCCAGCTCTCGATAGACTCCGTCGCAACACCGTCTCACCATATGACCAATAGCGTATCTATCCGTCATATGTCATCTCACTCGTCATCGTCCACATCCTCATCGCTGGCGTGGCCCAGTTCCGCCCCGCACTTGGGGCACACATACGGCCCGCTGCTGTTGTTGCAGGTCGACCAGCCGCACTTCGAGCAAAAATGTTCCATCATCGCCATCGTCATTTTCCTCCTGCTAGAAGCTTGATCTCTTCCCCGCGCAGTGCCGCACAGGACGCCCCGCTCGCCGCCTGGAACGCCGCCCGCAGGCTGTCCGGCCCCCGCGCCACCGAGAGCGCCAGGTGCGGCAGGATGCCCAGATCTCGCGCGATCTCGCTCGCATCCACGCCCACACCGATCACGAGGAACTCCCACCCAAAGTGCCGCCGAGCGCGCTCGACCATGCTCCGCACCGTGGGGATCGTGTACTTGCGACTGGCGTTTTCCCGCCCGTCCGTCAAGAGCACCACCAGCGTGCGCACGGGCCGCTCCGTCAGCGCATGCCGCGTCATGCCGCTCGCAATCGTCTTCCCCAGGGCATCCACCAAGGCGGTGTTCCCGTCTGGCTCATAGTCGTCCTGCGATAGGCGACAAAGCCTCAGAATCGACTGGCCCTCATTGATCACATGGAGGTCATCATTGAACAGCGACAGGCTCATCAGCGCGTCCGGCTGCGCATGCCGCCACTGCTCCGCCAAGAAGGCGTTGAACTGCTCTACCGCCTCGCTGGCGAATTCGTCCATGCTCCCGCTGCTGTCCAGCAGGAACATGATCTCGCACGAGCGGGTCTGGGCCGGACGGTCGATCTCTCCGGCCCCGTCGCCCTGTTTGTTGAGAATGTCTCCGATCATCACGAACTCCTTCCGCTCATGCGCGTCCGCCGTCATCCCTCCAACGTGCGGATCGCCTCCTCATACCGTCGCGCGATCCCCCGCTCCATCGCTGGCAGCTCGCCAATGCGCCCCAGATTGTCCCGCAGGTCGGCCAGCTTGACCGCCCGCGCAATCGAATCGCCGCTGTCCCGGATGCGCTCCACGTAAGCGCGATGCGTCGGCCGGTCGGTCGCCCCGGCCGGAGGGCGGGTCAGGAGGTCCACGGCACGCACCACCGACTCGGGAAACGCCATCGCACGCAGGTCGTCCAGCGTCACGCTCGTGTCCTCCACGATGTCGTGCAGCACCGCTGCCGCCATCGCCTCCTCGCCCAGGTCGCGCACCGCGTTCATGACCCGCAGCGGGTGCAGGATGTACGCGCGCCCGCCCTTGTCCTGCTGGCCCGCGTGGTGGGCCACCGCCAGCCGGATCGCCGCATCGAGCATCGACAGGACCATCAGTTTCTTTTCCATTGCCATCTCCTACTTGATCAGCGCGGCCATGGCCGCGTTGAGTTCCTGCATCTTGGCCACGTCCCCGCCCCGATCCGGGTGGTACTGCTGCGAAAGCGCCCGGTACACTGCCTTGATGACCTCTGGAGGCGCACCAGGCACGAGGTACAGGACAGCCCACGGTCCGCTCGGCGCGTTCGGAGCCACCTGCATAGCACCATCGCAGCGGTCCTTCCGGTGGAACACCACCCACCGCGAGTCCTTATTGTCCTTCGACAACACGATCTCCTCGCCCGGCAGGATTGGACCAAGGCACTCATGGCAGCGCGAGGCGTACTTGCTGGGCATGATCCGTACCCAATGATGGGTACAGACCTTCCAGCCCCCGATCCCCACGGTCCGACCAGCCTCAAGGGCATCCCCGCAAATGGGGCAGCGCTCTGGCCCGGTCATCTGTTGACCTCCTCAAGCAGCGCCCTGGCAGCCTCCAGGGCAGCCGCCTGGCGTGCGGCCTGCGATGCCAGTTGGCGCGGGCTCGTGCGGCGCGGAAGCCGTGTCACGGGCGCTGGTTTAGCGGCCCGCTCCGCCTCTCCTCGTTTTTTCATGCGGTCCTCGCGGCGGCGGCGGCGGCGGCGAGGCGAGCGGCCTCGGCGACCAGCACTTCGGGACGATAGACGATCATCTCGCTGTCCATGGCCACGCCACGCTGGACCATCTCACCGAAGTGTTCGAGCGCCACGACGATGTGCTTGCACGCGTAGTGGCTCGCGTGCTCGCGGTTCCACCTGTGACCCCGGAACTTGTAGTCCGGGCAGGAGCAGTACAGCACGCCGTCCGCTCCGAGGCGGATCTCGTAGTAGTCCGATCCGTTCACGCCCTCGACGCCCAGCTCCTGACCGCTGGCGACCTGCTTCTGGCCCTTCCGCGTGCGGCGGAAGAGAGCCACGATGTTGGAGTTGCCGTTGCGGTCCTTGGAAGCGTCCCGTTTGGAATTCGGCTTGCAGGAATGAAGGTACATGAAGCCTCCTTGGGCACCCGGCATCCGTTGCCAGGCATCTCGCCCTCGCCTAAAAATTTAACCAGACTGCCGCGTTTGTCAACCGGAAATCGACACACGAACCTGGGTTCGCGTCAGAGCGCCTCCCAACGATCCCAGCACGTCATGCAGAGCTGGTTCATCGTCCCATCTACCATGTGAGTGATATGCGACTCAACACTGCTCTTCCGTCCAGGTGGCGACATGCGTGTGAGATCTGCACTCGACAAACGTCTCTCGACCTGTCCACCACAGGACGGGCACTTCCAGCCAACGGCGATGCCACCACGACCGTCTGCGCCAATCTCGCGCTCCACAGGAAGGCGAGCACCTTCCCAGCCGAATGGCCAGCGCACTGGAAGCACTCGGACCACTGGCCTCGCCCGGACACGTCCCAGCTTCTCGCGCACCGTTGGTGCAGCCGGCGACGACGTTTGGTGCGACTTGGCCCCCAGCTCGGCCAATCGCCGCATGGCATTGTCGCGCTCCTCTGGCGGGGTGGAGGGGTGGTCAGCGAGCGCCCGAAGGCGTTGGGTCAGTGTCGTCGTCATCGGATTCCATCTGTCGATCAACTTCGCGACTTGCCAATCTCACGCTCCGCAACTCGGTATCTAGCTCTTCGACCTTCGCACGCGACTCACGCAACTCGCGCAGGATAATGCCACGCTCCATATCCAATCGAGTACGAGTTGCCTGCACCTCTGCCATGGAGTTTTGCAAATACTGGAGCGCTATGCACAGCCGTTCGAGCGCCTCCTCGCGAGCTTGAATTCGTCCTGCTACATGTTGAACATCTAGTTCCCCGTGAAGCCGTTCCAGCTCCACTTCGCGAGCACGAATTTGATCGCGGATCTCGTCTAATGTGATGATTTTGTCGTCGTCTTCCATGGTGTCCCTCATCGATCAATCGCGCGCACCACCAAGGTGACACTGACGCGCACATCGCAGCTCCGATTATTCGAATAAAACATATTGTCAGTTGGGTTACCAGTCCGCACTTCAGTTGGCCCGAGGTCGTCCTGATCGACGACAAGATCGCAATTGCGAAGCAGCTTGTACTCATACAACGCCTTCGACGCATCCAAGATCTGCTGCACCAGTCGGTCGCGCTCGTTGCGCTTCATTGCCGACAATCGCGCCATGCGATGGTGCTCAGGCATCCTAATCTACCTGGCGCTGCACCACGCTGATGTCGCAGTCGTCCGGCATGAAAATGTGAACGCTCATGGAGTACGGAGCAATATCGCCCTCGCGGTCTCCACACGCACGTACCTCCACCTTCCATCCCTCTGGCATGGTCACGCGGTCCCCGTCCTCGGTGTCATCCGTTCCGACGAACCCAAAGAACCAACAGCCGTCGTAAAAACAGTGGACGCAGGCTACCTGCTTGCATCCAACGTACATGTCGATCACCTCGCCCAACTCTTCCTGCGATCCGACGTCGGCCCCGAATTCGTCCGAAATGCATCCCCCGATTTCGATTAGGTCATCACTTCCACCGCTGATGATCAACTCTTTCATGACTATTCTCCATTGGTGAGAACTGCCTCGGCGTCCCACCGCCATGTCCAAATGTGAGATCGACGCTCCCGGAGAATCGAGTTGCCTCCCACTTGGCTCCGAATGATGACCAGCGCGTTCTCGCGCGCATTGCTCGACTGCTTGATGCCCTGCGGGGCAACGAACTGCACTCGCGGGGCGAGCAGGCGGATCTCTGCCCCCGCCGCAATCGCTCGCGACCACCATGCCGTAGACGGTGCTGCCGTGCCCATGACAAGCGCCACGCACCCCGGATGAGCGTCCACCTCACGAATGGCCTTGGACATCCACGCTCCAAGATCCTTGAAGCCCGGATTGCACCAAGCCACGCGAGGACGATTCCGAATATCCTCCGGCGCCTGCGCAAACCACGACTGTACCAGCCCGTCTTGTTCCCAGGTGATATGGCGAAGAACCACAGCATTGGCATCATTCGACGCAACATCAATGTCGATGCAGAATTCCCGCGCTAGAGCCGCCAGGAATACGCGCGGAGTTTTCCACTCCTGTCGTAACTGCACCTCATCCATCGAATTGATTTCAGTTGAACCAAAAATGTCCGATTCAAATTCAACTGGCAATATCAGCCCTCCTCTGAGCGTCTGGATGATTTCCTATTAACGGACGTTTGTCAACCGTCTGCCATGTCTATGCCGCTGATCTCGTCCCAAAAAGCCAAGCTGTTCTGATCCATCCGGGCGCGCTCTGCCTGGCGCACGCACATCTGGACGTCGTAATGGTTGAGCACCTTCCGACCCCGTAGGCGAAACCAAAGCAAATTCATCTCACAGGTTTCTAGCTCGCGGCCACCCTTCCCCGTCTCCATCTCCGATCCTTCCTACCCCCACCCCCCTATAGTGTAACGCCATCCCTCACCGCGCCCTAGATTCTTTCTGTTCAACGATCTCTGCCAGGATCTCATTGCACCCATTGAAGACTGACACAACAGACTTGATCCGACACTGATGACGTGACTGCGCCTCCGCGAACGCATTGTCGCCCAGCGGGTAGTAGTCCCGCGCGTTTGGCGCGGCCTGGTATAGCGCATTCAGCGCGGCCCGCAGCGTGTCGCGGCACGCACGCATCTGCTCCTCTAACTCACCCGCGCTCGTTCCGTTGAGGTGAACAAGCGGTCCCTTCAAATTGTTTGGATTCATCGTTTCCTCCCTACGCCGCCCGCTGCGCGTCCCGGAGGCGACGCAACTGCGCCCCGAGCGCCCGAACGGAAGCATGTTCCTTGTCCATCCAGAACTGGTACGCCACCCCCGACTCCTTGCCCTTGTAATCTATGGTCACGATGCTGCCAGCAGTCGCCACCGTGGCCAGCCCCCGCAGGGACTCAAGATGGACCACCCCAGCGACCACGCGGACCGTGATCGCCTGCATGATCTCGTCTAGGATCGCTTGGCGCAAAGGTTCGTCATCAACACGGTTGAGCTTCTTGATTTCCATGTGTACCTCCCGACGAGCATCGCGCCCGCCATCTTGCCTCTCAATCTAGCCACCCGATCCGCGTTTGTCAACAAACGAACCCGGGTTCGCGTTCCGACCCAAAACGTCCAGACGTCTGCTAGGGCTTCGGATCCAGCCGCTTGGCCTCCTTGAGCAGATCCTCGTCCACTCGGTCGCTATCCTCGTCGGCCCAAAGGGGCAGTTGGCGCAACACCTCCGCCGACGTAACTAGATCCGGTCGCACGCGCGGCTTGAGCCCCAGCTCGATGGCCGTCCGGTAGAACTGCTCGTAGAAGTGCAGGAGCCCCTTGCCCGTGACGCGGGTCGTGTACTTCACGCGAGTCTCGTGCCCTATGTCCACGTTTCGCACCTGTAACATGAACCAGCCCTGGTCCAGGCTGCGCTGGGTCGGCTGATTCGTGCGGCTCCCCGTCTGATGCAGGTAGCGGTTCTCGCGCAACCACTCGAACAGCCGGTTCTGCCCCATCGACAGCCCCGTGCCCTGCTGGATCATCTTGGCCACGGCCCC
>Ga0315297_10001181_pt1 | contig 15893 bp, 22 predicted proteins | sample YL17G15_0_MG_FD_203628 | JGI IMG/M metagenome (GOLD analysis project Ga0315297, IMG submission 203628) | Sediment microbial communities from Yellowstone Lake, YNP, Wyoming, USA - YL17G15_0 | ecosystem: Environmental > Aquatic > Freshwater > Lake > Sediment | place: USA: Wyoming | collected... | reverse complement strand
TAAGATAAAATCATATTTAGATAGAATAGAAAAAAACGAAAAAGATATACAAGAAATTAATAAAAAGATAGATGCAGAAAAACGATATAATGAAATTGATAAAAGGGTATCTATAATGGAAAGATTAATGAACAAAAAAGGTCAAATAAATGCTCAATGGATATTCATAATAATTTTATTAATTCTTCTATATTTATATCTTAGATCATTAGGCATAGTAAATTAAAGGTATATTATTAATTAAATAATTATATATCAATAATGAATTGATAATCAATCTTATATACTCAAGAATATATAACCTTAATATATTAGTAATACTCACTGAGTTATATAATATATATTTAGCATAACATTTAGAATCAAATTAAAAAGTATACAGGGGATGGGATTTGAACCCATGAAACGACTAACGTAATTGTGTGGCGCACAATCGGGTTTGACCGCTTCCCTACCCCTGCATATTTTATTGATAATTCTTGGTTTTTAGCTAGTATTTAAAGGATTTGTTTGTTAAAAATATATAATGAAGAATCTATAAAAATACGTCGTACAGGCGACGCTAACTTAACAGCTCATAAAACCATAATCTTTATAAACCACCCCCTTATCTTCTATTCTATCGCATACGTTATGTTGCGATTCTAGTGCCGAAAGGCGCGAAAGTGTGGGTGAAAAATAAATGGTAAGTGCATACTCTGTAGATCCTAACGAACTAATAGAGAAAGTCGCAGAATCACTAAAATCATTAAGAGAAATACAGCCCCCAGAATGGGCAACGTTCGTAAAGACAGGAACACACAAGCAAAGACCACCAACAAGACCAGACTGGTGGTATGTGAGAGCAGCAGCAGTACTAAGAAGCGTATTCAAGCTAGGCCCAATAGGAGTCAGTAAGCTAAGAGTAAAGTACGGCGGAAAAAAAGACAGAGGACACAAACCAGAAGAGTTCAGGAAAGGATCCGGAAACATACTGAGAAAAATACTACAACAACTAGAAAAAGCAGGCCTGATAAAGAAAGTAGAGAAAGGAGTGCACAAAGGAAGAGTTGTCACAGGAAGAGGAAAATCAATACTTGACAAGGCAGCAATCGCAATACTAAAATCATCCAAAAAAGAGAATAAAACTGTAAAGGTTGAAGAACAAAAAGAACAACCAAAACAGGAAGCAAAAAAAGAAGAGAAGACCAAGGCAAAAAATGGATGAGTTAGAGCAGTTACGGCTAAGACGGATGGCCCAATTGCAGCAACAACAAAACGCAGCAATAAATGAAGAAAATATGCTTCAGCAACAGATAGAGCAAATAGAATCTGTTGTAAAACAAAAAATGAGCAAAGAAGCGCTACAAAGATACGGAAACATAAAATCAGCGCATCCAGAAAAAGCATTAACACTGCTCGCAATCATCGGAAAAGGAATCGAGAACGGTCAAATAAAAAGTGTCGAAGACAAACTATTAAAGCTCATATTACTAAAAATGCAAGATGGAAAAAAAGAAATCAAGATAAGGAAGATATAAAATGACAAGATACAAACATCCAAGCAAGAAAAAAAGGCTGTCAAAACTAGGAAGACAGACAAAGTGGGCACCTTTTTGGATAATCCCAAAGATTCATGGAGTAGGAAGAAGAGTACACCCAGGAAGAAATACTCATGTAAAGAGATCCTGGAGAAGAACAAAGACAAAGGCATAAAAAATGACAATCGAAAGAACATACAATGTCCCATTAAGAAAAGAATGGCTTAAAGCTCCAATGTACAGGAGATCAAAAAAAGCAGTTACTGCACTGACAGAGTTTGCAGCCAAACACATGAAAACAGACATTGAAAACGTCAAAATAGGAAAACAAGTCAACTTACTAATTTGGAAAAACGGAATAAAAAACCCACCACACCACGTCAAAGTCAACATGGTAAAAGAAGATGATGGAATAGTAAAAGTCGAACTTTTCGGAGTAAAATACGAACAATTAAAGATAATAGAAAAACAAGAAAAAACAAAGAAAGACGAGCTAATGGACAAGCTAGGAGTCAAAAAAGCACCAAAGAAAGAAGAAAAGCCAGCAGAAGAGAAAAAAGAAGAAACACTTGAATCAGCAACAGAAGAGAAACCAAAGAAAACAAGAAAGACAAAAACAGAAGCTACAGAAGAGCCTGAAAAACAATAAGGCTTTTATAAACAACCCATTTCTAAGCATTTTATGGAAGAATCACTAATGCCTTTTGAGAAGATCAAAAGAGAAATCTTCGTGAAAAGACCAGCAGATACCAGCGACAAGTACGGCTGCCCACCAGACAAAAGACCAATAGAACAACTAATAAATTATGGCATAGTAAACATTGACAAGCCAAAAGGACCAACATCACACCAAATCAGCGCTTACACACAACGAATTCTTAAAATAAACAAAGGAGGACATTCAGGAACACTAGATCCTAAAGTAACAGGAGTATTACCAGTAGCATTAGGGTCAGCAACAAGAATTGTTCAAGTCTTACTCTTAGCAGGAAAAGAGTACGTAGCAATAATGCACTTGCACAAACTAATACCTGAAACAGAAATAAGAAAAGGATGCGCAGAGTTTGTAGGAAAAATAAAACAATTACCACCAATAAAGTGCGCAGTAAAAAGACAATGGAGATTCAGAAAAATATACTACATTGATATAATAGAAATAGACGGACAAGACGTACTGATGAAGATAGGATGCCAAGCAGGAACGTACATAAGAAAATTATTACACGACATCGGCCAAAAAGTAGGATGCGGAGCGCACATGGCAGAACTCAGAAGAACAAAAGTTGCATTATTCAACGAATCAACAACACTAACAACACTACAAGAACTAACAGATGCATACCATTACTACAAAGAAGAAAACAATGACAAACTATTAAGAAAACACATTTTACCAATAGAATTCGCAGTTAACCACTTAGCAAAAGTATGGGTTTTGGATTCAACAGTAGAAGCAATATGCCACGGCGTTGATCTAAAAGTTCCAGGCATTGCTAAAGTAGAGTCAGACATCCAATTAGATGACATAGTGGCAATCATGAGCCTGAAAGACGAACTAGTAGCAATAGGAATATCAAAAATGATCTCAAAAGACATGATCAAAGAAGAAAAAGGACTAGCAATCAGAACAGAAAAAGTATTCATGGACCCAGGAACATACCCAAGAATAGAAAACAGAACAACAAACAATACCCTTCCTTAAATTCTAAGAGTTATAAAGAATGAAAAGTATGTTTAAAGAATGGGTTTTTTATTCATTTCGTGGTTTTCTTCTCTTGCTCAGCAATCTTTTTTCTGCGAGGGATTTCATGATTCGCCCACTCCGTAAATGAGCTATATTTATTTGCTTCTTCACGATGCGGTGCATCTCTACGAAACCAATCATATTCTATTTCTCTAACAAGTTTGATGTCAACAGAGAATTTTTTAGCTAGATCTTTCTTTTCTTCTCTAAATCTCGTCATTGCGGCATGAGTCCCACACCAATTTCTACCCCTCATCATTTTCCATTCTGCTTTCATTCTTTCAGCAAAATCATCAAAAGTCATCCCTTCATCTTTATGTCCTTTACACCAAACTTTAAACATAAGAGTTATGGTTTCAACATCTAAAGAAAACTTTTTTGATAACTCTTTTTTCTCTTCCTCAGTCAATATACCCTGTTGTGTATCCATTTTATATCCACCCCCTTAATTTTGTAGTTTCTGTTTAATAATCTTACTATTTCCAATACAAAAATAAGGACGTTTATTTCTTCTAGAAATCCTTAATCCACAGTAAACAGTTCAGAATCATGATCTACATCAAACAATCCAATCCTAGCACCAGCATCAAGCCAGCCATGAGCATAGTTTAATGCTGCGAAAGCTGTGACAATGTCTCCCTTATCCCTGAAGTGCTTAGCGTCCTCAAAATAGCGCTTAGCCATGTCCAAGAAGTCTTTTGCTGCGCTTTTGAAATCAATAGTTCCTTTCTCAACAATCTTGACCTTAGCAAGAGCTCTAGAAGTGACATCGAAATACTTATTCAATTTCTCATCAGATACTTCTCTCATAAAAGCACTTAAATAACTTATTTATTTAATTCTGTCGAAACCTTTAAATACTAAATGCCCGTTTTTTAGTCAAGGTGATAGGTTGAGTTTTTTGAATCCATTAATAAAGTGGAAGAATCTCGTAGAGAACCCAAATGTCTTAATTAGAAGAGACGTAACTTCTTTCAGCGACCTGTACGAAGAGATAGAAAAAAGAATAGACTTCTTAAGAAACTTCAGCGAAAAAAGAAAAAAGAGCGAAGAAGAACTAGCAAGAATCACGCAAACAATAAACAACATAAAATCAAAAGCAACAAGCAGGAAGTCAAAGAAGAACGAACAAATAATGAAAGACTTAAGCTCACTGATGCTAAGGCAGAAAAAAATACTTGAAGGACAAAAGAAAGCAATCACAGAATACAAGCTTTACGCAAAAGACACTGCAAAACAAATATATTCAGTAATAGGATTAGTGTACAGCATGAACTTATCAATCCTTACCTTACTACACAGAGAAAGAGTTGATGCTGACAAGCTGATAGAAAAAGTAAAAGCAATCAAAGGATTACCAGGACCACACAAAGAATACGCAATAAAACTACTGAACCACATAAAGATAGAAACAAGAAGAGTCGCGAAGAAAATGTATGACATCTACCAATACCAAGAAAGAAGCGTGTACAATCCTGTAGAAGCCTTAAACGAAATCAGCCTAATGACAACAAGAGTAAAATGCAAAAGAATCCGGCATCTAAGTGTAGAAATAGACACTTACGAAAACTACATACAAGAACAATTAAACAACCTAAGAATCGGCAACCTACAAATCCTAATCCAAAATTACTGGATTCCGCAACTCAAAGATATAGAAGCAATGGCAGAAAACCATGTCAGCATACTATCACGCAGGGCGCATAAACTAATATACAACATACTAAAAAGTGAAGAACTCAAGAAAAAATACAAAAACACGCTAAGAAAAATAGTATCACAATCATCATACCTATTAAACAGCATACAGATAGAAGAATACCAAGCAAGTCCTAACATAATACAATTCAAAAAAACAGAAGAAAGAAAAGAAATAAAAAAAGCAGCTTAAGTTCTAGATTTTGGCATAGGCCTTCTGACAGTTATTGGAATAACACCTTCTTCAAACTCGAGCTTAGCAATCTCCAAAGGATTATAAGAGACCTTTTTCAAGTCTTCATCATCCATCTTAATCAAGAAAGGAGCACCCATAGAAATCTGCAAAGCCCTACTACCAAGCATCCTTGCCTTCTCGTACTTTGTATAAACAACTTTTTGCTCTTCAACCATAAAAATCACCCTAGTATTTGTCTAAGTTCCTTTTCTTTGTCCAAAGCAATGCCAATCATTGCATCAACATCTTCTGCAGTCACGGCCTTGTCGCCACCCTTCTGCAAAGCAATAATATAACCATCCTCATCAATCGCGACAGTAAGCCTTGCCTCAGTAGCTTTCTCCTCCTCAGAGTTAGGGTCAACAAATAATGAATCACCAATCTTCCTAACAGTAACAGAGATAGGAGTCTTCTGCAAAGGAATCCTCTCATCAGTCTTAACCTTATAATCAATCTTGTCATCCTTGTACTCAGGAAACCTAGCATCCCTAATAGCTGCAACAGCAGCCAAAGCACTAGCATCAAAAAGATTACCAGAATCATTTATTGTGCAGATATCAACCATAACAGTCCAAGCCTTCTCACCTTCTTTGATGCACAACTTTTTCACATCAATAGATTTGCTCTCCCTAATACCCCTATCAACAACTCTGCCAAGCTCGATAGCCTCAATACCAGGAGCTCCAACCTCAAAATCAGGGTTTGACAAAGGCAACAATTCAGCACCAACCATTAAACTACCCTGGTCAGGGGTGTCAGGGTAAGGAGTCTCAACAGAAAGCTTGACACCAGCAATAACAATTGTGTCACCAATCTGAACCTTAGCACTGCCCTCAGCAGTCTCACTAACACCACACTCTATAGAGATAGGCTGCCTGTACTCTAAAGGCTTTCTTCCATCCATCCTTTTACCTTTACTCAACAATTGAGCAATATGACCTTTTAATTCCATATCCATCTTATTCACCTGAAACAATATATTTTTCTTTCAACGCACTCTTCTGGACTTCGTAAATCCTCTTGCACGCATCTTTAGCTAATCTCAAACACTCCTTCAACTCTTCCCTAGTTATCTGACCATCCATCTGCAACAAACTAATCTTGCCAGAATTAGGAAGAATAGCTACAGGAATGTCAGCTGTTCCCCTACCTTCCTCATAAGCTTCCTCATTATAGTCCAAGTCAACAACAAGCCTGTCATCAACTCTTCCTATTGCTACAGCGCTTACTAAATCTTTCATGACTATTCCTGCATCAGCTAATGCCATTGCTGCTGCAGTTATCCCAGCACATCTGCTACCAGCATCAGTCTGAGGCAATTCAATAAACACATCTACTACAGCGTTTGGGAATTCCTCTAAATTAATAACTGGAAGTAAAGCTTTTTCTGTTATCATAGAAATTTCTTTAGCTCTCCTATTAGCACCTGGCCTAACCCTGTCCCCTTGTCCTGAGAAAGGCATCATGTTATAATAACACCTTAATATCCCCTTTCTTGGATCTTGCATGAATTTTGGGTACAAATTTCTTGGACCATAAACTGCTGCGTATGCTACAGTTTTTCCTATCTTGAAATATGCGCTGCCATCAGCCCTCTTGATCACTCCTGCTTTCGCCTCTATAGGCCTAAGCTCTTCAAAGCTAGACCTTCCATCAATCCTTTGATCGTAACTCATCTTTCTTCACCACCATTCTCGCCGAAAGTTATCTTCTTACCAGTCTCTTTCTCAAGATACTCTTTTATCTTGTCAGTCAATCCACTAGTATGACTCTCATCCTCAATCTTCTTGATGGTCTTCACAGCCAAAAGCTCCCCTTCAGGATCCCCAAGAATCCAGACTAATCCATTCTGGCCAACAATTATCTTGCAGTCAGTCGCTTGCTTAATCATGCTAACCATACTTCCCTGCTTTCCTATAATCCTAGGAACCTTGTGAGTGTTGACTTCAAGAATCCTACCACCCATAAGCTTTCTCAAACCAGGTCCCCTCATACTCAAATCAACAAGTTTCTGGCTTGTCACATTAGATATTTTTGCAACAACAAACTCTCCAATATCATAATACCTTGTCAAGTCTGCACCCTTCATGATATATTCTGAAGTCGCATCCTTCAATGGAAGCATTGCAGAGTAAGCACAATCCAAGCCAACCCTCCAACCACTCATTGTCACATCCTCAACTTTACCGATTATAGTATCTCCACTCTTAGGCAAATACTTTCCGCTCAACGGAATAAGCCTTATAGCTCTTCCATCAACATTAACCAAGCCAAGCATGCTAGCATGAATGTTGTCTCCTTCCCTATAAGTTCCTTGTCCAGGAAGGTAATCCATCCCTGTAGCCAAAATCTCACCTGGCACCACAACTTCTTTAGTCTTTACAATTAACTCACTCATTTTTCTCACCTTATTTAGTAATTATTTTCGTTTCAGCATCACCTTTAGTCAAAGAGTTAAGCTTGTTAAAAAATTCCTCAACCAAACCACCAGGCAACTCAACAATGCCATACCAGCTCCTGTCATCCTCCCAAATCTCTTTAGTGATCTTGCAATAACTCTTCACAAAAGAATGCACTTTAGGAGCATACCTTGAAGGAATCCTAACTTCAATCTTCTCAATCTCCAACTTTATCGGAATAATAGGCTGCAGTTTTCTAACTATATCCTCGATCTGCTCTTCAGGAGATCTATATTCATCAATCTTAACCTTTGCCTCTTTAATCGCAGCCTCAATCCTGTTAGGAGGGTGAGGTAACTTTGTTGTAGGATCAATAGCATTCCTAGCGATCATGTTTATGACCTTATTCCTTCTCTCTTCCTGCTTTTTCTCCCTATACTCAGCTGTCAACTGAATCTCTCCTTCTTTGATTATTATCTTTGCAACTTCTAATGGGTCTGATGTCCCGAATAACTCTTCCAGCTTGTGCTCTGAAGCTATCATCCCTTTTTTTGCGTCGCTGAATATTTTCTCTGCCTTCAAAACTTCATGTATATCTGCATTCTTACCCATCTTGAAGTCTAAAGCCAAATCAGGATCTACATCTATCTCGAATCTTTCTCCACCTTTCTTTAAAGTTGCAAGATTCAAATGCAATTTTTTGTCAGATTTTGTAATACCACTAATGCCCATGCTTGCCATTTTTCATCACTTCTTAACAATTTTTTTAGCTTCAGCCAAAATCTTTTCAATCTTGGCCTTTGGTACTCTTACAAACTTCAACTCTTTCTTTGAAACAAAAGCGCAATCAAGCCTTTCAGCGCTAAAATTATCATCCAAAACCTTGCTCAAAGCTTGGATGCACAATTTCAATCCTTCTTCTATACTTAGGTTGTCTTTGTATTGTTTGTGCAGTATCTCTTCAATCTCTGTCTCTCCTTCACCAATAGCTGCTGCTTTGTATTGGAAGAATATTCCTGTTGGATCTGTGACGAAAAGTTTTGCTTCACCATCATCAATTCCTGCAATTATTATTCCTACACCAAAAGGTCTTAACCCACCACTCTGAGTGCAGATCTGTTTTATATTGCATATATCTTTTACTATTGTCACTGTATCTATCGGGCTGTCAAAAGTCACCCTGTGCTGCTGAGCTTTCAATTGTGCTCTTTCAATCAACACTCTTGCATCAGACAAAATTCCTGAAGCCGCTGCAGCGATGTGATCATCAATCTGAAATATTTTTTCTACACTTTCTGGAACTACCAAGCTGTCAACTATCCTCTTGTCTGTGACAAACAATATGCCATCAGAGCATGCCATACCAATAGCTGTGCTTCCTTGCCTGACAGTCTTTTTAGCGTACTCAACTTGCAATAATCTTCCATCAGGGCTGAACATAGTTATTGCCCTATCATACCCCATCATCTGATGTGACATAGTTGGTTGCATTTTTTCACCTCTTAATTTATCATGAATCTTTCAGTTTTATTCAATATCCCACTAACACCAATGCTTCTAACAACCACATTAGCATTATCAATATTTTTTATCAACGCAAGGCTTGCTTTCAGTTCATTGACGTGCCTGTGACTAACCCTTATTATCCCTGTCTGTCTTGTGCTGTCCCATTTGTCAGGCAACAACCAAATACCTGCTTTTGCTATACCAAGCTCTCCAAGAAACTCCTTGGTTTTAGCCCAAACTGCATTTGAGACGCTTGAAAATCTATCTATCTTCTCTGTAGAGATTACTTCAAACGCCAAATACCGTTTCCTCTCTTTTAAGGTCGGCAAAAGCGATTTTAAGCCTTTCTTAATCTTTATTCACCTATAACAGTTTTCATTAACTGAGAAAAGACCATTTACCCCTTCCTTTCTCCCCTCGCGACATTATTTAGAATATTATTAACTATTTATAAAGCTTTTGCAAAATATTAAGGATTAAACACATAGATGATTAGCAAAGATTTAAATATCAGTCTTAACTACCTTATATAAATTATATAAAATATATATTTGGGTGGTAATTTGAATTTAACAGATGTAATAGCAAAAGATACAAGAATTTTGGTAGCAGATGATGAAGAAATAATGCGAGATACAATAGTTATGCAGCTTCAAATGTCTGGCTTCAAAAATATAAGTGAAGTAGAAAATGGACTACACGCGCTACAAGAACTTTCAAATAAACATTACGATTTATTAATAACAGACACGAATATGCCAGGACTAAACGGCTATCAAGTAATACGAGGATACAAAGCAAACCCACAACATAACGGAACAAAATTCTTAGCTATGGGCGGAGGAATAGACCAAGAAACACAAGAAATATATGCATCACAAGGAGTTAGTTTCCTAAACAAACCATTCAGACGAGACGAACTATTATATGCAGTGAACCAAGTTCTTAAAAACTAATTTATTTTGTTATTATCATAACATTAACTTATTATATTTCTAAGTAAAAACTTAAATACTACTCTTTACTACTCCTCAAAAAAAGAGTTCTGATAGATTAATTTGGAGGTTTTCAATATGAAAAGAAAAAATGAACCTTTAGAAAAACTAGAAGGATGCTACACAGCAATAATCACACCAATGAAAAAAGGAAATGGAATAAATAATGAGATTGACTATGACAAACTATTTATGTTAGTAGACGACCAGATTAAAGCAGGAATTGATGGCTTAGTGGTTGCAGGAACAACAGGACAAAGCGCAACACTAGAACATGCAGAACAAATGCACTTTATTGCAGAAGTATTCAACTACGTAAACGGAAGAACACGAATAATACCTAGCGCAGGATCAAACTGCACAAGAGAAGCAATAAACCTATCACAAGCAATAGAAGGAGAAATCGGACCAAGCACATTACTACACGTAACAGGATATTACAATAATCCTCCACCAGCAGGACAATTTGAACACTACACCACCATAGCAGACAGAGTACAAGGAAACATAATATTATACAACGTGCCAGGAAGAACAAGCAACCACATAGAAAGAAACACCGCAATCGAGCTAGCAAGACACCCAAAAATAATCGGACTAAAAGCAGCACCAGGAAAACATGATCCAGAACTAAAACAACTAAAAGGAATAATAGAAAATACAAATCCCGACTACTTTAGAGTCTTATCAGGAGAAGATGATCTGGTTGCAAAAATCATAGGCATGGGCGGATATGGAGTGATATCAGCAAGCGCAAACGTAGCACCAAAAATGTTCAAACAAATGACAGATTATGCACTATCAGGAAAATATGAAGAAGCTGAAAAATTACAAGAAAGATTACTTCCTTTAGTAAGACAAGCGGTATTCGCAGCAAAAAACCCAATACCTTTAGCATACATGTTTGGTTCAGGAATAAGGCTTCCATTATGTTCTTTAGAAAAAGCAGGAATCCCGCCTAAACAAGTAGACACTGTGCTAGCAAGATATAATACAACAGAACTTGGTGTTAATATAACAAAATATAAAAAGTTTGGATAATTAACAATCCAGATGAAATGTCCTTTATGTGGAGCAGAACTGATGAGCTGGCATGAGATAAACCTAAGAATGTGCTCCCAATGCAAGCGTTCTTTTGAATGGCCAAAAGACCAGTTGCCACCAATGTCAAATCAGCTAAAATAATTCTAAGAAATAAGAAAAAAATAAAAACAAAAAAATAATTCAGATAAATTCTGCCTTCGCAGGAACCACAACTTCTACAGCTTTTGCAGAATCCTTACTAAAACTAAAGTATGTTGCGCTGACTTGTTCACCATCCATCGTGAAAAGCCTCTTCAAAGGAACACCATAAAATATGTCAATCCACATCCTACCAGTCTCACCATCAGAAAGTTTGTAATCAACAACTTTTGAATTCCTATTGTCCATCATCTCTTCACCAGTCAATTTCGCGTAGACAACTTCATCAATCAATTCTAAAGGCGTCTTAACATACACCCTGTTATAATCTTCTTGTTTTGCAGCAGTCATGTTCTCACAATCACCAAGAGTGGTGCACATAGCTACAGCACTTTTCTTAACGGTATCAAAATAAACAGTATCATACTTGTAACCTAAGTAAACTTGCGGTCCTTTCGTGAACAATATCTTTAAGTTATTATTCAAAACAGACACCCTTGCCACAAACCCATTCTTTGGAGCAGTATAATCATACTCATAATTAGTCATTGTCTTAGCTTTGTCAAACAATTTCTGAATGTCAACATCAATCTCTTTCACAACAGGCTTTGGCTGCTCAACAGGTTGCTGAACAACTTCCTGCTTAGGTTCTGAAGGAATATTTGTAATAGGTGCAGGCGTTTCCTTAACAATGCACAAAGCAGGATCTGACACAGTCTTACCATCAGAACAAACATATTGCTTAGCACAACCACTAAAAACCAAAACCAAAAGTATCCCTAAAATAAAAATTGTTTTTCTCATTTTTTTCCACCCCATTAACACGGAACTGTCTGAATATAATCTGCCAAGGTCTTACCTATCTTAGCTTTTATCGTTACAGCAGCGCTTCCAACAATGCTGCTATAATAACTCTGAGAACACATGGTTGACTCACCAAGCTCTAAAACAGCAACATCACACTTTGGAAAGAATAATCCTCCTTTTATATGCATGACAATTTTACTAATGCTCAAGTTCTCATCACCAATATTTGTGACCTTAAAATTAAAAGTTCCAGCAGTGCAATTCATTTCAGAAACAAACTCAGGAGGTTTAACTTCCTCAACAGGCTTAACTTCCTGCGGAACTATCGGAGATGGCTCGATGCTCACATTCTTAACAGGCTCTTGAGAAATGGGCTCTTGAACAACAGGAACCTCTCTCTGGATCTGTTTAGCAACACAACCAATAAGAAACACTAAGATAACAATCAACAACAAAACAATAATCTTCCTCACAAAACACCACCTCTAAACAAAAAATACCTTGAGAGTATATAAATATTTTTATGAATTAAGCCTTAACAAGTACTCCTTTGAACTCATGCAATCATCAAACTTCAAACACTCAACAATAACCTTTCCATCAAAACCTTTCAACCGCTTAAAAACACCTCTAAAATCTATCTTTCCCTTACCCAAAGCAAGATGCTGATCTGACCTCAAATCATTATCTGTAGCATGAACATAACCGATGCTACTTCCAAACTCACTAATAAATCTGTTGACACTGTTAGTGTTAGCTGCATGAGCAATATCAAAACAAAAACCAACAAAAGGCAAAGCCTTCTTTATCTGCAAAAAATCACCAACTTCTCCACCAATCTCACCCTCATGCAAGTTCTCAACCAAAACCTTAACACCCTTCTTGTCATACCTCTCAAACAATTTACCATAACGCCCAATAAACAAATCAACAAAATACTCCCTCGAATCACCACTCTCCACCTTCATAAAACTAGAAGGAAGCTTACCCCCATGCATCACAAACTCCTTGCAACCAACACTTGCAGCACACTCCAAAGCATCACGAACTAATCCAAGATAAAAATTTCCATAAATATTATTAGGGTGAGCAAACACCTGACCAAGAAAAGGACCATGCATGGAATAATCCAGATTAAAAGATTTAAGTTCTGCAATATTCTTCTTATTAATAGGAACTTCAAGCTTTGACTCATACATCAACTCAATAGTTTTAACACCAGACTCTTTTAACTGCTTAACACATTCAACAACAGACAATTTATTCATGCCATAAAAAGTCGAAACACCTACCTTCATTTTCTAACCACCTTTTTTATGTAATACGCAACACAAGGAAAGTTCCTGCCAGAATCATGACGAACAACTCCTTTCATCAAACCCTTGTAAGTCGGAACATCAATAATGTTACCTCCTGCTTCTTTAATAATCTTTTCAATTTCACCAGGAAAAAAAAGATGATAACCCGGCCTCCAACAACCTAAATCATCATCCCACATCCTAAAAACATAATTTTTCTCATCCTCAACTTCCACTTTAACACCCTTTCTGAAATATTCATCCCAATCATCAACATCTATTTTAACAACTAACAAAAAAACGCCATCATCCTTAAGCATGCTCAAAGCGTTCTTTGTAGCTATCAAAGCTTCTTCTGAAGTGAAGTGCTGATAAATATGAAGAGAAGTTATCAAATCAAAAAAATTTTTTAAAGATGAAACTTCTTCCAAAGCATCAAGCCACTGAACCTTCTCAACCTTAATTCCTACCTTAACCAGATTTTTTCTGGCTTCAATAACCTGCAACTCACTAATATCAATGCCTTTAGAATCATAACCCTTTTTCTCATACCGGATAATATCCTTCCCACGACCACAACCAATATCAAAATATTTTCCCTTAGGCTTCAACTTCATCAAGATAGTATGCAAGTCATTAGGACCAGCAATGTTAGCTCCCTGATTCAAAGAAGGAAAATCAGAAACATACTTTCTTTCAGAATCCTTCTTCAAAGTATTAACAGAACCGTAAGTTTTAGCCAGTTCCTTATCATAATGCTTTTTAGCAATCCTCTGAAGCAAAGATTTCATCTTAAATTAATCCAAAGAGTGCAAGTTAACGCACAACTCATCCTGCCAAATCATCTCAGGATAACTTTTCAAAACATCCCTGACATACTTCTTTCTCTGATCATAAATCTTCTGCTCTTTAGCCTCAAACTTCACAGTAATATAAGGACCATTCTGGGAATAACGGAAAATCATCATACCATCACCAAAGTCAGCCCTGACACCATCATTATTAGGAATAGTAGAGTCGTCAGTAATCCTTGCCTTATGAAATTCTAGCTTAAACTTTTTAGAAATTTCTTTGATGATCTCCTTTTTCTTCTCATCAGGACAACCAATCTTTATCTCAGGAGAAGAGACGTATTTAGGAAAACTCTCATACAACTGACTTAATGAAAGATTCTTGTCAGAAAGATATTCAAGAACTCTTAAAGCAGCATAGCTACCATCATCATGACCATAAGCGTTATCATTAAAGAAAAAATGCCCAGACAATTCTCCACCAAACGCTGCCCTTTCCTCAGCAATCTTTGCCTTAATGAAAGTATGACCTGTCAACCACATGATAGGCTTGCCACCACACTGCTCAACAACCTTAGGAACCACTTGTGAACATAAAGTGTTGTAGATAATCTTTGACTTAGGAAATCTCTCTAAGATTTCCTTAGCAAAAATCGCAACCAAGACATCATTCCACAAAATCCTTCCTTTCTCATCAACAACGCCAATCCTGTCACCATCACCATCAAAACCGATGCCAAAATCAGCATTCTCCTTCACTACAACCTTTCCAAGCTCTTTCATGAACTTCTCATCAGTAGGATCTGGGGTGCCAGCTGGAAAAGTACCATCCACACTCTCATTTATACATATTATTTCACAGCCAGCAGTCTTAAGAATCTCAGGAACGTACATGCCTGGAGTGCCATGCCTGAAATTAGCAACAACCTTAAACTTTTTCTTAAGCCTAATCCTTTTCAAAACATCATTAAGATAATCTTTCCACACATCTGCCTTTGTCACTGCACCCTTTTTTTCAGCCTTGTGATAATTATCCTCATCAACATATTTTCTTATCTCCTGAACATCCTCCATCTCAGTAGTCTTAGAATAACCAACAGCTAACTTAAAACCATTAAACCTTGAAGGATTATGAGAAGCAGTAATCATCACCCCACCATTATTCTGAAACCTGTACTGCGCGTAGTAAACCATCTGAGTCATGACCATACCCAAATCAATAACATCAACACCTGTAAAGGTCAAACCTTTTGTGAAAGCCTTCTGAAACTCCTCACCACTAGGCCTGCAATCCCTACCAACAACAGCCTGCCTAATCTTTCTCCTATACAAGAAAGTACCATAAGCTTTACCTATAGCCTCAACTTTTTCAGCATCCAAATCCTCACCAGCAATCCCCCTAATATCATAGTTCCTAAAAATCATTGGATTAATTTTCATCTTCACTCAACCTCTCTAATTATTATTTTATTATCATTCTTCTCGATGTACAAACCATCAACGCCAATAGTAGCGACAAGACCATCACTTTCAATCTCAATATTTTCACAATCAACAGAAATCTTTTGTTGCTCAAAATCTTCCTGGATGTCTACAACATACTTAACAAGCTCAAGATCTTGCTGCATAATCTCAACAATCTTCTTAATCTCCTGAACCCTATCCTTAGAACAGACAAGCAAACAATCCTTGGTGTCAACTATGACCAAACCTTCAAT
>Ga0315297_10001180_pt1 | contig 15897 bp, 13 predicted proteins | sample YL17G15_0_MG_FD_203628 | JGI IMG/M metagenome (GOLD analysis project Ga0315297, IMG submission 203628) | Sediment microbial communities from Yellowstone Lake, YNP, Wyoming, USA - YL17G15_0 | ecosystem: Environmental > Aquatic > Freshwater > Lake > Sediment | place: USA: Wyoming | collected... | reverse complement strand
CCTGGCCGGCAGTGCAGTACGCGCCCACCGGCGACACTTTTTTCCGGTTGGGCGTGGCGCCCTCCGGCGCCACCTGGTCAACGAGCCAGGACGGGCAGGAGGTCGTGATGGATCTCGACAGCTGGGACCTGGGCCTCGCGGTGGAGCATCGCCTGCGCGGAAATTTCTGGGGGCGGATCGAGGCCGGTGTCAGCGGTTTTCGCGGCCTGAGTTCAGCGGCAACGATTGGCAGCCGCTCGAATCTCCGCGGGCAGCGAGCGGCTATGTCGAGCTCGGCATCACGTTCCGCCCGACGAAAAGCGGCCAGCAGTGATCGGGTTCCACTGGTGATGTCGCACGGCATCGACTACGTACGCCTCGAATGCCCCCCGATCCTTCTGCTTCGCCCAGACTTGCTGCAGGTTCTCCCAGCGTACCTCCTGCCCTGTCGCCAGGTCCGAGACGATGACGGTCTTGCTGATCAACGCGTAGTCGCGAACGAAGTGTTCATTGGTACGTCACAAGGACGGCGTCGGCAGCCACGCCATGTTGGGTCGTAACGACCTCTCGCCCGACGGCCGGCGGCTCACGCGCCTGTCGCGCCTGCCGTATTGCCGCCCAAGAACCCACTGCAGCCAGACCGGTCGGCGTTCACTTCAGGAAGCGCTTCATGTTCAGCGACGGACTCCACGCATCGGCGGCTAACTCGCCGGGCGACGCAACTCGGGCACCGCCGCAAGCAAGGCCTTCGTGTAGGGATCGCGAGGTGCCGCGAAGAGCTGTTCGCGCCCCGCTCGCTCCACGAGCCGGCCCTGGCAGAGCACGGCGATGTCGTCGCACAGGTGCCGCACCACCGCGAGATTGTGGCTGATGAACAGCAGCGCCATGCCATGCCGGCGGCACGTATCGCGCAGCAGGTTGACGATCTGCGCCTGAACGGACACATCCAGTGCGCTCACCGCTTCGTCACAGATCAGCAGCTGCGGACGCACCACGGTGGCCCGGGCGATGGCCACACGCTGACACTGACCCCCGCTCAATTCGTGAGGGTAGCGGCGCGCGAGCGACGGATCCAAGCCCACCTCGCGAAAGACCGCCGTGATGCGCGATTCGAGGGCGGCGCGATCCGCCCGACCCTCGAGCGCCGTGATCGACTCGACCACGCTGGCACCGGCCGTCATGCGCGGATCGAGGCTGCCGAACGGATCCTGGAAGACCACCTGCATCTGTCGTCGCAACGGACGCATCCGTTCGCGGTCGGTCGTGTCGATCGGCTCGCCGCGCCACAGGATGCGCCCGGACGACGGCGCGACGAATCCCAGGATCGCGCGGGCCAACGTCGACTTGCCGGAACCGGACTCCCCGACGATCCCGAGCGAACCGCCCTCCTCGATCGAGACACTGACGTCGGCGAGCGCGTCGAACTCGCGTCGCCGCCCGAGCAGCGGCGCTCGCCCCAGCGGATAGCGCACCGACAGATGCTCGACCTGCAGCAGAGCGGCGCTCATGTGCCCGCCTCCACCGAGAAGGGTGCGTGACAAGACACGGTGCGACCGCCCGCGAGGACCCGGGGACGCGGCGCAACCTCGCGGCAGACCTCGCTGGCCGCCGCGCATCGCGGCGCGAACGCGCAGCCGATCGCCACTTCGCCCGGGCGGGGTGGCTGGCCTTCGATGGCTCGTAACCTCGACTCGGCCAGGTCGTCGAGACGCGGCACCGAGTTGAGCAGGCCGGCGGCATAGGGATGCGCCGGCGCGGCGAGCAGATCTTCGACCGGCGACAATTCGACCAGTTCACCCGCATACATCACGGCCACGCGGTCCGCGATGCCGGCCACGACGCCGAGGTCATGCGTCACGAGCACGATGGCCAGACCCTCGTCGCGCGTGTCGCGCAGTACGTCGAGCACCTTTGCCTGCACCGTCACGTCGAGAGCCGTGGTCGGCTCATCCGCGATCAGCAGTTTCGGCTCAGTCATCAAGGCAATGGCGATGGCGACGCGCTGTCGCATCCCGCCGGACAATTCGTGCGGGTACTGTCGCAGCCGCGCCTCCGGTTCGGTGATGCCGACACGGCCCAAGGCCCGCAGCGCACGTGCCCGTGCTTCGCTCGGCCCGAGCATGCCCCGGTCGAGGACGCCCTCGGTGAGCAGCCGCTCGATCCGCAAGTGCGGAGTCAGGCTGTTCATCGGGTCCTGCAGCACGAGCGAAATGCCGGCGCCACGCACCTGGTTGAGTGCGGTCTCGTCGGCGCCGATCAGTTCCTCACCGAGGAATCGCGCCGAGCCGCTCGCCGTGCCGTTCCCTGCGAGCAGGCCGAGGCAGGCCATCATCAACTGCGTCTTGCCGGACCCGGATTCGCCGACGATGGCCAGGCATTCCCTGGGGGCAACGTCCAGCGAGACGTCGCGCACGGCGTGTACGGTGCCCTGTGGCGTCGTGAACTCGACCCCGAGGTTGCGAATGCCGAGCAGGACTTCGCCGGCCATGTCAGCGCTGCCTCGGGTCGAGCGCGTCGCGCAAGCCGTCGCCGAGGAAGTTGAGGCACACGAGCACGACGGCCAGCACCGCCGATGGCACCAGCAGCAGCCACGGCGCACTCTCCATCTCGAGTGCGCCTTCGGCCACGAGCCGGCCGAGGCTCGTCAGCGGTTCCTGCACGCCGAGGCCGAGGAAGCTCAGGAAGCTCTCGAACAGGATCACCTGCGGCACGGTGAGCGTGGCATATACGATCACGGTGCCGAGCACATTCGGCACGATGTGCCGCGCAATGATGGTCGAGGACGGCAAGCCGAGCGCGATGGCCGCCTCGACGAATTCGCGGTGGCGCAGTGCGAGGGCCTGCCCGCGGACGATCCGCGCCATGGTGAGCCAGCCCACCGCCCCGATGGCGAGGAAGATCAGGAACAGGCTGCGGCCGAACACCACCGTCAGGATGATCACGAAGAACATGTAGGGCAGTGCGTAGAGCACGTCGACGAATCGCATCATCCAGCCGTCGATCCGCCCACCGAGATACCCCGCGGTGGCGCCCCAGGCGACGCCGATCACCAGGCTGACCGCCGTGGCGAGAAGGGCGACCAGCAGCGAGACCCGCGTGCCGGCCCAGACTCGCACGAACAGATCACGCCCATTCGAGTCGGTGCCGAACCAGTGCCCGTTGCCGAACGACGGTGGTGACGCCAGCGCGCCGAGTGTCCAGTCCACCTTGTCGATGGTGTATGCGCTGAGCCACGGACCCACGATCGCCGCCACGATCAGCGCCACGAGGACGCCGAGCGCGGTCACCGCTGCCCGGTTGCGACGCAGTCGCTGCCACGAATCGGCCCATAGGCCGCCACCGCCGATCTGCACGGCCGCATCAGTCATGCCGGATCCTCGGATCGAGCCAGCCGTAGAGCAGGTCCACGACGAGGTTGAGCAACAGGATCAGGGTCGCGTAAAAAATCACCATGCCCATCACGAGCGTGTAATCGCGGTTGATGGCGCCCTGCACGAAGTACCGGCCGACCCCCGGCAGGCCGAACACCTGCTCGACGACCAGCGACCCCGTCAGCAGCGCCGCCGTGGCCGGCCCGAGGAAACTGATCACCGGCATCAACGTCGGCTTGAGTGCATGCCGGCGGAGCAACACACGCTGCGTCAGGCCCTTCGCACGCGCGGCGCGCATGTAAGGCGCCTGCAGCACCTCGAGCAGGCTGCCGCGGGCCAGGCGTGCGATGTAGGCCACGAACGGCAGGGCGAGCGTCAGGACGGGCAGGATCAGGAAGCGCACATTGCCTGGCTCCCAGCCGGCCACCGGCAACCAGCCGAGCTTGACGCCGAACAGCAAGGCCAGCACGGGTGCCACGACGAAGTTCGGGATCGCGATGCCGACGAGCGCCACGCCCATCACGGCGTGATCGAGTGCACCGTTGTGCCTGAGCGCCGCCAGCATCCCGAGCGGCACGCCGAGACCCACCGCCATCAGCAGCGCCAGCGTGCCGATCGTGAGCGTCACAGGCAGGCCGCGCGCAATCAGTTCCGAGACACGGAAATCCTTGTACTTGAACGAGGGCCCGAGATCTCCGTGCGCGAGCCCGGCGAGGTAGTTACCGAACTGCACCAGCATGGGTTGATCGAGGCCGTAGGCCGCTTCGAGGTTCGCCGCGATCGCCGGGGGCAGGGTCTGTTCCTGGTCGAACGGCCCGCCGGGCGCGAGCCGCATGACGAAGAATGCGGCCGTGACGATGACGAGCAGCGTCGGAATGACGCCAAGCAGCCGCCGCAGGGCGTAACTCAGCATCCGCCGCCGCGCCCCCCGCCGGTCACAGTGCTTCGGTCAGGATGAAGAGCGGCTCGTCGGCAAACTGCCGATACTCCGTCGCGACGCGCTGCACGGTCTCCGAGGCGACATCGACGCCGAAGGCCTGCATGTCGTTGACCCGGATGATCTCGACGTACTGGTACGGCGCGGCGCCGCCCGCGAGCAGCCCGGCGGTGCGCAGCACTTCGAAGCCGTCGACCGACCGGAGCGCGTTTACGACGGGCAGGTCGGTGGCACGGGCCCAACGCTCGTACGCGTCGCGATTGGCCCCTGCCTTCAGATTGAACAATACGATGATAGTCGTCACGTCTGCCCTCCCCAAGGCGCCGCGGCAGTCTACACGCGGTGTTTCAGGCCGGGAACCCGAGCGCACCCGGGTTCATGAGGCCGCGCGGGTCCACGTCGCGCTTCAGCGCGTCCAGCAACGCGAGCGAACTCGCGTGCTGCGACTGGCGATAGCGGTAGAACTTGCCGATCTGGAAGCTCACGGCGCCCGACGCGGCAAACAGGTCGGCCAACTCACCGCGGATGCGCATGACCGCCGCGCGCGCCGCAGGGTTCTTCGGGAACGAAGGCAGCCGCGCGAGGTACGCCGCGTCGAGCACCTTGTCGTGGAACTCCTGTCGGGCATCGGGCCAGTACAGGCACGGCTCGACGAGGATGCCCGAGCTGCCGACGGAGCAACTGAGGTAGCCGTGATCGATCGCCAATTGCGCGAGTTCGGCCGCGTGGCGCGCAAAGAGCGCCTCGCAGGCCTCGTACATGGCTGTCGCCTGAGAGAACGGCACCACGCAGTGCACCGGCACCCAGCGCTCGCCGCCTGGCCCGATCATGCTGTTCACTTCCATGAACGGGCTGGCGCGCATGACCTTCGGGATGGTGTCGTCCGTTTCCTTGCCCGCGTTGCCAGCGATGGCGCGGATGGCCGCGCTCCGGGCATCGGCGTCCACCGCGTCTCGCCCGTCCACACCGAAGTGCAACGAGAATCCACCTTCCTTGAGGAAAGACCTGCCTGCCAGCACGACCCTGGCGCCTTCCTTCAAGCCGGCGAGCACGCTGCCGGCGGACTTCACCACCTTGCCGAGCGCCTTGACGTCCTCCGCGAGGCTGACGCGCTTCATTCGTACGGCCTGCAGTCCGGGGTCGAAGGAGAAGCATTCGGCCGCGAGGCCCGCCCGCGCCGTGTCCGCCATCGCGGCATAGAGCGCGGCCGCATCGTCGAACGTGAATGAAAGAAAGCGCGATGCGGCGGGCACCGGGATCAGCTTGAGCGCCGCCCGTGCCTTGATGCCGAGCGCGCCGCAATCGCCGGTGAAGAAACTGCTCAAGTCGGGACCGTAGTGACGGAAGAACGGCACACCGTGCGCAAGCGCCGCTCCGCCCGTGCGCAGGACGGTCCCGTCCGCGATGACCACCTCCAGGCCGATCAGGCTCTCCTGTACGGGGCCGTACAGGCCCGAGCCGAGGAAGATGCTGCCTTGCGAAAGTGCGCCGCCGACCGTGGCCTTGAGCCCGGACAGCGGGCCCCAGTACGGCGTGCGCAAGCCGTGCGGTTCCAGGGCGTCATTCAGCGCCTTCCAGGTCATGCCGCATTCGACGATCGCGTACCGATCTGCAGCATTGATCTCGACCACGCGGTCGAGCCGTCGGGTGTCTACGGTGACGCTTGCGGCACGCACCGGGAGATAACCGTCCGTGTACGACATGCCACCGCCACGCGGAACCACTGCATACCCGGCCCCGGTGATTGCGGCCACTGCGGCTGAGAGTTCCTCAACCGCACCCGGGGCGACGATGGCCAACGGCATGTGCCCGGAACTATGGACGTCCTGCGCGAAGAAGCGCCGTGAGTCCGCATCGGAGGCCACGTGCTCCGTCCCCGCGATGCCGATCAGGCGCTCGACCAGCAGGTGCCCGCCGTGCGGTGTCGTGTCGGGCTGCTTCGCGCTCATTTCCTCACCCCTGCAGCAACTGCCTGAATTCGCCCTCGTCCACGATGCGAACCCCGAGCTCTTGCGCCTTGCGCAGTTTCGAGCCGGCCTCCGCACCGACGACCAGCAGCGTCGTCTTGCGTGATACCGCATCCGTGACCGTCGCGCCCGCCGTCCTCGCCGCCTCGCGTGCTTCCTCGCGGGACATGGCGGACAGGGTCCCCGTGATCACCACGGTCTCGCCGGTCAGGGGGCCGCCGGCAGCGGCACGAGTCCGTGCGATTTCGGGCCAGGTGACGCCTCGCTTGCGCAGTTCCGCGATCACCTTGCGATTGCGCGCTTCGTCGAAAAAGTCCCGCACGTGTTGCGCGACCACCGGGCCCACGTCACGCACCTGCTGGATTTCCTCGCGGCTGGCTGACTCGAGCCGCTCGAGCTCGCCGAAGTGCTCGGCGAGCGCCATGGCCGTCGCCTCGCCGACGTCGCGGATGCCGAGCGCGAACAGGAATCGCGGCAGCGTGGTGTGCTTGCTGTGCTCGAGTGCGCCAACCAGGTTGGCTGCCGACTTCTCGCCCATGCGCTCCAGCTCCGCCAGCTCCTTCGCCGTGAGCGTGTAGAGGTCCGCCGGAGTCTCGACGCGGCCGGCCTCGACCAGTTGCTCGACCAGCTTGTCGCCGAGACCATCGACGTCCAGCGCGCGGCGCGATGCGAAATGGCGCAGGGCTTCGCGGCGCTGCGCCTGGCAGACCAGCCCGCCCGTACATCGGGCGACTGCCTCGCCCTCGGTACGCGTCACGTGCGAGCCGCAGACCGGGCAACGCCGCGGCAGCTCGACCACCCGCGCCCCGGCAGGCCGCAGGTCGGCGATGACACGGACGACCTCCGGAATGACGTCTCCCGCGCGGCGCACGACCACGGTGTCGCCAATGCGCACGTCCTTGCGCGCGAGTTCGTCCATGTTGTGCAGCGTGACGTTGCTGACCGTCACGCCGCCGACGAAAACCGGCTCCAGCCGCGCCACCGGCGTCAGCGCGCCAGTGCGTCCCACCTGGAACTCCACGTCGCGCACGACCGTCGTTTCCTCCTGCGCCGGGAACTTGTGGGCCACGGCCCAGCGTGGCGCACGCGCCACGAAACCGAGATCGCGTTGCCAGTCGAGTCGGTCCACCTTGTAGACCACGCCGTCGATGTCGTAACCGAGCGTGTCGCGCCGGGCGCCGATCCGGGCGTAATACGCGAGGCAGCCGCTCACGCCGTCCACCACTTGCACGGCCGGGCAGGTGCGCAGGCCGAGTTCACGCAATCGCGCAAGCACTTCGCTGTGGCGGCGCGGTACGGTCCAGCCTGCCGTGGCGCCGATGCCGTAGAAGAACAGGTCGAGTGAGCGGCTGGCCGTGATGGCGGGGTCGAGCTGGCGCAGGCTCCCGGCGGCGGCGTTGCGCGGGTTCACGAAGGTCTTCTCGCCCTTCTCTGCAGCCCGGCGGTTCAGTTGGTCGAACGAGCGGCGCGTCATGAAGACTTCGCCCCGCACCTCCAGCACGGCCGGCGCATTGCCGCGCAGCACGAGCGGCACCGACTGGATCGCGCGTACGTTGGCGGTGACATCCTCGCCCCTGGTGCCGTCGCCGCGCGTGGCGGCCAGCACCAGGCGGCCCTGCTCGAAACGCACGCTGATCGCCAGCCCGTCGATCTTGGGCTCGACGGAGTACGCGACCTGTTCGACATCGAGTCGCTCGCGTACCCGCCGGTCGAAATCGAGCACCTCCTGCTCGGCGAACGCATTGTCGAGCGACAGCATCGGCACCGAGTGCGTGATTTCACCGAACTCCCGCAGCGGCTGGGCGCCTACGCGCTGCGTCGGCGACTCCGCCGTGACCAGGGCGGGGTGCTCGTGCTCGAGTTGCTGCAGTTCCCCGAGCAGCCGGTCAAAGCGGGCGTCGGAGATTTCCGGATCGTCGAGGACGTAGTAGCGGTAGTTGTGGTGCTCGATCTTCGCACGCAACTCGCGGATCCGCTTCGCCGCCACGCGCGTGCCCATGCGTCCGCTCAGTCGGCTGCACTGCCCGAGCGCTCGCGCTCGAACGCGACCATGTCTTCACGCAGGCGCGTGATCCGGTGCACGGCGAGCGGAGCGCCGCGATCGTCCGCAAGCGTGCCGTTCAGCTGCGCGGCAAAAGCCCGAGCAGCGGAAATCAGCTGGTCGAACGTCTCGACTGCTGACATCGGGCCAGGCAGCACCGCGAACAGAGCGACCCCCGGGTACGCCGTGGTGGTCATCGAACCGAGGTCGAACGTGCCGGGCTCGCGCAGGCTGGCGAGGCTGAAGATGGGCCGGCCATCGCCGTGCAGCTGGTGAAAGATCTGATAACGGCCGTACACCAGGCCCTCGGCTGCGATCACTTCCTGCAACCTGGCGCCTTCGAAGCGAGCGGGCGGGGTTGCAACGATGCGCACGGCGACGATTTTCTGCCGCGGTCGCCCGGGCTCTGCGACCGGCTCCGGCGCCTGCTCCGGTGCCTGCTCCGGCTCCGCGGGCCTTGCTGCCTGCGGCTTCGGCCGATGCATGGGCTCGACTTGCGGTCCAAGTGTCGGCTCGCGCCGCGGCGCTGCCCGCGGCGGCGGCGGCTCGTCGAAATCGACCATGTGTGCGTCGGCGGCCTCGCCGGCCGCGATCTCGTCATCGTGCGAAAAGATCGGTTCGACGCGCGCGGTGTCGGCGAGCGGTGCTGGTGCGGGCGCAGGTGCCGCAGACTCGAACCGCGCAGCCCGCTCCACCGGCGCCGCGGCCGAACGCTGGCGCGACCGCATGCCCCACACGTACAGCCCCACGATCAGCAGGGCCCCGGCGGCCAGCAATATCCAGCGCAGCTCGTTCATGGTCGCCGGTTCACATGGCCGCCATGCGGACGGCTTCGTCGACGTCCACCGTGACCAGGCGGGACACGCCCGGCTCGTTCATGGTCACGCCGAGCAACTGGTTGGCGAGTTCCATCGTGGTCTTGTTGTGCGTCACGAAGATGAACTGCACCTGATCGGACATCTCCTTGACGATGTCGCAGAACCGACCGACGTTGTTCTCGTCGAGGGGCGCATCGACCTCGTCCAGCAGGCAGAACGGCGCCGGGTTCAGCTCGAAGATCGAGAACACGAGCGCCACGGCCGTCAGCGCCTTCTCGCCGCCCGAGAGCTGACTGATGGAGCTGTTCCGCTTGCCGGGCGGGCGCGCCATGATCGCCACGCCGGCTTCGAGTACGTCGTCGCCGACCAGCTCGAGATACGCGTGGCCGCCGCCGAAGAGGCGCGGGAACTTGTCCTTCAGGCCGGCGTTGACGCGGTCGAAGGTGTCCTGGAAGCGGCTCTTCGTCTCGCGGTCGATCTTCCTGATCGCGTCGTCGAGCGTGGCGAGTGCGTCCGTGAGGTCGGCAAACTGTCGATCGAGGTACTCCTTGCGCTCCGACTGCTCCCGGAACTCGTCGATGGCCGCCAGGTTCACCTGGCCGAGGCGCTCGATCTTCTCGGAGGTGTCGACGAGGCGCTGCTCCCAGCCGGTGACGTTCGCTTCCTCGACGAGCGCGGCCACCACTGCGGCGAGTTCGAGCCGTGTCTGCGCGAACTGCTCGAGCAGCGACTCGCGACGCACTTTGAGTTCCTGCACCGAGAACTTGACGCTGTCGAGCAGGTCGCGTGCTTCCCCGACGCCGGCCTCGGCCTGCGCCCGGCTTTCGTCGAGAGACCGCAGATTCGCATCGACGTCATCCATCGCACGACGCGCCACAGCGAGTTCCTCCTCGACTGCCACGCGCCGGTGCAGCGCGTCCTCGAGCGTCGTCTTGAGCTGCGATTCGCTGTCCGCGCCCGTCGCCAGCTGCGTCTCGAGATCCGTGCGCCGCGCGTCGAACTGCGCAATCTGGCCGTCCAGACGGACAATGCCGGCGAGCAGCGACTCGTGCCCGGTGCGCCGCGATTCGACGCGGATCGCCACTTCGCGAGCGGCGTTACGCTCGACTTCGGCGCGGTTGCGCGCGGCTGCCAGCCGGTTGCGCAAGTCATCGCGTCCGGCCTCGAGCACCTTGCGCCGCTCCTCGAGCTGCGCCATGGCCTCGACAGCATCGGCCAATCGCGCGCGGGTCGAGCGGTTGCCTGCGCTCGCCTCCTCGATCGCGCCATCGAGTTCCGCGAGTTCGCCGGCGAGTTGCTGGAGGCGCGAGTTGCGCTGCTCGGCGCGGGCGCGTAGGCCGTCGAGCTGCGAACGCAGGCTCATGTGACTGGAGGCGCTGCGCGACACCTGCACCTGATGCCCGGCAAGCCTGTCTTCGAACTCACGCACCTGGCTACGTGCGGCTTCGAGCTGCGATTCGAGTTGCCTGTGGCCGGCCTGACGATTCTCCAGGGCCGATCGCTCGCGGCGCAGTTCGTCCTCGCGCTCGATGACACCCTCGTGAGCATCCTTGTCGCGGCTCACCCGCAGCCAGTCCGGGCCGATCCAGATACCGTCGCGCGTAATGACCGACTGGCCGGCGCGCAGTCCGGCGCGGGCTCGTAATGCTTCGCCGAGGCTCTCCGTGGCGACGATGCCCTCGAACAGGGCGTCGATGCCGGCAGGGCCGCGCACCCGCGAGCGCAGCGTTTCCTGGCGATGACCCGAGACCGCGGGCGCATCGGTGCCTGAAAAGAAAGTGACCGTGCCGGCGGCCAGACTCTCGAGCATGCCCGCGACGATGTCGATCGAATCGACGCAAACGGCCTCGAGGTAACTGCCGAGCACCGTCTCGACGGCGCGGTCCCAACCCTTGTCCACCGATAGCTGCTGCGCAAGGCGCGGGCTACGTTCCAGACCGCGGGACTTGAGCCAGTCCACCACCTTGCCCTGACCCTGCCCGAGCGCGGCACGCTGCAGCGCCTCGAGCGAGACGACGCGGCCTTCGCTGTCCTGCACTTCTCGCCGCGCAAGCTGCGCGCTTTCGGCCAGCTCGCGCTCGCGGCTGCGCTCGGTCTGCAGCGACTCCACCAGACCTTCCATGCGGCGCCGCGCGTCTTCGTGCTCGGTGCGCGCGCTGGCCTCGAAGGCTTCGATCTCGACGAGCTTGGCGGCGATATCCGCGGCCGCCAGCGTTTCATGCTCCTGCCTGGCGCGATCCCGCTGCGACAGCATGCGGCGCAGCTGCTCGTCAAAGCCTTCCAGGCGCGCGCGCTCGCCTTCGGCCGCCGAAGACGCAGTCCGCAGCGACTGGTTGAATGTTTCCCAGTTCTCCTGCCAGCCGGACATCGCGGTCTCGGCTGCGGCAGATTCCTCGGCCGCCGCCTGCTCGGCAACTCGCGCCGCTTCGAGGCCCGGCCGCAGTTCCGCCAAGGCCGCTTCCAGGACGATCGCTTGTTCGCGATCGCGTACCCGGTGCGCATTGGCGTCCTCAGAGCCCTGTGCGATCTGTTCGAGTTCCTGTCGCTGGCGGCTGCGCATCTCGCGCGCGTGCTCGATGGCCTGCTCGGTTCGCGAGATTTCGGCGCCGACCTGGTAGTAGCGGCCCTGCACGCCGGCGAGCACCTCCGACTGCGCATCGTGCTGCGCTCGCGCCCGCTCGATTGCCGCCTCGATACGGCGCTGGCCGGCCAGTGCGGCCTGCAGCGCCACGTCGCGCTCGTTCATGATTGCCTGGCGGGCGCCCGATTCCGTTTCGACCTCGCGCAGGCGCAGGGCGAGCAGCTCCGCATGCACCTGCCGCTCTTCCTGCTTCAACGCCTGGTAGCGGCGGGCCGTGGCGGCTTGCCGCTGCAGGTGGCGCAGCTGCTTCTCGACTTCGTCGCGCAGGTCGCTCAGGCGCGCCAGGTTCTCGCGCGTGCGGGCAATGCGCGTTTCCGTCTCGCGGCGGCGCTCCTTGTACCGGGAGATGCCGGCAGCCTCCTCGAGAAACGCCCGCATGTCCTCGGCCTTGGCCTCGATGACGCGCGAGATCATGTTCTGCTCGATGATCGCGTAGCTGCGCGAGCCGAGGCCGGTACCGAGGAACAGCTGCGTGATGTCCTTGCGGCGGCAGCGGACCCCGTTCAGGAAATAGGTCGACGTGCCATCGCGCGAGACGACGCGTTTGAGGGACACCTCGGTGTAGCTCGCGTATTCGCCGGCCAGCTTGCCGTCGGTGTTGTCGAACACGAGTTCGACGGACGCCGTGCCGACGGGTTTGCGGGAACCGGAGCCGTTGAAGATGACGTCGGCCATCGAGTCGCCGCGCAGGTGCTTGGCGGAGATCTCGCCCATGACCCAGCGCACGGCGTCGATGATGTTCGACTTGCCGCAGCCGTTCGGGCCGACCACGCCCACCAGGTTGGTCGGAAAGCCGATCGCCGTCGGATCCACGAAGGACTTGAATCCGGCCAGCTTGATCTTGGTCAGTCGCATCGATCACCCACGGGAAAACGGACCGGAGAGGAGAGACGCGAATTCTAGAAGAATCCGTCGCTCGTCACAGCACTCTGCGAGGCTGCCGGCGGCCGCCGCGGACCGGCTCCAGCCCGGCTTTTCAGAACGGGTGGACCCGCAGCCAGCGGTCTGTATAATCCCGCGTCCTCCATAGGATCGGGGAGTGCGAGATGTCCGTTAAGAAACCGTCTGTCAAGCCTGCCAAGGCCAGCAAGACTGTTTCTGCGAAGGCTGTGAAGCCGACGCCGAAGGCCGCCGCGAGGGCGCCGGCAGCACCGCGGAAGCCCGTTGCTGCCAAGCCTGTCGCTAAGCCCGTTGCCAAGCCCGTTGCCAAGCCCGTTGCCAAACCCGTTGCCAAACCTGTGGCCAAGGCAGCGCCGAAGATCGAACCGCGGGCCAAGCCAGCCGCCAAGCCGGTCCAGAAAGCTCCGGTAAAGACACCGGCTGCAGCGTTTCCGGCGCGAACACCGGCCGCGCGCTCCGGGGAACCGAATGGCGAGATGAGTGCCAGCCTGCTTTCCGGCCCGCGCAACGTTCAGCCGTACATCATCCGCAAGGGTGAGGAGTACATGAGCAGGGCGCAGCTCGAGCATTTCCGGACGATTCTCAGCTCCTGGAAGAAGGACCTGATGCAGGAAGTGGACCGCACCGTCCTGCACATGAAGGACGAAGCCGCCAACTTCCCCGACCCGAACGACCGCGCCACGCAGGAGTCCGAGTTCAGCTTGGAACTGCGCACGCGCGATCGCGAGCGCAAGCTGATCCGCAAGATTGAAGAAGGGCTGAAGCGCATCGAGGACGGCTCGTACGGCTTTTGTCTCGAGACCGGCGAACCCATCGGCGTGAAGCGCCTCGAAGCGCGACCGGTGGCCACCCTGAGCGTCGAAGCCCAGGAACGGCGCGAGCGTCGCGAGAAGCAGTTCGGCGACCGGGACGACTATCGCTGATCGCGGCTTCACCTCTCCCGCGTCAGCGGGAGAGGTCGGCCAACGGCCGGGTGAGGGCAGCGGCCAACCGCCGCGTGAGGACTCGCCCCCATACCGCGGGCGCTTCGCGCCCTCCCCCACGGGCGAGCTTCATTTCGGCTCCCTGGTTGCAGCCGTCGGCAGCTACCTCGACGCGCGCTCGCATAACGGCGCGTGGCTGGTGCGTATCGAGGATCTCGATCCGCCACGGGAGCGCCCGGGAGCGGCCGACCAGATCCTTCGCAGCCTGGAGGCGTTGGGCCTGCATTGGGACGGCCCGGTCCTGCGCCAGAGTTCGCGCCGCTCTGCCTATGCCGATGCGTTGGACCGACTGCAAAGACTCGGTCTAACCAGGCCTTGTGCCTGCTCGAGGTCCGCTCTCGCTGCCCTTGCGCAGAACCAGGGCCGGCCAGCCGGCGAGGAACTGTTTCACCCGCCGGATTGCATCGTAGCCGGTGCGCAGGCGGATCCAGGTCCAGCGATCCGCTTGCGGGTGCCGGACCGGGAGGTCGAATTCATCGATCGGGCCCAGGGCGCGGTGCGCACGAACGTGGCCCGCACGGTAGGAGACTTCGTGCTGCGGCGTCGGGACGGGCTGTTTGCCTATCAGCTGGCCGTGGTCGTGGACGACTCGGAGCACGGGATCACCGATGTCGTGCGAGGCGCGGATCTCCTCACCAGCACGCACCGGCAACTCCTCCTGCAGGAGGGGCTCGGGCTGCCGCGGCCCGGTTACCTGCATTTGCCACTTGCCGTGGACGACAGGGGCCTTAAGCTCTCCAAGTCGGGGAGCGCCCCTGCAGCCGGGTGGACGGCGCCTGGCGAGAAAGTCGCGGCGGTGCTCGAGTTTCTCCGCCAGCAGTTGCCGCCCGGGTTGGCGCAGGCTGGACTCGACGAGGTGTTGCGGTGGGGGGTGGCGCATTGGCGCCCGGATCGCTTCGCGGGCATCGACTCGTGCCGCGTTCGCGGGTTGGCAGTACAGGACGGGACTGAGGATGACCAAACCAATGACGACGGCGAAGACGAGAAAGAAGCGCGCCAAGGCGACGACCGGTGAGAACGGCAAGGCCGGGCCCCGCATCATCCGCAAGTATCCCAACCGGCGTCTCTACGACACGGTCGAGAGCCGCTATGTGACGCTCGCCGACATCCGCCGGCTGGTCGTCGAGGGCGTGGATTTCGTCGTGCTCGACCGCAAGTCCCAGCAGGACATCACGCGCAGCATCCTGCTGCAGGTGATCGCCGAGCAGGAAGGCGGTGGCGAATCGCTGATGAGTCGCGATTTCCTCTCGCAGGTGATTCGCACCTACGGCAGCGGCGTGCAGGATTTTGTCGGGCGCTACCTCGACGAAAGCATCCAGATGTTCGCGAAGGAACAGCGCGAGTTGCGCGATCGATTCAAGAGTGTCGTGGGCGTGGATCCGCTCGAAACGGTCTCGGCGGTGGCGCACAAGAATTACCAGCGCTGGAAATCGCTGCAGGAAGAGGTCTTTTCGCGCCTGCCGCGGCCGTGGGGCCGGGAAGACAAGGAATAAGAGCCCTCACCCGCCGTTCCGGCACGATCTCCCGCGCGAGCGGGAGAAACGGAGAAGGTCAGCCGTCGACGCTGCGCATCGACAGGCGCACGCGACCCTGCCGATCCACCTCGAGCACCTTCACGCGCACGACATCGCCTTCCTTGAGCTTGTCGCTGACGCGCTCGACGCGCTCGTCGGAGATCTGCGAAATGTGCACGAGGCCGTCTTTGCCGGGCAGGATCTGCACGAACGCGCCGAAGTCCATCAGGCGCACGACCTTGCCTTCGTAGATCGAGCCGACCTCGACTTCCGACGTGATCAGTTCGATGCGGCGCTGGGCCTCACGGCCGGCGGCTCCGCTGACGGACGCGATCTTGACGGTGCCGTCGTTCTCGATGTCGATAGTGGTGCCCGTCTCCTCCGTGATCGCACGGATGACGGCGCCGCCCTTGCCGATGACTTCGCGGATCTTCTCCGGGTCGATCTTCATCGTGATGATCGTGGGCGCCCATTCCGACATCTGCGGACGCGCGGTGGTGAGGACCTTGGCCATCTCGCCGAGGATGTGCAGCCGCGCGTTGTGGGCGGCATCCAGGGCGACCTTCATGATCTCCTTGGTGATGCCCTCGATCTTGATGTCCATCTGCAGGGCCGTGACGCCCTCGGACGAGCCGGCCACCTTGAAGTCCATGTCGCCGAGGTGATCCTCGTCGCCGAGGATGTCGGTGAGCACCTGGAACTTGCCGCCTTCGAGGACGAGGCCCATGGCCACGCCCGCGACCGGC
>Ga0315297_10001176_pt1 | contig 15911 bp, 11 predicted proteins | sample YL17G15_0_MG_FD_203628 | JGI IMG/M metagenome (GOLD analysis project Ga0315297, IMG submission 203628) | Sediment microbial communities from Yellowstone Lake, YNP, Wyoming, USA - YL17G15_0 | ecosystem: Environmental > Aquatic > Freshwater > Lake > Sediment | place: USA: Wyoming | collected... | reverse complement strand
ATCGTGAAGGACAAGCGCTTCGGCGAGATCCTCGTGAACAGAGGCGTGTCCAACTCGAAAGGGTCGCTCGCGGGCAGCCTCCTCGCAATCAAGACGATGGTGGACAAGGGCCAGATGCCCATGAACATACACTTCATGATCGAGGGCGAGGAGGAGAAGGGCGGACAGAGCCTCCCGAAATACGTGCACGCGAACAGGGAGAAGCTCTCCAAGGCGGATGTGGCCTGGACGCTCGACTACTGCGAGAACGCCAACGGCGTGCCCGTGATCCAGCTCGGGATGAAGGGATGCGTGTATTTCGAGCTCGAGGCGAAGGGGTCCGAGAACGGAGGACCCATGGAAGGGGAGATCCACAGCAGCGACGCGGTGTGGGTCCAGAGCCCCGCCTGGAGGCTCGTGCAGGGGCTGTCCACGCTGGTGGACGAAGACCAGAGGCCCGCAGTCGACGGGCTCTGGGACGATGTCGCTCCTCCGAGCGAGACCGACCTGAGGTTGGTCAAGAAGCTGGCCAAGAGGGTCGACCTCGACGAATACGCGAAGGAGCTCGGCATCAAGAAGTTCAAGTTCGGAGGCTCGAAGGAGGAGATGATCAAGCGCTACCTCTTCGAACCGTCGCTCAACATCGACGGGATCGTCTCTGGCTACATCGAGGAGGGGACGAAGACCGTCCTCCCGCCGAAGGCCATGGCGAAGCTCGATGTCAGGCTCGTGCCGAACATGACGATCGAAGGGACCAGGAGGAAGGTCATCGACCACCTCTGGAAGAGAGGCTTCACAGAGATCACCATGAGGAACTTCGACGACTATCCGTGGTGCAAGGTCTCTCCGAACGACATTGCGTCGAGGGCGTGCATCGAGGCGATGAGGTACCACGGCAAGGACCCAGAGGTCTGGCCGATGACCGCGGGGTCCGCTCCGCTCTACCTGTTCGACCAGGTCCTGGGAGTGCCCTGGTGCTACACCGGTCTCGGGCACAGCGGGCGACCGCACGCGCCGAACGAGTACGCGGTCGTGAAGGGCATGAAGGACTTCGAGAAGAGCGTCATGACGGTCATGTGGAAATACTGCGAGCTCTGCGAACACCCATGATCTCGCAGGTCCGAAAGGTCATGCATGAAGCGCGGCGCGTTGACCCCGAGCCTTCCGATTTCCGAAGCGTTCGTACTCATTTCGAACGAGAGCAACGGTCTCGTGCTTGTGAACGACTCCGAGGCGCTGTCCAGGCACCCGGTATCGTCGATGCGAAGAGACTTCAGAGACACTCGGCGGCCTGGGCAGACATGTGCATTGGGACGAGCCTGGCTCGGCGCTGGTCAGCCCATCCGCACATTGTTTATATAGCATAAAGTTCAATGCCCGCGACATGGGGGCCAGGCTTTGGCTCCTGGCAGCTCTGTTAAGGGGATCAGACAGGGGATTAGCATATGAAAACATACAGCATGAGAGTAGTACGTGCGTTAGCCATTCTGATCGTCGCTACTATGGCGGTCTCGGCCATCCCGATGGTGGCGAATGAGTCACCGGTCGAGACCGTTTCCGCAGCGGCGGATGAAGGGTATGTCAGGGTAGGTTGGCTGAGCACAGTGGTCAACTGGAACCCTCTGGCGATCGAGATGGTCGAGGACTATGTGGCGTGCTATCTGATACACAGCTCGCTGTGGACGTATGACCAGGACTGGAACGGGCCGGTCAACGACCTCGCCACGGGAGACCCTAGCTTTGAGGTGCACCCGAACGGCAGCATGACTACGACGATCACGATCACAGATACGGCATACTTCAGGAACGCCGCGAACATCGATGACAAGACGCATCCGCTGACCGCGGACGATGTCGTGTTCTCCTTGAACCTGATGAAGGCGAACGAGGGCGGTGCCTTTGACTGGTACCTGCAGGAGGTCGGGGACATCAAGAAGGTCAACGATTACACGATCAGCTTGTGGACGCCCTACCAGAAGGCGACGCTCATCGACGACCTCACATTGCTTCCTATCGTGCCCAAGTACGTCTGGGAGGGCGACCCGAACCCGCTCGCCAACATGAAGCCGGAGGATCTTGTGGGCAGCGGCCCCTTCGTCTATGAGTCGATGCTCAAGGACGCCTGGTACAAGTTCAAGAGGGCTCCGAACTACCATGGAGCAGCGGACTACCCCGGCGTCAGGGATGTTGACGAGGGCCTCAACGGCATCATCTACACCGTGTACAGCGACATGCCTGGCCTGGCCACCGCGATGAACTCGGGGGCAGAGGACACGGTCGTCGTCACGGGCAGTGTCCCAACCTTCGTCGAAAGCCTTGGAGGATCTGGCGCTACCGTCAATGTCATCAAGGCGGCGGTCTCGGAGAACGGCATAACTGACCTCGCCATCAACGCCATTCCCGAGGTCTTCCGGACACCTACATACTGCACTGGAAACCCCCTGCTGCTCGACCCGATTGTCCGAAAGGCCATCATGATGACCCTGGACAAAGACTTCATCAACGAGTCTCTGCTCGATGGGCTCGCCACCGTGGGAGACTCCGTCGTGGACCCAGGGTTCTGGCACAAGACCATAGATAACGAATTGCCGTTTGATCCAGCAGCGGCCAGTACCATGCTCGATCAGAACGGATGGAACATGGGCAGCAATGGCTACTATGTCGCGACGGACCAAGCGTACGGCGTCCAGATGGACTTCTTCGAGGCGGGCACTGAGCTCTCAGGCATAAGGTGCCAGGCGCCTGACACGGACCCGTCGTACGGTTACATCGTCCAGGATTGGCAGGGCAAGGCGAAACTTGCGGGCATAGGGCTCGTGTCGACCGTCGAGTCCGAGATAACGATGATCAACCAGGCGTGGTACAAGGCGGACTACGATATCTGGGTCTGGCACTGGGGTTGGGGCCCTGAACCTTTGGGCGGGGCGCTCTCATGCTGGCTGACCGAGACGATGGTGGCCGGCGGAGACAACTGCCAGATGCCGATGGGTGAGTGGTGGGTGCACAGCGGCAACTACTCCACATGCCCGTACATCAACGCGAGCATGATCGAAGAGTTCAACATGGACGACCCCGACTTCTACGGCTTCTCGTCGTTCGACCAGAACTTCAGCTTGGCCATGCACACCTTGGATATCGACGATCGCAAGGTCATCGTGGACAGGCTCCAGCAGATGGTCTACGAGTCCTACGCCGAGAACCCGCCGTACTACGACCTCGGCCTTTACGCCTACACCGACTACAGGTTCGAGAACTGGGGCGACTGGGAGGCGCACAACGGCCTGAACATCTGTTCGGACCTGCTCTGGGTATGGTTCCAGCTGGAACCTGTGGTGAATCGGGCTCCGAAGTTCGATGTATCTCCAGATACCGACTACACGGCCTATGTGGGCGAGCCGGAGGACTTCGTCGTCGCCGTATCTGACTATGAGGGCGACGAGCTGTGGGTCAACTACTCGTACGGAGACGGAACCGGGGACCAGTACTTCCTGGATGGCGACACGACCGCAATCACATATGTCAACTCGAGCCACGAATACACCGTTCCTGCAGCGAACCTCAGCTTTTCCGTCTCTGTGACGGACATGTTCGAGGGACGCATCTACTACAGGAACGCGACGGTCGAGGTTCAGGGAGATTACGACGCACCTCCCCAGTTCGTTGCCCCGGGCGTGACGTACGATGTCGATCCGCCAGCATACACTGGCACGGCAGTGACTTGGTCGGTATCGGCCATGGACCCAGAGCCAGACCTCGAGACCGTAGGGACCGACCTGAGGTTCACATGGAGCTGGGGCGACTACACATACACGGTGGACGAGAAGACCAGCACAGAGGACGGGGTAGAGCTCACGAGCACGCAGACGCACACGTGGAACACGCCTGGCACCTACTCTGTCATCGTGAGCGTTTACGACTACATCGGCATGGAGACCGGAGAACACAACGTCTCGGTAACGCCGCTGGAGTACGAGGTCATAGTGAACCAGCCGCCGGCAGACCCGATCATCCAGGCGATATATGGCGTACCTGGCGGAGATACCGTATGCGTTGCGTATTCCTCCGACGCCGACATTGAGGACCTGACGTTCACGTGGGAGTGGGACGACGGGACGTTCACCGTCGAGACGCTGACCCCGACCTACGCGTACGAGACACTGACATCAGAGGTCACGCACGTGTGGGACGTCGCAGACTCGTACCCGGTGACGGTATATGTGGACGACGGAATGCCTGGTCACAACGTATCGGCCTCAATCGACGCAATCATCTCGACGGGCAACCTTCCGCCGGGAGCGTTCGACCTGGTCGTGACACCGAGCCCTGTCCTCGTGGATGTCGAGACGACTTTCAACGCCAGCGCGGTGGACGCGAACGGGGACGCCCTCATCATGACGGTGGACTTCGGCGACGGTAACCTCTCAAGCGCAGACGCCGCGGAAGGAGTGGCCCCACACCAGTATGTCGAGTTCGTGCACACATACGAGCTGGCGGGCACGTACAACGTGACGGTGTACGCTGATGACGCAGAGTTCAATGAGTCGGCCTCATTCGACATAGTGGTCTCGGAGCCGACCGGGAATGCCGCTCCGGAAATACAGTTCCCGACCTCGTTCTCGGCACAGTTCAATGTGCCTAGGTCATACGCGCCCCTGTCGGTGACTGACGATGACGGCGATGAGCTCTCCGTCTGGTACGACTGGGGAGACGAGACTGCCATGACCCCTGGCGGCGATCCCGCCGACGACTATGCGGCGAATCACACATACATGGATGTCGGCAATTTCCTGCTGGCCCTGCATGTGGACGATGGCAATGGCCACAACGTCACCGCGAACGCGACCGTGAGCGTGTCCGAGACGAACTACGGGCCTACGGTCGAGACACTCGCGATTGCGCCAGACCAGGCTGAGTACGAGATCGACCAGAGCATCTCGTTCGTCGTCACGGTGAGCGACAACGAAGGCGACAATGTCACAGTCGTGATCGAGTTCGGCGACGGGACGACCGACGAGCAGACCGTCGACCTGGAGGCAAAGACAGACCTGGACGTGACGTTCACTCATGCCTATGACGCGGCTGGCGACTACGTTGTCAATGCGACTGCAGACGATGGCATGGACCATTCGGACCCGATCCTCTCTGAGAAGAGCACGGATTTGACGGTCGCCCCGGAACCCGGCATCAGCCTCGCGCTCGTTGCCGGAATCGCGATCCTCCTGATCGCGGTAGTCGTCGCGGCGATGCTCCTGATGAAGCGGAAGAAGGGCAAGGGCACGCCCGAAACGCTCCATGGCATGGAAGGCATGGCACCGGCCGAGGAACCGCCGCCGCCCCAGGCGTAGACGGGCGACAGAGACCCGGAAACCCCAAAAAACCCATTATCCATTTAATCTGTCCGGAGGACCTCGCAGAGACATCCAGACAGGTTGAATCGCAACTGTCAAAGAAACATGCATCAATGGTGGAAAGGACGGTGCTCCTGTGGCATCATTTCGAAGAGTGCTGGCAAAGCGGACATTCAACTCGTTCATAACGATACTCCTGATAATGCTGGTCAACTTCCTGCTTTTCAGGGTCATGCCGGGGGACCCCGCGCTGCTTTACGTCCCAAGGGTTCCCTCGTCAAACTCGATGGCGATCTATGAAAGGTATGTGGACCTCATGGGCCTGGATGAGCCGAGGCACGTCCAGCTCTACAAGTACTTCGTCACGACCTTCACAGGCGATTGGGGCACTTCATTCTACCACGAACTTCCAGTGATGGAGGTCCTCAGCAATGCGATCATCTGGACGATCCTGCTGCTAGGCATCTCTTCAGTCATCACATTCGTGGTAGGCATATGGCTCGGGAAGATCGCCGCGAAACGCCGTGGCAAGGGGTCCGACATGGCCATCACGGGGTTCGGCCTGTTCTTCTACGGCATGCCCATATTCTGGCTCGGGATAGTCCTGATGGTCCTCTTCTGCAACGTATGGCCAATACTGCCGTCTGCGGGATACATAACGAGCGGCGTGTCTCCATTCCCGCTCACGCTAGATAAGATCGTGGACATCGTGAAACACCTGATCCTCCCCGTAGCCACCCTATCGATAGGCTCGCTCGCCGGCATCATCCTGATCCAGAGGAACTCGCTCGTGGATGTCATGACCGAGGAGTATATCGTCACGGCCTACGCGAAGGGACTGTCAGAGAAAGAGGTGATGAAGAAGCATGCTACTCCGAACGCCAGGCTCCCTGTGGTCACCACAATCGCGATGGACGTGGCGTTCATCCTGGGAGGGGCGTTCCAGATAGAGGTCGTGTTCAGCTACAGGGGCATAGGCATGGCAACGGTGGACGCGATATGGCACTACGACTACCCAGTCCTCCAGTTCATATTCTTCATAGGTGGGGTAGCCGTCGTCGTCGCGAACCTGATTGCTGACATCGTGCTGGTCTGGCTGGATCCGAGGGTTTCGATAACATAGGGGGTGAGGGATCCATGGAAACAATGGTTACATCTAGCAACAAGCGCAACGATGCGGCGTCCGAGGGCACACCACGCATGCGCGGACTCATGATCCTGCTGGCGGTGTTGATCACCTCGCTGCTATTCGCAGCTGCCTTGGCGGCTCCGCTCATGAGCGCCCCTGCGAATGCGCAGGCAAGCGCCCTCTCGCTCCAAGACCCCGCAACACATCCGGTCGCCGATGCCGGCTCCGACTTCAGCGTGCTCGCCGGCACCTACGCGGCGCTCAACGCCTCAGCGTCGACCGACGACATAGGCATCACGAGCTATGTCTGGACCGTCTTCGATGTGGAGCAGGTCACGCTCGAGGGCAAGTTCGCCAACTACAGCTTCCTCACTTCAGGCGTCTACTTCGTGACTCTGAACGTGACCGACGCGGACAGCAACTGGGACACCGACGAAGTGAATGTGACGGTCAACCCGGACAGGGTACTACCGATCCCAGTCCCGGGCAGGAACAGGACCGTGTACCTGAACCAAGAGGTCGTGTTCAACGGATCGAGGTCCAGGGACAACACCGGGAGGATAGTCAACTACACCTGGAACTTCACGTACGAGAACCGCATGGTGTATCTGTACGGCCCCGTCGTCTCGTTCACGTTCAACAAGACGGGCGCTTACATCATCACGCTCAATGTGACGGACCCGAACGGGCTCAGCGCCAACGAGACGACTGTCATCACGGTCAAGCGCGTGCCGACGTGGCTCGATGAACATTGGCTGGGCCTGATTGTCTGGGGCACCGTCATCGGGCTGTCCTCGTGGTATGTCTACCGCAAGTGGACCAGGGATCATACGCTGCTGACCAAGACCGACATCGACAAGCTCCGGTTCGAGTACGTCAAGATGCGCAAGATCTGGGACCTGTTCTGGAAGACCTGGATGGGAAAGGTCGGTCTCGCGATCGTCCTGTTCTTCCTGCTCGTGATAGTGTATGGAGAGCTGTTCGTCCAGTACGATCCGTTCCAGTCGTCGACTGACACCTCACTCAATTCATCCTGGGAGCACCCGTTCGGGACCGATGCCTTGGGAAGGGACGTGTTCACCAGGACGTTGCTCGGGACGAAAGCCTCCATGTACGTGGGCTTCACAGCCATGGCGATCTCCATGGGCTTAGGCACTGGTGTCGGCCTCATCTCAGGGTACTGGGGAGGATGGAGGGACGAGGTGATCATGAGGGTCAACGACGTGTTCCTGTCCATCCCTTGGCTGGTCCTGATGATGGTCATAGCATCCATCTTCCAGACACGGACTCTCGGTGCTGTCATCCTCGTGATTGGCCTGACGGGGTGGTCCACCACTGCGAGGATCGTCAGGTCGCAGGTGCTGTCCCTCAAGGCGAGGCAGTTCGTTGAGAGAGCCAAGGCGATAGGCTCCGGGGATATGCACATCATCAAGAAGCACATATTCCCCAACGTCGTCCCGCTGATATTCGCGAACGCCATCCTCACAATCGCGATATCCATCCTGTCGGAGAGCTCGCTGAGCTTCCTGAAGCTCGGGCCCATGAACGTCGAGACGTGGGGGAGGGTCCTGGAGGAGGCATATTCCGAAAATGCTGCCATGAACGGCCCCTATGCGTTCATCCTAATGCCCGGCCTGTGCATCGTGGTCGTCGTGCTCGGGTTCACGTTCATAGGGTACGCGATGGACGAGGTCCTGAACCCGAAGCTGAGGAAGAGATAGGCGGGCACCAGACGCCCGAAAAACCCCTTATCCATTGTTTCTTATCCACAGCAACCTTAAAATACGGAATGCCGTTATCGAGCCCTACCTAGCACTCATCAGAGGTATCAGATGGCACAGAAGGTACGGGCGACGGCCAAGAAGGTCAAGGACAGGTGGCGGGCGAAGGAATGGTACAAGATATACGCCCCCGACATGTTCAGCAAGATGCTCCTCGGCGAGACCCCTTCGGAAACCCCGGAGGGCGTCATGGACAGGATGACCGAGGCCACGGTGCAGGACCTCACCGGAGACTTCTCCAAGATGCATATCAAGATCAAGTTCAGGGTCAACAAAGTCGTGGGCCTCGACGCCCATACGACATTCGAGGGGCACGACCTGACCAGCGACTATGTCAGAAGGCTGACGCGCAGGAAGAGGACCAAGACCGACGCGGTCGTCGATGTCACGACCAAGGACGGCTGGGAGATCAGGGTGAAGCCCATGGCCGTGTCCGAGCAGAGGATACAGGCCTCCCAGGAGACCGAGATCAGGCGCATCATGAAGGAGACGAGCAAGCAGGTCGCGGCCCAGGCCACGATAGGCGAGTTCGTCAGGATGCTCATCATGGGGGAGCTCGCGAAGGCCGTCTCTGACGCGTCCAAGAGAGTAGTCCCTATCAAGAGGATCGAGATCCGCAGGAGCGAGGTCAAGATGGCCGGGAAGTTGCCCGATCCAAGCGAGGCGCCCATAATCGCCCCGCTGGAGAGCGAGCCCCAGCCTGAGGAGGCCGAAGAGGCTGCTCCCGCACCGACGGGCGACGCGCCCGCGGAGGTCGCGCCCGCAGCCCCCGCGCCTGTGGCTCCTGCAGAGGACAAGGGCCCTGAGTGAAAGGCACGGACATGCCCGTCCCAAGGCCCCCATCCGTTCATGCGCAATGTCGGGGTGGCTCAGACTGGTGGAGCGTCGGACTCATAGGGAGTTCTTCTGACCAGATGCTCCTCGGACATCCGGAGGTCGCGGGTTCAAATCCCGTCCCCGACACCATTATCGGCGGAGAACGTATTCTGCGAACGCACCGGATGCGAATGCCATGAGAATAATCATATACACCGGCAAGGGCGGCGTAGGAAAGACCTCGGTCGCTGCCGCCACCGCGCTCAGGTGCGCCGAGCTGGGCCACCGGACCATCGTGATAAGCACTGACGCCGCGCACAGCCTGGCCGACTCCCTTGAGGTGCCCCTCTCAGGCGTCATCCAGAAAGTCTCGAAGAACCTGGACGGGCTCGAGGTCGACATGCAGCTCGAGCTCGAGACCCGCTGGAAGGAGATCCAATCGTACTTCTCCGACTTCCTCGCGTCACAGGGCATGGACGGCATCTCGGCGAAGGAGATGGCCGTGTTCCCAGGCATGGAGCTCATGTCCGCATTGTTCTATGTCGAGGAGTTCCACAAGGCGAAGACATACGATGTCGTCATCATGGACACCGCCCCGACCGCGGACACGCTCCGGCTGCTCGCCTTCCCCGACATCGCCAACTGGTACTTCGACCACCTGTTCCACATGGTGAAGAACGTCATCAAGATCGCGAGGGCGACCGTGGGCAAGTTCGTGTCCACCCCCCTGCCCTCGGACAGGTTCCTGGACGACCTCGAGGGCCTCAGGGAGAGGCTGCGGTATGTCAGGGACCTGCTGACGGACCCGGAGATCACCTCCGTGAGGCTCGTCGTGAACCCCGAGAAGATGGTTATCACCGAGACGCAACGCGCGTACACGTACCTGTGCATGTACGGGTACACGGTCGAGAGCCTCGTCCTGAACAGGATCATACCCGAGAAGGTCCACGACCCGTTCTTCGCGGAGAAGCTCAAAGAGCAGAGAATGCACCTGCAGACCATAGACGAGATGTTCAACCCCCTGAAGACCTTCAGGGCGGAGCTGATGCCCCGGGAGGTGCTGGGGACCAAGGCGCTGGAGATGCTCGCCGATCAGCTGTTCGGGGGCGAGGACCCCGCGAAGGTGCACTCCACGGAATCGCCCATGAGGATATACGGCGAGCAGGGCGCGAGCGTGCTCGCGGTGAAGCTGCCGTTCCCGATGGAGCAGAAACTAGAGCTATATACGCGCAAGGATGTTCTGACGTTGCAGCTAGGCGCGTTCAAGAGGTCCATCAGCCTCCCGCACGCCCTCACAGGGAAGAAGGTGCTGGGGGCGGAGATGGACGGCGCGTGGCTGAAGGTCAGGTTCGAGGGTGAGGAGATTGGCAAAGGGAAAGCGGGAAAGGGGCGCGGAAGAGGCAAGGCGCCTCGAAAGGCATCTTGAGGAGATAGCGTCGAAGGTCACCGGCAGGGAGACCATGACGCATTTCGTGAACGCGGGCATGGAGGTCATCCAGGCCGCGAACGTCGCGCTCGAGCACATGGACGTGCCGGACGAGACGAAGCTGAGGATACACAGGGCCGAGCGCGAGGTCCTGCTCGCGACCAGGAGCTTCATCGACGCGATCCTGCTCGAGGTCGAGAAGGAGATCCCGAAGAAGACCGAGCTGAAGAAGGTAGAGATAATCCGAAAGTCGAAGTGACTGGGCGAGCATATCGCCTAGGCACAGCTTTTTTACACGAAGCACATTACCCATCAGAACCCTAGCGGATACTAGGGAGGTCAGATCATATGACTAAGATGTTGGTCCCGTACCCTGACAAGTGCACTGGCTGCAGGTTCTGCGAGATGGCCTGTTCGATATACCACGAAGGAAAGGTCAACCACGCCGACGCGCGGCTGCAGGTGCACAGGAAGAACATAAGGATAGACTTCCCGTCCGTGTGCACGCACTGCGTGTCCTGCGGCGACGACTGCTGCGTCCTCCACTGCCCCGTCGAGGCGATCAAGAAGGAGGACGGACGCGTGTACGTGGACGAGGAGGAGTGCACCGCGTGCGGGACGTGCGTCGAGGTCTGCCCGTTCGGTGTGATGCGCATGGAGGAGAAGGCCTTCAACTGCGACCTGTGCGGCGGCGACCCCACATGCGTCAAGTTCTGCCCGATGGGCGCGATAAAGTACGAGGAGCCGAAGCCCGAGCAGTACGAGCTCGTGAAGAAGCTGCTCAGGGGGGAGTGAAGATGAAGGGTTACGCAGGCAAGATCCTCAAGGTGGACCTGACGACCGGGCACTCGCACGCGAGGGCGCTCGACGAGAAGCACGCGAGGAAGTACCTGGGAGGCCAGGGGTTCGCGGTCGAGATCGTGTACCACGGCGTCCCGAAGGGCGCGGACGCGCTCTCCCCCGAGAACGTCCTGGCGATGGCGGGCGGCGTGTTCGACGGATACCCGGTGCCCACGGGCGGCAAGACGGTGTTCGCATCGAAGTCCCCGGCCACGGGCGGGCTCGCGGAGAGCGTCATGGGCGGCTCGATCGGGGCCGAGCTCAGGCACGCGGGGTATGACGCGCTGGAGATCGTGGGGAAGGCGGACGGACCATCTTATTTATTCATCGAGGACGGGAAGGTCGAGGTCAACGACGCATCCGACCTCTGGGGCAAGGACACCAGGGAGGTCCCCGAGATGCTCAAGAAGAAGCATGGCTGGGACGTCAAGGTCGCGTGCATAGGTGTAGGAGGAGAGAAGCTCTCGAAGATGGCGTGCATAGATTGCGACGACAGGCAGGCCGGCAGGGCGGGCCTGGGCGCGGTCATGGGGTCCAAGAACCTCAAGGCCATCGTGGTCAGGGGCACGAACGACCTCGAGCCCGCGGACGCTGGCAAGCTGCTCGAGATAGCCCTCAGGTACCAGAAGATCATGGAGGCCGCTCCGTCGTTCATCGAGGACACGAAGTACGGCACCGGCGAGTTCCTGGGCTGGATCAACAAGGAGAAGGGCGTGTTCCCCACGAGGAACTGGCAGGAGAGCGTGTTCAAGGAGAGGGAGCAGGTGGACCCGTACTACTGGGCACCGAAGTACGTGACGAAGAACAAGGCGTGCTTCGCCTGCACCAAGCCCTGCGGGAAGCTGTTCGAGGTCAAGGGGGGCAGGTTCGACGGCACTGCGCTCGACGGGATAGAGTACGAGACGCTCTACTCGCTCGGGGGCGCCTGCGGCAACGCCGACATCGAGAGCGTCGCGAGGGCGAACGAGGTCTGCGACCTCGTGGGCATCGACACCATCTCCGCGGGCGTGGCGATAGGGTTCGCGATGGAGCTCTACCAGAGGGGCATAATCACGGAGAAGGATGTGGGCTTCAAGCTCACCTGGGAGAACGCCCCGGACCTGGTCCCGAAGATGTGCGGCATGATGGGCAGGCGCGAGGGATTCGGGGACGTGCTCGCGGACGGCGTCAAGGTCGCGGCGCAGCGGATCGGCAAGGGGGCCGAGAGGTACGCCGTGCACACCAAGGGCATGGAGCCACCCGCGTACGACGTCAGGGGCATGAAGGGCCACGGGCTGGCGTACATGACCTCCACCAGGGGCGCATGCCACCTGAGGGCCGGGTTCTACGCACCCGAGCTCGTCGGCAAGTTCTGGCGCTGGGAGGGCATAGACAGGTTCAGCCCCGCGGGCAAGGGTGCCATGGTCGCCACGATGGAGAACTTCATGTGCGTCTACGACTCCGTGGGCCTGTGCAAGTTCTCGAGAGGGTTCTTCCTGATAGACAAGCTCAGGGAGGTCATCGAGGCCGTCACTGGGCTCGCGTTCACCGAGGACGAGCTGCTCAAGATAGGCGAGAGGATACACAACATGAAGGGCGACTTCAACGCCAGGGAGGGCATCACGAGGAAGGACTGGCTCCTGCCTCCGAGGGTCACCGAGGACCCGATCGTCGACGGACCCTCCAAGGGCAGCAGGATAACCGTCGAGGAGATGAACGGGATGCTCGACGACTACATGGCGGCCCGCAACTGGAGCAGCGAAGGGGTCCCGAGCCCGGAGAAGCTCAAGGAGCTCGACCTCTGAGCGGTGTGAAACTCGACGGAAGAGGTCTCACGACCTCTTCAAACCGATTCCTTTTTCCATAATCCGATCTCGGGAGCGTGCGGGCTAGAGCACTCGCATGGTCTCCGCGAGCTCGTCCAGCTTCTTCTTGGCGAGCGCGACGTCCGCTCTGGTCGGCAGGACGGCGACGATGAGCGCCTTGCGGCCGGCCCCTATCACGATGAGCTTGGCGTCCTCGCTCTCGACGACGACGGTCTGCGGGGTCCCCACGCGCAGCTCGGAGTTGGCCGTGGATGCCGCCCCCAGAAGGGTCGCGCACATGATCGCGAACGTCTCGGCCGAGACGCCCTCAGGGACGTCGGAGGCGATGATGAGCCCGTCCCTGCTGATGATGGCGGACGCGACCGCTCCGCAGCTCTGCCTGAGCGACCTTAAGGCGGGTTTCAGCTCCGTGTCATTCCCCCCCTATCGGTTCGGTCTTGAAAACGCAGTGCTTGTCACCTTTGCTTACGCACTCGATCTCCTCGCAGTGGAGCCTCCTGTGCGAGTTGGCCTCGAAGACCTTTCGGACGATGCCCCTGAGCCTGTGACAGGTCGGGATGTCCGCCTGGGACGACTCGACCGAGCCTTCGGCCACGGCAGTGGACTCCTCGAAGACGATGTTGTCGACCCAACCTCTGGCCCTGAGGAGGTTGGCGCAAATCTCGAAGTACTTCTCAGGCTCCTGCAGGGCGATCTTTGAAATCTCCTCGCCCAGTATCATGCCCTCCCTGAAAAACAGGCCGTAGCAGGCCTGGGACATGACGCCTTCGTAGAGCTTCCTGATCTCCTCGAACTCGGACTGCGAGAGCTTGACGAACTTCATGGGCTCGCTCTGTGGATTCATATCGAGCATATTTAAGGTTTGGTGCCTGGCACTCACGCCAGTCTAGAGATGCCAAGAACGGGGCCGACCCCCTGGGATGGTTGAAAGCCTTTTAATCGCGGTACCCTATTCCAGCACCAGATAGGATGTTCTCGGAACAGGAAGGGGAATTGGCTGTCAGGATAGCCAGGGCGGTCGTCGAGGCGCACGTAAGGCGACAGAAGCCGCCGGCTTCCGAGGTACCGCAGAGGTTCGAAGAGAAATCTGGGGTGTTCGTCACGCTCACCACATACCCTTCGGACGACCTCAGGGGATGCATAGGCTACCCGGAACCCCTCCTCCCTCTGATCGAGGCCCTGAGGGATTCCGCAGTCAGCGCTTGCTCGAGGGATCCGAGATTCCCCCCGGTGCGCGCTGACGACCTTGGCAAGACCAGGGTGGAGGTCAGCCTCCTGACCCCGCCTCAGGAGATACAGCCGAAGAAGCGCACGGACCTCCCAGGCATGGTCAAGGTCGGCGACGACGGCCTCATAGTCCAGAAGGGATGGGCCAGGGGACTCCTGCTCCCTCAGGTGCCGGTCGAATGGAAGTGGGACGCCGAGGAATTCCTGTGCCAGACCTGCATCAAGGCCATGCTACCCCCGGACAGCTGGCTCCAGAACGAGACGAAGATCTTCAAGTTCCAGGCAGAGGTGTTCTCGGAGGACAAGCCCGGCGGGAAGATCAGACGAAGGAAGCTCAGTGAAGACCATGGAAGTTGTCGTTGAGGGTAACTGCTTCGTCTCTGGCAGGATCGAGAGATGCTGCGTAGGCATCGAGAACGGAAGGATCGTCAGGGTAGCGAGAGCCCTCGAAGGGGACCGCAAGTTCGACTTCGGCTCCAAGCTCATCATCCCGGGGGCGACCGACTGCCACGTCCACTTCAGGGACCCCGGCATGACTCAGAAAGAGGATTTCGCCTCTGGCTCGCTCGCAGCCGTTCACGGCGGCGTCACCTGCGTGTTCGACATGCCGAACACGAAGCCCGCCACGACGACGATGGAGGCCCTCGAGGAGAAGAGGGGCATCGCGTCCGCGAAGAGCATGGTGGATTTCGGGCTGTTCGCAGGCATCCTGCCGGGGGTCGATGTCCAGGCGCTCGCCCCGAAATGCATAGGTTTCAAGATCTACATGGCCGGGACCACTGGCGACTTGCTCATTCCATCGCTCGAATCCGTGAAGAAGGAGATCGCAGCGGTCGCCGCGTCAGGGAAGGTGCTCGCGGTACACGCGGAGGACGAATCGCTCCGGAGGAAGGACCCTGAGAAGGACCTCGGGGACCACCTCAAGAACCGGGGCAACGAATGCGAGACGAGCGCGATCAGGAAGGTCCGGCAGGCTGCGTCCGCGTGCAAGCTCCATGTGTGTCATGTCTCGGCCAGGGAGTCTCTCTCGCTCCTTCCGAAGGGTGCGAACCTCACGACCGAGGTGTCCCCTCACCACCTCCTGTTGGACAGGGCCTCGAACCTGGGGACCAGGGGCAAGGTCAACCCGCCCCTGAGAAGGAGGGAGGACCGGCAGGCCATGTTCCAGGCGCTCAAGAACGGGGAGTTCGACATCGTCGCCTCCGACCATGCGCCCCACACGCTCGAGGATAAGGATGAGGACTTCGAGTACGCCCCGACCGGCATGCCGGGCGTGGAGACGATACTTCCGCTGATGCTGCAGCTCGTCAGGGACAGGCACATCGCCTTGGAAGACCTCGTGAAGCGGCTCTGCGAGAGGCCGGGGCAGATATTCGGGGTCCCTAAGGGGAGGATCGAGCCTGGGTACGACGCCGACCTCGTCGTGATAGACATGATGGAAGGGAGCGAGATAAGGGCGGACAGGCTGCACTCGAGATGCGGCTGGACGGCCTTCGAGGGGATGCCGGCGGTTTTCCCGAAGGCGGTCTTCCTCCGGGGCGAGATAGTCGTCGAAAACGG
>Ga0315297_10001175_pt1 | contig 15913 bp, 21 predicted proteins | sample YL17G15_0_MG_FD_203628 | JGI IMG/M metagenome (GOLD analysis project Ga0315297, IMG submission 203628) | Sediment microbial communities from Yellowstone Lake, YNP, Wyoming, USA - YL17G15_0 | ecosystem: Environmental > Aquatic > Freshwater > Lake > Sediment | place: USA: Wyoming | collected... | reverse complement strand
GTGTGACCGGTCTACTATCCAGCGGGCAACACATACACCGTCGTCTTCGCCCCCGCTCACTCTATCCTGAAGCTGCCCGCCCTCGATACGGAGAAGTAGAAGCTCCAAACCTTGAATGAGCCCCCGGAGGGCAGCGTGACGTTCGCCCAGACCCAGTCGATGCAGACTGCGGATATTCCGTCCTCGGTCCCGTCCGGGTAGAAGCGGTCAAACCTGATGCACCCGGGCAGATTGGTAGTGACGTCGTGCCCCGTCGGGTTATAGAGTTCGAAGACCGCCGTCCGGCCCCCGTCGGTGAGTCTGTAGAACCGCTTATCCGTGACGATCCTCGGGGCAACCTCCCCCACGCCGACCTCGACGCCCCTCCTCCACAACCGAATCGAGAGGATATCCCGCCGGAGCAGATAGGCTGAGCCCCGAGAAACCCGCTAGCGCCACTGCGAAGGCGAGGACCGCCGCATAGACGGAGGACGAACTCGACATACAATATAATCTCACACCCCCGCTTATCAAACCAGAGAGTAGAACACCAAAAAAGGATCGGGGGGCGGGGGGTACCCCATATAACCGTAAATATGTCCCTGTTACCGAAAATAGGCCCGAAAACGGCTCGGATGGTACGCCGATCTACGCAAAAGAAGCACCTATTCCCTACAGAGCCCCGCGGTCAATGCGCCTCGGCGACCGCCCTGGGCGCCTCCGCCCTCGGGTTGACCACCGAGTCATAACTCGACAACAGCCCATCCACCACAACCCTCCCCCAAGGACTCAACACATAATGCGCCCTATGGAAGTCTCCCAACTCATCCAGCCTCTGCTTGGAGAACACGATACCACACTGGGACAGAACCTTCAGGTGATAAGTCAAAGACCCCTTCCTCACACCGAGCATCTTCAGCAACTCGGTGTAAGTCGCCACACGCCCATCATACAGGTACTCCACAACCCTAACCCGAACCGGATGACCAAGCGCCTCCACGGCGTACCTAAGCTCCAGCGGGATCTCCACACCACTCACTAGGACAAATATATTTGTCCTAAACTATATAACCGTTACTAAAAACTATCGGAACTAGATGAACCGAGCCGACGACAACTCAAGAAACGAGAAGACGAAGGTCATACTCCTCATCCTCGGTTCATATCAAGACACATCGATAATCCGCCTTAGAAACCTAAAACAGAGGATGATCGGCCTCGGCTGGGAGAGATGCTACCTCGTCGAAGACTTCGAGACGCCGAGGATCAGGGAGGGAGAGGATGAGGACGCCTACCTCACCCGTAAGAGCCTCTACTGGATCGAGCGCAGCGACGCATGCATCTTCGTCTTCAACGCCGGAGCAAACAACGAGAGCGTCGGATACGAACTCAAACACGCCAGCGACCACCTTCCCTCTAAACTTGAAACAACACTCATCGCCGTCGACACATCCGGCCAATACGCCTCGACGCTGATGCGTGGACACATCCAAAGGCTCCTAGACGAGAAACACTCGACAGTATCCACATTCCGCGATGAGGAGTCCCTGTTCAAGGCATCTGTAACCGCCGTCATGAGCTTCCTCAGTACTTTAGCCCCTATCCTCGCCCTGCGCCCCGACTAATCCGAAAATTTTTTTTCTCTTATCTATGGTGGCGTAAGTTCAATCGACACTATTCTCCTCCGGGACCACGCCAATAGGACGACCACAACCGCGGCTCCCGCCGCGAAGCAGCCACCCACCACGAGCCACCGGTCCAAACCAGGCTCCACCCCCTCGAGCCGGTATAGGTAGACCGCCCCAGCCCCCCAGACCCACCCATACAACTCAAGAGTAATCCGCTTAATTGTTAAACATCCTCGAAAAACAACCCACACGCGGCTGAATCCTGTACCCACAGAAACCCAACCATGATCGAGTCTAGGATAAACCGATGAGGTATACTGTAATCGTTTATATGTAACACTGTTACCTATAACAGTGATCAATATGCACGGTCACGAAGTTAAAGAATGCGGATGCCACGGCGGAGACGCCGAGGAACACCGCTGCGAACACCACCGCCACCCACAGCGCGGCTGGGTCGGACTAATCTTCCTACGCCTCATAGACGAGAAACCCATGCACGGCTACCAACTAATGGACGAACTAAACAAGCGCAGCCTAGCCGAACCCAACAAGATAGAGCCCGGCGCCGTCTACACAGTACTCCGCCGCATGGAACACCGAGGCCTCCTCACCAGCCAGTGGGAGGAGAAGGAGACCGGACCAGACAGACGAGTCTACACCCTCACCGCGGAGGGCAGAGACCACCTCAAGGCCGGCCTCGAATCCATGAAGACACGAAAGGCAGTCATAGACGACCTCACCGCCTACTACGACGCCCACTACAAGAACCAATAACCCCACCCACCCCCCAGAAAAAATTTTTTTCCGTTATCATGTGTAGCACCCCATAAGCCCCTAATACACAGACACCCCAAACACAACCATGACCACCCCCAACCGGGAGGCAGAGACCCTACTCGCCCTCATACAAGCAAGGTACGGCGACAGAGTCACCCCCGACGAACTCGAGGAGATCAGGAAGGGACTCGACGCCATCCTCGACGGCGCAAGAGCCATGCGCGCCATCAAACTCGAAAACGGCGACGAACCCCACCAATTCTTCAAGCCCCACGGAGACCCCCGGCAATGAAGACCCCCATCCATACCCCCATCTCAGAACTCTCCAAACAGATCAAGGCTGGCAAGGTCTCCCCCGTCGAACTCACCGAGACCTTCCTGAACCGCTTGGAGACCATCGGCCCCCGCCTCAACGCCGTCGTCAACGTCACACGAAGCCACGCCCTCAAACAGGCACGTAAGGCCGAGAAGGAGATCGAGGAGGGCCACTACCGGGGCCCCCTCCACGGCGTCCCCTGGGGCGCCAAGGACCTCCTCTCCACCAAGAACATACCCACAACATGGGGCGCCGAACCATTCCGAGACCGAATCCTAGACACAGACGCCACCGCAATCACGAAGCTCCGAGACGCCGGTGCCATCCTCTGCGCCAAACTCAGCATGATAGAATTCGCCGGAGGAATGGGATACCGTCAACCAAACGCAAGTCTCACCGGCCCACCAAGAAACCCGTGGAACCCCGACACCTGGACCGGCGGATCGTCCAGCGGCTCCGGCGCAGCCGTCGCCGCCGGCCTCGTCCCCTTCGCCATAGGCAGCGAGACATGGGGCAGCATCCTCAGCCCCGCCAACAACTGCGGCGTCGCCGGCCTCCGCCCCACGTACGGGCGCGTCAGCCGCCACGGCGCCATGGCCCTATGCTGGACCCTCGACAAACTCGGCCCCCTCGCACAGACCGCAGACGACTGCGGCACAATACTCCAAGCCATAGCCGGCCCCGATCCCCTCGACCCGACAACGATACAGACCCCCTGGCGCTACAACCCACGCCCACCCAAACGCAAGTTCCGCATCGCTGTCCTGCGCGGAGTCGCAGACGACGCCAACCCCGAGGTCAAGGACAACTTCGAGAAAGCCCTCAAGACCCTCGGGGGCGTTGCCACCATAGAGGAGATCGACCTCCCAGACCTCCCCTACGAGGCGATCACACGCACCATCCTCAACGCCGAGGCGGCGAGCGCCTTCGAAGACATCGTCGACTCGGGCACCATACGGGGACTCACCGCCCCAGAGGACCGCTGGGGACCATACGCACGCACCACACTACTCGCCACCGACTACCTAAGAGCCATGCGCCTACGCGGAAAGATGGTCAAAGCCGTCACCAAAGCCATGAAGCCCCACGATGCACTCGTCGCCCCCAGCGCAAAGAAGCCAGCCACCCCAATCGGCGAGGAGTTCAGAAAGGTCGCCCCAGGCGCAACCAAAGACATCATGGGCGCCGCGGGCAACGGCTGCGGACTCCCCGCCATAAGCGTCCCCGACGGCTTCACAAGCACCGGCCTACCCACCGGCATCCAGATCATGGGCAAACCCTACGAAGAGAACACGATACTCGCCATAGCACGCACCTACCAGGGGCTGACCGACTGGCACACACGCCACCCAACACTCCCCGAACCCTAGGGCGAGGGGCTAACAACCTTCACGAAAACCCTCAAACCGCCACAACTCACGACGAAGTCCCCCTCCCTACTGGTCATAAAGACCTCATCAAACACCATAAATGAACCCCCTGGGGACACCGTGAACCTCATCTTAGCCCATGAAATGTGGGCTACACACGACACGTTGTTCCCCTCCCCCATGTAGCTACCCGATAAACCAGGAAGCTGAGAAGGCGGTGAAAACGCGACTAGGTAAGAGTAAGGGTTGAAGTAGGAGAACTCGGCGTGGACCGCCTCCCCGACGAAATAGACCTCCTTATCAGTTGTTAACCTTGGTATGAGGCGATCTTCATTCACGGGAGCGTTAGCTGAATAAAATACTACCCCTATAAACACGACGAGTATGAACGCCTTTGGTAAGAGATCCTTCGACCCCGCCAACACATCCCCTACCTTCGCCCTCAATTCAAGGCGAAACAAGTCCTGCAGCAACTTAATACTAGAGATTAGAACACCCACCCGCGAGGCCTCAACACCAATCATTTTAATCAAACACGACAAACTATCTCCATGAACCCACCAATCACCGGCTCCATCACCTTCTTCTACTACGACGACCTCAAACGCGCCGCAGACTTCTACCAGAACACCCTCGGATTCAAACTCGTCAACGACGTAGACTTCGCCAAGGTCTACCACGCCGGCTCAGGCACACACATCGGCCTCGTCGACGGACACAGAGGCTCGATGAAGCCCACAAGGGACAAACCCGTCATGCTCAGCCTATTCGTCGAAGACGTAGACAAATGGTACAGGCACCTGCTCTCGAAGGGCCTCAAACTCGACCCACCCGTAGAACCCACCTACAACAAGATGCGCGTACTCATCTTCAAGGACCCCGAAGGCTACACCCTAGAATTCCTCCAGTGGCTCACCCCCTATGGGAAATAGGCAAAACAGTGGAACCACTGATTACCTTCAGGTTCAAATAATCCGGTTCCCAACGCTCAATCATGAAAAAAATCAGGCTCACCCTAACCGTTTTACTGCTCACCATCCTCACGCTCCCCGTCGTCACCGTCCACGCCAACGTACCCAACGTCCTCTCCATAACACGCCGAACCGACTCCGGCAACACCCTCATAGACGTCAAGGTCAGCCACTCTGACCCCTCCACCACCCACTACATCAGCCAGATAACCCTCGACCTAGACGGCGCGACGAAGACATTCACGGACCTCCCCAAAGCCACCGCAACCGACGCGACCTATACCCTCAACATCAGAGCCGTAACCCCCAAGACCATCAAGGCTCAGGCAACATGCAACCTCCACGGCCCCAGCGCATGGTTCAACGAAGCGGGGGGAACCACGAGTAGCGGAATAGACGCCTACCCCATGGAGGCAGTACTCATAGGTGTAGCACTAGCGGTCACGGTACTCAATAGAAAACGGTAGACCCCAACCTTTTACACGACAAAACCCCAACTAAGGTGATGACGGCGCAGAGGATCACCCCTCGATACATCATATTATACGTCATCGCACTTACCGCCATCGTGTGGATCTTCGACACCTTACCATCCGAAGGCGTGGAGGCTCTCACAGCCCAGACGACGACCTGGGCCCTCGCACTCCTCGGCCACGCCACAACCTGGGAACAATCAAGCGGATACACCACACTCACCCTAGCCGGCCAGCGAATCGTCACCGTCTCAATCATCCGCGAGTGCACCGCCCTCAACGTCCTCGCCGTCATGACCGGTCTGATCCTCCCACTTAGAACGAACTGGGTCAGGCGGGTAGCCGGCGTCGCCCTCTCGGGGCTGCTCCTCTTCGCCCTCAACATCCCCCGGATAGCCCTAACCGTCTACCTCACAGCATACGACACCTGGCCCTTCACCCTCATCGCCGAAAGAAGCCTAGAAACCTACCACTACCCCATCAGCTTCGCCTTCGGGGTCATCGGAGTAGCCGTGACCATCCTCGCTGTGAGCCGGTGGACGACACCAGAACTCTCCGAAACCCTACTCAGCATAATCGACAGGGTAACGGGTTCTGGCAAGAAAGAAGACGCCACCCCAACCCCCTAACCTACAAAGTAGCTTAGCCTGAAGAACCAAGCCCACACAAATGGGCTGACTGCTTAGAATATTAAAATAATCGGGAAGATGAGGATTTACTCTTCTTCCTTCTTCTTCTTCGCGGGCTTCTTTGCCTCGGTGTCCTCTTCCTTCCTTATGCTTATGGCGATCGTGGAGACGTTCCTCTTCCCGCCGTCCTGGCCCTCAAGCTCCTCCGTCCCGATCTCGACCTCGGGCTTGGAGACGCCGGATAGGAACCTGTTCCTGCAAACCTCGGCGACATCAACCGCGGTGCTGATAGCCTGGCCCCTCGCCTTGAGGACGACTCCGTCCGCGCCCTTCTGGTTGAAGGCCGTGAGAACTGCCATTACGTACGTCATTACTGGTTTACTGCCAATGTAGATGATGCTATCCTCTGTCATGTGGATCAAATAAACGATGCAGCTTAGCTTAAAAAAGTATAGAGTCCCACGTTGAGAAGCTCGAGAAGATGGGTAAACCTGAAAACTCTCTCCTAATATAGATGCGTGCCTGATTGAGTGGTGGGCTATGTCCCTTGAGAAGATTCCTCATCTTCTTTAGTTCCCGGCTAAGATGATGGGTGCGTCCATCTCAAGGTTGTCTGGGGTCAATTCGGCATCTGCCAAACCGCCCCAATCCCCGCCGTAGTCGCGGACGAAGCAGATAGTAGGGTCCCCCTTGACTTTTCCTTGTTTGAAATCGACGTCGTAATCATTCATCATGTCGCAGACCTCCCACTGATTCTTGAATATGACGTCCGAGACGACGAGTGAGGTCTTCGAGTAGCCGAAAGCGTTCAGGGTGAGCCTCCTCCTTTTCCCGTATTGGTAGAGGTCTTCTCCGCTCTTGAGGTAGATGGGGTGATGCTCCCAGAACACCTTCCCCCGGGGGAAGAAGTCGAAGCTCCAACGGCCGACCCGAAACTCGTGCCCCATCTCATCCAGGGACAACCCTAGCCACCGCAGATAGCGGAAGCACTGGACCTCTTGATAACTGACGAACCTCTCGCCGCGTATGACGAATCCTAAGTCGTCTCTTAATATCTTCAAGCTACCACCTGGGAGGACGTGGAGGAGTGTGAGGGGCAAGCAGGGGAGTGTATTCAAACGTACGCTGGGGGATCTCGCTCCGATCCAGGGTGGATTATCCTCCCGCCTTGAGTAGAGAGAAGGAATAGAGAAAATAACATTTATTGTTACTGAGCGGTATGGGCGTCATTTTTTAAGCTGTAAAAACCTCTCCCCATCCGGCTCCATCTTTAAATCAAGAATATAAACCATTTATTGTTTGAATACAGTGAGACGTTCTTAATATCGATGTTACAAAATGGGGGTGGTGAACGCCCTCCGTAGCCTCCCACTTGCCTCTACCATGCATAGAAACTGTAAAAACTTTACATACAGATGTTAATTCTGCCCAAGCAACAGCAACCAGGGATCGAAAAGGCGCGAAGAACCCCGACGCTGACTCGGAACGGTGGGCCTAAAGGCTCATGGGGCTTAGGCTCCGAGAGACCTCACCGGGAAGAGGAGAAATGCTTGGGCACCTTCATTTTACCGAAAAGTTACATCCTCTTAGAAAAAACAGGATCTCCCCCCCTTTAAGCAATCGTTAAAACCACAACACGCCCCTCTAAAACCATGTCCATCGAAGAGAAACTCAAGAAACTAGGGCTCGAACTCCCCCTACCCCCCAACTATAAGGGAAACTACATCGGAGCGAAGTGGGCCGATAAGATCGCGTTCAGCTGCGGCCAAGGGCCCTTCGAGACCACGAAGAGGGGGATGGTGGGAAAGGACCTTACACTAGACGAGGGTTACAAGGCAGCTCAGGAGACGTGCCTTAACTGCCTAGCCCAGTTGAAGAGGCAGATCGGAAGCCTTGATAGAATCAAGCAGGTCCTTCAGGTGATAGGATTCATCAACAGCGCGGAGGGCTTCATGGACCAGCCCAAGGTGCTGAACGGTTTCACGGACCTCCTCGTCAAGTTATATGGCGACCCCGAGGGGAAACCCGCCAGGGCTGCTCTCCCTCTTCACCACCCCGGCTGGATCGCCGTCGAGGCGTGGATGGTCGTCGAGCTCAAGGATTAAGCTTCTCTTTTTTCCCTTATCCTTCCACTCAGATGATTGAGTTCGAGTTCGATATTAGACATAATTTTTCCAAGCTTGTTAAGACGCCAATTTATCCGTCCCTCGATGTAGCCATCGGCTTCTATGTAATTTCCTTTGACGGGGCAGTCCACTATCGAGGGGTTTCCCGCGAGTTTCTCCTGCAGATCGATGGCGAATAGTTCCTCAAGCTCATCCTCGGGGCTCCTCGACCCGATGAATATCGCCGCCAGTTCGTCTTTACATACCCTGCATGAACGTATATGCTCAAGCAGTCTCATCTCCGACTCGATACTAACCATGAAGCCGATGTACTCTGCCTCCATATGGAGGAGCCATAGGGGTTCACAGCCCTCGGATAAGGCTGTGAACCTTCTCCCTGTATGACGGCTGGCCATGCACTCAACCAACTTCGGCCCTGTTTAAAATCACTACGTCGTAAAACCGTGAAAAGGGAAAGGTCCTTAAACAAATATCCGTACGAGAATTCGATCCTCATGAGCACCGACGAAGCAATGAAACTCATCGACGAGTCAAAGAAGTTCCTCGAGCCTTACAAGGCGTATGGTCCGATGATCAATGACGGTATCGCGCAGTTGGAGAAGCTGGAGAAGCTCATACGTGATAAGGCGTATGAGGATGCCTTCAAGCTAAGCAGCGCGATGCGTGAGCAGGTCGCTAATTATAGGAGCTTCGTCCCCCAACTAGCCGATAACTTGGAAAAGGTGAGGGAAATCCTAAGACGCGTCAGCTGAATAGCCTTCCCCCGCCTCTTGGAGTAATGTTGCTATCGGCGCCTTCTCGTGAAGGAGTTGACGACTACGATGAGTCCGATTAGTATCAGGAAGGAGGGCCAAATCTTGTCCCATATGCTTACACCTAGGAGGCTTGATACACCTATCAGGATTACGAAGAGGCCTATCACGATCCCCCAGATATGTCCACGTCTGAAGAAGTCATCTTCATGTCTGTACCTCCTATACTCACGGAAGGGTGTAGTATTCAAGGATGCGCCACATTTCGAGCAGTTCACCGCGTCGTCGGGATTCTGTGTACCACACTTCGTACAGTAGACCATCTCTACACCGATCGAGTGGTTTGCCGACGCTTATAGAAATGTTCCTATTCCGTGTTGGGTGCATCGACATTCCCGTGTATGAGGCTGTTTTTTTGATGGTTGATGTTGACGCTTATGAAAAAGGTTGGTTAAAAAGAGTATTGAGAAGGATTGGCTAGGCGCTCTTATCGATCTTTATGCCACCGCGTGGGCCAATTGTGGCCTTGGCGTGGCGGAGTGCCCAGCAGCCGATGACGATTCCAACGGGGAGCGAGGCGGGATGCCTCGCCGCCATCTCGATGTGAAGGTCGAGGGCGGTGGGGCCCTCTCCGAGACCCATGGCGCCTATGCCGAGCTCATTCACCTTCCCGAGTAGCTCCTCCTCGATGGCTGCCAGCTTCGGGTCAGGGTTCCTCACCTTGAAGGGCTTCAGGAGCGCCTTCTTTGCGAGCACCATGCAGATGTCCTCGCTCCCGCCAATGCCGACGCCGACAAAGTAGGGTGGGCAGCCCTGTGAGCCGGCAGCGGCGACGGCCTCGATGACGAACTGCTTGACGCCCTTCAGGCCGAGGCCGGGTTTGAGCATCCTGTGGTTGGCGACGTTGCTGCTCCCCCCACCCTTCGGCATGGCGATGATCTCGAGAGCGTTGCCAGGGGCCAGCTCCCAGTAGATGATTGGGACGTGTGCCCCGGTGTTGTCGTTGGTGTTCCCTTTGAGCATGTTAACAGCGTTCGGGCGGATGGGTATCTCATCGGTCGCGCGCCTCGTAGCCCTGGTGAGTATCTCGTTGAGCTCGGATCTGAGGGGGAACTTGTCACCGACCTTGACCATGAAGGCGACGACGCCCGTATCCTGGCACATTGGCCACGAGTTCTTACGGGCGAGGGATACGTTGTCGAGGATACTCTTCAACTGGGCCTTCCCCGTGGCGCCCTTCGTCTTCTTCATCAGCTGGTCCATCTCCCTGACGTACTCAACTGGGAGTTCTGTGGCCGATATCCTGAGGAGTTCAACCGCCGTGTCTTCGATTATCTTGCTCAGCATGTCACTTCATCTCCGCTATTAGGCGGTCCCTGTTGGCGTTCACCTTCTTGCCGACATCCGCCGTGAGGTTGCCCCCGTGGGTGTCTATGGTAACGATGAGGGGGCCGAAGTCCTGCGTCTCGTACACCCAGAGGCACTCGGGCATCCCTAGCTCCTCTAGCCAGTAGACTTCGCGGACCTTCTTTATGCCCTTGGCTCCGAGCAGGGCGGCACCCCCAGTGAAGGAGGCGTAGACGCAGCCATGCTTCTGGCAGGCCTTTGAGGTCCTGTCCCCCATTCCTCCTTTTCCGATTATGACGGATGGGTGGAATGCATCGATGAAATTGTCCTCGAAAATCTCCATGCGTGTGCTCGTCGTGGGGCCGGCGGCGACCACCTCCCAGCCCTTTCCCTTCTTCCTCATGATGGGGCCGCAGTGGAAGACGCCGATGCCCTTGAAATCGACGGGGAGCTTCTCATCCTTCTCGTAGAACTCCAGCGCCTTGAGATGGGCCTCGTCGCGGGCCGTTATCACGGTCCCCGTTACGTAGATGACGTCGCCCGCCTTCAGCTTCCTGATCTCGGCCTCGGGTACAGGCGTTTTCAGGTGATACTCCATAACTTTTCACTCCCACTATCTCTCGTCCTACCCCATTTAAAACCTCAGCCTCGGGAGACCGGTTGATCTAGAAAAAGTATAATATTTACAGCGTCTAAGCTTGTGAGATGTATTCGGAGAAACAGGGGCTCGTCCTCCACCCTTCCCCCGCTAACAAGGTTTTCCGGGACCGGGTGAAGGAGTTGAGCGGCGAGAAGGTCGAGTTATGCTTCCAGTGCGGGGCGTGTAGCTCGGGTTGCCCCATGACGCAGGAGATGGACTACCTCCCCAGCAAGGTCATCAGGATGGTCCAGCTTGGCCTCGATGAGGCGCTGGAGTCCAAGACAATCTGGGTCTGTACAACCTGCTTTAACTGCGAGGTACGGTGCCCGCGAGGCATCGACATCGCCAACGTCATGGAAGCGCTCCGCCAACTCGTACTCAGAAAGAAGTACGACCACATCGCCCTCGACCAGCTTAGCGACGAGCAGCTAAGGGAGCTGCCCCAAGTCGCCATCATAAGTAGCCTAAGGAAGCTCACGGCGTGATCTTGCCATGAATGTCGCATACTATCCGGGCTGCACGCTTAAGACGACAGCGAAGGAGTTCGACATAAGCACAAAGGCCTCGGCCAAGGCGTTGGGGATCAACCTCGTCGAGCTGCCCCGCTGGAACTGCTGCGGGACCGTCCACGCCTTGGCGAAGGACGACGTGATGCACCACTTGGCACCCCTCCGCAACCTCCTCCGGGTGGAGGAGGCGCAGCAGAGCGGAATCGTGGACGAGAAGAGGGTCGTCGCCCTCTGCGCCATATGCTATAACACCCTGAAGAGGAGCAACCAGGCCTTCAACTCCGACTCTGACAAGGCGGGGAAGGTCAGGGAGAGCATGAACAACGAGGCAAATGTCTACAGCGGTCAGGTCGAGGTGGAGCACCTGCTGGAGACGCTCCGCGCACAGGGTTGGGACAAGATTCAGGCACGTGTGACGAAGCCGCTGAAGGGGCTCAAGGTGGCGCCCTACTACGGGTGCCTCCTTCTAAGGCCCCGCGGCATAGGCGTCGACAACGCGGACAACCCACGCATCTTCGAGGACCTGCTGAAGGCCTTGGGGGCGGAGGTTGTGGACTTCGGCTACAAGCAGAAGTGCTGCGGCAGCTACCACACCGTCCACATGGTCGACGTGGTGGCGGATCTGAGCAACAGGATTCTGATGCAGGCTCAGGCCGCGGGCGCCGACATCGTGGCGACTGCCTGCCCACTCTGCGAGTACAACCTCGGCAACAGGCAGACCGAGATCGGCAAGAAGTATCCCAAGTTTAACGGTATTCCGATCGTTTATTTCACCCAGCTGATGGCTCTCGCCTTCGGCCTCGGGGAGGATGAGACGGCTCTCGGGATGAACAAGCCCGACCCGAGGCCTCTGCTCAGGGAGAGGGGGCTGATGTAGAATGACTGAGAACGGCAACAATATGGTCACCATCTACGTGATGGGTAAGAAGCAGAGCGTTCCGGCGGACCTAACCATCATGAAGGCGATGGAGTACGTCGGCCACCAGTTCAGGAGGGGCGCCGGCTGCCGAGGCGGCTTCTGCGGCGCATGCGCCACCGTCTACAGGAAGAAGGGCAGTTACAAGCTTCAAGGCGCCCTCGCCTGCCAGAAGATCGTCGAGGACGGCATGATCATAGCCCAGATCCCATTTAACCCACAGGAGAAGAAGACCTACAACATCAACGAGCTGAAGGCCGAGGCGAACACTTTCCTCGAGTACTACCCCGAGATAGCCCGTTGTCTCGCGTGCAACACCTGCACGAAGGCGTGCCCGCAGGACATCATGGTGATGGACTACGTCCAGGCGGCACTCCGCGGCGACATCGTCCAAGGAGCGAAGCTTAGCTTCGACTGCCTCGGCTGCGGTCTATGCGCGATGAGGTGCCCCGCCGAGATCGTGCCCTATAACGTGGGGCAGCTCGCCCGGCGCCTCGAGTCAAAGTACGTCGAGGGGCCGACCGAGCACGTCCTCAAACGCTGTGAGGAAATCAAGGAGGGCAAGTACGACGCGGAGATAGAGGAGCTGAAGAAGATGGACAAGCCGACTCTCCAGCAGAAGTACAACACCAGGGAGATGAGGATCAAATGAGCGACTACAAGACGGGCTACCTCGAGTACATGCAGGAGAGCCTCAAACTCGTGGCTGATTCCAGAGCCGTGAGATTTGGTAAGGACTTCATACCGATGACGCCTGAGCAGAGGCAGCAGATCCTCGAAAAGTTCCACCCCGACTGGAAGCCAGCTGGTAAGAGGGCGCTCGCGATAGGGCCGAGCAAGGGGATGGTGATCCCACACGAGGTCGCCGACATCCTCGAGGCACACCCGATGGTGAAGCCGAAGGAGATCGACCTCAGCCACGTCGACTACGATGTCGACATCTTGATAATCGGCGCAGGTGGGGCCGGGATGAGTGCAGCGCTCCTCGCCAACGAGAACGGCATCGACGCTGACCGGATCTTGATGGTTCAGAAGCTGCGTCTAGGCGACGCCAACTCGAAGATGGCCCAAGGCGGTATACAGGCCGCGGACAAGCCGGATGACAGCCCCTCGATCCACTACCTCGATATCATCGGCGGTGGACACTACGCTAACAAGCCCGATCTGGTTGAGGCGATGGTGAGGGACGCCCCCGACGTGATCAAGTGGCACGAGGAGCTCGGCGTCATGTACGACAAGCTCGCCGACGGTACGATGATGGAGATCGCCGGCGGCGGCACGAGCAGGAGGAGGATGCACAGCTGCAAGGACTACACTGGCCTCGAACTCACACGTGTGGTGCTGGACGAGTTCATCAACCATGGCATCGGGTACGTTGAGTTCACATGCGCAGTCGACCTCCTCATGGACGACAAGAATCAGGTCGCGGGCGCGTTGCTCTTCGACCTCGACTCGGAGGAGTATAAGGTCGCGAGGGCGAAGTCTACCGTCCTAGCCACGGGTGGCTTCGGGAGGCTCCACATTCAGGGTTTCGCAACGACGAATCACTACGGCGCGACGGGAGACGGCATAGTCATGGCCTACCGCACAGGCGCAGTCCTCAAGGACCTCGACTCCACCCAGTACCACCCGACGGGGGCGGCGTATCCCGAGCAGATAGTTGGGCAGCTAGCCACCGAGAAGCTCCGAGGACGCGGTGCACAGCCGGTCAACAAGAATGGTGAGTTATTCGTCTACCACCTCGAGCCGAGGGATATCGAGTCATCGAGCTACATCAGGGAGTGCTACGAGAGGGATAACGGCGTAGTCACCCCGACGGGGATGCGGGCCGTCTGGCTCGATACCCCCCAGATAGAGGCCGTCAACGGCTCAGGCACGATCGAGCGCGAGTTCGCCGCCATGTTCCGCAACTTCAAAAAGTTCGGCATAGACATCAGGAAGGAGCCTATACTCGTCTTCCCGACGCTCCACTACCAGAACGGAGGCGTCGAGATCAACGCCAAGACCGAGACGAACATACCCGGCCTCTTCTGCGCCGGGGAGGTTTGCGGCGGCGTCCACGGCAAGAACAGACTCATGGGGAACAGCCAGCTAGACATCTACGTCTTCGGTCGCAGGGCGGGTAAGGCCGCTGCGGAGAGGGCGAAGACCGCTACGGTGGATAAACTGACCCTTGCGCATCTTGACCGCTATGACAGGTGGCTCGACGAGGCAGGGATCAAGACGGACAGGAAGGCTCCTCTCCTCCTCCCCGAGTACAGGGGGCAGAAGACCCTGGAGCACAAGCTGAAGCTGCTGTGATCGATATGACTGACTCGCCTAGGATCGGCGTCTGGCTCTGCGAGTGCGGCGGCAACATAGGGGACGTGGTCGAGACGGACCGCGTCGTCGAGGAGCTAAAGCCCGAGGTCGCCTTCGTGAAGAAGGAGAGGTACCTCTGCAGCAAGCCGAGCGTCGACGCCATCAAGGACGCCGTCGAGAAGCAGCACCTCGACAGGGTAGTTCTCGCATGCTGCACCCCCAAGATGCACCGGGAGACGTTCCTGAGCAACCTCGCGGAGAAGGGGGTCAACCCCGCCTACCTCGAGATGGTGAACGTCCGGGAGCAGTGCAGCTGGGTCCACAAGGAGGACCACGAGGGGGCGACGCTGAAGACTCTTGACCTCATCAGGGGCGCGGTGGCGCGTGCGAAGGAGTCGGTGGCGCTGGAGTCGAAGAGGATGAAGGTGGTCCCCGAGGCACTCGTAATAGGAGGAGGTGTCGCGGGTATAACGACGAGCCTGCGCCTGAGTGAGTTCGGGATGAAGGTCCATCTCGTCGAGAAGCGCCCAAGCATCGGCGGACACATGATCCAGTACCCGAAGGTCTTCCCCACCCTCGACTGTAGCCAGTGTATACTGACGCCGAAGATGGCGTCCGTGAGCCAGAGCAGGAACATCGACCTAATCACGTACGCCGAGGTCGAGGAGGTCTCCGGTGTCCCCGGTGACTTTAAGGCCAAGGTCAGGCTCAACCCGCGCGGCGTAGACGTTTCCAAGTGCATCGGCTGTGGCGCGTGTAGCCGGGTGTGCCCGACGAAGGTGCCAGCCGAGCACGATCAGGGTCTGGGTATGCGGAAGGCGGCGTACATACCCTTCCCGCAGAGTGTCCCGAGCGTCTACACCATCGACTTTGAGCACTGTATCCGCTGCGGGGCGTGCGCGAAGGTGTGTCCCCGTCAGTGCATCGACCTCGACGACCCAGGTTCATCTAAGGAGCTTCATGTCGGCGCGATAGTGATGGCGACGGGGTTCGAGCTCTTCGACCTAAGCGGCCTCATCCAGTACGGCTACGGGAGGTACCCGAACGTGGTGACGAGCCTCGAGATGGAGAGGATACTCGACGTCAACGGGCCGACGGGGAGCCAGCTCATAGTGCCGAAGACGGGGAGGCAGGTGAAGACCGTGACCTTCGTCCTCTGCGCGGGGAGCAGGGACA
>Ga0315297_10001173_pt1 | contig 15925 bp, 17 predicted proteins | sample YL17G15_0_MG_FD_203628 | JGI IMG/M metagenome (GOLD analysis project Ga0315297, IMG submission 203628) | Sediment microbial communities from Yellowstone Lake, YNP, Wyoming, USA - YL17G15_0 | ecosystem: Environmental > Aquatic > Freshwater > Lake > Sediment | place: USA: Wyoming | collected... | reverse complement strand
AGTGGGGACGTCCCCACAATTGTACCAATGTTGGTTATAAATATTTATCCTTTCCTAAAGGATAATAATATGCTATATTATCCTTCGGAGAAGGATAAATGAGAGAACTTATCAGGCAGAAGATTGTCGATTCTTTGGCTTCGCCCGTGCCGGCCTTCACGCGTCGGGACGTCCGGCTTCCCGGAGTCCCAGGCAAAACAACGGCGGTGATCGGCATGCGGCGGACAGGAAAGACCACCTTCTTGTGGCAGGTGCTGGGGGATCGGCTGAAGCAGGGCACCGCCCGCGAAGGCCTGCTCTATTTCAACTTTGAAGACGAACGCCTTGCGGGGATGACTGCTTCTGATCTGCAGATCATCGTTGAGGAATATTATCGATTGCATCCGGAATGGCGCGATAAACGAAAAACCGTCTTCTTTCTCGACGAAATCCAAGCCGTGCCGGGATGGGAGCCCTTCGTCCGCCGGCTGCTTGATACGGAGAAAATCGAAATTTTCATTTCCGGGTCATCGGCGCGCCTCTTGAGCCGCGAAGTCGCCACCAGCATGCGCGGCCGGGCTATGGAAGCGCTCGTCCACCCATTCAGCTTTCGCGAATATCTCCGGCATCGTGGAAAGGAACCAAAGGCAACTTCCGATCAAATGACCAAGGCCGATCGATCCGCTTTGGAGAAGGATCTCCTGGAATATTTCGCTAGCGGTGGGTTCCCAGAAGCCCAAAACGCGGCCGTGCGGGACCGTTACGAGCTTCTTCGAGGATATGTCGATACGGCCCTTTTCCGTGACGTTGTCGAGCGCCATTCCGTGACTCATGTCGCGGCGTTGCGCTGGATGGTGAGACATCTGCTCGGAAACGCCGGCGGCTCCTTCAGCGTCAATAAATTCTACAACGACACGCGATCCCAAGGACTGGCTGTGGCCAAGGATACGCTGCATGACTATCTCTCGTATCTGGAGGATGCTTTTCTCATTCGAATGGTCTCGATCGCCTCGAAGTCGGAGCGCCGCCGGATGGTGAATCCGCGCAAAATCTATCCGATAGATCCCGGCCTGATCCCGATCTACGACCGGACGGGAAATGCGGACTCAGGACATATGCTGGAAACCTGTGTCATGCTCGAACTGGAGCGCCGGGGGGCCGATATCGCCTATATTCGGACGCAATCCGGATATGAGATCGATTTCCTTGCCCTGTTTCCTGATGGACGGGAGGAGTTGATTCAAGTCTGCGCCGACTTGGACGACCCGGTTGTGCGCGATCGGGAAGTTCGGGCGCTGTTGGACGCGGCCGGGGAACATCCCCGCGGCGGCTTGAATATAGTGACGCTGCATCCCGAATCGGTGAGTGGTCTGCCGGAGAGGATTGCTTTCCATTCCGCCGCCCGCTGGTTGTTGTCGTGAAAGCCAGGGTCAATTTTCCCGAGAATAAAGATCTCTTGACATTAATAAGAAAAAAGCATATAAAATATGCAGGAGTATGAAATGGTAAGAAAGACGGTCGCCATGGACGAGGACCTTGTCAATGAGCTCGATCATTTTGCCAAGAGCCAGGAGAGGGATTTTTCCAGCGCTCTTCGATACGCTTTAAGAATCGGTCTGCTGGCGCTCGAGAACCCTGAATTGACCATAGAGGAAATCAAGGACATCATCGAGGCCCAGGTGGACTATCAAATGGGCAGGGTCACGGAGCTTAATCCAAAAGACATCTGAATGAAAATTCGCGAGACTTCGAAATTCGAGAGGCTGCGGAAAAAGATCAGAGAAGACGCCGAAAGAGATTCACTGAAAGAGGCTATTATGGAAGTTATAAAGAATTCGCACGCCGGGAAAAAGCTGAAAGGAGAATTCGCTCTTCTGAGGTCGTATCAATACACGGTGAAGGGCCAGGCCCGGCGACTTGTTTACAGGTTGGAAAAAGATCTGATTATTTTCTTTTCCTTCGGCCCGAGAGAGGGCATATACAAATGAATCCGGGGTCAAACCTACTCGTTACGCACTATTTTCCAGGGAAGGATGCGTAACGAGTAGGTTTGACCCCGGATTCCTATGAGGCCTCGGATGAAAATCTTAACAGGAATTGCTATTGGCATTATTGTTTCCCTTTCTTTTCCTGCTGAAGCTCAAAAGGCCGCGATCGACCCATCTCTTGTCGCGCGAGAAAACCCGCCCATGAAACTTTGGTACGCCCAGCCTGCCGATTCCGCCGTGCAGGATGTCAAGAATGGCTGGCAAAATGATGCGGAATGGCTCAAGGCTTTGCCTGTCGGGAACGGGTTCCTCGGAGCCATGGTCTTCGGCGATGTGAACCGGGAACGGCTTCAGCTCAACGAAAAAAGCTTGTGGTCGGGCAGCCCGGACGACAACGACAATCCTGACGCCTACGCTTCGCTCGGTGAGATCCGGCGATTGCTTTTCGAGGGCAAGTATAAAGAAGCCTCGGAATTGACGCTCAGGACGCAGGTCTGCAAAGGGGCCGGTTCCGGCCACGGCAACGGCGCCAACGTTCCGTTTGGCTGTTTCCAAACGCTGGGTGATCTTTGGTTGGACTTTGGGAAAAGCTCGGGATTCGAGGATTATCGCCGCGAACTCGACATGAACCGCGGCGTGGTTACGGTCTCCTACGTGCAAGAGGGAATCCAATATCAGCGCGAAGTCTTTGCCAGTTATCCGGACAGGGCCCTGGTGGTGCATTTAGCCGCCGACAAAAAAGGGGCCTTGAGCTTCAAGGCTTTCTTGACGCGCCCCGAAACGTACGAAACGCGCGCCGAAAAAGATCACCTGCTGATGACCGGCACCATGGATAACGGGAAAGGGGGCCAAGGCCTTCGCTATGCTGTCCGGCTGAAGGCTGTCGCAACAGGCGGAAATGTGACCTGTTCCGATAACATCATGGAGGTGCAGCATGCGGATGAGGTGGTATTGATTCTGACCGCTTCGACAAACTATAAACTCGAATATCCCAACTACAAGGGAGCCGACCCCTTGGTAACCTCAATGAAACAGATCAAGAACGCATCCTCCCGACCTTTCGCGACATTGTGGAAACGACACGTCGACGAATATTCGCGCCTATTTGAAAAGGTCAGCTTAAAGTTGTCTGACAGTGATTTCGACACAATACCTACGGATATCCGGCTGAAAAATCAGAAGGACCATTCCGACGACCTTCGCCTCCAGGAGGTTTATTTTCAATACGGAAGGTACCTGTTGATCTCTTCTTCCCGCGAAGGATCGCTGCCGGCCAACCTTCAGGGGATTTGGGCCAACAAGATTCAGACCCCCTGGAACTGTGACTACCATACCGACATCAATGTCCAGATGAACTATTGGCCGGCCGATGTCACCAATCTTTCGGAGTGCCGCGGGCCGCTGACCGACCTAATCGAGTCCCTGGTGAAACCCGGCGAGAAAACGGCGGCTGTGCAATACAAAGCCGGAGGATGGTGTGTCCATCCCATTACCAACGTCTGGGGATTTACCGCGCCGGGCGAACACCCCGGCTGGGGAATGCACGTAGGAGCGGGCGGCTGGTTGTGCCAACACCTGTGGGACCATTATCTCTACACTCTTGACCGGAAATATCTGGAGAGGGTTTATCCCATCATGCTGGGATCGGCCAGGTTTTACCTCGACTGGCTGGTGAAAGATCCGCTCACCGGCAAGCTTGTCTCCGGTCCGGCGACGTCACCCGAGAATGCCTTTGTCGCCCCCGACGGCTCTGTATGCCAGATGAGCATGGGGCCGTCGCACGATCAGGAAGTCATCCATGAACTGTTCACCAATGTGCTGAAAGCGGCGGATGCACTCAAAGATTCAAATCCGTTGCTGCCGGAAATCGACGCCGCCCTAAAAAATCTTGCCCTGCCGCGGATCGGATCGGACGGCCGACTAATGGAATGGAGAGAAGAATTCAAAGAGACGGAGCCGACCCACCGTCATGTGTCCCACCTTTATATGCTTCATCCGGGCAACCAGGTTGATCCTCAAAAAACACCTGATTTAGCCGCCGCCGCAAGAAAAAGCCTGGAGGTAAGGACTGATATCGGAACGGGCTGGTCGCTGGCCTGGAAAATCAACTTTTGGGCGAGACTCGAAGACGGAAATCGCGCGTATCAACTGTTGAAAAACCTGCTTCGCCCGATCGATCAATACGACGTCAACATGTCCAATGCGGGAGGGACTTATCCCAACCTTTTCTGCGGGCATCCGCCGTTTCAAATCGACGGGAACTTCGGGGCAACGGCCGGCATCGCCGAAATGCTATTGCAGAGCCATATTCAAGAAGGAAACCGTTATGTTTTAAAGCTTTTGCCTGCATTGCCTGATGTCTGGGTCAACGGTGAAGTGAAAGGCCTGAAGGCCCGTGGCGGCTTTGAGGTCGGACTTTCATGGAAAGACGGAGAACTTATGAAAGCACAAATCAAATCCGATAAGGGAGGCGCTTTAACTGTTCGCTATAAAACAAAAACCCTAAATCTCGCCCTAAAGCCTGGTCAGACTTTCAGCTGTAATGATCAATTAGTCCCCGATCCCAAATTCGACAGGATGAAGATTTGAGCCAGTATAAGGAGAAATCGATGTCGCTCCTGAAATCAAGGTTCATCGGCAAAAGAATTATTCTCTTGATTGCGATTGCATCGCTCAGTTGGCAGTGCGTCCCGAGGGCCGGCCGTTACGATGGCCAATACTGCGCGGGTACCGGAGATGTCGATTTTTTGCGTCTGATCGATGAATCGTTCGCTTTTTTCCATCCCAACCCGATAGTTCCCAACCTGACCATGGTCTATAAACCCGAATGGGATACTTTCGTTGAAGGCGCCGGCTGGGATGCCTGGTGGATCCAGAACAGCTACGGGTTTTCCTACTCCGCGACCCCTTTTCTCGAGGAGCCGTGGTTCTCCATGTTGCAGCGATCGTGGGACCTGCACTGGGATAACCAAGGGGATGGAAAGCGAATGAGCATGTGGGGAGGAAGCCCCACGGGCTCTGCGTTTTCCCACTTGGTGGCACCAGACGGAAGTCTTGGCGATATGGCCCGTCCCAATGAAATTGGTTTCAAGCAGGGCGATGGCGACCAGAACGTTCACGACTGGTTCTATGAAGCCGCCGCGGCCGGCGTGGTCATGCAGGCCGAGATCCTGCTGGTTGGCCGCGATCTGAAAGTAATCCATTACTATCTGCCGAAGATGGAACGGGCGTGCAATTTTATCGAGAAAACCAGAGACGCTAAAAACAATCTGTTCCTCGTAGGTCCCGCCAGCAATCTCCTTGCCCCGAGCTACGGTGGAGTCAAACAACCCGATGGGACTTTCGGAAAGGGCTATCTGACAGGGCTTTCGATCACCTATCTTGCCGCACTGGACCGGATGGTCGAGCTGTATAAGCTGGCCGGTGACAAAGCGAAGCTTGATAAGTACGGGCGCCGGCAAAAGATCACGCGTGAATCACTGCCACTGCTGCTGACCTCCGATGGTTATTTCGCCAAGAGCATGGAGCCGGGAGGTGTCAAACATGGTGTGCTGGGACAGGAACGGTTTGGCTACCTTGAAGGCGTGGCCAATGCTGACGCCGGGGGCCTTAGGGTTGTAGACAATAAAACCGCTGAAAACATTTACAAACATATCGCCGGTTTTCCGGCCATTCGTCCTTTCGACTTTCTCCTGACCAACGCGCCTGGGTTGGATGATACGTATTGGAATTGGGGCCATACAACAGGTGAGGGGATGGGTGGCTTCCATCAATTCGGCGATTGGGTAAACGGAGGGGTTTGGGGCACCGTGGAAGGCCGGGCCATTCTGATGTACTACCGCCTAGGAAAATTCGAGGACATTCGCCGTTCTGCTTCACGGGCCATGAAATGGGCCAAGGACTTCCGGATGGATGCGCCCTGGTCGCAGTTCGGTGAAAACACCAATAATCCATGGTCCGATACAGGCCAGCATCAGGTCGGCGGCATAAGCGTGATGATCGATAACTTTGCCATACCTGCGGCGACGATCCGCGGACTCTTCGATTTTGAATATCGGTCCGACAGGCTCATTCTCCGGCCTCGTGTCCCGGGATCGATCACTCGTTACACACAGAAGCAACCGGTTCGCTTTGGGGATAGGAGACTCACCCTTTCATGTCTTAACGGCGGGCTCAATGTGAAGTCGGTTAAGGTCAATGGCCGGGGCATGAATGTCAAGTCGTCTGATGAAGCCGTTCTCATGTACAATGAATTACCGGAAAATGCGAAAATTGAGATTACAACGGAGGGAGGATGGCCCGGGGAATCCCCGACCACGGCCTACCCGGCATTCCCAGCTTTTATTCCCAAAAAAGGTCCTCAAGCACAAGCTCCCGCTGGGTTGCCGGAATCGTTGAAGAAACCGTTCGCTGCTCTTACGGCGATGAAAGGACGGCTGGCCGGCGAGCGGGATGCGGATTACGAGATAGCGTTTGTCGATGCGGCGATCAAATCATGCGAAGATTATCGGGTCCGTGTAACAATGGACCCTTGCCCGGGGTATTACCGTGCGATCTCTCCGGAACGCAGAAAGGGCATCAATAAATTTTACGAGCAGGCAGCACTCTCTATGTACCAGGGTTTCGTCAAACGCATGGAGAGGTATGCCGTAAAGGGCGACACGCGCCAAAGACGAATAGCGTCATTATTCTCCGATGCACAAAAATAGGATGCCTTTTGACTTGGCATCCATTGTCAAGCAATGTTTGATAATCTCATCCATGGTCTGACCAGTTTTCATCGAACGCGCATAATTTGATGCTAGCTGTTTGATTAGGTATTGATCAGACCAGATGAAGCGCCAGAGAAGTCCTTGCGTCAGCGAACGCTCATTGACATGCTCATAATATTGAGCATATACTCATTAATATGAGCAATGTTACGATTCAAAAAAATTTTTTTATCGCGACTAATCAGCAAAAGGTCCTGAGCTTCCTGGCGAAATTTTCGGACCAGGAATATCACGAAAGGGAAATAGCCCGGAAAGTCGGCATCAGCTATGGGTCGGCCAATAGAGTCTTGAATGACCTTGCTCTTCGGGGCCTCTTGATGCGGCGCCGGGTTGGAAAAATGCTTTTTTATTCGTTCAATCGATCCGATCCCATTTACAAGCTATTTAAGATCTTTATTTCCATCGCCCTGATCCGGCCTCTTATCGAAAAGATGAAAAGCTCCGCCTCGGAAATTGTGCTGTACGGGAGCTGCGCCAGAGGGGAAGACGTGTTAAAAAGCGACGTGGATTTGTTCATTATTTCGGAAGATAAGGAAGAGGCGCAGCGACTGATACAGAGCTTTAGGTTCTTAAAGGGCTTTGAACATCTAAAGATCGAGCCCGTCATCCTTTCTGCCATGGAATTGCTCAAAAGTGAGAAAGATGACCGGGAATTCCTGTCTCTTGTCAGGGAGGGGATAGTCCTTTGGGATAAGACGAAGGATGAGAATGAGGAAGAGCATTGATATGGATGAAAAACTTGACGTTGTTGGCTACTGGACAGAACTAAAACTGAATATTATCAAAGAATATGCAAAGGCATATGCCAGCATAATGAGCAAGCAGAGTCCGATCCAACATTACGCTTATGTCGATGCGTTTGCAGGCGCGGGGACTCTTAAATCCAAAGAATCAGGTGAAGAAATTGACGGCAGTTCATCAATGGCTATCATTAAAGCATATCAAGCGAGACTGAAAGATGTTGCGGGATTCAAATACGTGCCGGACCCGATGCCGATGAGAAATAAAAAGGGTGTCGAGATCTATTATTTATTTTTTGCTTCATCCAACAAAACTGGCTCAAAAATCGCAACTTCAATTTTCGAAAAATACAAAAACTTGGGAATTTAATATGGCAATTGGCACTTCGATAGAATGGACTGAATCAACCTGGAACCCTGTTACGGGCTGTTCCAAGATTAGCGCCGGCTGTGCAAACTGCTATGCCGAACGAATGGCGCGAAGACTTAAGGCTGTGGGTGTGCCGAATTACGCAAACGGCTTTGAGGTTTCTCTTCATGAAGAATTGTTGAAGCTTCCCTTAAGATGGCGTAAGCCTAAAATAGTTTTTGTAAACTCTATGAGTGATCTTTTCCACGAGAAAGTCCCAGATAGTTTCATCCTTCGCATTTTCGATGTGATGAATCGAGCTTTCTGGCATCGTTTCCAAATACTCACCAAACGCTCCGATCGCCTTAGCCGAATGAGTCCAGACCTTCCTTGGACGGACAATATCTGGATGGGCGTCACTGTTGAAAATCGAAAGTGCGCTTTCCGCATTGAGCACTTAAGGAAGACTCGAGCATTCATAAAATTTATTTCGATGGAGCCATTGCTCGAGCCGATAGCAGAATTAGATCTGATAGGCATTGATTGGGTCATCGTCGGCGGCGAGTCCGGACCCGGCGCCCGGCCATTGAATGAAGATTGGGTCATGGATATCAAAGGAAAATGTCAAACGTCGAATATTCCATTTTTTTTCAAACAATGGGGTGGCGTTAACAAGAAGAAAAGCGGCCGGCTTCTTAAAGGCCGTCTATGGAATCAGATGCCTCTTAGATAGGGATTGAAAATACGGGCGATCCTTGACGTGGCCGCGCGGACCGGCCGCCATGATGACATGACGGCCGTGGCGCTCCGGATTCGCTAATTGGGGAAAAGTTATTTCCACCCAAGGAAGCCGGAGAGGTTGCGCGAATGCCCAGTTTGGAGTCGTTCAACGGCATTCAAGCAGTCAAGCGGAATAATGAGCGCTTTTCTGGGGATTTTATGTTCCAGCTTACTTGGAAGGAGTTGAAGTCTTTAAGATCACAAATTGTGATCTTAGATAGCGATGAGTTCGGCGCTCCGAAAGAGCAAAAAAACTCGTCGAGCTGGAACAAAAAATTGAACGCCATGACAAAGAGATAAAGGGAATTTTCGAGGCGACCCGACAACTGATGGCACCCGCCCATACTCGGGCGAGAAGAAAGATAGGGTTCTAAAATTCTGAGGTGCACGGGGCTAGGGCGCTCGAAAATTATTTGGATGAGGAAATCCTCTCTGCTTTTCCGGAGAATGCCGTCGGCCTGAAAAAATTCCTCGGCCGTTAAGGCGTGTGAGAATTGTAGATATTTTATCCGTCCTGCTCTATGGAGGACCACTAAGAGAGATGCCTTTAATTCATCCCTTCTTGACATATCTCATATATGTATTTAGAATATGTATAGGAGATATGCATGAGAATAACCTTGAACCTTCCGGACGATCTCATGAGTGAGCTTATTAAGACTACCGGAGTCAAAAACAAGACACAGCTTATCCGAACGTCCCTCGAGGCGATGCTTAAAAAAGCTAAACGAGACAAGTTGTTGGAACTGCGAGGGAAGATCAAGCTGGACCTCGATCTCGAAGGCCTGCGAGGCAAGGATATGATATGACGAAATCATATTTCATCGATACGAGCGTTTGGGTCGAATATTTCAGAGGCACGGTCTCGGCACTGACGGATCTTGTCGAGGATCTAATTAAAGAAAATCGTGTTTTTGTCAACGGGATAATTATCGCCGAAATGATGATCGGAGCGAGGACGGAGAAAGAAAAAGAGTTCCTTTCTTTCTATATGGATGGACTTCATGTCTTGGAACTCAAACGATCTGCTTTTATCGGCGCCGGCGGCCACGGATTTTTCTTGAAGAAAAAAGGCATTTCCGTTCCCTTCAACGATCTCTTGATTGCATCACAGTGCATCGAAAACAATCTTATGTTGATTGACAATGACCGCCATTTCGAGGCTATCGCCAACCATTTGCCTTTAAAACGGCACAAGAAGGGATGATTTAAACCGGGCATTGAATGAAGATTTCTGATCGAATATGATGACATGACGGCCGTGGCGCTCAAGATTAGGTGATTGGGGACCGGTTCGTTTCAGAATACACAGCTTGCCGGAAGTCCGCGAGGCCGCTTCGCCACCTGGAGTACCTCGTCCAAGCTCATCCCGAGATCAATCTGGAGGTGCCGAAACTCGCCGGGCAGATCAACCAGTGCCGCGGAGCCGTCGCAACCGCCCGGTCCCGTCAGCCCGATTTTGAATCGTGGTGGAGAGAGGCTCGGGAAAAACAGAAGAAGGGGTGAGGGGCGACGGACTTATAGGTTTCTTGATAGTTTTACGGGCTGGTCAGCTTGGCGCTGACGAGGCGGTTGAGGCTGATTCCTTCTTCAGCGGCCTTGATCGCGAGAACCCGGTGAACTTCCGGCGGAATCCTGACGACGAATTTTCCGCTGTATGATCTTCCAGAAATCGGAGTGGGAGGGGACTCTCCATTGTTTTCCATGTCTTAAACGGCTTTTTTTACAACCCTACGAATTCCCTTTAAGGTCGCCTCGGGACTCTTGGCCAGCCAGCTGAGGCTGGGAAATTCGATACACAACCCGACAAATTCCCTGTCGTCCTCAGACCAGGTGATTCTATATGTATATCGGTCAGTGTGCAGGCTCATTTTTCGCCTCCAATTTATCGATAGCAGCTAGGACTTGATCTATGATATCACTATAGATACTATTATCAAGTTTTTTGATGATCTATTGTCTTGAGATAAGACTTCAATCAGAATGACTAGTTCAAGAGTTTTTTAGGAAGTCTTTTATCGAATCGTGGCCGCCGGCCAGTATAAATTCAACGGAGTCCTTCCTCCAGCGGAATAATATCCTACACCTCAGGCCTTTGCGAATTTCCCAGTAATCATCATCAAGGTGTTTGAGCCCAACACCTATGGGCAGCCTAGCTCTTAGTTCGAGAAGATTGAGGAAAGCTAAGCATGCGGACTTGATTTCCGCCTTCTTTTCCTTTGATACGGCCTTTGTAGACCGTTCAAAAGAAGGCTTGAACTCATATCTCATAGGGATTTCAGGTGTTCCCGGGCCCCCTTCGAGGTTTTGTAGCTCTTTCCGCGTTCGGCGACCAGGCGTTTGATTTTGCTCCACTCTTCCTGCGTGTATGTTTCTCTCTCCAAGATTTCGCACGGCAGAAAGAAAACGCCCTTTTCAGTCACCTTGAAAATAACCGAAGAGCCTTTTTTAAGGTTGAAGATGCCCCGGATCGGAGCAGGCACAGTCACTTGTCCCTTCGACGTCATTTTGGCTATTTCAATGAGTTCCATACTGCCTCCTTACTTTCTTACATTCTTACTATACCTCCTCCGATTCCTATTGTCAATAACAACATATTAATGACGCAAGGAAGGAGAAGGGATTCTCAGCTTTGTACGGGCTTCTTGCCGCAAGCGGATTAGTGTGATTCTGAGATAATCGACCCAGCCCAAGCGTCTCTCTTTGAGATGGCCATTATGATTGGTCTGAACGAAACTAGAGTTTACAAATTGTGCATAATTAAGTCTAAACTGCTCTATCTTACTGTCGCATCGGCGTTCGCGTCAGGTTCCACGTAACGAATCCGCCGCCAGCATCTGTGTCACTGCCCTGAAGCGTGTCCATTTTCGGGAGGCGTTGGTCAATGACCGGAAGTGCTATCTTGATTCGCCAAGGCACCTGGATCGGGGCGGCGTTGTTGTCACTCGGTTTCCCACACCCGCCGTCGTTGTGCTTGCGCACTGTCACCTTCGTTGTGCCTTGGATTTCGGGTAGGCTCAGATCGATCCTGTACTGGCCGTTGGCGAGAGTCACCGAAACCCTGGGAACACCGTTTCCCGATGCGTTTTCTTCCGTGCGCCACACATGATCCCAGCCGGCGCTCTTCCATTCGGGCTTGCGCCGCGCTATGGTTGAGCGCGCGCAGTCGATTCGAACTTTTCCTATTTCTTGCGTTTCCGAGAACGTGTTCGCGGTGATGAAGGCCAGCGGCTGGCCAGTCCAGCCGATCCGGATCGTGACGTCGTAGTTAAGGGCACTCCTCGACGTGGTGGTAACCGTCCCCTCACCGCTGATCGCCTTGCGCTCGCTGTTGTCCTCGTGGTGTTGGGCTAAGCGATACGTGATGGTGCCCGCCCAAGGGTTGGTGGGGTCGCAGTTGCTCTTGGAAAACTGGGGGAGATTGCCCAGGCTGTCGACGAACTGTTTGGCAAACGCTTCGGCGGCATCGAACGCAGCCTCGCCGCCGCCGGCGACGTTGCCGGCTCTCTGCTGCATCTTGCCGGTGTTCGCGTCCATGAAAGACGCATTCATGGCAGCCCCGCCCGAGCCCAACTCTGTGATCGTGATGGAGATAAGGTATTTTACCCCGAGAGCCTGGGCGAGGCTTTGCATATCCGCATCGGTATCCGAGCCCAATAACTGTCGTTGCCGGTTCAAGTCCAACGTGTCGCGGACTGCCGACGCCGGCGTCGGCTTCGCGCACGGATATTTGTCCATAAGCATGATCGCGATCTGGCTTTCGAGGTAATCGGCGAGAAGCTGCGTTTCTCCTTTTGCAGACGCCGGGATCGTGCGCGTGTGAGTCATCATCGTCGCAAATCCGCCCTGGGACAGCGCCACCAGCGGGGCGAGAAGAATGCTCCAAAACAGAATACATAGGGTCTTCATGTTTTCTCCTGTGTGGAACCCGCGGCCGGCTGTTCGGCCGTACCGAACCGTGCGGGAAAAGCCGGGATCGAATTCCCGCCGTGGCGACGGGCCGGGTTCATTTGAAAGGAATTTCATTTTTTGCCCCGTGCGCATCCGTCGGCCTCTAGGCTCGGAAATAAGGCTTCCCATTACGAAATCATGATATCGCCGGCCGCGACCAGTAGTCAAGGACGATAAAACAACCGGGAAAAATGCTTGACGTTCATCAAACCTACTCATTACGCACCCGTCCCTGGAAAAAAGCGCGTAACGAGTAGGTTTGACCCCGGATTTCCTGGTGAAGAGGGCGGAAGAAATTTCATCTTTAGCATAACGAGTTAAATTAGCCCGTCCTAAACTCGGCTTGACATCCATTGTCAAGGGAAGGTTAATAAACTCATCAGAACCAAGTAGGGATAGAGGATCTTGACAAATGGTTTAGGGCTGAAATAGAATTTATCCACGCCATAAAAGGATTTTTGCAATCCTCTTTTAAGGAGTGATGGGTCCTATGCTTATTCACAATCATCCATCGAAAAAAAAGGCTTGTTTTGCCATTTTGGCGTTTTTCCTTTTTCTCGCTAACACCTCATTTTCCGAAACACCCACAGCTCCCCAACAGAAGCCCGAAGAGCTCATTAAGGAAGGTATAGAACTCTATAATAGCGGACAATTTGAAAAAGCGATCAATGCCCTGAATCAGGTTGAAGGGCTTAAACCGAGCGATCGCTTAAAATCCGATGCTTATTTCTACCTATCTCTTTGCTATTTCGCGTTGGGTGATAAAGAAAACACGAAACAGTATGTCATTAAGACATTGCAGGTCGAACCAAAGAAGACGATCGATGAAACCAAGTTTGATAAAGAGTACGTGGACATGTTCACTGACGCCCAGAGCCAGACGACCACCAATGTGGCAACTCGTGAAAAAAGGCCAGGGGCCGGCATCAAAATCGGCCGGATTGCTTTGATCGGAGCGGCAGTCGTTGCTGTTGGCGCCGCCGCTTATTTTCTCTTTATTAGGGAGAGCACTGGAGACATCCAAGTCAACTCCACCCCGACCGGAGCCCAGGTCTTCCTTGATGGGTCAGACACCGGTTCGAAAACCAATTGCACTTTGGCCAAGGTTGCTCTGGGCGATCATATCATCAAACTCGTCAAAGATGGATACACGGATTATGAACAAAAAGTATCCGTCAAACGGGGGGATACAGCGACGCTCAACCTCACTCTGCCCGCTATTCCGATTAAAGTGACGAAGCCCGCCGCCGGCTCAACATGGGTCAAAGGTCAAATCGTCGAAATCAAATGGGAGACAGGAACAAGCTCCAGCCTTTTTTTCCTCCAAAAGACAAGCCAATTCAGTGACTTCGCCAACGAATCATCTTACCTCAGAAGGATGGGTGCCTTTCAAACGATCTCTGCTTTTCAGAGGGAGACTGGAAAAGGGGCGATGGATTCTGAAGGCTCAAGAGCCGGCTCCGCTCTTGCTTTAAAAAAAGGATTGATTATCTCTGAACGGGAAGGTGAAAATCTCGGGTTGTCCTCAGCCGGCAAAGACACGGGCCGTCCGGAATTTTCCCTAGGGTCTCAAGATATCAGAGCTCAGAGCCTCTATGAGAGAAAAGGTTCCCCAACCTCTCAGGCTTTAGGAGTGACCAAGCCAGGCGAGCCCTTGGCGAGAACGGGTGGCGCTCAAAAAGCAAATCTTCTGGATATCTCGAAGGTCAAGATCGATCTCTACAAGGGAGCCGGTAAAATCGAAACGGTCGAAACCTCCACGGAAAATGATGGAAATCAAAACTGGACAGTCCCCACCACACTAGCAGACGGAACCGATTACAAGATCAGGATTTCCTGCGCATCGGATCTGAATGTTTATGGCGAAAGCGGCAGCTTCTCGGTCACAGAGGCTAAGATCGTTATAACACAGCCGACGTCAACCACGTCCTGGGGTAAGGGAGGGGCGAAAGAGATTAAATGGACGAGCACGGTCTCCGGGAGTGTGAGGATTGATCTCTTAAAAGGGACAACTCCTTATTTTCCGATCGTGGACAATACCTCGAATAATGGATCATACATGTGGACGATTTCCCCGGATCACGAGGATCGTCTGGATTACCGAATCAGGATCACCCATCTATCCGATCCGAACTTGAAAGGTGAGAGTCCGGCGTTCATCATCGCCAAATTGACCTATGATGTCGATGTCGTCTCAACGGGAATTACCTCGCCCGTCGGAGTCACTATTGATTATGCCGGTCTAGCTCATGTCGTGCAAGGGACCATTTTGAATGGAAGAGTGGTCGTCTTCACTCCTATCTCAGGCGTAATTACAATTCCGCCGGCCAGAACCTATGGGTCATTTAAGCAGCCGAGGGGTATCGTGGCTGACACAATGGGCGGTTCTACGGTTGTCGTCGATAGTGGAAACAACAGGATTCAGAAATTCAATTCAATTGGGATTGCTATTGCGACACAGGGGGTACTGGGAAGCAACAAAGGAGAGTTCAACGGGCCTTATGGTATCGCCATTGATAAGTATAGCAATCTCTATGTCACGGATAGATACAATACCCGTGTTCAGAAATTCTCGACGGATCTGACCTGGATCCAGACTTGGCCTGTTCCAGGGGATCCTATGGGTATTGCCTGTGATAACAATCGGAATAGTGTTTACGTTGTTGATCATTCTGGAAAGAGGGTTCTCGTCTACAGCTTGGACGGGGCCAATAATGGAAGCTGGAGTGTGACGGGGAGTCCGGTCGGCATCACCGTAGATAAGTCGGGCTTTGTCTATGTCACAGACGTCGAAAATCATAAGTTCCTGAAATACACCCCAACTGGCGTATTCCTGTCCGCGACGGGAGGCTATGGAGATGCCAACGGTCAATTCAAGTACCCAGCAGATATCTGTTTTGATAGCTTTGGGCGCCTGCTCGTCACGAGCTTCGAGAATAACAAGGTTCAAAGATTTAAATAAAACCAGATTCGCCGTGCTCTCCGATGCAGGATGCCCTGGCGCTAATGGCAAAAAGTGCCAAATAACCCTGAATCCTTCGTCTTTCTGATAGGACATGGCTAACAGAGAAATCTCCATTAATTGTTTTGTATTATTTCAGCGAACGCTGAAATAGATATAGTTGTTTGCTCCGGCGGCATCCAGGGGATTGCGAGCTCTATTCCTCGATCCAAAGAGAGAGTGGCTTGTCCGTGATTTCGCCAAGGAGGCCGGCATAAGTATCGGTCAGGTTTTAAACGAAAGAGGCTATGCCCGGAGAGAGCAGCCTTTTATATTTTACCGAAATATCCAGATTGAAAGTTGTCAATATTTTAGAAATTACCGATGCCGAAGATAAAGAAGGAATCCAGAGAGACGCTTTCGAG
>Ga0315297_10001172_pt1 | contig 15927 bp, 24 predicted proteins | sample YL17G15_0_MG_FD_203628 | JGI IMG/M metagenome (GOLD analysis project Ga0315297, IMG submission 203628) | Sediment microbial communities from Yellowstone Lake, YNP, Wyoming, USA - YL17G15_0 | ecosystem: Environmental > Aquatic > Freshwater > Lake > Sediment | place: USA: Wyoming | collected... | reverse complement strand
GGCTGGTCGATCGAAGCACCGGCCTGGTCGATTTTTGAACCCCGCTGGCCCGAACGTCCGAAAAAGGCTCGCGAAACGCTGGCGGGATGCTCGCTGGATGCCCATAGAGTGTCCGCATGGGTCCAGCCGGACCCACTCAACCACTTCTCCGGAGGGTCCTTCGTGCAACGATCTACTCTAACTTCGCGTTTTCTTGCCGGCTTCGCGCCGGGTCTGCTGCCGCCGCGGGGGCCGGACGGGATGATCCCGGCGCCGCCGCCCAGCTCGCTTGCCGTTCTGCAGGCCCCGTCGCTCTGCGAGGCAGGCCCGTGCAGGAACTACCACCGGATCGCGAGCGTCATGGACGCCCAGGACCCGGTCGGTGAGACCGGGCCGACCCGCCGGCAGATCACGCGCGCGTGCTACCCGACCCCGGGCATCGAGGTGGAGCTCGGGGAGACACCCGTGCTCCAGTGCTCGCGCTGGGAGCCCGACAACGAGCAGGCGCGGCTCGACTCGATTCGAATCGGGTACATGAAGTCCGCCGCGGGCAAGAAGTTCGCCGCCGAGGTCGCCGCCTTCGAGGCGACCGTGCAAGAGGACGAAGACCCCGACGCCTCCGATGCCGGCCTCGGAGGTGAGTCGTGAGCCTCGACGAGCTGCGCGCCGACCTGAAGCGCAACCTCGCCGAAGCCGCGCGCGTGGAGGGGCCTTCCCGCGCGCACCTCAAGGACACCATGTGGCCGTTCATGGAAGCTCTCGTCGACATCGTCGAGGAGATGGACGACGCCATCGCCGAGCTGGTGGATCAGCAGGAGGACTACCTCCAGACCGACACCGCCGCGGTGTTCGCCGCGCTCGTGCAGTCTAGCCTTCAACTCGCGGCCGAGCTGCGGAAGCATGCGGCCGGCGACGAGCTGCTCGCCAAGCGCATCGACGAGCACGAGAAGCTCTGCCAGCAAGCAATCGCGACGCTGGGGGAGATCACGATGATCGCCTCTGACGACGCAGATGAGGAGGACGACGATGAAGCCGATGAGGAAGCCCCCGATGCGTGAGGTAGCAGTCAAGGATGACGCGAAGCTCGACGAGGGCGAAGGCGCCGACCTACTCGACAAGGACGAGGTCGAAGCTCCAGTCGAGCCATCCAAGAAGGAGAAGGCTGTTGCTGTGCCTGGCGCGAGCAAGGTGCTGCAGCAGATGCACAACAACGAGGACCGCAACCTCAAGGACTGGCTCGAGGAGATCGCCCCCGGCGGAGCCATCCGAGTCAAGGTCACGCGGCAGCATCCCAAGATGTGGAAGGGGCTCAACGTCGGCGGCAACCTCGCGACGTATACCCAGCAGATCGACGAGGACTGGATCCGCGATCACCACGGCGGCGGAGACTTCTACCTGATCGTCCAGAAGCCGAAGCCGAGCGGGGCCGGCTGGCAGTACGCCGGTGGTCGCGTGCTCAACATCGCCGGCGATCCGCGCACTGACGACGTCTACCGAGACAAGTCGGACGCGGCGCCGAACCAGGCAGCGAGCCCCGCGAGCGGCATCGTTGACCGAGCTCTCGGATCCCTGGAGCGGCAGCTCGAGCGCGAACAGCAGCGCCAGCAGCAGCACGTTTCGCACGGCCCGGACACCGAGACCATGCGGATGATGATGGGTCCGATGCAGAAGCAGGTCGATCAGATGTCTGCGATGCTCCGCGAGAAGGACGCGCAGCTCATGGACGCGCAGCGGGCCAAGCCGGCAGAGCGCGACGAGTTCCGCGACAAGATGCTCGACAAGCTGCTCGACGGCGACAGCGCGCGGATCAACGCGCTCCGATCGCAGTACGAGTCGGAGTTACGCCAAGTCAAGCAGAGCGCGATGGACAACGAGAGCAGGCTCCGCGACTCATTCGATCGCGACAAGCTGTCGATCACGATGTCGCACGAGCGCGAGCTCAACGCGCTGAAGTCGGCCTACGACATGCGCGTCGCGGGTCAGGAGGTGGGCGCGAACGCATCGCGCACGCTGATGGACGGTGAGATCCGCCGCCTGCAAGCAGACCTCTCCGAGGCCAAGTCCGAGCTCGCCTCGCTGCGGCTGAAGAAGGACAAGACCATCCTCGAGCAGGCCTCCGAGTTCGCGGCCATCAAGGAGGCAATCGGAGAGATCAGCGGCGACGACCCCAAGGAGAAGTCGAGCTGGGAGAAGATCGCCGAGGTCGCTAGCAACCTTCCGATCGTCCAGAATGCGCTCACGAAGATGGGCGGCGGCGGGGAGCAGCAGCAGCCGCAGCCGCCGCAGGCACCGCAGGCACCGCCGCGCTCTCGGCTGCTGACCGGGCCAGATGGCAACCTGTATCGTCAGCTTCCGGACGGTCAGGTGCAGCTCGTGAGGCGTCGAGCTCAGGCAGCGCGGCCCGGCTCCGCGCCCGCCCCGGCCCCAGAGATCCCAGCGGCGACGATCAAGATCGCCGTCGACTTCTTGGAGTCCGCGTTCCGTGGGGACCAGGACCCCGTCCAGGTCGCAACGTCGGTGCGGTCAATGATCCCGGCGGAGGTGCTGTCCGCCATCCGTGAACACAAGATCGACGGGTTCCTCGACAACGTGGCGAAGCTCGACGGCACCTCGCCGTTGTCCGGGCAAGCTGGGAGAAACTGGACACGCAAACTCGGTAAGGCGCTGCTGGAGGAGTGACGCCCGTTGTGGAACTGATGTAGGCTTGTGGCGCAACGCAACTCCTTCTCCGGGGAACGCGCAAGCGGGTGATCACAGGCGACAAGGTTCTGCAATTCGACTACAGGGGAGCGCCGCAGACCATCGAGGTCATGCGTCGTGCTGCCCTGGACTCACAGTCGAATCTCGCCGTTCGCCAGCTCGCAGAGGCGGCGTGCGCCAGGCTCGACAGCAAGGACTACACGAGCGAGTACCTCGCGCTCTACAACTTGCTGCTGCAGACGTGCCGGTACATGCGCGACCCGCGCACGGTCGAGCTCGTCCGTGCGCCCTACCTCGTTGCCCAGGAGATCCTCCAAGGCGGGCGCCCGTCCCTTGACTGCGACGATCTGTCCGCGATGCTCGCGGCCATGATCTTGGCGGTCGGTGGCAGCGTTCGCTTCGTGACTGTGGCGTTCCGAAACGCCTTCTTCAATGGAGCTCGACAGTACAGTCATGTCTTTGCTCAGGCCCTCGAGCCGAGAACTGGGCTATGGATCGTCCTCGATCCGGTCGCGGCAGAGAAGACCAACGATATGATGACGCGCATCAAAGCCGCCGCCGTCTGGCCGATCGCATAAGGATGAATCGATGAGCAAGAGCAACCCATTCGACTTGCCCCCACCGTGGAGCCCCGGTTACGCGCTGCCACAGAACGTCGTCGACGAGGGCCTCGAGCGCCACGGCTACGTGACGCAGTGGGCGCGAAGGGGCACGTTCGACAACCCGAAGGTCGGCGATTCCGGCTACGCGGTTCCGGGGTACGTCCGAGAGGAGAACTACGGCAGGGGCGCGTTCGTCACGAAGTGGGCGCCCCGTGGCTCGTACTTCGGACCGAAGGTGTCGCACTGGCTCGATCGACCGTCGGCGCGCGTCGTCGGCCGCAAGCCAATGCCAGGTGGCGCAACGAAGCTCAAGATCCAGACGATGGGCGGCGTCGAGCAGGCTGTCGGTGGGGCAGGGCTCGCCCCGATCACCGCCTACGGCCTCGATGTAGCGACCTCGCTGATCGACACGGTCAGGATGATGCCGCCCGATCTGCGCAAGAAGCAGCTCAAGCTCGCGCTCGACAAGATCGATCCGAAGCTCTGGGCGAAGGCGGAAGCCGGCGCCGATGCGGCAGCCAAGCTCGGCGTGCCACCCGATCTCGCACTCGAGCGCGGACTCGGTGCTGCCATGTCGTACGGGCTGACCAACGAGCTCGTCGACCTCGCCAAGGGCAAGAGGCCACCCGAGCGTTCGCAGCTCGGTAATGCGGCCTGCATGCTGGGCGACACAGCTCCGACGCGCGCCGGCTACTGCTGGGTCGGGCCGAATCCAGGCGGGCACTGGGAGCGCATGCTAACCGGGCAGACGGGCTGCGCTGATCCGCAGCCTGCGGGCGTGGCAGCGCCGACGGTTCGCACCGGGAGCAGTGGCGGCGTCTCCGGCGGCGGTCGCCCAGTGGGCTATCGACCGCAGACGGCGCCGCCGGCAGATCAGGTGTTCGCCAACATCGGGCCGTTCCTGATCCCGGTTAACGCCAGAGCGTATAGCGATCACCGCCCGCTGACTGCCGAGAAGAAGAAGTTCGTCGACGAGAATATCGCTATTGCTGCGAAGGCCGGCGAAATCTCAATCGCCGAGATGAGGACCGGCAAGTACCCGTTCGTGAAATTCAAAGGGGGGGAGCACGGAGATGAGCTGTGGGGTCTCTACTACCTGGAGAACAAGAACGGCACGACCGTCTCCTACCACAAGATCCCAGGAGAGAAGGCCAGCGAGCTCGGCGCCTACGAGTACGAGTCCCTCGGATGGAGCATCGGCGGCGCGTTAAGCTCGGTCGGCGGAGCAATCAAAGACGCAGCGTCAGCGACCGGCGGAGCAATCAAGGACGCAGCGAAAGCGGTGGCAGGCGCGGTCTGGCATGTGCTCAAGAAGATCTGGAAGGGGATCAAGTGGGTGACGATGAAGGTCGTCCACTTCGTCGTCGACGCCGCGAAGTGGGTCGCCAAGATGACGTGCAAGCTCACTGCGACGCCGGGCGTCGTCCAGGGCGCGCAGGCAGTGGCGACTGCCGCGCCCAATCCGTACACGGTGGGGATCGCTGCTGGCATCACGGTCACGAAGATGATCTGCGATGCCGCGTGCTCCCCGGCATCGTCATGTCCGCCAGGATCTGACGCTGCGAAGGCTGCAGCAGAAGCGCAGGCGCAGGCGGAGGCAGCCGCGCTCGCCGCAGCAGCCGAGGCGGCAGCGAGTCGCAAGAAGATGACGTTCCTGTTGCTTGGCGGGGTCGGCGTGGCCGCTGCTGTTCTCATGCTCGGCGGAAAGAAGAAGCCATGATGCACTCCGTCCGATCTGGCGTCCGAGCCGGAAGCGAGAACAACGCGAGACAGCTCCTGCTCGGCCTGGGCATGGGGCAGTACAACGCGACGATCGCGATCCAGTACATGTTCCTGTCTCCGGCTGCCACCGACCCGGCGATGCCATCGATCATCTTGATGACCAAGCATCTACAGCAAGGTCTTCGGGCTGCTGGCGCGAGCGACGTTGCGATCACCGGGCAGCTCGACTCCGCAACGGCCAGGCACCTCATCACGCTCGTCGGAAACGATTGGAACAACGTGACGTGGTACATGCTGTTCAGCTCAGTGCTCACGGCGAAGCGCCAGCGATCACTGGAGGAGCACGCATCGGGAATCGACCTCGGTCTCATTCCCGACATTCCGGAAGTCCCAGGCGGCATGTTCACCCTGGCGGCTGCCGCTGCCGCTGCCTGGTACTTCCTCGTCTACAAGAAGCGCAAAGGATAACCGATCATGACCTACATCCCAACGGGCGAAGCAGGCGACGCCGCCATCATCGATTTTGCCACGGCGAAGCGCGGCTTGACTGCGGCAGACTTCAACGCGACGAAGTTCCCCGGCGTCTGCAAGCCAACCAACCAAGCGGCGCTCAACATCTTCTTCGAACTGCAGCGCCAGCTCAACCGCGTTGCGAAGGCCAAGGGGCTTTCGCTCATCGCGGTCGATGGCGACATTGGACCCGGCACCCTGAAGCTCGTCAACGCCTCCGGAATCACGGCGATGACCGGGGTCGGATGCCAAGGTGTTGCACTCGTTGCCGACATGCTCGCCGCCAAAGCTAAGGCGGTGGCCGATGCGGCCGGAATGCCAGCGACCGTGGCAGGACCAGCTCCGGCGAAACCCCCGTCTTTCGTCACGCCGTCTGGCGCGCTGGTGAACGTGGCCGCTCCGGCGAGCGCCTCTCTGATCGACTCAGTCAAAAACCTCGGCACGCCCATGCTCGCCGTGCTCGGCATCGGGGTCATCGGCATCGGCTACCTGCTGCTCCGCAAGCCAAAGGCGAAGCCCGCAGGCACGCCATGAAGTTCGCGTACGCAAGAACCGGGGGGCCCCTCCTCAACTGGAGCGGTCCAACGCCGCCGAGCTCGTCTCGAGCTGGCGAGACGCGCAGTCTAGGATCGCTGGGCGATGACGACATTCCTCGGCCCGGCGCCCCGGAGATCATCTCAGGCTACGAGTCGCCGGAGCCCGGCGCTTCGATCGTCCACATGGGCAGCTCTCCGATGGCTCGGTATGGCAGGCGTCGAGGATTAGCTGCCGCCCGCAGCGGAGACGGCTGCTCGTGGAATGTGCCATGTGCAGCGAACCCGTGCTGCGAGTCCGCCTCGCTTTCGAGGTCGCTCATACTCAGCGGGTACATCCCCGAGGGCGCAGCTCGGACGTACGGCAGTCAGATGCTCGGCGCCGACGCCGCGCCCGCGCCCGCGCCCGAGAAGAAGACGATCGATAGCGGTACGATCAGGAAGATCGCGGCGCTCGCGTCGGCGTTCCATGGCGTCAGGCGGCACAACGGGTCCGTGCTGTGGGGCCTGCTCTGGGCCCTCGGCGCGTTCGTCGCTCCGGTCAGCGGTCTGAGCGTCGTCGGGATCGCCGTCGCGCAGGGCTTCGGGCATCCGAAGCTCAAGAACAACCCGGCCAGAGGCAGCAGCCCGTGGGCAGGAGTTGAAATCGGCGGGATGATGCCGTACTCCCGATCGAAGCGGAGGATCGTCAGGCGCAAGCGCAGGCGCAAGGCGCGCCCGCGTAAGCGTCGTCAGAAAACCCTGCGCGGCATGGGGGCGTACGCCTTGAAGATGCCGCGCCCGCGGGCCATGGCTCACACTCGCCGATGAAGTATTCGGTCTGGAACAACGGCACGCGGAGCTACAACTACTTCGACGCGCCGGGAACCCCGGGGATCCATGCCGGTGCGCCGCCGCGCGTTCATGGCAGTGAGCTCGGAGCGACGCCGGACCAGGCCGCGTGGCCGCTGCCTCCCGGTGCGGTCAAGACGGGTTCGGGTGAGCTTCCGCAGGGGCGCATCGCGTCGACGGACTCCAGCCACGGCTTCGACTTCAACAAGGTGTTCCTGTATGCCGCGGTCGGTTACTTCGTCTGGAGAGCAATCAAATGAGCTACCACACGTCTACTCGCCCGGCCCTGCAACGATACGGAGCTCACCGAGCTGCGCAGCCGCTCGGAATCTGGCCGTTCAGTCAGATCGCCACGTTCATCGTCGGTAGCTCGGCCGGAGAGCAAACCGAGTGCCTCGACAAGGCGAACGTGAAAGTCGCGCCGATCGACGCGCAGATCAACGACTTGTCGAAGAACTGGCACCCGAGTGGGTATTACACGCCCGAGCAGATGGGCACGCTCATCGACCAGACGCTGCTCGCCCTGCGCTCGGCCGGAGATCACGTTCGCGGCGCCCCCACCGCGACGGGCGACGCCTCGCAGATGATCAGCGAGGCAACGGGCAAGATCGCCAGGCGCGGCCAGGATTCCCTGGACTTCATCAGGGCCAAGAACACGGCGGTCACTTCTGGTATCAAGATCATCGACGCGCCTGGACTCAGGCGCTGGGTGATCAGCTCGCTGCAGGATGCGGGATACGCGCACACGACCGCCTTCGTTCAGGAGTGCGCGATGCCCGGACTCGCGAGCGCGATCATCGCCTACCAGCGGGTGTTCGACGGCGCTGCTGGCATCATCAAGAGCATCGTCGGGGTAGCGATCGATGTTGCCAAGGCCGTCGGGTCGACTGTCCTCCACCTCCCTGACACGATCAGCACCATGTTCACGTATCTGAAATGGGGCGTGATCGGTGGCGCCGGTCTCTGGGTGTTCCTCGAAGTCAAGAAGCGCCAGAAGAAAGCGTGACCGTGTCTGAGAAGGCAGCGCGAAACCTCTACGAGGCGTTCCATCGGCATCCCCCTCGAAAGATCGGCGAGTTCGCGCCGAGCTTCGTGATCCCGCATCGCGTGTTCAAGCAGGGTAAGGCGATCGATGTCCTCTATCGATCGAACAAGGTCGATCCAGAGACCCTTAAGACGCCGCGCAGGCCGGTAGACTACATTCACGAGCACGATCCAGGCGTGTTCACCTATCTCGCGGAAGGCGACGGAACCAGCGTAGCGACGCCGCACTGGGTTCGCGACGCGGACGCGCTCGTGCTGCTCGGCAAGTGCCTTGGATTCAAGTTCACTGGTCCCGACGGCGAGCTCGTCGAGGCCCAGGGGAAGAACCCGCTGCCCGAGCTCTACGCGACAACCAACGGCAAGGCGCTGCTCGTCATCGACGATAAGTGCTCCTTGATTGCTGTCATGTGGGGAGGCGAGCTCGGAGTCGAGCCTCGAGGGATCGTCGGATGACAGACGACCAGATCTACCAGCTCGTCGTACAGGGCGGCATCGGTGCGGCGGCGCTCGGCATCATCGGCAAGATCGCACTGAAGGTCGCCGACCGCATGATCACTGCGATCGACGCGCTCTCCAGGGAGGCGCGCGACACCGGCAAGGCGACCGTCGAAGCCCTGAGCAACCTCACGCAGCGGCTGTCGCGGCTCGAGGGCAAGGTCGAGATCCTTGGATCGGCCACCGTCACCGAGTGGCCCGACGACGAGACGTCCGAGGTGCGCCGTGTGCGCGAACGCGCTCGATCACCGGCGCCGAACGAGATGCACGGCGAGTACGGTCCGAGCAAACCTCCACGTCGCTAAAAATCGCACATGGGGGTTGACAGGAGTTACCCCCCCGGCAGAGTGAAGCCTGATCGTTCGTCGCGTTCTCCGGCGCGCTCGTTTCGAGACCAGGAGAACTGCGTGCCGATCATTTTCATGAACCCAGCGGGGCACGGCAAGCGTGTCCGCGGTCGCGCGCGTGTCGGCAAGATCAAGCTCAAGAAGAAGAAGGGGAATCACATGGCTCGTCGTCGTCGCCGCCGTAAGCCCGCAACCATCAGCATCAAGTACCGCAAGCATCGTCGCGCGCGGAAGGCCGCAAGGGGGCGCAAGCGCACCAGGGGTGGTCGCTTCGCCAAGGCTCGGCGTCGCAGGCGGAACCCCGCCGCAGCGACGGCCCCGGTCTCCAACCCGAAGAAGCGGCGCGGTCGTCGCTCTGCGGCGAAGCTCGGCTGGGCTCGTCGCAAGCGGAAGGGCGGCGGTGGTCGCCGGAAGGCGCGCAAGGTTCGTCGGCGCAGCCGCCGCGGTGCCGCGAAGCTCGGCGCTCGTCGTCGTCGTGCCCGCGCCAAGCGTGGCGCGCGGATGACTGCGGTCCGTGGCAAGACGATGTACGGCCCGGTCGCGCCGCAGCACGCCAAGACGCTGATGATGAACCCTGGTCGTCGGCGCCGGAAGCGGCGCGGCCACCGCACGGCGGCTCGCCTCGGGCATCGTCGTCGTCGCGCAGTTCATCGTCGTCGGGGGCGCACGTCGCGGCGGTACTACCGTCGCTACCGTCGCAACCCGGGAATCAGCGGCATGATGGCGCTCATCAAGCGCGCCCTGCCGGTAGTTGCCGCGATGATCGGCGGCAAGATCATCATCAAGCAGCTCGGATCGAAGGTTCCGGGGCTCGACAAGCTCGGCACGTTCCAGGGTCCGGCCCTGGCGGCGGGCATGATGTTCCTCGGCGGCATGGCGACCAGCAAGGTCGCCGCGCTGAAGAAGTACCAGGATCCGATCATGCTCGGCCTGGGCATCAACGTCCTGACCGAGGTCATCGCCGCGTTTGCACCCGCGAACGTGAAGGCGATGATGGGCCTGGGCGACAGCATCTACGACCGGGCGCTGTCGGACTACGTGTCGACGGGCGAGTTCCTCACGACCGGGGCGACCCCGATCGATGACGACATCGCGCTGTCGGACTACATCACGACCGGAGGTCTCGAGTCGGAGCTGGGCCTCGAGTCAGAGCTCGGTCTCGAATCGGAACTGGGCATCGAGGCGGCGATGGGCGAGGTCACCGCCGGCACCGTGCATGGTGGCGTCTCAAGGAGCGACTTCCTCAAGCCGGTCCACCACCAGTCCTTCATGAAGGAAATCCCGGCGCGTTCGTTCACTCGCGGTGTTCCCGAGGCGAGCCCGGAAATGAACGCTCCCGACGGTCTGTACGTCGGCATCTTTCGCGGCGGCTTCTAAACAGGGCGGCGTGATGCCGCTCTGAAGCCGCAGCAACCCTGGACGTTGAAGTAGTAGCGGCGGGCGACACCCGCCAGGCGATCTCGACAGTTCCGTCGAACGCCAAACCAAACGTACAGGAAGAAGATCGCTCATGCCTCGCATCGCAAATGTTCGTGAACGTCGACATCAACCGTTTTGGGATACGTTGGTTCACACCACCGGCAACCCAACCCCCGCGCTGCAGAACACGAGCAATCTGTTCGGCAACAGCAACGTCGGTAACCTGGCGTTGACCAACCTCCAGGTCGCCGGACAGCTCGCGTCGGATCAGACCTATGTCGTGCTGGCGCTCCGCGCGTGGCTGTACTTCAACGGCACGAACCGCCGGGCGAATTACCTCCACGTCAACAGCCAGCTCTACTGGACGCTGATCGTTGGCGAGAAGCCGATGTTCCAGGCGCCGTGTTGGTACTTCCCGAGCGGCGGCGGCGTGTGGGGCTTCGATGCCACCGCCGGCACCGGCTCGGTGTTCAACAACGGCGAGCCGACCCAGGAAGCGATCCTGAAGCTCGCGCGTCCGATCATCGTTCCCGTGCGCCAGAACTTCGCGGTTCAGGCGTCGTTCTTCCCGATGGGCGCGGTCTCCGCGCTCGACGGCCTGAACACGGGCGCGACCGACGACGAAAAGGAGATCAAGTTCGTCCTCGACGGTCTCCAGACGCGCGACGTGCAGTAGCACGCGCTCGAGCTGCATCGCGCAGCTCGGTCAACCCGACCCGGCGGGCAACCCGGACCCTTTCCCTGTTCTCGTAGAACTGTCCCGCGCACCCGCGCGAGATCTTCCGCCCCGCAAGGGCGCACCCCTCCCAAAGGGAGACCTCCATGACTCCGATCGAGCAGAACCTCGCCAAGATCTCCGCTGCCCTCCGCATCCTTGACAAGCGCAGCGGCCAGCTCCAGTCCGTTGTGCAGCAGCAGGCGGCGCTCCTCGCCGAGCTGCAGAGCAGGCCACGCACCATCACGGAGGAGATCGACCAGATCCCAGGCCGGCGCATCGAGACGGTCCTGTCCGGTGAAGTCATCTTCGACGTCACCGACACGGGCAAGCGCGGCAACCCGATCCTGATCCAGGTGAGCCAGGACGGACCTTTCGTGATGACGCACTACCCGATGGCTCTGTGGCGTCCGACGCTGCCGACCACAGCGACGAACTACGAGCGGTGGCGTCCGGTGTCGACCTATCCGCTGCCGGATCAGGTCGTCGACGAGGACATCATCGACCTCATGTACGAACTGCAGGACGGCGGCTCGCAGCGCAATTTCCAGAACGCGCCTCGCAGCCCTCTGCTCTCGCGGCCCGACAACGTCGTGCCGTGCGCGGTGCCGACGCTCTGGTCGCCCAACAGCGCCATCGCGTTCTTCCCGACCTACAACAGCCTCACCTGGAATTCGGCGATTCCGCCGACGCAGGGCACGTTGCACGTCGACCTCATCGGCTACAGGATCGTCAACCTCTAACCGAGGCGATCCATGAGCTACTTCGATCGGCAATACCCGGGTCAGACGTCACTGTCTGGAAGCTGCTGCGCGAGCTGCTCTCGCGGTGCGACCACGTGCGGCGACACGGCGGTCACGGTGGGGGGAAAGCCGCCGTCGGGACCGAGCCCGGTCGATGTGCTGCGAGCTCAGGTGAATCGATTTCGCGGGCCATCCGCGCCGTCCGCGTTTCGCTACGGCCCCGCCAAGCTCCCGGCGAGCGGACCAATCGACATGGCAGTCGCCATAGCTGCCGTTCTGATCAATCAGCGCCGAGCAAGTGATGCGTACATCAAGGACCACAGCCTTTCCGCGTTTCTCGAAGACGCGAATCGGGGATTCGCTGACCCGGTCGCGTTCGTAACGAAGAATCTCGCCGAGGTCACGCAGACGATCGCTATTTACGGGGACCTGAATAACGTCCCACCGGCCACCACCACCGTTCCCGGACAGATCCTCGGCGTGCCGACCTACATGGTCATCGGCGCGGTCGCGGTCGTGTTCCTGTTGCTGACAAGGAAGGGGTAGCCATGGCCGAATCAACCACGCTCGTCGGCAAGGCCGACGTGCAGAAGGCGAAGTCCGAGATCGATCGCATGAAGCGATCGTTGTCCGGATGGCTGAAGTACCGCACGCTCAACGACGCCGTCGTCGCGGGCACTGCCCCGACCAGCAAGCCGCGAGCGTACGCCCGAGAGGTCGTACTGCAGAGCCGCGACATGGCAGCCGAGCAGCAGCTCGCAAAGCAGCTCTATGTGCTGCTCGCCGAGTCGTTGCCTGGCGTGCAGCTCCCCGACCCAAACGTCACCGCGAACCCGCAGGCCGCGGTGCAGCTCGCCATGATCGCAATCCACGGTCCAGCGCCGAGCTCGCCGCAGGCCCAGGGAGCCTGGTACACCTCGTGGCCGCTCCTGGTCGTCGGCGGACTGCTGCTCGCGATCACGACCGCAATCAAGAGCTCGGCCGACGTCACCAAGGAGAAGGAGCGCCTTGCGTGCATCCAGGCCGGCGCCTGCACGGACAGCGGATTCTTCCTCAAGGTTGGAGGAGTCGCTCTGCTCGTGTGGGTCGCGTGGCAGATGGGCCTGCACGAGAAGATCAAGGGGGCGTTCAAGAGCAAGTAGCCCCCTGAGACCGCTCATCGGGTGGAAGTCGGTGACGCCGGAGAAGCGCCTGATGGAAGCGCGATGGGCGATCTGAGGGGGCTGGTAGCTCAGGCAACATCACCATGAGCTACACGACCCGCAAGACTGAAGACGGAACCGCCATCCCACTTGGCGGCGATCCGCTGTCCGACCTGATCAAGTGCAGCAAGACCGCCATCGGAACGGTGATCGGCGGGGCGACAGATCCGTACTTCGCCGAAGTTCTCTGCCGCATCTCGCAGCTCCAGGCCCTGAGCAAGGACCGCACTCCAGTGCAGGCCCTGTTCGGCAAGAAGCCGACCGTGGCGATCCCGCAGTGCGTTTCGGTGCCGCCCGGACAGAAGGGCATGGGCATCGAGGTCGCCATCAAGCCGATGCGCGCCGTCGTGTACGTTCACCAGCACCCGATTACTGTGTGGCTCGGGCTGACCGCGTTGCTCGGAACGCCTATCTTGATCGGCTATATGATCGGACGAAGGAGCAAAAGATGACGCTGACGCCCAACATGAAAAAGATCCTTCTCGTCGGCGGTGCGGCTGTCGTTGGCTTCATCATCTACAGGAAGATGAAGGGCTCGAGCGCCCCAGCGCCGACAGCGGCCCTGCCGGCAGCAAACAAAATGAAGCTCGCAACAGGCATGATCAACAAATTCGCGATGGCGAAGACGACCATGACCGCTGCCAAGACCACTGGTGGCCTCGAGGAGGAGCTCGTCGCCGACGAGGAACTGGGAAGCCTCGGGGGAGGTTATCGGTGAGCTACGTCAAGGACGACAGCGCGCACACGCGCGGGGTCAGCGCGATTGCTGCCCTCGACGAAGACCCGCGGCGACATCGGGCCATCGCGCGTGAATCCATCGCGCTCGCGCGTCGCGACGCCCTGATGTCTCGCTCCACGCTAGGAAGGATCTCCCAGAACGGCGGAGGCGGCGGAGGCGGAGGCGAGGGCGAGGGTACCGGCGGCGGCGGCGGTGGTGGTCACGGCGGCGGCGGCGGCGGTGGCGGTGGAGGCGGTCGCCGTCCTGGCGGTCGCCGTCCTGGCGGTCGCCCTCCCGGTCGCCCCCCAGGTCGCCCGCCAAAGCGTCTGCCGACGTTCGGTTTCGACAAGTACGGCGTTGGCGTGACCTCGCCGATTTCTCCGACTGCTCCGACTGCTCCGACTGCTCCGACCACTCCTCCGACTGCTCCGATCGCGCCAGCGACAACCAAGGGCACCCCTGGAACCAAGGGTGGCGGCTACTACGGTGGTGGCGGTGGTGGCGGTGGCGGCGGTGGCGGCGGTGGCGGCGGTGGCGGAGGAGCGGAGATGCCTGACATGGAGGATCTGCCGGACCTTCCGGCATCCGCGTCGGAGGCCGCTACGGCTCCGGCCCCCGAAGTCAAGACGCCACCGAAGCCTTCCAGTAAGATGTTCATGTACGCAGCGATCGGCATCGGAGCCTGGCTGCTTCTGCGAGGAAAGTGATCATGCCCTACATCAAAACGGCCACAGTCGCTGCACACACCGTTCGCGGGGGCCTCGGAGGCGCGGAGAGCTGCGGGACGAATCAGCAGTGGGATCCGAACTACAAGTTCGGTGACCTCACGGGGCAATGCACGCCGAAGGGCTCTCCGATGACACCAGCCCCGAAGGCTGGGTTCAACTGGGGGGCGGTGGCGGGCGGGCTGAGTTCCCTGTTTCCGGGGAAGCCCGCGACGCCGACGATGCCGACGCCAGCAATGCCGATTCCGGCGTACCCGTCGGGCGGCGGCATGTCTACGAACACGATGATCGCGATCGGGCTGGGGGCCGCTGGGCTCCTTGCGATCGTCATGCTCACTCGAAAGTAAGAGGAGAACCCGATGCCATATATCTCGACCCTGATTTCTCGACCCGGCAACCTGAACCTGGGCGACTCCGAAGCCCTCGGAGTCGACTGGGGTGCCGTCAGCGGCGCCGGTGGCGCGGTGCTCAACTTCTTCGGCCAGGGCATCAAGGCCCAGGGCGCGCAGGAGGCGCTCGCCGCGCAGCTCACCGCGCAGAACGCCGCGCTCGCCGCGCAGCAGCAGCAGAAGGCGGGTGGCGGCATTCCGACGACCGCCCTCATCATCGGCGGGCTCGCGCTGGCCGGCGTGCTGGTGTTCGCGATGCGCCGGAAGTAACGTCCGGGCAATGCCCAACTTTGACCCTGCACATGAGGAGCTCGAGCACGTAAGCGGAGACCTTCCCGACGATGACGGGCAGGGCCGGCTTGGCTTGTTCGATCTGACGAGAAACGCCTACCGAGTCCGCGTTCGCTACAAGGACACCGTGATCTTCTGCGAGGTCTACGTGCTGCCCGGCGAGCCCATCCAGATTCACTGGGCGTGCCCCCGCTGTGGACCGCTCAACAAGAAGCGCATGTCGACGATCTGGAGCAACCAGAAGGAGATCGAGTTCGACCCGCGTTCGCAGCTCGAGGACGGCGGTCGCCTCAACGTCGAGCAGTTCAAGTGCCCCTGGGAGCTGGAGAGCGCAGGTCGTCGCATGGAGTTCGGGCTCGGCATGTGCGGCCTCGAGCTCGTCATCGACAACAGCAGAGCGCGCGAGGTTTGACCGTGGGCCAGGGCGACATCGACGGATTTTCCGACGACGCCACGAAGGCGATGGCTGCGTACCCCAGGTACTGGCTCGCCTGGTATACGGCAAAGTCGTTCATCCTGGTCGCTGCGCTCGCGTACATCGGGTACCTCCACGGCAAGGGGTCGCGCAGATGAGCCAGGACGACATCGTCGAGAGCATGGCGCGCACCCTCTGGGTGAGCGCGTACTCCTCCTATGCCGACGAGAACCCGCGCAAGCGCGGTGTCGTCCACGCGCGTGGTGGTCAGAGCTGGCACGACGTCGCGCCGGAGACGCCTGCCGCCGCCGAGCGCGCCGCCGACGAGCTCGCCGAGCTGTTCAAGACGAAGAACAACGCCTCCCTCGAGCAGCTCGCGCAGCGCGCTCGAGTAGCGGACGGCAAGAAGATCGACGAGGAGGATTTCGGATACTGCCTCGCTATGATGGCGATGGACGAGGGTGTCGGCTGGTGGGATGACCACGAGCGGTTCGACCTCAAGGTGCCGCGCTTCGAGGTGATGTACGACGGGCATTCGCTCGAGTGG
>Ga0315297_10001171_pt1 | contig 15928 bp, 11 predicted proteins | sample YL17G15_0_MG_FD_203628 | JGI IMG/M metagenome (GOLD analysis project Ga0315297, IMG submission 203628) | Sediment microbial communities from Yellowstone Lake, YNP, Wyoming, USA - YL17G15_0 | ecosystem: Environmental > Aquatic > Freshwater > Lake > Sediment | place: USA: Wyoming | collected... | reverse complement strand
TCAGAAAAGATCACCCAGGTCGAAGGCAAGGTGCTGTTCATGATCCCCAAACTGGGTTACGGGATCGATTTCATCAAGAACCTGTTCAGGCGCGGCTAATTATCCGCTTGCGGAGCCGGGGTCCTGGCAGCTGCACGAGGCAACCATGAAACGTCTGATCTTTCCTATTGCTCTTATCCTGCTACTAACCGGCGTGATGGCATACGGCATCTCCGGCACGGGCGCCTGGTTCACCGACATGGCAACCATCGACAACAACTCGATCAGCACCGGGAACATCGACCTGGTGCTCAGCGATGTGCGCCCCTCGACGCCCCTGCTTGAACCCGGCGGAAAATTCCAGGAAATGCTGCGCTTCTGCATCACCAACGGGGGCAGTTTTAACATGAAATGGCGCGGCATTTTCACGAAGGTCAATGCCCCGGAAGGGATGGCGGACCAGATCCTGATCTCGATGGTCTCCAACCCGGAGAACACCTTTGCGGGCAATTTTGACTCGCCCGGCAGGGTGCTGTTCGCGGATGTGCCGGTCTCGTCCCTGGTCGTGCCCAACACCCACCTGCTGCTGGACCCGTCCACGAACAAGGACCCCTTCAAACCGAAAGACAAGGTTTGCTACAGCATCCTGGCGAGATTAAACAGCACTGCGGGGGACAGTTTTAAGCAATCCGATTTTTCAGCCAGCCTGCAGTTGAATGCCACCCAGTGGATCAACAGCACGGAAAAATGGACCGAATAAGCCAGGTCTGGATAGCGTATGGTCAACAGGTTGATCCGGGCATTTATTAAAATCGCTCCCGCCCTCAGGAAGTGGTTGAAACCAACGCTCAAAGGCATGGCGCTGGGAGCCTTGATCTTCATCCTGTCCTTGGTCCTGTTCCTGGCATACGGCATCCTGCCCAACCGCTGGTACCATATCTTTTACGTTTACAGCAACAGCATGTCGCCCACCATCCAAGCGGGGGATGTCATCCTCATCACCCCGCTGTCGTCCACTCCGGCGCCCGGTACGATCGTCACCCTGAGCGTGGACAATTACATTGTGACACACCGGTTCATTGGCATGCTCCCGGATGGAAAATATCTCACCAGGGGGGATGCCAACTACAGCCTCGATGAGTGGGGGGAAGCGAAGGTAAGAATGATCGGGCTGTACCAGGGCCGGATCCCCCACCTGGGCTACCTCCTGGCGGGCTTGCAAAAATTGGTCCGGGTGAACGGCAGCGGAGCCTGGTACATGGACCAGGGGACCCTCCTGCTTCAAGCGATCATCCCGGCGCTTGAACCCACCGCGACGGAACCACCTACTCCCACGGTCACACCGAGGGAAATCCTGGCACCCACCCAGACCGACCTCCCGCCCATCCCGGTTGAGGACACCCTGACACCGACTCCAACGCCGACCGGGACAGACACCCCTACCCCAACCCCAACCCCAACCCCTTCAGATACCCCCACTCCGACCCCTTCGGACACAGCGACCCCCTCCCCGACGCCTACTGAAACTCCAACCCCAACAGACCCGTTCTAAATCCCTCCGCTCCCCATGAGGGGATGGGAAAAAATTACCGGTATTCTGCCAAATCCACCCAGGTCCCGGGTGGATTTGGGTTTAACCAAGCCCGGGATAGGTTGGATATAATATGGTCAGGTCATCCATGATTATCCTTGCACAAATTAATATTTTTCGATAAACCCCTGGGAAATACGGGAAAGGATGCATCGGGTTGGTCATTCAGATAATCTTCTTCATACTCTCCCTGGTCCTGACCCTGCTTTTTTTCCTGTACGGGTTTAATCACTATTACTTGCTGCTCGCCGCCCGGCGCTACTCTACTCCCGACCTGCCAGAGCCCGCGGGAGAGCTGCCTCCCGTTTCGATTCACCTCCCGATCTATAACGAAAAATATGTCGTCCGCCGGCTGGTGGCTGCCTGCGCGGGCATGGCGGAAGCCTATGGAAAGGAAAAAGTAAACATCCTTATCCTGGACGATTCGGATGACGACACGATGTCCGAGATCGACGCGACCGCCGGGGAATATATCCGCAAGGGCTGCAGGATCGAAGTGGTGCGCCGCGGCGACAGACAGGGGTTCAAGGCGGGTGCCCTGCAAGCCGGGCTGGAAAGAACCCCCGAGGATTTCATCGCCATTTTCGACGCAGATTTCATCCCGCCGGCGGATTTTCTCCTGCGAACGATGCCCCATTTAATGCAAGACCCAAAAATCGGGATCATCCAGAGCCGCTGGTGCCACCTCAACCGGGAATACAATTTCCTGACCCGGGCGGCTGCCGTCGCCATGGATATTCATTTCCTGGTGGAACAGGCAGGCAGGTATGCTTCGGGGTCCTTCCAGAACTTCAACGGCAGCGGAGGCGTGCTGCAGAAAAAGGCAATGCTGGAGGCGGGCGGCTGGCAGGCGGACACCCTCGCCGAGGATCTGGATCTCAGCTACCGGGTGCAGCTCAGGGGGTACAGGGTCCTTTACCTGAAAGACCTGCAGGTCCCGGCAGAGATCCCGCCCACGCTCCCCGGTTTTAAGAAACAGCAGGGGCGCTGGGCATGCGGGTCGCTGCGCACGGCGCGCAAGATCCTGCCACGGCTGCTCCGGCAGCGGGAGCTGGGGTTCAAAAAACGGTTGCAGGCGTTCATCCACCTCACGGCTTATATCCTGCCCAGCCTGATGACGATCTCATTTGTTCTAAACTGTATCACGACCATTTTTAATTTGAATTCCGGGGGCTCGATCCAAACCGATCCCCTTTTCCAGCCCCAAGGAATCCTGGGATTTACCCGGATATTGGCAGCATTCTCCACGCAAAAGGAGGTCTGGACGATCTTGAGTCCGCTGATCGTACTGTGCACCATCGCGCCGTGGGTGTCTTCGATCTCGACCCTGCGAACAGAAAAACGACTCTTGTCCAGAAACCTGGGCAGCCTGCTTGGGCTGCTGCTGCTCGGGTTCGGGATCAGCCTCAGCAATACCCTGGAAGCCGGCAAAGCCCTGTTCTCCAACCGGATCTGGGAATTCACCCGCACCCCGAAATATGCAGACCTGGCGAACAGGGGCGAGTGGCGTGCAAGGCGATATCAAACCGTGTTGAACCCGGTATGGATGCTGGAATTGCTGTTTGCCTGCCTGGGGGTGTACGCCATGGGCTGCGCCATCGGTCGTTCCAACTATTTTGTCCTGTTGATCCTGGTCCCTTTCACGATCTCTTATGCCTTCGTATCTTTGCTGACGGTCCTGCAAAGCCGGAGGCAGAAGGCGGTGTAGATGCGCGGTCCCGATGGAAACCGCAGGGGGTTTTTTGCGCTGGCAAATTTGCGCTCAAACAAACCCCTGCTCCTGGGGTTAAGCATCCTGTTGCAGGTTGTCATCGGGTTGTTCTTCGGGCATGCCTATGATATGCGCATCTTCATGGCTACGGGGTATTTGACGGGCACCGGGCAGGATCCATACGCCGCCCAAAACCTCATTTCCGTTTTCCATGACCCAACATTCCAGGGGATCACCACGGTCGGATACCCTCCGCCGTGGGCGCTCTTGCTCGGGCTCATTTACCTGCTCACGTACAAGGTGCATCCGAACCTGCTCTTGTATAACCTGGCGATCAAGATCCCGATCATTGCGGCGAACATCTGCCTGGCATTCTTGGTGTCCCATGTATTAAAAAGATCAGGCGTCGAAGAGAAAAGTGCACGGCGGGCATGGGCGTTCATGCTCTTCAACCCATTCCTGCTGTACGCCTCGTCTGCCTGGGGACAGTTCGATTCCATCGTTGCCCTGTTAGCGCTGGTTGCCCTTTGGCTCCTGAGCCAGGGGAAGACCGCGGGATCAGCCATCCTCCTGGCCCTTGCCATCGCCTTCAAGCCCACCGCCCTTGCCATCGTCCCGGCCGTCCTGATTTTTTTGCTTGGCAGACCATTCCGGCAGGTGACCTGGTATTTCAGCCTGTTGATCATCAGTGCGCTGCTGTTCTTCGTGGCACCATTTGTGATCCTGGGGTGGGACCCGACCCCCATCCTGCAGCACTGGAATGCCCATTTTACGGTGGGCGGGGGCCTTTCTTTCATGACCTTTTTGGAACTTATGAAAAAAACATACCAGCTTTCAGGCCTGTGGTGGTTGCTGGGACTTGCCTGGGTGCCTGCATTGGCTGCCGCCGCTGCTGCGCTGAAACCGGGAGGCGGGGGGTTTTTCAACCTGCTGAACAAAAGCGTGATATTGATCCTGGTCTTTTTTATTACCCGCACCTGGGTGTCGGAGCCCAACATCATCCTGCTCCTGCCAATGGTCCTCATCCTGGTCTCCGTACGCAAAATGGATCCGGACACCCTCACCGCCCTGTGGGTCCTGCCCCTGGTGTTCAGCTTTTTTAACACCTCGATGATCCAGCTTCTTTTTCCCAGCCTGCCCGGGCTGATGGAACGATTGCTGCAGGGCTCGGCTGTTTTTACCACCGCCAGGCTGGTGCTTCGAATCCTTGCGGCTGCCGCCTGGCTCATCCTTGCCGGGCGGGTCGTCCTGCGCGGTTACAAGGCGGATCGTGCGGCAGAAAGCCTGCCTGATAAAAAGGTGCTGCTCCAGCCATGGAAATAACCCTGCCCATCTTCCAGGACCTTTCCATTTCCATCGGTGACAGCCCCCGGGATGCGGGGTTGTACGCCACGTCGCGACTGCAGAAGGGCTGGGTGCTGCACCGCGGAAACAACGACCTGGCGGAGGAAGCTGTGGGGTTTGGCTTTCCCGTGCTCAAACGCGGCTTGCAGGCATTTTTCCCGGGAGCCGTGCAGCTGGACCTGGTGCGCCAGGATCCAAAGCCGGTGATAACCGCGGCATACACCCTTGACTTGGTTGAAAAGATCGCCCGTCCCGGCAGGGAAAGCGTAAAAAATAAAACCCTCTACCGGGTGAAGGATTCACTGGCTTATGTCATCCGCGGCTTTCCGCCCGGGAGGAGCCTGCTGACCGCGCTTTCCAGCGGGCTGAGGTGGATGTTTGGCTGGGAAACGACCTACGAAAAGACCGGGTTGAGCGCCCAGTTAAAAATAACCTACACCATCGATGAGCAGGCGGGGGTGCTGACCATGCATGCAGACCTGGACGAGATTGATGCTGCCACTGTCAGCGAGGTGATCATCATGAACGAACAGGGGGCGCATGCGTTCGACCAATACCGTGACACCTCCGGAATCAGACTTGCGGGGAGGAAGATCGGGGTCTGGGACGAGGTCCATGCTGATGAAGCCAGCTTTGCCAGCTCCACCCAGCGGGTTGCCTTCAGCCTGCCGCGGGTGCCGGGGGTGCGCTTCTTCCGGGGCAGGGAACGGATCGCCTCCCGGTTGGCATGGGCGGGATTTGGTTATTCATTTGCTCCGACTGTACGCAGGTTTGGCAGCAGGGTAAGGATCGAAACATTGCCATGACCTCCGTTTTGTTGATCTACCCGTTCTTCAAACCCCGCCGTGACCGTTCGGTTTTTCGCTTCCCTCCCCTTGGGATCAGTTATATCGCCGCCAGCCTAAAGCGTGCGGGACACGAAGTAACGCTGATCGACTGCACTTTTTTGAAAAGAGAAGCAGCTCTGGAACAGGTCCTGGCGGCAAGGGCGGAAGTGGTTGGCATTTATTGCATGGTGACCATGCTGGACGACTGCCTGCGGTTCGCCAGGGTACTGCGCGGTCAGAGCCGCCTGATGATCGCCGGGGGACCGCTGCCCACCTGTGATCCCGATTCCTTCCTGGACCAGTTTGATGTCGTAGTGCGCGGGGAGGGGGAAGAGACCCTCCTCGACCTGCTGGAGGCGGACAGTCGGCGCTCCGACCTGGGGGAGGTCCCGGGGATCGCCTACCGGAAAAAAGAGGCGGCCGGAGGAGCAGGTGAGCTCATTCATACCCCGGTGAGACCCTTCGAGAAAGACCTGGACCGCATCCCTTTTCCGGCGCGCGAACTGCTTCCCAATGCGCAGTACATTCAATATGCAAAGAAAAAGTACGGCTATTCGATCACCACGGTCATGAGCACCCGTGGCTGCCCATACCGCTGCGAGTTTTGCAGCAACGTGGTTTTTGGAGGCTCGTACCGGGAACGCTCCCCCGGGAATGTTGTCGACGAGATCGAAGCGGCGCTGAGCCTGGGATATGAGCGCATCTCCTTTGCAGACGATGTCTTTACCATGAAAAAGGAGCGGGTCGAAGCTGTCTGCGATGAGATCCTTCGGCGGGGACTGCGGTTTAAATGGGAATGCCTGGGCAGGGTGGATTCCGTGGATGCCTCCACTATGGTCAAGATGAAGCAAGCCGGCTGCACCCGCATCTATTTTGGGATCGAGTCTGCCGACGAAGGCATTTTGCAATTGATGAACAAAAAGATCACCCCCGGGCAAACCCAAAATGCAGTAGAAATTACCCATGCAGCCGGGCTTGAGGTGGGAGCCTTTTTTATCCTTTTCTACCCCGGGGATACGGAGGATAGCGTGCTGAAGACCCTGCACTTTGCGACCAGGCTACCCCTGGATTATCTCGGCCTCAGCATGCCCTATCCACTTCCGGGAACGGCCCTGTTCGAAAGGGTCAGGGACCGGATCAAATGGGATTGGCACCCGGAGGACAGCCCCTTCGGAAGCCATGTGCTCATCTTCGACGCAGATTTTTCCGAGATAAAGATGTGGTTTGGGATCATCAAAGGTCACGCCCAGTTCAGGATAAAAAAAGACCTGGGAAAACTTGGAACGGTGATCCTGCCACCCTTCGAGAAGCTCACCGACCGGCTCTTCAGGCTATTGAAATAAATCTGAAGGGTTTAATTGATTATTAATACCGGGGGAACTTATTTCTTTTCGGCGAATAGTCGCATGGTCTCTTCAATTCGCCTGCGAAGCCAGGTCTCATCGAATTCCGAGTTATAGACAAAGGTGACCTCATTCTCCTTGTCCCAATCCTTGTTCATATCCAGTTCAGTCACCCGTTCAAACAGGCTGGATCCTGGCAGCGGGAAGGGCACATTGAAGGAAATCTCATCCAGCGGCAGGGACAGGGCAAAGCGGAAGGTTTCCTCGATGGAGGCGGTTGTCTCCCCGGGATAACCGACGATGAAAAATGCAGCCACCTGGATCCCGGCTTCGTGGAACAGGTTCACGGCATTGATCCCGTCTTTCAGGGTGGCTTTCTTATTCATCAGTTTCAATGTTTCCTGGGTGCCCGATTCCAATCCCAGGTAAACCCTGCGGCAGCCGGCGGTCTTCATCTGGCGGGTGATTCCAGGGGACAATCCGGTAACCCGCGAGAGACAGCTCCAGGGCGTACTGCTCCCCTCCATGCGCTGGCAGAACTCCCTCAGGTAATCCAGATCCAGGGTAAAGTTGTCATCCGCGATCCAAAGGCAGTCATACCCAAACTGGCGGATCTCCCCGATCTCTTTCATGACAGAATCCAGGCTTCGCCTGCGGAAACGGCTGCCAAAGACCGGACGGGAACAAAAATCACAATGGAAGGGACAGCCATAAGTGGTGATCAAGGACGTGATCTTCAACCCATCCCTGTTTAAACCCTCCTGCTGGTAAGCGGCGTGGTCAAAATCCCCCCGGTAGGGGATCGGGAAGGAATCTATCTCGACCTCGGTATGGTGAACGAGTGTGTTTTCCACTTCCAGGCCGCCCTGGTGGGTGTAAAGCCCAGGGTAGCGGCCCAGCGGCAGCTGCTGAAACTGCCTGCGGGCGGCACCCTTGAGGGCGAAGAAATCCTGGCAGAAACGCGGGAAGCTGAGGTCGGCTTCCCCCCGGAAGACAATGTCAAATCGCCCGTTGAAATGCTCGGGGTATAGGGTAGGCAGAGGCCCGCCGACGACGAGCAAGCTATGGGGCAGGACCTCCCGGACCATTTCTGCGATCCTGAAGGTATTGCGGCTGAGGGTGACCATGCAATAGATGCCGACGATATCCGGCTGATAAGCCTGCAGGGATTCCTGCAATTTCTCAAATGTGCTGAAGGTGCAATCGAAGATCCTGGCCCTAATTCCCAACCTGTGCAGTTGGCTGGCAAGGTAGGCCACTCCCAGGGGTGCGAAGAGAAGCTCGGTGGGGGCTCTAGTACGGAAGTACGGGTAAACCAGGGCTACTTTGGACATTAAGGATTCATCCCATCATGCAGGACCAGTCACGTAAACCGTGACGTAGACGATGACCCCGATCAATGTTGCCAGCATGTACAGTATATACGATGTTCGCATAAAGGGCTTGTAGTTCTTGAAGCGCAAGCGCTTGGGCACCAACTTGTTGGCACGCAGGACCACGAAAACCCCGAGGAGCAAGCCCAGCATGCCAATGAAGGCGTGGACAGTGGTGACCCCATAAGTGCCCTCGAGGAGTTTTCCGGGAATGCCGGGCAGGATGTAAATAATAAACGAGGCGATCATCACGATCAGGACAACGAGGGTATTTAGGATGGCCGCGGAGGTCTGTACCCAACGATGGGCAGCAAAGTGTTTGTGGACCGCGAGCTGCCATCCAACGGTAAATAATATCGCCGAACACAGGATCAGGATCAGCGAGAGATCGGCGTAAAGGCGGGCACGGGTGCCCAGGAATCCAGCGTTGGTGAGAAGAGATGGCAATGAGAGGTTCATGTCGCGCGGAAAAACTTCCGGTTAGTGCTTGGCCTGCTTTTCTGCATACATCTGATCGTCGGCGGTTTTAAGTGCCTCCACCACCGATCCGGCCTTTTCTGCAGTACCGACGCCCATGGAGATTTGCAAAGGTTTTCCATTGGAGGCGGCGTTCAGTGCATTAATGTTATCCATCACCCTTTGCCGGGCTTTTTTTGCCATGGCGGCATCGATCCCGGGTAGCAGCACGGCAAACTCATCTCCACCGATGCGGGCCACCACATCTTCCAGGCGGAATGCAGACCTCAAGGACTTGGCTGTCTGGCGCAGCAGTTCATCCCCCGCGGCGTGCCCCTCGCGGTCATTGGTCTCTTTCAACTGGTCCAGGTCAGCCATCAAAACGCTGACAGGGAACTGCCGCCCGTGTTCCAACCTTTTCAGCTCCTCATCAAAATAGGCCCGGTTATAGATTCCGGTCAGGGAATCATGAATGCCCATGTGGCGGATCTTCTCTTCAACCCGCTTGCGGTCGATCATCTGCGCCACCTGGGTGGAGACGAACTCGAACAGGCGCTGATCCTCCGGGCTGAAATGAATGTTATCCTGGTAGCTTTGGGTGGCCATCACGCCGATCACCTGCCCCTCCACTTTCAGGGGTGCTCCCAGCCAGTCAAAGGACGGCGTTCCCACGAGATCCACTTCACCATCCCGGATCAATTGATCAAAGACGGGGGGTGGAGCCAAAAGAGTCTGCCCGGTGCGCATCACGTATTCAGTTATACCGCGTCCGGGTTTGCTATCCGTGGGTGGCTCATCAAATTGATCGACATAATAGGGGAAACTGATCAGATCGGTGGACGGGTCATACAAGGCTATGAAAAAATTCTCCACGTGGATCAACTCACCGAGTATTTTATGAATGGAATAGTATAACTCGTCAATACTTTCGGTGGAGATGGTGGCCTGTGAAATTGCGTAGATCGCCTCCTGTATTTTTTCGGTCCGTTTTCGCGTGGTGATATCCCGGCCAACACCCACCAGACCCACGATTTTCCCATTTTCATCCCGCAGTGGCACCTGGGTGGTTAAAACCTGCCCGCGGCTGCCGTCCGGGTGGATGATCAATTCCTCCTTGTTGATCACAGGCTCGCCTGAACGAATGACTTCCTGTTCGTCCGAAAAATACTGGGCTGCCAGATCCGCCGGAAAAAAGTCATGGTCTGTTTTACCAATAAGATCAGTGGGCGTGGAGGCGCCCATCGCCCGGGCGACCGCCTGGTTACCAAGCACGAACCGGCTGAGGGGGTCCTTGGCATAAATTGAGTCGGGCAGGTTATCGATCAAGGTTCGCAGCAGGTTGCGCTCGGTCTCCAACGCTTTTTCCGCCTGCTTGCGGTTGGTGACGTCACGGAAACTCCATACACGTCCGATGATCCCATGGTTGATGCGCTGCGGCTGCGAATAACGTTCAAAGGTGCGTCCATCTTTGAAATCCAGGATGTCAAAACTCTCTTTATCCGGTTGGGCGTATAACTCCCTAACCTTCTTAATAAAATCATCCGGCTTGGACAGCTGATCCAGCACAAATGCCAATGCCTGGTTGTCGTCACCTGCTGCCAAAATGGATTTGGGTATGCCCCACATTTCTTCAAACCTGCGGTTGTAGCTGACAAACTTGCCGGTCTGGTCAACCACCAGGATGCCGTCCAGGGTGGATTCCAGGGTGGCATTAAGCAGTGAAACCATGTGGTCCATTTTTTTGGCATCCCCCCTCAGCGAGGAGAGAGGGGGGATGAAGACCAAAAACACCGCCAGTTCAATTATTAAATTCCAGATTTCCGTAGACCAGTTCCCGTCGAAGCGGCTGAAAAGCTGGCTGGTGAATAAATGGGTCAAAACCGCCAGGACAGCGGTGAAAATCCCCATTCTTGAACCGGCAAACCAGGTCATAAACAGAACGGGCAAAAGGTAGAAAAAATCGAGTGCATAGTCATTACCGGTTAAGTAGTCAAGGATGCCAACCAGCAGGACAAATACCAATCCCACCAACAGGATGAACCCCGGAGACCTGGTTTGCATGTATTTATAGATTCGTTTTAATAGGGATTGCATGAACTCTCCTTGTTCAAGGGACGCAGGATGCCTGCCTGGAAATCCCCGCAAGTACGGAGCGGGTTAACCAACGGGGATTAAATGATCCGTCCCTGCTGGGAATGGAGTTTATCCGCTTTCCTGTGACAATTTCAAGAATGCCTCCACCACCTGTGGATCGAAATGAGATCCAGCGCTGGTGCGGATATGCTCGAGAGCCTTTTCTTTTGACCAAGCCTTGCGGTAGGGGCGGTCAGAGGTTAATGCATCAAATACATCCACAACGGCAAATATCCGCGCAGCCATCGGGATCTGCTCTCCCTTCAGGTTCCGCGGGTAGCCCGTTCCGTTCCATTTCTCGTGATGACAGTACGGAATCTCTTTCGCCGCACGCAGGTAGCGAATGGGGGCAAGCATGTGGTTGGCAAATTCCGGGTGATTCCTCATGCTCACCCATTCCTCCTCGGTGAGCGGTCCGGCTTTAAGCAATATCTCATCAGGTATACCCAGCTTGCCGATGTCATGCAGCAAAGCTCCCCGGCGGATATGGATCAAATCCTCCAAATTGGTATCCAGGTTTTCAGCCAGCCTGACCGCCATCTCGGCCACCCGGAGCGAGTGACCTTCGGTCTCCTTGTCGCGCAGATCCATGGCTTGCGCCCAGCCTTCAATCGTTTCGTCATACGCCATGATCAATTCGGCATTGGTGCTCTGCAGGTTCTCATAGATGAGCGAACCGTCAATGGCGATGGCCGCCTGGCTTCCAAGCATGTCCACAAAGGCGCGCTGTTCCGGGTCCAAATCCATTGGTTCGCGGTGAAGGATCTCCATGACTCCCTTGACCTGGCCCTTGGCGATCAGCGGGACGCCAATGTAGGTCATGAAGCCTTCCTGGGAGAACTCGGTCGAGCGGGTCAATTCACCCAAGTTCCTGGTCAGGTCGCGGATGACAATGACCTGTCGATCGCGCACTGCCTGGCCGGCATAGCCATCCCCGAGGCGCAGGTCGGTATGCTTAAGCGCCTGCGTGCGAAAACCCTGCCCGGCTGCAAACCGGAGTGTCTGGGAGGCCTGGTTTAAGATCAGGACATCCGCGGCATCGACATCCAACTGCTTGGTGACCTGGTCCAGCAGGATGCTCAGGGTGATATGGATATCGAAGCTGCTGGAGATGGCCATGTCGATGGCCCGCAAAGCGGAGAGGTGCTGCAGGCGTATATTGGTCTGGGAGAACAAGCGGGCATTTTGTACCGCGGCGGATGCCAGGCTGGCAAAAAGCGACAGCAGGCGGACGTCATTTTCGGAGAAATGCCGGGTGCTGCTCACTTCACCTACGCCAAGGGTGCCAACCAGGTCGCCATGATAAATCATCGGCACCTCGATGGCCGCGTTTAATTTGACCGCATTGTACTCAGGCACATGGCCGACCCATTTCTGATAATCATCCACCACCAGGGGCTGCCGGGTTTTGGCAACCATGCCGGCCATGCCTTCACCAAGCTCCCGCCTGGTTCCGATGGGGGCCGGGAAATTATGAACCGCCCTCAGCTCCAGGTTGCCCCGCTGTGGGTCGTACAGGGCGATGGTGCCGTTGGTCGTGGAAAGCAGGGCCACTGCCCGCTGGAGAACGGTTTGAAGCAGGGTGGGCAGGTCCGTCATCCCGGCCAGGTTTTGAGCGGTTTCATACAAGGTGGAGAATTCGTTGGCCTGGCGCCGTACTTCCAGCTCCGTCTGCTTGCGACCGCTGACGTCGTAGAAAATTTCCATCACCGCTTTTTCGCCGCGGTAGATGATGCCGGTATGGCTGATCTCGTAAGTCCTTCCACCCATCACCCCGACACTTTCCAGGGTCCTGGTCACGCCAACATCAATGGTTTGTTTCAACGGACAATCCGGACATTGTTTTTTATCATCCCGGTATGAGAGCCAGCACCTCTTCCCCAGGGCCGGCTTGCCGATGGCTTTTTCCATCACCTGGTTCATGAAGAGAATCTTTCCGTCAGGATCGACGATATCCATCCCAAAAGGAATGGTTTGAAGGATCAGGGTATTGAACGCATTGCTGCTCTGGAGCGCCTCTTCAGCCAGCCTGCGCTCGGTGATATCGCGTGAGACACCCATTACAGAATGAATCCTCCCGGTTTCATCCTTCAGCGGCACCAGCCAGGTGCCAAGCCAGAGATCGCCATCCGGAAAGGTGGTTGGTTCTTCAATGTATCGGGGTTGGGTGCTGTCAAACACGATACGCAGGTTGCTCTGCTGGCGATTGGAAACCTCCGCCGGGAAGACCACTTTCTGGTTTTTTCCAATTAATTCTTCGGGTTTCCGCTTGAATTTCTCGGCAGCAACATGGTTGATATACTCAATCGTTCCATCGGAACTGATAATGAATACCATGTCCTGGGAGGCCTCAGCCAGCTGCCGGTAGCGTTCCTCGCTCAAGCGGTGGGCTATCTCCGCCTTTTTGCGCTCGGTGATGTCCCGGAATGTTGAAAGCGTATCAAAGGCCTCCCCGATATCCACATGGACCGTGGATATCTCCAAATCCCTTCTTTCACCGTCCTTCCGGATGATCTGATACTCGAAATGCTGTTCAGGGGTGGGCTGCCCTCCGGCGTTCTTTTTTATCAGTTCCCGGATATATTCACGCGATTCAGGTGCGACCAACTCCAGCAGGGGAACCCGGAGAAATTCTTTCTTGTCCTGGAAGCCGAAAATATCCAACAAGGACCGATTGGCATTGATGATCTGGTTGCCTCTGGAAATACCGATCCCTTCCAGTGAGGTCTCAAAAAGCGCCCGATAGCGTCCTTCGCTCTCCCGCAGGGCTCCTTCCGCCTGTCTGCGCTCAGTGATATCGCGCGAGACCCCCAGGATCCCGATGGGCTTGTTATTCTTATCCAACAGCCATTTAAGAGCACTTTCGACCCAGAATGAAGACCCATCCTTGCGCAGGATCTCGGATTCAAGTGTCCGGGAAGCAAACTGGAGCTGCTCCGGGGGAGTCGTCTCCGCCTCTTTTAACATCCTGGCCAGGAATTGAACCGCCAGCTCCAAGGATGCGGGAGTCATTATCTCGGTGATGGGCTGAGACATGGCTTCTTCCACGCTGAAGCCGCGGTGGGAACGGACCGATGGGCTGGTATATGTAAATTGAAAATTCAAGTCCATCGCCCAGATTAAATCGGAGGCATTATCCGCAATATAGCGATAGCGCTTCTCATTCTCCCGCAGGTCCACTTCCGTCCGTTGGCGCTCGATGACCGTTGCGGCTAAAAATAACGCTGTGACCGACATCACCCCCAGGTATGCCTGGATGGCTATGAGCGTGATCAAATTTGGACCGTAATCAGAAAGGGAAAACCGCCCGGCAAGGGCGTTCCCGATCATGATGACAGCCAGGAGCAGGGAGGTGGCCGAGGTTCCAAAAACGCCAAAGCGCATGGCGGCCCAGATCAGGAATGGAAAAGTCACCAGGTTCAACAGCAGGATCTGCCAGTGTTCTCCTGAAAAATGCGAGAAGGCGTATTCGCTCAGCAAAATCATCAGCACAAGCGAAATGATCCTTTCGACTGACTTGAGGATGGTGAAGTTGTCGAAGCGGGTTCTTATGGCATGGGCCCAAGAGATGATGACAGGCGTGACCAACAGGTTGCCGACAGCGTCGGAGGACCACCACCAGAACCACCATGAAGCGAATGGCGTCCCAAGATAAATCCGGGCGATGAGCGCGGCGACCACGGCGGCCAGGGCATTGCTTAAAATGACTGAAAGAAGCAGGAAACCAGCCACCTGGCGGACATTGCGCAGTGTAAAAGGGTCCCCGACATAACGGAACAGCAGCCAGGCACTGAGTACGGCATCTCCGGCAAGAGCGGTGGAAAAGACCAGGCTTGCCACGAGGGGAGTCCCTGCCAGCATTTCAGAAACAAAATCGGTCAGGAACAACACGACCACAAGATAGGGTCTGATCTTCCTGCGGGTCAGCAGTACGGCGGAAAGGAAAATTCCCGAAGCCGGCCAGATGACTGTAATGCCTTCCGGTTTGAAGATGAGCGATAGACTAAAATGTGCAACAAGGAAATAGGCCAGGGCGACCGGTGCAAGCCAAAGGATCCCCGGCCATATGCGGTCTGAGTCCCCATCCGGTTTTCGCATTTGAGTAGTATTGTTCATGCGGTCTCCTGAACAACCGCCGGGAAAACGATGAAGATGGGATTATCTTCGATCGCGCACGGACTGACTGCCATGAAAGTCACACCGGGATGGTGATGAAAATCCGGGGAGGCGTTTTCAATTATAGCCTCAATTATGCCAAAACCATCCGGTCCGCAAGGGATGAAGCCGGGGGGTATGATTGAGAGCCTCCACGCGGGAGGCCCTCATAAGCAGGAGTGAATTTTTATTCCCCCGAAGGTTAATAACGAGGTTTTTATACGAAAGAAACAGCCTGCTGCGGGATGTTCTCACCTGGTCAAGGCAGGCAAATTCACCCGGTTTTACATTTTCTTCAGCAAATCGGCCTTCTTGGCTTGGAACTCCTCGTCGGTTAGCACACCGTGCTGGCGAAGCAGGTCCAGCTGGGCCAGGAGGTCCGCAGAGGAAGGCGCCGGTCGGCTCGCAACCATCTCACCTGGAGCACGTTCCAGCTTTTCCTTTGCATTGATCATGGCGGTCTTGTACTGGATGGGCCGGCCGATATGGGTGAACTTGTTCGCACCCAGCTCACTGGCGGTCAGGATCTCGATATCACCGTAACCGAACACCCGCCCCATGAAAGACTGGCTCATCTTCACGTCATTCACCTTCTCCAGGGAGGAATCGGTGACATGCTTGCTGAAAATGCCGGTGAGGTGGATCACGCGCCGGTTGGTCACCACGAACTTGCGGTTTGACCAGGTGAGAACATCCCGCAGCAGGCTGATCAGCGGGAAGATCAATAAGAGGAACCCAAGAAACACCAGGATAGTCGGCACCCACAAGGCATAAATGAGAGAAACCATGACGATCAATGCCACGGTCAACAGGCTCTCGCTCACGATCTCGCCCGCAAGGACCAGCCAGTGCTGGTGGGTCACAAAGAGCACCTGCTCATTTTCGCCCAACAAGCTGTTTAAATATTTATCTCCCATGATTTTCGCCTCCTGAATGACAAAATGACATCAATAAAAACCAGTATAGCATTTCACAAGGATAATGCAATATCGGCTTAGAGGAATTGGACCACATTG
>Ga0315297_10001170_pt1 | contig 15930 bp, 19 predicted proteins | sample YL17G15_0_MG_FD_203628 | JGI IMG/M metagenome (GOLD analysis project Ga0315297, IMG submission 203628) | Sediment microbial communities from Yellowstone Lake, YNP, Wyoming, USA - YL17G15_0 | ecosystem: Environmental > Aquatic > Freshwater > Lake > Sediment | place: USA: Wyoming | collected... | reverse complement strand
ACAGAGCAAAGCGGAGAAAAGGAGTTTATCTTCTTGTTTTATCTCAAATTTCCTCTGTGCCCTCTGTGGTAAATCGCCTTTTTTAGGCTTTAGAAAGGCCATACCCAATCCAGAATCTTCGTCAGCCAACCGACTCTCTGCTTGTCGCTGACCACTCCCTGCCCGCTGAGTTCAATCTTCGCTTCGGCGATCGCAGTGGAAAGGACCTGATTCGTCGAATCGACGTCCATCGGTCGTATCACTCCCTGGATGTTAATGATCTGGTTCTCGTTATTCACCTGTACCTGCCGCGAACCCAGGATGGCCAAATTTCCGTTCGGTAAAACCTGGATGACCTGGGCGCTGATAAAGGCGTGCAAGGTCGAGTTGCGGGTCGTTGCTCCTTGGCCGTCAAAGCTGTTCCCAAAGGCAGCTTGTAGGTTATTTCCTAACAAACTCCCGGATATATTCTGCAGTACCCCGCTCCAGCTCGCGTCCAGAGCCGTAGTTTTGGCGGTTTTCGTGGTGGCATTTTTCGAGGCACTTGCTGATTCCACAATAATTACGGTGACGATGTCTCCCACATTGCGAGCGCGCAAGTCCGAACACATACCGAAGAGCTCTTTCGCCGTCCAGAGAGATCCTTCTTCACGAGCGGGACCCGCCGGCAGAGTCTTTTCCTTTTCCGTATATGGGGGAGTTTTCAGCGGCGTCGGGCCAAAGGCGGCGCATCCAGCCACGACCACGGGGAGCACTGCCACGGTCAGCATCATTGGAATCCACTTCTTTATGTTCATTGGGCTCGTTCCTTCCTCAAAAATCGACCTGAACGGTGTTGGCATCCAAAACTCTGCCGTATACTTCCTTCTTGCTGGAAAGGTTGACCAATTTAATCCGGTCGCCTTTTCGGCCGACCTCCTTCACCTCTCCCACGGAGGTGATTTTAAATTGATCATTTTCGACGAGAAGAATCACTCTGTCCCCCTTGTTAACCAGCGGGGGAAGCTCAAGCATGCTCAAGCGAAGGGCTTCTTGATTGTTGATCGATAGGGTGGTCCGTTTTCCCAGGACTTCTTTCTCCTGCGTTACAACATCTTGGGGAAGAGCGGCAATATTTTTATTGGCGATTTGAATATCGTCCGCCTGAATCTCGTGGTGCTTTTTCAAAAAGTGCCGGGGCACTATGACATCGGCATAGATATCTACCCGGGCGCTGAATCTAATTTTTCTGATCTCCTGACCACCGGCGAAAAAGACCATCATGCCGGATATATTTCCGCCTTGGATGGCCTTTTCGGTGACCTGGACCTGGCAGGAAAAATTCTCCCGGGGAACGATGACCTGTTCAAAGCCACGGAATTCCCCGATGGCCACCTTGCGGTTTGGATTCCGGATCATTTTCTGTAAATGACTCTCCAGAATTCTGGCCATCTCCGCAGATTCGAGGGGCTGGCCGGGCCGAATTCCTTCGATGAGAACGGCAGGCTGGCTGAAGGCTTCGGGTACCGGACCAGGAATAAACCAAAGTAGAAAAGAAACCCAGACCCATATTCTAATCTTATTCATCCAACCCATCCTTACCTTATGAGGTTATTGGCTTGCTGGAGGGCTTGATCGCTCGTCTGGATAACCTTGGTTCCCATCTCGTAGGCCCTCTGGGCCATGATCATGTTGATCATTTCCTCCACCACGTCGACGTTCGACGACTCCACGAACCCCTGAAGAATGGTTCCAAAATCGTCTAGTCCAGGATTGCCCTGCACGGGTTCTCCGGAACCATCGCTGACGATGTATAGATTATGGCCCAAGCTCTGCAGCCCGGCAGGGTTCGCGAAATTGAACAACTGGAGCTGGGTGCTCCCCAATTCCTTCCCGTCTGCCCCGGCAGCAACCAACTTTCCCCCCTGTTCAATGGTTACCATAGCGGTCTTGGCCGGGATGGCAAATTCCGGCTGGAGGCGGTTTCCATTGCCATCGCAGATATACCCTTCCTTGTCCGTCTTATATGCCCCGGAGCGGCTGTAAACCTCCCGGCTTTGGTACATGAGTTTGAAAAATCCCTTCCCCTCAATGGCCAAATCCAGTGGGTTTTTCGTTTGGGCGAAATCCCCCTGGAGGAAGAGTTTTTCCACGGAGACCACCTTGGACCCCATGCCGACCTGGATCCCTACGGGCAATTGAGTCCCCTGGGCCGTGGTGGTTCCGGCCGTGCGCAAGGTTTGATACATTAAGTCCTGAAAATTTACCCGACTTTTCTTAAATCCGTTAGTATTGATATTGGCCAGATTATGGGCAATCGTATCGATGGTGGTTTGCTGGGCGGCCATGCCCGATGCAGATGTCCATAAAGCGCGAATCATAATCTATCCCTCCTCCAATTCATTACGTAATGTCAAAATCTTTCACCGCAGAGAACGCGGAGAACGCAGAGTAAATCTAAATTTAACAGGACGCAGATTTTCGCAGATACTAATGAGTCCATAATAGTCTAAACATTTCCAGGGAAACCCTTCGAGGTTGCGGATTTTGCTGTATTTTCAAAAGGCTAAAACCCTACCCTAAAGAATCTTCGTTTCAGCTTTAGCTCGGCGACCTCTGCGGTTTCATGATTTGCCTCTTTTTTTTCATGAAACTTTTGACACTACCATTCATTACACTCTTCCTACTTCATTTACCGCCTTAGAATCCAATGAATCATCGGCCTGGATGATCTTCAGGCAGGATTCATAGGTTCGGTGGGAGTCCATCAGGTTGATCATCTCTTCGACCGCGTTCACGTTGGAGGCCTCCAGAGCTCCCTGCAAAACCTGACTCTGTGGAGCCTTGATTTCTCCTTCCGAACTTCCATTTTTCAATAGGGTATGTCCTTCCTTCTGCAAAATATTCAGGTCGGAAAAGGTAACCATGGCGATTTGATCTACTTCATTCCCGTCGGCCATAACGGAGCCGTTTGACCCCACAGCGATTTTTTTACCCGTTAGGGTGATTTCGCTGCCTCTTTGGCCCAATACCGGAAATCCATCGGCATTGATCAGAAGCTGATCCTTAGTCAGGCTGAAATTTCCATTCCGCGTATAGCGCACCCCATTGGGGGTTTTCACTTTAAAGAACCCCTCCCCTTCGATGGCCAAGTCCAGATCATTGCCCGTTTTCTGAATCGGCCCGGGAAGGAATGAAATTCTCATCGTGTCATGTTGGATGTTCTGAAAACGCTCCGAGGTCTTAGATAAAATACTCTGAAATACAGGGACCTCTCGTTTAAACCCGATGGTTTGCACATTGCTTAAGTTGTTGGCTATGAGGTGGTCCATTCTGGTTTGTTGCCGAAAAGCGCCCATCGCGGCGACAGCTTGGGTATTGCGCATCCTTTTTGCTCCTTCCAGGATATTCTAATTTGCAAAGGCTATGCCAAGGAATGTTTACCAGCCGAAAGAATCGGATAAGGAGACTACCTAAACGAATCATTCAATGATTTAGCTCGATTGAGCGAATTTCTGGCCAGGCAACGGAAGAAGATAGATCCTGGCGATTGGCCATACTGCCGGGTTTTGCTGCCGGGAAAAAGGGGGCGCGGGACGGTTAGGGGGAAATAATTGCCTATTCTTTTTGATCCTCGCCCCTTTGCCAGCGATTGTTTACCGCATAGACAAAGGCCAATATTTCGGCCACCACGACATAGATGGAAGGCGGAATTTCTTGATAGAAATCCAACTGGGAAAGGACCTGAATTAAAACCGGGTCCTCCTTGATGGGAATCCCATGTTTTTGGGCCAGTTCGATGATTTTTTGGGCCAGCAGTCCGGATCCCTTCGCGGTAACCTTGGGAGCTCGGTCCAAAGGTGGGACGTATCTCAGGGCCACTGCTTTCTTGGCTGGCGTTCTTTTCTCTTTCGGGTCCATGGCCATCAGACAACCAGGTTAAGAAGGGAATTTAGCCATCTTTCCATTTCCGGAATCAAAGATGAGCTTATTTTCTCCGCTTTTTCCACCGAGACATGGGAAAGTACCCCGTACCCTATTTGGTGCAGCCGGGCAGAGAGTTCCGGAAGAGCTCGCTCCAGGAACTCTTTGACCATTGGATCGGAGACCGTAAAGGAGCAGTAAAGAGTTTTCTCCTTTACCCGGACCTCAATTCTCATCCTTCCCCAGTCGGGAAAGTGGAGTAAGAAAAGGATGGAAGATTCTTCCTCGGCTGATGTTGCCGCACCCTGGCGGGGGAAGGAAAAGTTCAGTTCCACGAACTGGAGGTGATTTTGGACCCACAGGGGAAAAAGAAGCAAAAGGTTTTCCTTCGAATCCGCCTGGCTGAGGTTAAGAATCTGGTATAACTCGATCTTATCCACAAATTGACCCAGCGCTTTGAACAAGTTCTCGATTCCCATAGGCTCAGGAAGGCGACCTTGCACAATCAAGGAATTCAATTGTGCTTTGAGCTTTAGGAGCAGGCCCTTCAGGTCCCCCTCCAGCAACGAATCAAAAGAATTTTCTCCCTGGCCCTCAATCAATCGCCTCAGTTTTGCTTCCCAAAAAAGGCCCAATTGGGCCACGATCTCCCGGAGTTGCCCAGAATCCCCGGGAGAGAGCAGGGATGAAAAGCGGTTGAGCAGAGAAAAAAGTTGTTTGAGGGTATCCTGAACCTCCGGGTCCATCCTTTCGGCCGACATTCCCCACAAACCGGCCAAATTTTCCGCCAGCTTCTCCAGGGGGGTATCGGAGGAAAGATACTTCATGAGGAAGGATTCGACCCTAGTCCCCGGGAGGCTTTCTTCGGGAATGATTTTCAGGATCACTTTGGGATGGATTTCTTCCACCTGGAGAGCTAATTCTCTTCCCGGGGTCAGGGAGGCTGCCCGGTTTTCTACCAGAATTTCTTCCCCTTTGATCCGGATGAGAGTGTGCAGGGGATCTACCGGATCGATCACCGTACCGCGAAGGATTTCTCCAGACTGAAAGGGGATTGGACTTTCCCCCGAACGAGGATTTACCAGGATATATTCGGTGGAAATTGAGGGTGGGAAATTTATGTTATCCAAGATTTGAAGTAGCGTTCGGGGCCGCTATTGGCTGTACTGCTTTAAATCCATGATTAATTGCACTTCTCCCTTAGGGACCTTGAGGCTGCGGACAATCTCGGGGAATTTATACCCCGCTTCCACCATCTTTACGACCTTGCCGTGAAGGTCAACCTCTTTCTCGCCGGCCGCGATCGATCTCCTTTTTTCTTCGATCTCTTCCAAACTTGAATTTAGACTTCGGATCTTTTCATCCAGTTGTTCCAGGAGCCGCTTGGTAATGGCCTTTTTCTCCTCCAGGGTCTTGGAAAGGTCTAGACAAAGGGCTTCGGATTCTTCCTCCCATCTTCGCAGTGGGTCCGAAGTCCGGAAGGATGGATGATCTTTATGGACTCTCCGAATCACTCCTTTAAAATAGAAAACGAGCAACAGCAGAATGAGCAGCGTAACCCCTTCGGCAATCACCAGCCCATTTTCCAAACTCGTTAGGTTCGCCAATGGCCACCCATTCATTCCTTTTCTCCCCAAACCGATTTTAAACCGTGATGTCTAAAACTTTTCCCACCGGCTTCTGATCCGGATTCGCGTTTGCATCATTTTCTTCCCCGGGGGCCGATTCGTTCCCCAGCCGATCTTTTTTTCTCTCCTTTTTTTTGCGCCGGACTTCTCGGCCTGGGCTTCCCTTCGGATCCTGCGCATTTTCCGCCGGGGGAAGGGGGTTCAATTTGGGAAATAAGGAGACGTCGTCACCCATATGGCTCTCTTCTCATCGTCATCCGCGACCGGCCGGAACCGCCGCCTAAACCGATGCGGATTCCCCCTCGACCTATTTTCCTTCGAAGATCTTGCTGATCTTTCCCATCAGGATCTCTAGAGTAAAGGGCTTGACCATATAATTATTGACTTTATTTTTGACGGCCTCGAGTACATTTTTCGCTTGTCCTCCCCCCGTGATCATCAGGAATGGCAGGTCTTTCCATTCTTCACTGGTTCGGACGGTCTGCAGCAGTTCAAGCCCGGACATCTGGGGCATGTTCCAGTCGGAGATGATAAAATCAACTTTTTCTCGCCGCAGGACTTCTAACGCACTGGTCCCATCGTCGGCCTCTAAGATATTTTCATACCCCAAGCGTTTGAGAAAATTCTTAATGACCCCCCTTATCATTGGAAGATCATCCACTACCAAAATATTCATTTTAAGATCAAGCATCTTCTTTCTCTTTTTCCGGGTCGATCGGCTTCTTTTAGGGTCGACCAAAGAACTCAGGTCGCCTCGCAAAGATAACTTTTTATTTTGGCTCTCAACTTTAGAATCGCTTTGGTATGAATCTGGCAAATCCTTGATTCGGTAAATCCCAGCACCGCTCCGATTTCCTTTAAAGTCATCTCTTCGTAATAATAGAGGGAAATCACCGTTTTTTCCTTGGGAGAGAGTTCATCGATCGCCCGGGCCAAAATTTTCTTTAACTCCTCAAGACTGAGGAGGTGAAAAGGATCATTTTCTTTTCCATCGATGAGCAGGGTGAGAAAATTATCATCCACGAACTGAGGAATTTGATATCGCAGGCCCTCCAGGTCGAGGAGGGAAATCCCTTTGATCTCCGTGATTAAATCATAATACTCCTCCAGGGTGAGGCCCAACTCTTTGGCGACCTCTTCATCGTCCACGGGTCCGCCCCGTTTTCTCTCCAGGGTTAAGTAGGTTTTTTCCAATTGGGCGGCCTTTTGCCGGATGGATCGGGGAACCCAATCTAAAGACCGCAATTCATCCAACATGGCTCCGCGGATCCGAAAGTCGGCATAGGTCTTGAATTGAACATTCTTCGTAGGGTCATACTTGTTCAGCGCATCCATGAGCCCGATCACGCCCGCGCTGATCAAGACCTCCGTAGAAATGTGAGGCGGAAGCCGCATGGCCAGGCGATGGGCAATATACTTGATTAAAGGGGCATACTTCAAAATCAGCTCGTCCCGATTCAAGGAACTATGGTCAAAAGAAATCGCGTGAGCCGGTGTATACTTTTTGGTTTTATGTTTCAGGACTTTGGTTTCCAATCGACGCCCTCATTCTGTCTATGTTTGACACTGCAGCAATTTTTTCCAAAAAAATTGTACATTTCCATTCTCGCTCCGTTGAATGGGCCTCTCCGAGATGATTGCCGCCAGCTCCATGATCCTTTTGCTAAAACGAGACCGGGGATAAAGCTCCAAGACCGCTTTCTGAAGTTTTACCGCTCGGGGAATGCTTTCATCCATCGGGATAAAGCCTAAGTAGTCCAAGGATAGGCTACCCAAAAAGCGGTCGGCCGCGACATTAATTTTTTTAAAGACCCCCTTGGCCTCCTGGGAGCTGGAGGCCAAATTCACCAGGATCATGAAATTTTTCTTCTGGAACTTCGTCGCCAAAACTTTAATCAGGGCGTAGGCGTCGGTAATCGCGGTGGGCTCTGGGGTGGCGATGATGATCGATTCGGCTGCCGCCACGTTAAAGTACAGGACGTTGGAAGAAATTCCCGCGCCGGTATCGATCAGGAGCACATCCACGCTCATCCCCAGATGATCCAATTCGTCTAAGAGCATGATCTTTTGAGTTTCATTGAGATCGACCAGCTCCAGGACCCCCGAACTTGCCGGCATGATCGACATTCCCCCTGGCCCCTTGACCAGGATTTCGGAAAACCTTTTTTCCCGATTAAAGAGGTGCTCGATGGAATAACGAGAGGTGATTCCTAATAGCACATTCATATTGGCCAAGCCCAGATCGGCATCTAAGAGCAGGACTTGTTTTCCCAACTGGGCAAAGGCCAGTCCCAGATTGGCGGTCACGTTCGTTTTGCCCACCCCCCCTTTCCCGCTGGAAATGGATATGACTTTCGGCCACTTCAGGCTCCCCTCTCCCGGCCGGCCGAGCTGCGCTACGCCCAAGTCTGCCCCGCCTACAGGGTTTCGTACGAGGGATCGTAATCCTTCCGCTTGATCCATAGAAATTGACTCCGCTAGTTCCATTGGATTTGATTCAAAATCAAATTGGCGACCCGTCCCTTTGTCGCGAGTTCAATGTCTTCGGGAACCCTTTGACCGTTCGTGAGATAGGATAAGGGCTTTTTATAACGCAAGAGCTGGTTAAAAATGGGCACGTATTCTTCGGTTTCGTCGATTTTGGTGATCATGTAGCTTTTGATCGGCAGCGTGCTGAAGCGGTAAACCATCTGGGCTAAATCTCTATCTTTCATCGTCGCACTCAAAACGAGATGATTCTCAATGGCCGGGTGAACCGTCAAAAATTCTTTCAGCTCTTCCAAGACGGCCGGATCATGCGGGTTTCTCCCCGCCGTATCGATGAGCAGAAGGTCCTGATGTCCATTTTTCTCGATGATCTCTTTCAGTTCCTCCCGGCTGACCGCCACCTCCAGGGGAAGTCCCAAAATGCGGGCATACGTCTTCAGCTGTTCAATGGCCCCAATCCGGTAGGTGTCAATCGTAATGAGGGTGATTCGTTTGGTCATCCGCAAATGGAAATGGGCCGCTAATTTGGCCAGGGTAGTGGTCTTCCCCACGCCGGTGGGACCGATGAAAGCCCAGATCTTCGCTCCCTGCAAATAAGGGGCGGCAACCTCCACCGCCTCCATCAGCCGCGTCCGCAGCAAGTCCCGGTACGAATCGGGGAAGCTTACATAGCCCAGCTTTTTCCGCAGCCCCCGGACTTCCCGCAGCAGATCATTCACAAATTCTGGGACCAGACCGACGGAGATAATCCTCTGGGTAAAAGGATCTTCCCCGGGCCGTTCCTGATTTTTTGGCCCCTCCTTCCGGCGGTCCGCGGCCGCAAATTGGACCGGGACGAAAGCCGGAGGATTGGCCGGTTGATCCGTAGCGGCCACCACTTCGACCCGCGCCCCATCGAGTGACCCGGGGCTGGCAGAAGGCCTTTTAATTTTTCGGGTCGAAAGGATGATCGCCTCATCGCCCAGGACCTCTTTCACCTGCCGTAAAGCGCCCTGCACATCTTTGGCCTCGAATCTTTTGATCTGCATATTATAGATTCACCGTCCCTAAAGATTGAATTTTGGCTTGGGTGGTTAATTCATTATGCGATAGCACCACAACCTGCGGCAAAAATCGCTCCAATAATTTCTTAAGATGCCTGCGGATCGTCGGCGAGCACAGAATAATGGGTTGATAATTGGCTTGCGCCATCCGCTCCAAGGTCTGGTTGATGGACAGCAAGATTTTTTGGGCCAGGTTGGGCTCCAGGGACAGGTAAGACCCATGATCGGCCTTTTGAATCCCATCCCGCAGAATATCTTCAATCTTCTGATCGATCGTGACCAGGGGCAATATCCCTTCGGCCGTTTCATATTGCTTGACGATGGACCGGGCCAGCTTTTGCCGGACATACTCCGTAAGGATGTCCGGATCCTTGGAAATCACGATCGAATCGGCCGTGGTTTCCATGATGGTGAGCAAGTCTCGGATCGAAACCCTCTCCTTAAGAAGGTTCTGCAAGACTTTCTGGATGAGCCCCAAGGGCAATATACTCGGGACTAATTCTTCCACGACCTTCGGATAATTCTGCGCCAAACGGTCCAATAGCTTCTGCACATCCTGTCGGCTGAGTAGTTCATCGGCATGCGAGCGGATCACTTCGGTCAGGTTGGTGGCGATAATGGTAGAAATATCCACAACCGTATAGCCGGCAAATTGGGCCTCATCCTTGCGTTTCTCCTGAACCCACAGAGCCGGGAGCTGAAAGACGGGCTCTTTGGTCGGAATCCCCTCGATGGTCTTTTTCACCTCTCCCGGGTTCAAAGCCATCACATAGCCCGGCATCATCTCCCCCTTGGCGATTTCATCTCCTTTGATGCGAATGCGATATTCCCCGGGTTTCAACTGCAGGTTATCCCGTACGCGCAACGGGGGTACCACAATGCCCAGCTCGGCCACGAATTGTCTGCGGATCGACCGGATGCGGTTCAGTAAATCTCCGTTTTGTTCTTCATCGACCAGGGGGATCAATCCATAGCCGACTTCCAATTCCAGGCGGTCCAAACTCAACAGGGTTTCCACCTGTTCGGGGGGCGGAGGCGCCCCAGGCGCCTTTTGAATTTCATCCATTTTTTTCTTGGCCTGTTTTTTCTGCTCCTGGGAGATGAAATAAGCCAAACCGCCTGCGGCCACGGATAATACGATAAAAGGAAAGTGGGGTAATCCCGGGATCAAACCCAAAACAAATAAGATGCCCGAGGAAAGAGTAATGACCTGGGGTTGAACTCTGAATTGTTCGGTCAACTCCTTGCCCATGCTCCGATCGGAAGCGGCCCGGCTGACAATGAGTCCGGCGGCTGTGGAGTTGATTAAGGCCGGAATCTGGGCGACCAGGGCCTCCCCAATGGTGAGAACCGTGTACGTTTGGGCAGCGGTCAGGAGGGGTAAATTCTGCTGGAAAACCCCGATGATGAACCCCCCCCCGATATTAATCACAATGATGATCATCGCCGCGACTGCCTCCCCCCTGACGAATTTACTGGCCCCATCCATGGCCCCGTAAAATTCTGCCTCCCGGGCGATACGGGCCCGCCGACTCTTGGCTTCCTTGTCATCGATGAGCCCGGCATTTAAATCGGCATCGATACTCATTTGCTTGCCCGGCATGGCATCCAGGGTGAATCGGGCGGCGACCTCCGCAATCCGGCCGCTGCCTCGGGTGATGACCACGAAGTTAATAATCACCAGGATGGTGAAGATGATAAAGCCCACAAAGTAATTCCCCCCGATCACAAACAGACCGAATGATTTGATCACCTGGCCGGCGGCCTCAGTCCCCTCATTCCCATGCAGCAGGATCAGACGGGTGGAAGCGATGTTCAGGGACAGGCGGAAGAGGGTGGTCATCAAGAGCAGAGCGGGATACGTTGAAAATTCCAACGGGTTTTTAAGATATAAGGAGGTGAGTAAGATCACCAGGGAAATGGTAAAACTCAAGGAGAGCAAAATGTCGAGCAAAATGGTGGGTAAGGGAAGGATCATCAGCAGGAGGATGCCGACCACTCCGATGCCCGTCAAAACATCGCTCTGTTCCATGCTCTCTTTTATCTTTAATAAGGGAAGGGGAAGATTCAATTTCGCATCCATAAGGTCGATCCGGTTTTAGAGAGTTTTCTTCTTCATCCGGTACACAAAAGCCAATACATCCGCCACCAAATGGTATAGAGTCGCCGGGATCATCTGGCCTATTTCTACGGTCTTGAATAGAATCTGGGCCAACGGCTTGTTCTCCAGGATGGGGATCTCGTGTTCTTGGCCGATGGCTTTAATCTTTTCCGCCACGAAACCCGCTCCCTTGGCGACAACCTTAGGCGCATCCATTTCTCCGCTGACATACAGCAGGGCCACCGCCACATGAGTGGGGTTGGTGATAATCACATCGGCCTTGGGGACTTCCGCCATCATCCTCCTCCGGGCGAGGTCGCGTTGCATACTCCGCATCCTGGCTTTCACGAGGGGATCTCCTTCGGCTTGCTTCCCTTCGTCCTTGATCTCCTGTTTACTCATCCGCAACCCCTTCTCATAACTCCACCGCTGAAAGATGTAATCCAGGCCGGCCAGAAGGACCATGACCAGAACGGTGTTCAAAAAAATGTCGCGGGACACCGCAAAAATATACCGGGAGATGCTGCCGATTTCCTGTTCCATCAGAGGTAGGATATTGGGCAACTCTTTTTTGATCGTGTAGTAGGCCATACCCCCGACGATGAAGATCTTGCTTAGAGATTTCAGTAATTCCATAAGGGATTGCATGGAAAAGATGCGGCGGAGTCCCTGCAAGGAGAAAACCTTTGCCGGATCCGGCTTGATCAATTCCCAGGACCAAAATCCCCCCACCTGAACATAATTACTCGCTAGCGAAACCACCACCACGACTCCCAGGAATGGGGCGAGGATCAAACCCACCGATGCCAGCACCTGATTCTGGAGAACATGAATGTTTTCGGGGCTAACCATAATCGTTCCGATTTGCTCGAAAGATTTGATCATGAGCGCAGAGAGATGACCGTAATAATAAGAACCCAGAAGAAACAGCGCTAACAGCCCGGCGAGTAAGACCATGACGGAAGTAACTTCTCGGCTTTTGGCGACCTGGCCTTTTTTCCGGGCCTCGGACCGCCTCTTGGGTGTCGCCTTCTCGGTTCGTTCAAAATCAGCCATAACTATCTCGCGATTAAGGGGAGCATGGTTTCCACCAGCCCCCGGCTCGATTCTTCAAAAAGAGATTTCAGGTAAGGAATCATCCATTCTACGGACAGACCTAGAAAGATAAAACCCAGGCAAATCGTCAGCGGAAAACTGGTGATCATGACATTCATCTGCGGCACGAGCTTGGCCATCATGCCCATGCCGATTTGGGTAAAGATCAAAACCGCCATGATGGGCGCCCCTAATTTGATGGCGATCACAAACATCTTTCCGGAAAGAAGGATCAAGTGCTGGTACAATCCCGGCTTCAGATGGATCTCCCCCGGGGAGAGGACCGAAAAACTCTGGAACAAGGCCCGGATGAACCAGTGATGGCCATCGATGGCTAGAAAAATCAGCAGCCCCACGAGATAATAGAATTGGCCGAGCAAGGTGGTGTCCGTTCCGGATTCCGGATCCAAAATATTTGCCATGGCCAGCCCCATTTGATAGCCCGCAAATTCTCCCGCCAACTGGACCCCGGTGAAGATCAACTTAACCGAGAGACCCAGGATAAAACCAATCATGAGTTCCGCCGCCATAAAAGTAATAAAAAGATACGGATCGGAAGGAAAATTTCGGACATCGATCTTCACCACGGGCAAAAGAAGCAGGCTGACAGCCAGCGTGAAACTGATCTTCAAAAGGGTCGGCAGGGAGGTGGAGCTCAGCAGAGGCATCATGAACAGGATGGGCGCGACCCGCATCATGATCAATAAGAAGACTTGAAACTGGAGGAGAGACCAATGGAATAAGTTGGACGCCATCCGCCGTTCCCTCACCGGATATACCGAGGAATGTTGACGATAAGCTGTTCGGTGTAAGTCATCATTTTGTTCAGCATCCAGGGCATCAAAAATATTAAGCTAATGAAGGTGGCCACGATCTTGGGCACGAAGGTCAGCGTCGCCTCCTGGATTTGGGTCACGGCCTGAAATACGCTGACCAGCAAGCCGACGATCAGGCCAATCCCCAGAAGGGGCAAAGACAGGTACAGGGTAATTTCAATGGCCTCTTTGGCAATATCGACAACCAGGTCCGGACTCATCTCTTGCTCCTCAATAAAAACTCTTCACCATGGAACCGACCACCAGGTGCCAACCGTCCACGAGAACAAACAGCAGAAGTTTCAGGGGTAAGGAGAGCATCATCGGCGGCAGCATCATCATGCCCATAGAAAGAAGGACGCTGGAGACCACCATGTCGATGACCAAAAACGGCATATAAAGCAGAAACCCGATCTGAAAGGCCGTTTTCAGCTCGCTGATCATATAGGCCGGCAGGAGGACCGTGGTGGGAATCTCTTCCGTATTCTTGGGTTTCGGGGTCTTCGCCAGGTTCATAAATAAGGCCAGATCTTTTTCCCGGGTTTGCTTGAACATAAATTTGCGAACCGGTTTGAGGGCTTCGTCGATCGCCCGGGACTGAGATATTTTTTTGTCCATGTAAGGGTCCAGGGCATTTTCACGGATGTTTTGCCATACCGGTGTCATGATGAAAAAAGTCAGAAACAGGGCCAGTCCGATCAGGATCTGATTTGGGGGCATCGACTGGGTCCCCATGGCATGGCGGAGAAAGGAGAAGACCACGATCAGCCGGGTGAAAGAGGTCATCATGATCAGGATGGCCGGGGCTAAAGAGAGAATGGTCAAGAGAAACAGAATTTGGATGAGAACCGAAACCTCTCCGGTATCCTTTGCTTCTCCCACACCGATTTTGATGGAGGGGAGGGGAAAGGCCTGGCTTTGAGCGAAGGCCGGGCAAGGTCCGCTGAGAATCAGCCCGGCAACCCCGATGAGCAGGATCCAGACGATATGTCGGCGGCAGGCTTTATTTCTCATGAGATATCCTCATGGGCCCGCGAGTCGGCCCTTTGCGCCGGAAGGGAAAATAATCCAAAAGGGAAAAAGGCTCGGCCGGGAGCGAAGGCGAAGTTTCGGCTTGGGCCATGAATTGTCGGTTTTCGATTTTATCCAGCAAGGTAATTTGGGCCTCGGAAACCCCCAGGACGAGGACCTGTCCCCCGATTTCAACCAAGGAGACAAATTTCCGCGGTCCAATCGCTTTGCTGGTTAAGAGCCGGACCTGCCCTTCGGCAGAGAACCTCCCCTTTCCGGCAGCCCCCCGTTTGCACAGATGAATCAGCAAGAGGAGGACCCCCAGCACGGCCCCTAAACCGAGAATCATTTTGGCCACCGCCCAAATCATCTGCATTCCTCACGAGCCCAACTGCTTGACCCGTTCTGCGGGGCTGATGATATCGGTTAATCGGACCCCGAACTTGTCATTGATGACCACGACTTCCCCCCGCGCGACGAGTTTTTGGTTGACCAGAATCTCCAGCGGCTCACCGGTCAATTTGGCCAGCTCGATCACCGACCCCTGACCGAGCTGCAATAGATCGCTGATGGGAATCTTCGTCCGGCCCAATTCGACCGATACTTCTAGGGGGATGTCCAGGATGAAGTCCAAATTCGGGGATTGTTTTACATCCCCATCCTGTTTTATTTCCTTGACGCTGTCTTTCTCCATGTCGCTTCCTTATACCTGTTTTTTCATACAATATTGATTCGTTCTTCTACTTGAAAAGCCTTATTGGTTCCCACAACTCCGGCCCGGCCCAAAAATTTAGGAATCCCTTCGACTCGGGCGGTAAGGAAGTCTGTGACCTCATTTCCCAGCAATAAAACTTCCCCTACGCTTAATTTGAAAAGATTTTGAACCGTGATATTGCGCCTTCCCAATTCCACCACCACCTCGACTTCGGCAGATCGGATACGATCCAACAGCTTCCCCCCCCAGCTATGATCGATTTCTAGAGAATCGCTCTGGTATCCCGAACATAGTTTTCCTTTTATCGGCTCGATCATCGCATAGGGAATACAAAGGTTGATCAGCCCGGTAAATTGGTCTAATTCCAGCCCGAAAGGAATCATAATGACCAGGTCAGTGGGCTGAACGACTCCCACAAACTGGGGATTGATCTCGCTCCTCACGTGGCGAACGGAAACGGGATGGACCACATTCCATGCTTTTTCCAAGTCAGTAAAGATCAAATTGACCACTTTCCGCATTAACCGGGATTCGATGGCCGTAAATTCTCTGCCCTCAACCTTAAATGAGCTTTTCCCCCGGCCTCCCAAAAAAATATCAACCAAGGTGAAAACCAGTTTGCTATCCAGAACGAGGACAGCATGTCCTCGGAGGGGTTCCATTTTAAATACGTGCAGACTACTGGGAATGGGAAGAGTCCGAACGAGTTCTCCGAATTTCATCGTGTGGACTCCCTTGGAAATCACATCAACCGTCTTTCGAAGGCTCAAGGAAAGGCTGGTACGAAATAATCTGCAAAAATTATCATTAATCGCTTCCAGGCTGGGCATCTTGTCGCGAATGATGCGGTCCTGGTTGGTCAAATCACAAGAAACGACCTTCGATTCATCTACTTTCTCCGGGGTGGTTTCGACTTGGCCGTCCGACATCCCGTGGAGCAGGGCATCAATTTCGTCTTGGCTGAGTATCTTTTCCATCGCCCTTACTGAATCATGAATTCCGTGAAATATAAGGTCTTTACCTGAAAGGTCCGCAATAAGCGATTCAACTTCGTGATAATTTCTTCGCGAAGTTTCATTTTCCCCTCGGAATCAGAGATTTCTCCGTATGATTTACTGGAAAGAACGGTCAATATCATATCCCGGAGCTGAGG
>Ga0315297_10001168_pt1 | contig 15939 bp, 12 predicted proteins | sample YL17G15_0_MG_FD_203628 | JGI IMG/M metagenome (GOLD analysis project Ga0315297, IMG submission 203628) | Sediment microbial communities from Yellowstone Lake, YNP, Wyoming, USA - YL17G15_0 | ecosystem: Environmental > Aquatic > Freshwater > Lake > Sediment | place: USA: Wyoming | collected... | reverse complement strand
CGCGCCGCAATGGCGATAATCATAATGAAGCTCGACGACGGGGAGCACATGGATGCCGCCCTGGCGGTCGACGGCGCGGGCCTCGACCAGCACCTCTTTGGTCTCGCGCCCATGCGCGCCGCCATTCATGCGAAGCGCGCCGCCGACGCAGCCCGGAATGCCGCGATAGAAGGAGAGGCCGGCGATCCCGGCATCGGCGGCGGCGCGGGCCACCTTCACGTCGGGCACGGCCGTGCCGGCGCGGAGTCTGTGATCGTCCTCGATCCTGATCTCGCCGAAGCCACGGCCAAGCCGGATCACCACGCCCTCGATGCCGCCGTCGCGCACCAGAAGGTTCGAGCCGAGCCCGATGATGGTGACGGGGATGCCGGACGGCGTCTCGCGCAGGAAATAGCCAAGGTCGGCTTCGTCGGCGGGCGAATAGAGCACTTCCGCCGGACCGCCCGCCCTGAACCAGGTAAAATCCTTGAGCGGCGCCTCGGCCTTCAGCCGCCCGCGCAGCTCAGGCAGGCTGGCGACAAGCCGGCTTTCGAGGTCGGCTCCGTTCAAGCCCGTCCCCGCTGCTCGAGGTTCCTCGGAAGCGCGTTGATCCAGTCGGTGATGGTGCCGGCGCCAAGCCCTACCACCAGATCGCCCGACTTGGCGACAGAGGCGACGGTCTCCACCAATGTCTCCGCGTCATCGACGGTCAGCACATTGGGATGGCCGTGGCGGCGCAAGCCGGACGCCAGCTCGTCGCGATCGATGCCGGGGATCGGCGCCTCGCCCGCGGAATAAACCGGGGTGACGATGACGATATCGGCATCGTCGAGGCAGGCCGAGAATTCGTTGAACAGCGACTGGAGGCGAGTATAGCGATGCGGCTGCACCACGGCGATGATGCGTCCGTTGCCGGCCATGCGCGCGGCGCGAAGGACCGCGGCGATCTCCACCGGATGATGCGCGTAATCGTCATAGACGACGATGCCCTGCCACTCGCCGGCGCGGCTGAAGCGGCGCTTCACGCCGGAAAAGGCCGCGAAGGTCTGGCGGATCACCTCGTCGCTGACGCCCGCCTCGGTCGCCGCAGCCAGCGCGGCGAGCGCGTTCAACGCATTGTAGTGGCCGAGCACGGGCAGCATGAGATCTTCGAGCTTGCGCGCGCCGCCCTTTACCGCCGGGCCGAGATCGGCATCGAAGGTGATGGCGTTGTGATCGGGGCGCAAATTAGAGAGCCTGATATCGGCGTCGCGCGCGACACCATAAGTCAGCGTGCGGCGCCCATTGGCGGCGCCGCCGAGCTTGGCGAGCAGCTCGCGCACCACAGGATGATCGATGCAGGCGACGGCAACCCCGTAAAACGGGATCGCCTCGATGAATTGCAGAAAGGCCTGATGCAGCGCCTCGACCGACGGCCAGTAATCCATGTGCTCGGGGTCGATATTGGTGACGACGCCGATCTGGGTGGGTAGCTTCAGGAAGGTGCCGTCCGACTCGTCGGCCTCGACCACCATCCACTCGCCTTTGCCGATGCGGGCATTGGTGCCCCAGGCATTGATGATGCCGCCGGCAATCACCGTGGGGTCGAGCCCGGCGCCCTTGAACAGGTCGGCGATGAGCGAGGTGGTGGTGGTCTTGCCGTGGGTGCCGGTGACCGACACGGTGGCGCAGGGGCGCATCAGCTCGGCCAGCATCTCGGCGCGGCGGATGATCGGAAGGCCGCGTTCCTTGGCCGCCTCGAATTCGGGGTTGCCGGCTTTCACCGCGCTGGAAATGACGAGATGGCCCGCGCCCTCGACGTTGCCGGGGTCATGACCGATCAGGCAGGAGATGCCGCGGGCGCGCAAGCGTTCGAGATTGGCGCCGTCCTTGAGGTCGCTCCCTTGCACGCGGTAGCCGCGCGTGTGCATCACCTCGGCAATGGCGCTCATGCCGATGCCGCCGATGCCCACGATGTGGAACAGGCCTGCCTGGTCGGGGTCTGGGAGATGCATGCTCGGACTCTACACCACTACTGCTTGGCTCGCGCGAGCTCCTCGGCGAGGTCGGCAAGCCTCTTCACCGCGTCGGTCACGGCCATGGCTTTGGCCTTCGCCGCCGCCCCCGCCAAAACTTCCGGCGATGCGAGCAGCCCGCGGATCTCCTCGGCGAGGCGCTCGCGGCTGAGCTCCTTCTGGCGCACGCACCAGCCGCCGCCGCCTTCTTGCAGGCGAGTTGCGTTTTCGAGCTGATCGTTGTCAAGGGCATGCGGCAGCGGCACCAGCAGGCAGGGCCGGCCGATGGCCATCATCTCGGCCACGGTGGAGGCGCCGGCTCTTGCCACGATGAGATGGGCCTTGGCGACCCGCTCGGGCAGGTCGCGGAAGAAGGGCGCGACATGCGCGGCGATGCCGGCCTTCTTGTAGGCCTCGCGCAACTCGTCGAGATCCTCCTCGCGCGCCTGCTGCATCACGGTCAGGCGCCCTCGCATCTCGGCCGGCAACAGCTCAAGGGCCGGCGGCATGGCCTCGGAGAAGAAGCGCGCCCCTTGGCTCCCGCCGAAGACGAGAAGCAGCAGGCGCTGACCCGGTTCGGGCGGCAAATAGGGGACCTCGCGATAGGCCAGCACGGCGTCGCGCACCGGCGTTCCCGTGACAAGCGCCTTCGATTCCGCGTCGGGCCGGAGCAGCTTGGTCGGCTTGAAGGAGAGCGCAATGCGGTCGACGAAACGCGATAGGAGCCGGTTGGCGCGGCCCATGACGGCATTCTGCTCGTGGATCGCGGTCGGGATCTTGAGGGTGCGCGCGGCAATGATCGGCGGCAGCGTCGGATAGCCGCCAAAGCCGATCACGGCGCGCGGCTCGATCTCCTTCAGGAGGCGAAGCGCGCCGGCGAAACCGATGCCGAGGCGGGAGAAGGTCATCGCCACGGCGAACGGGTTGCGGCTCGTCATCGTGGCGGACGGAATGCGGTGAATGGCGCGCGCCGGAAACTCGACACCATATTTCTCGGCGCGGATATCGGTGGCAAGCTCGACCTCGTAGCCCCGGCGCTTCAGCTCCTGCGCCAAGGCCGCGGCAGGGAAAAGATGCCCGCCCGTGCCCCCCGCAGCGAGCAGGATCGGGCGGCCGGTCATGCCGCCTGCTCCCTGATGCCGGCGGCCTCGGAATCCGGCCTTGCGTCGGGGCCTCGGTTCAGCCGCCCCGCCATGGGCCGCTTGCGGGTGAGCCCGAGCGCGAAGCCCATGGTCAGCGCCATGGCGAGCAGCGAGGAGCCGCCATAGGAGATGAAGGGCAGCGTCATGCCCTTGGCGGGAAGCAGCCCGACATTGACCGCCATATTGATCAAGGCTTGCAGGCCGAACAGCATGATGAGGCCCGCCACGGCGTGGCGGATGAAGCCGTCGGGCTCCTGCGAGGCCTTCGACAGGCCGCGCAGCACGATGAAGGCAAACACCGTGAGCAGGATCAGGCAGGCGATCAGCCCATACTCCTCGGCCGTCACCGCGAAGATGAAGTCGGTATGGGAGTCGGGCAGGATGTTCTTCACCGTGCCTTCGCCGGGGCCCCTGCCGAACCAGCCGCCATGCAGGAAAGAGTCGAGCGAGCGGTCGGCCTGATAGGTGTCGCCCGAGGCGGGATCGAGGAAGCGGTCGATGCGCGAGGCGACGTGCGGCGCTAGCAGATAGGCCGAGACGATCCCGCCGATGCCGGCAGCGCCGAGCGCTCCGATCCAGACGAGATTGATGCCGGCCATATAGAACAGCGCGCCCCAGACGAGCGTGACGAGAAGGGTCTGGCCGAAATCGGGCTGCAAAATCAGCAGCGCCGCGAAGATGGCATAGAGCGCGACCGCCAACTGGATGCCCGGGATATCGCGGCGCTTCTGGCTCTCGTTGAACAGCCAGGCGGTCAGCACGATGAAGGCCGGCTTGACGAACTCAGACGGCTGAATCGAGACGAAGCCGATCTGGAGCCAGCGCTTGGCGCCTTTGATCTCCGGCCCGAGCCCGAGGATCAGCGCCATCAGCGCGATGCCCACGATGAAGATCACCAGGCTCGCGCGCCTGATCTGTTTCGGCGTCAGGGTTGAGGCCGCGAACATGATCGCCACCGCGGGCAAGAGCAGCGCCGCCTGGCGCCGCACGAAATAGAACGGCTCGAGATTGTACCTGGCGGCGATCGGCGGGCTCGCCGCCAGCGAGAGCACGAGACCCGCACCCATCAGCAGCAGAAGCCCGAAGAACATCAGCCGATCGACGGTGAACCACCAGTCGGAGAGCACGCTCTTGTCGGCGCGGGTGAGCCTCATGCCGCTTTCCCCTGCTCGGGCTTCACGCTCTCGGCGCCGTCGAGCGCCATGACGATCTGGCGAAAGGCCTCGCCCCGCTTCTCGAAATTGGCGAACTGATCGTAAGAGGCGCAAGCTGGCGACAATAGCACCACGGGCTCCTTGGCGGCGGAGCGGCTCGCATCGGCGGCAGCCGCTTCGACGGCGCGGTCGAGCGTGCCGCATTGGACGTAATCGACGGCGCTCCCGAGCTGGCGGGCAAAATCCTCCGCCGCCTCCCCGATCAGGTAGGCGCGCGCAATTCCGCCGAAGAAAGGCTCAAGCCCCGCCAAGCCCCCCTCCTTCGGCCTGCCCCCAACGATCCAGTAGATGTCGGAGAAGCTTGCCAGAGCCTTACCCGCCGCGTCGGCGTTGGTGGCCTTGGAGTCGTTGACGAACAGCACCTTGCCGCGGCGCGCCACCTGCTCCATGCGGTGGGAGAGGCCGGCGAAGCTCTTCAGCCCTTGCGCGATCGAAGCGGCCGGGAGCCCTTGCGAGCGGGCAAGAGCATAGGCGAAGGCCGCGTTCTGCCAATTATGCGCGCCCCTGAGCGAGCCGATGCCGGCGAGGTCGATGCGGGCAGACTCGGCGCCATCTTCCATCTCGTGCAGCACGCCGTCCTCGGCGAAGATTCCCGTCTCCACGCGGCGGCCCACGGCGATGCGCTTCACGGCGAAGGGGCCCTTGAGGCTCTCGGCGATGGCGCGCGACGGCGCGTCGTCGACACCGATCACGGCGGTACCCCCCGCACCAAGATGGGCGAAGACCATCGACTTGATGCTTGCATAGTTCGCAAGCGTGCCGTGGCGGTCGAGATGGTCGGGGGTGATGTTGAGGAGGGCCGCCGCGTCCGGCTTGAGCCCCGGCGCAAGCTCGATCTGGAACGACGAAAGCTCGATGACATAGGTCAGGTCGGGGGCGAATGGCTCCAGGTCGAGCACGGCCTTGCCGATGTTACCGCCAAGCGCGACGCGCTTTCCCGAAGCGGAGAGAAGATGGGCGGTGAGCGCGGTCGTGGTCGATTTGCCGTTAGTGCCGGTGATGACCACGACCTTGCCGGCCGCGGCTGTCCGCTGCCGCTCGCGGAAGAAGAGTTCGATATCGCCGATCACTTCGATGCCCGCGTCGGTCGCGCGCTTGACGCTCCAATGCGGCAGGGGATGGGTCAAGGGAATGCCCGGCGCGAGCACGAGCGCGGCAAAGCCGGACCAGTCGGCACCCGCCAGATCGCGCACCGTGAAGCCCTCGGCGGTGGCGGCCTCCCGCGCTTCTGGCTTATCGTCCCAGACCACGGGATTGGCGCCGCCAGCTTTGAGGGCGCGCGCGGAGGCAAGCCCGCTCAGCCCCAAGCCGAGGACCGCGATGTCCCGGCCGGCGAAGATCGTCACGGGAATCATAGTCGAGGAACTTAGCGCAATTTCAGCGTGGCGAGGCCAGCAAGCGCAAGCACCACGGCGATGATCCAGAACCTGATGACCACCGTCGATTCGGGCCAGCCCTTCTGCTCGAAATGATGGTGCAGCGGGGCCATGCGGAACACCCGCACGCCGAACAGCTGGAAGGAGGCGACTTGCACGATGACCGAAACGGCCTCGAGCACGAACAAGCCGCCGACAATGGCCAGCACCAGCTCATGCTTGGTGGCGACCGCGATGGTGCCGAGCGCGCCGCCGAGCGCCAGCGAGCCGGTATCGCCCATGAAGATGAGAGCTGGCGGCGCGTTGAACCAGAGAAAGCCCAGACCAGCGCCGACCAGTGCCCCGCAGATCACGGCCAGCTCGCCGGTGCCTTGCACGAAATGGATCTGGAGATAGTCGGCGAACAGCACGTTGCCGACGAGATAGGCGATGAAGCCGAAGGTGGCGGCGGCGATCATCACGGGCACGATGGCCAAGCCGTCCAGCCCGTCGGTCAGGTTCACGGCGTTGCCGGCGCCGACGATGATGAAGGCGCCGAAGGGGATGAACAGCCAGCCGAGATCGATCAGCACGCCCTTGAAGAAGGGAATGGCGAGCGAGGTGGCCAGCGGCTCCTGGCCGGCATGGACGATGACGGCCGTGGCGACCACGGCGGCGGCAGCCTCGATGATGATCTTGATGCGGCCGCGAAAGCCTTCCGCCGATTGCTTGGTCACTTTGAGATAATCGTCGTAGAGGCCGACGGCGCCATAGACGAGGGTGAGCAGCAACACGACCCAGACATAGGTGTTGCGCAGATTGCCCCAGAGCAGCACGGAGAAGGTGACGCCGGACAGGATCATCAGCCCGCCCATGGTGGGCGTGCCCTGCTTCTGGAGGAGGTGCCGCTCGGGGCCGTCCTTGCGGATCGGCTGGCCCTTGCCCTGGCGGACGCGGAGCAACCTGATCACCTTCGGCCCGAACAGAAACACGAACAGCAGCGCCGTGATCAGCGCGCCGCCGGTGCGGAAGGTGATGTAACGGAAGATATTTAAGGCGGCGAGCTCAGGGGTGAGTTCGGTCAGCCAATAAAGCATCGCCTTCTTCCCCTCCCCTGGCCCGGTTTACGCCGGCGCGGCGTCCGTGCGGAAACGGCGCTTCAGGGCCTCGACAAGCGGCGCCATGCGGCTGCCCAGCGAGCCCTTGACCATGATCGCGTCCCCCGGCCCTACCGAGCCCAAAAGCTTGGGCTGAAGCTCCTCGGCGGTCTTGGCATAGGCGCCTTGGCGGCTTGCGGGCAAAGCCTGAAAAAGCGAGCCCATCAGCTCGCCGCAGGCAAAGACAACATCTACCCCCGCCCCGTCAATGAACTCCGCAAGCTCGGTGTGAAGTTTCGGGCCTTCCGGGCCAAGTTCGAGCATATCGCCGAGCACGGCCACGCGCCGGTTGTACGCGCTCCGCGGCATCAGCCCGAGCGTGGCGAGCGCGGCCCGCATGGAGGCCGGATTAGCGTTGTAGGATTCGTCGATCACAACCATGCGCCCGCCTTTGGCGGCGATCAGGGTGCGCGCACCCCTTCCCGCCTGCGCCTGAAGTCCGTCAAGGGCGCGAGCGGCGGCTTTAAGATCGGCGCCGGCCAACTTTGCCGCGGCGAGCACGGCGAGCGAGTTCTGCACGAGGTGACGTCCAGGCGCGCCGAGGCGATAGCTCAAGGTCTCGCCGAGAATGTCCGCCTTGACCTTAGACCCGTCAGGCTCAAGCTCGACGCCGAGCAAGCGGGCCTCGGCATCTTGCGCCTCGCCGAAGCCGATAATCTTCGCGCCGTGATCGAGCGCGTGAGCCTTCAGCCGCTCGAAATAGGGGCTGTCGCGATTGATGACCGCCGCACCCCCCGGCAGAAGCCCATGGAATATCTCCGCCTTGGCGTCGGCAATCTCCTCCACCGAGCGGAAGAAGCCGAGATGCACGGGCGCCACGGTGGTGACGATGGCGATCTCCGGCCTGACCAGCCGCGTCAGCGCGTCGATCTCGCCCGCATGGTTCATGCCGATCTCGAACACGCCGAAGCGGACTTCTTTCGGCATATTGGCGAGCGACAGCGGCACGCCCCAATGATTGTTGAAGGACTTCGCCGAGGCATGCACCGAGCCGCTGGCGGCGAGCGCCAGCCGGAGCGCCTCCTTGGAGCCGGTCTTGCCGGCGCTGCCGGTCACCGCGATCACCCGCGTGCCGGTGGCGCGTGTGCGGGCCGCGCGGCCGAGATCGTTCAGGGCTTCGAGCGTCTCGCCGACGCGGACCAGCCTCTCCTCGTCGCCTAGTGGGAAGGTGCCGTCCACGATGGCGCAGGCAGCGCCCGCATCGAGCGCCGCGGCAACGAAGCCATGCCCGTCGCGGTTCGGCCCGCGAATGGCGACGAAGCCCTCGCCTCGGCCGAGGCCGCGGGTATCGATGGTGAAGCCCGTGACCGGCGCCCCAGGCGCGCCGAGGCAGGCGCCGCGCGTGGCGCTCACGATCTCGCCCAAGGTCCAAAGCGGCTCAGCCACAACGCGCTCCTTGCTTCAGCGCGGCTGCAACCGCGTCATGATCGGAAAAGGGGATCACGGTCGTCCCGATGGTTTGACCCGTCTCGTGGCCTTTGCCGGCGACGAGCAGCACATCGCCCCGCTCGAGCTTGGCGACGGCGTCGGCGATTGCCGCGGCGCGGTCGCCGATCTCGACGGCGCCTGGTGCTGCGCTCAAGATTTGCTGCCGGATTGCGGCGGGGTTTTCACTGCGCGGATTGTCGTCGGTGACGATGGCAAGATCGGCCTTGGCGGCGGCGATCCTTCCCATCTCGGGCCGCTTGCCCTTGTCGCGGTCGCCGCCGCAGCCGAACACGACGACGAGCCGGTTCTCCACATAAGGGCGCAGCGCGTCGAGCGCCTTGGCGAGCGCATCGGGCGTGTGGGCATAGTCGATGAAAATTGGAGCGCCAGCCCGCGCCGTGCCGGCAAGATCGAGGCGGCCGCGCGCGCCCTGCAACGATTCCAGCATCGGCAGGACTGTGGCTGCCTCCGCGCCGGTCGCCATCGCCAGGCCTGCGGCGACGAGCGCGTTGGACGCCTGGAAGGCGCCGACCAGCGGCAGGCGCACGCGAAGCCGCTTGCCCGCATGCTCGATGACGAGGATCTGGCCGAAGCCGTCAAGCTCGGCAGAGACGAGCCGCAAGGCCTTGCCGGCTTGTCCGACCGAGATGAGTTTGAGCCTGCGTCCCTCCGCCACCGAAGCCACGCGCAAGCCCGCTTCGCTGTCGACATCGATCACGGCGCCAGCGCCTTGCGGCAGAAGCTCGGTGAACAGGCGAAGCTTTTGCGCGAAATAATCCTCGAAGCTCGCGTGATAGTCCAAATGATCGCGGGAGATATTGGTGAAGGCGCCGGCGGCGAGCGTGACGCCGTCGACGCGGCGCTGTTGCAGGCCGTGGCTCGAAGCTTCGAGCGCGAGATGCGTCACGCCGTCTCCGGCAAGGGCCGCGAGGATCGCGTGCAGCTCGATCGGGTCGGGCGTCGTGTGCTTGAGGATTTGCGTCCCGCTGGGGCTGACGACGCCGACCGTGCCGAGGCTCGCCGCCTTGAAGCCCTGCCCTGCCCAGAGCTGGCGCAGGAAGGAGGCGACCGAGGTCTTGCCGTTGGTGCCGGTGACGGCGACCGCAATCTTGGGCTGGAGGCCGAAGAAGCGCGAAGCGATCAAAGCCAGGCGCCTGCGCGGATCGCTGTCCTCGATGATCGCCGCAGAGGTCGAAGCGGGCACGGCGCCTTCCGCCACGAGGATCGCTGCCGCGCCGCGCTGCAAGGCATCCTCGATGAAGCGCGCGCCGTCGGTCTTCACGCCGGGCAACGCCGCAAACAGATAGCCGGGCTTGACCTCGCGGCTGTCAGCCGCAAGGCCCGTGATCGGCACGCGCGCTGCGCCAGCAGGCAGCTTCGCGTCCCGGCCGAACAGCTCACCCAGAGTCATCGTCCCACATGCGCCCCGAAAAGCGGCGTTTCCTTGAAGCTCAAGGACCCGGCCAACCCCTTGATGGGCGGGCGTCTTTTAATAGGAGGCGAGTACCTTGGCGTCAAACTTGCGCTGCTCGTCCTCGAGCCGCGGCGCCACGCCGAGGATGGGCGCGATCCGCTCGATGATCTTGCCGGCCGTGGGCGCGGCATTGACGCCGGCCGTCGCCTGATTGCTCGATTCCGCCACACGCTGCGGCTCGTCCAGCATGACGAGGACGACATATTCCGGGGCGTCGGTGGGGAAAGCGGCAAGGAAGCTCGTCAGGAGCGCCGAGGTCGAATAGCGGCCGCCGACCACCTTCTCGGCCGTGCCGGTCTTGCCGCCGACGCGATAGCCGTCGGCATTGGCGCGCTTGGCGGTGCCTTTCAGCACATTCAGGCGCATCAGCTTCAGCATCGCGGTGCTGGTGTCACGCTTCAGCACCCTCTGGCCGCCGCTCATGCCGTCCTCGCGCGAGCGCGGCAGGAAGGTGGGGGTGACGGCGATCCCGCCATTGACGAGAGGCAGCGTGGAGGCGGCAAGCTGAAGCGGCGTCACCGACATGCCGTGGCCGAAGGCGATGGTCATGGTGTTCAGCTTTTGCCAATGCGCCGGGATGATCGGGGCGGCGCTCTCGCCGAGCTCGGTCGGGACCCTGGTCATCAGGCCGAGCTTCTTGAGAAAGGCGCGGTGGCGGTCGACGCCCATCTGCAGCGCCATCTTCGCCGCGCCGATATTCGAGGAGTAGGTGAAGACCTCGGGCACGCTCAAGCGCCGATGCTGGCCGTGGAAGTCGTCGATGGTGAAGGAGGCATAATGGATCGGGCTCGAGGCGTCGTAGCTCGAGCGCATCGAAGCGAGCCCCGAGTCGAGGACGCCCGCGACGGTGAACACCTTGAACACCGAGCCCATCTCGTAGACGCCGGAGGAGATGCGGTTCAGCCGGTCCTTGTCGAGCGCCTGCTCGCGGCGATTGGGGTCGTAGTCAGGAAGCGAGGCGAGCGCCAGCACCTCGCCGGAATGCACATCGATGACGATCCCGGCCGCGGCCTTGGCGCGATAGGTCTTGACCGCACGGCCAAGCTCCTCGCGCAGCACATGCTGCACGCCGAGATCGAGCGAGATCGTCACCGCCTCGTCGCCGCTCATGGTGAGCTGCGGATTATCGTCGATGAATTTCTCGATGCCGGCGAGGCCCTTATTGTCCACGTCGACCAGGCCGACGACGTGGCTGGCGGTGGCGCCCATCGGATAGACGCGGCGATATTCCTCGATGAAGGCGAGACCGGGGAGCCCAAGCTCGTGGATCTCCTCCTGCTGCTTCGGGGTCAGCTCGCGCTTGATGCGGACGAAGCGGCCGCCGGCCTTGAGCTTGGCGCGGAGCGCCTTGGCATTGACGTCGGACAGCACGCTCGTCACCTGCTCGACCAGCTCGTCCTGGTCGATCACGCGCGCCGGATCGGCGTAAAGCGTCGCGCCCTTGATGTCGGTGGCAAGCAGCCTTCCGGTCCGATCGACAATGTCGGGACGATGCACGGTCGAGGAAATGTCGTAGAGCCCGCCCGGGGAGGGCCCGGTGCCGGCGAAGCCGAGCGTCACGAGGCGGCCGCCGATCATCAGAAAGGCCAGCGCGAAGCCGAGACAGGCGAGGCGGAACCTGTAGCGGCTGCGCGCAAGATAGGCCCGCTCGGCGCGGGCTGTGGCGGCATCTGGTCTGGCGGTGTCGGACACGGAGCTTGGCGGGTTACTGGGCAGAGGCTTGAACCGGCGTCACGATTTCCGCTTCAGGCCATGGCGCGGAAGCCGGCGCCGTCTCCGCCGCAGGCACGTTGGCGACGGACGCCGGTTTCTTGCCGGCCGATTTGACCGGCTTCGGCGCCGTGGCTTCCGCTACGGCAGGCGCGGGAGCCTCCAAGCGGGTGCGGTCGAAATCGCGGTCGGACACCGTGTCGATGGTGACGAGCTGAGCGGGCTTCGCCGGCGCGAGCTTCAGATATTTCTGGGCGAGCCGCTCGATGCGTTCAGGGCGATTGAGCAGGCTCCATTCGGCGCGCAGCACGGCGAGCGCATCGCGCTCCTCGTCGATCTGTTTGCCGAGGGTGGCGATCTCGGCGTCAAGGGCGCGCGACTCGTATTTCATCTGATAGATGACATAAGCCAGCGCGACGAGGCCGAGGACGAGACAGATATTGACGAAACGCAGCATTTTGGAACTCGCGAACTGAAGCCGATCTTCACATGCAAAAGCCAAGCCGCGGCACCCCGAGCGCGGCCAGGTCGAGAGGATGCGCGGGAGCCTCGGTGCGTTCGGCGGCCCTGAGGCGGGCCGAGCGGGCACGAGGATTCCGTCTGATCTCGGCCTGATTCGGTTCTAACGGACGCCGGTTAAGAAGCCGGAAGCTCGGGGCAAATATTTCGCCTGCCGCCTCCGGCAGATGGCGCGAGGCACGCGGCGGAGGCTCGCTGCGGCTCAAGAAGAAACGCTTGGCGATCCGGTCCTCGAGCGAATGGAAAGTGACGACGGCAAGACGCCCGCCGGCCCTGAGCAGGCGCTCGGCGGCTGACAGGCCCTTGGCAAGCTCGTCAAGCTCATCGTTGAGATAGAGGCGGAGGCCCTGGAAGGTGCGGGTGGCGGGGTGCTTCTTATCGTCGTGCTTACGGCCGAGCACGCGTTCCACGATGGCGGCAAGCTCGGCCGTCGTGGTGATCGGCGCTTCGGCGCGCCGCGCCACGATGGCCTTGGCGATGGCGCGTGCGCGCCGCTCCTCGCCGAGCTTGAAGAGGATCTCGGCGAGCTCTTGCTCGCTCAGGGCGTTGACGATGTCGCTCGCAGTAGGGCCCCCCTGCCCCATGCGCATGTCGAGGGGGCCCTCCTGCATGAAGGAGAAGCCGCGGGCAGGCTCGTCGAGCTGCATGGAGGAGACGCCGAGATCGAGCGTCACGCCGTCGACCGCGGCGAAGCCTTCGCTCGCGGCGAGCGCTTCCATCTCGCTATAGCGGCCGAGCACGGCCAGCAATCGCCCTGGATAGTCTTCCGCAAGCTGGCCGCTCAGGCGAAAGGCTTCCGGATCGCGGTCGATGGCGATGATCTTGCAGTTTGCCCGGTCGAGGATGGCCCGGCTGTAGCCGCCGGCCCCGAACGTCCCGTCGACGATGGTCTGGCTGTCCTTCGGCTCAAGCGCCGCCAGCACCTCGGAGAGCATCACGGGAATGTGGCGGGCCGGTCCGCCGGCGGCAGCCGTGCTGCCGCGACCCGCCATCATTCCCGTGCTCCCTCTGGCCCGCCGCTTCCGCGACGCCCCGCGCCGAGTAGTTTGCGTAGGTCGCGCACTTTCTGGCGCGCCCCCGCGAGATGCGTTTCGAAACGCTTCGGCTCCCACATCTGAAACTTCTCGCCAAGCCCGACAAAAGTGATGTGCGTGGAGATGCCGGCATGCTCGCGCAAGCGTTCAGGGAGAATGGTGCGTCCGTCCTGATCGATGGAAAGGATCTCGCTGGTGCCGAACAGAGCGGTCGCCAGTTGGTCTTTCTCGTCGGAATAAGGTGCGAGGTCCTCGACGAGGGCGTTGATCTTGTCGACCAGGCGCTGGCCGCCGGCGTCGAGCGCGGGCGCGTCGAGAGAAGGGTAGCAGTAGATGCCGTCGAGGCCGTCTTTGGCGAGAACCGTGCGGAAAGAAGCCGGGACCGAAACGCGGCCTTTGGTGTCGATCTTATTGGTGAATGCCGACACAAACTGGTCCATCTCCCCCTCACGCACCAGAGCCGACGCGGAACGACTTCAAGAGCTTTAGGTGCAGCCCCGCCGAAAAATGGTGGGAGAGGTGGCGCAGATCCCCCCGTGGCCTCTAAAGGAGCGCGGCCAACCTCCCCCACTTACTCACCGAACGGGCATTTATGGGATAGCATGGGATTTTATGGGCGTCAATGGAAAGAGCCGAGCGATGCTTATTCATGCACGGGAAACCGCCGCTAAAGTGCCGCCGCAGTCTTCACTTTTGGTTAACCGGCAAGATTGCCGCTTCCGGGCGAAGCAGGGTACAACGACACGTCGAAGGGGGTTGAAGCGTTCCGCTGATTCGCGGGGGCCGCTTCGAAAGGGCCGCAGCGGACCGCGGGTCTGAGGGTACATGGTCAAGAGAGAGCTGAGGGCGACGCTCGGCCTTGCGGCAATCGCCCTTGCGCTCGGCTCATGCGGGCTCAGCGCGGGCGATGCGGCTGATGGGCCTTATGCCCGGCTTGGGCCGATCGAGGCTCCGGTCAAGCTGTATTATCAAGAGGAGGGCAACGGGCCCCCTCTCCTCCTGATCCACGGCTTCGGCGCGAGCACCTTTACGTGGCGGCACGTCGCGCCCGAGCTGGCCAAGACCCATAGAGTCATCGCCGTCGACCTCAAGGGCTTCGGCCAGTCGGACAAGCCGTTCGACGGGCGTTATTCGGTGTTCGATCAGGCGGAGCTGCTGGCGCAGCTCATCGAGGACAAGGACCTCCGCAACCTGACGCTGGTCGGGCACTCCTTCGGCGGCGGGATTGCGCTGTTGCTTGCGCTCGAAGCCAATCGGCGGCTCGAGGGCCGCATCTCGAGGCTCGTGCTGCTCGACACGATCGCCTATCCGCAGCACATCCCGGTGTTCTTCCGCCTGCTCGACGTGCCTCTCGTCTCGCAGCTCGGCGTGCGCATGGTGCCGCCCTCGGTGCAGACCCGCGTCGCGCTAAGGATCGCCTATCTGGACGACAGCAAGATCGATCCCGAGGAGGTCGAGATCTATGCCGCACCGCTCAAGACCGCGGCCGGCAAGCACGCCATCATCCATAGCGCGCGCCAGATCATGCCGGACGGTATCGCCGAACTGTCGGAGCGCTACAAGACGATCGAGCTGCCGACGCTGATCCTCTGGTGCGATCACGACCGCATCGTGCCGCTTGAGGTGGGGCTCCGGCTCAGGCGGACCTTGCCCAACTCAACCTTGCGGCTGGTCGAGGATTGCGGGCACATGCCGCAGGAAGAGCAGCCCGAATTGACGCTCCAGCTGATCAAGGCCTTCATCGGCGGCTGATCGATCTGCCCTCCCCGGCATGATAAGCTTTTCTTATCGTGCCGATAGGCAAATACGACTTGCGCTTATTCCGCACCGCACTCAAGTTCCCCACTCTCGGCGATCCCATGTTTTTGCTAGGAGCGAAATATGTCGACCAGAACACGATCGGATAGAAACATGGACGCGAAGACTGACGAGAGCGCGGGCAAGTGCCCAGTCATGCACACGACCGCCAGGGCCAATCGGGACTGGTGGCCCAACCTGTTGAACCTGAACATCCTTCACCAGAACTCTCCCCTGTCCAATCCCATGGGCGAGGCGTTCAACTACGCGGAGGAGTTCAAGAAGCTCGACCTCGAGGCCCTGAAGAAGGACCTCCACGCGCTGATGACGGACTCGCAGGACTGGTGGCCGGCCGACTTTGGTCATTACGGGCCGCTGTTCATCCGGATGGCGTGGCACAGCGCGGGCACCTACCGCATCGGCGACGGCCGCGGCGGCGCCGGCGCCGGCCAGCAGCGCTTCGCACCGCTCAATAGCTGGCCGGACAACGTGAACCTCGACAAAGCCCGCCGGCTGCTGTGGCCGATCAAGCAGAAATACGGCAACAAGATCTCGTGGGCCGACCTGATGATCCTCACGGGTAACGTCGCGCTCGAGTCGATGGGTTTCAAAACCTTCGGCTTTGGTGGCGGGCGCGAGGATGTCTGGGAGCCCGAAGAGGACATCTACTGGGGCCCCGAAGGCACCTGGCTGGCCGACGAGCGCTACTCCGGCGACCGCGATCTTGCGAATCCTCTCGCTGCCGTCCAGATGGGCCTGATCTACGTGAATCCGGAAGGGCCGAACGGCAATCCGGATCCCCTCGCGGCGGCCAAGGACATTCGCGACACGTTCGGCCGTATGGCGATGAACGACGAGGAGACCGTCGCGCTGATTGCCGGCGGTCACACCTTCGGCAAGACCCACGGCGCCGGCGATGCGAGCAAATATGTCGGCCCCGAGCCTGAAGGCTGCTCCATCGAGGAGCAAGGCTTCGGCTGGAAGAACAGCTATGGCAGCGGCAAGGGCAGTGACGCGATCGGCAGCGGCCTGGAAGTCATTTGGACCACGACGCCGACGAAGTGGAGCAGCAACTTCTTCTGGAACCTGTTCGGCTACGAATGGGAACTGACCAAGAGCCCGGCCGGTGCGTATCA